>Ga0207697_10000029_pt1 | contig 51544 bp, 47 predicted proteins | sample KBSSwiS5withPhiX_FD_184293 | JGI IMG/M metagenome (GOLD analysis project Ga0207697, IMG submission 184293) | Switchgrass rhizosphere microbial communities from Kellogg Biological Station, Michigan, USA, with PhiX - S5 (SPAdes) (version 2) | ecosystem: Host-associated > Plants > Roots >... | reverse complement strand
CCGCGCAAGCGGCGAATCCTGGAGGAAGTGCCGGGTATAATCCAACTTACGATTTGTGGAGCGTTGGGTCTACCGCCTCCCCCACGCCTACACCGCCAGCCGCATGGATCAAAAACTGGTAAGCTTGTCATCCTGAGCGAAGCGCAGCGAAGTCGAAGGATCGCTTACTAACTCTACTGTTCGAGAAAATAGTTAGAGATTCCTCGACTGCGCTCGGAATGACAAAAATCGTCTGTCATCCCGAGCGTAAGCGAGGGACCTCGCGAGTGTTCCAAATGATTTTGTGAGATTCCTTCGGTCCGAGCCGGATGGCGTGTCTGCGCGCTCAGGATGACGCGCTGCTAGTAACAGCGCTGCTGTAGCGGCGGTCTAAGACCGCCGAGTCTTATCGAAAACTCACTCGCCGCTCGTGTGAACGACGATCACCACGCGCCGATTCGGTTGCTGGCGCACAATCTCGGCTTGCTCCATCGCCGGATCCATCACCGGCCGTGGCGCCACCAAAAACTTCGACGCGCCGTAACCGCGCGCTTGAACTTGTTCCGAATTAATCCCCATCACGCTCACCAAATAATTCTTCACGCTATCGGCGCGGCGCTGGCTTAGATCGAGATTGTATTCGTAGCTGCCAAATGCGTCTGTGTAACCCTCGATCGAAAATGTCGCCTTCGGATTGCGTCTGATCAGCGTGCCAAGCTTTTGTAATTGCTCGACCGAACTCGCCTGCAACTCTGCACTATCATATTGAAAGAGCTGGTCGTCCGGCATTCGAATCGCCGTCCCCGATCCGAGCGGGCCTTTTTGCGCCAGCAATGAATCGAGATCGCTGAAGCCAGCGACGCGATTCTTGTTCGGTCCAGCGCTGTCCGCCTGGATTTTGCTGGTGAACGTGTTTGGCCGCTTGATGTTCGTGCTCGTCGCCAGTTCGGTTCCGCTCAAGGCGGGTTGAGGACGACCCGAGACCGCGGAGTCATTTAGCAACGATTGTTCACGGGTCGCGTTCGGGTTTTTCGAAAGCGCTTGCGCCGTACTCCGCTCAATCTCGTTTAACATCGACGTCGCCGGCGCAGGGTCGACTCTTGGCTTGTCCGGCAAAACATCTTGCGTGTCGTCGGGCATGGCCGTCGTCGCCTGAACTTCCTGCAATAGCGCGTCGAACGACTTCTTCTCATCGGGCAATTGCACGTTCGTTTTGTCCGGCTCCGGCTTTGCTGCCGGATTAGTCTGATCCATGCTCGCCTTGTCCAACGCAGCCTGGGTATCAATCGGCTTCACTTTGAAGACGGGCGGCTCGCTTCTTGGAGCCAGAGCCAGGTCCCCTGGCGCGAAACGCGTTTGATAAAGATAAAGGCAGAGCAGCAGATGCAACGCGAGCGACAACACCAATCCCAAAAAAAGCCAGTTGCGCTGGCCGGTCGCATTTAACAAAGCGTCGTTGTAATCTGAATCCGGAAGCGCCATTTCTTTATCAACGAACCGGCAACGTCCGCGCCTTGTCAACCGTCTCGAGTGCGGGCAACAAAAGCCCGCGCCGCCTGCCGAATCTGCTCGGCCACGTTCGCCTCTGGCGCGACAAATTTCGGCGTGAACCAGGGAAACAACCCAATCAAATCGTGCGTCACAAGGATCTGCCCATCGCAGTCTTTCCCTGACCCGATTCCGATAGTTGGAATTTGGATTGCCTGTGAAATCATCTTCGCCGTTTCCGGGGCAACAATTTCCAGCACGACGGAGAATGCTCCGGCTCTCTCGACTTCGCGCGCATCCCGCAACAGCGCTTCGGCCTGTTCCTGCGTGCGACCTTTCACTTTGTAGCCACCCTCCTCGCGCACGCTTTGCGGCAGCATTCCAATGTGCCCCATGAACGGGATCCCAGCCGACACGATCGCCTCAATTTGCGGAACGTGATTGACGCCGCCCTCGAGTTTCACCGCTTGCGCGCCCGCTCTCATGAACAAACGCGCCGTCTCCAAGGATTGTTCTGCGGTGTGGTAACTATGAATCGGCATGTCCGCGACGATCAGCGCGCGTTTCACCCCGCGGGCGACGGCGCGAGTATGATGCAACATTTCATCCAGAGTTACCTGGGTCGTGTCTTCGTGGCCGAGCACAACCATCCCCAGCGAATCGCCGACCAGGATAATGTCGAGGCCGCTTTCATCGAGCAGACGCGCGGTTGGATAATCGTAGGCAGTCAGCGCCGTGATGCGTTGGCCGCGTTGCTTCATTTCACGAAATTTTTCTGTCGCGTTCACTCTTGCGAAATCGTGGAGGGTCGAGCTCCTGCGGGAGAGCCCCGGCTTCGCAGAAACTCCACCCTCCAATTCAAATTACCATTTGTCGGTCAGACGCGTTATTTTAGCGGGGTCGGGCAATTGCGCGAGTAGCTCACCTACACTTTTTGTTTGTCCGGGCAAACGCAGATCCGGCGCGATGTCGCACAATGGTTGCAACACGAATTTACGCTCGGTCATCCGGGGATGTGGTAATTGCAACATTGCGTCGTCTCGGCGCTCGCTGCCGCAATACAACAAATCAAGATCTATCGTGCGCGAACGATTACCCTCACCTGGCGCTTCGCGTCTTCCTCTCCCCGGGGGAGAGGATTGAGGTGCGGGCGTGGTCCGCTCCCTTCCCAGAGCGCGCTCGATTTCTTGCAGTGCTTCCAAAAGTGCATCGGCCGATTTCTCGAACCCAACTTCAATAACTGCGTTGTAAAAATTCTGCGCTCCCGGTTCGCAATCGACCGGTGACGTTTCATAAATCGCTGATTGCACAATTAGTCCCATTGCGCCATCGAGCGCTCGAATTCGATCCCGCGCATTTTGGAGATTCGCGAAGCGATCACCAAGATTAGACCCCAGCGCAATCGCCGCTCTCATGATGTTCGTCGAACAGCCGTGTCGGTTGCTATCCATTGTAGCCGCGACCGGCGATCGCGGCTACAAGCTCAGGATGACAGTCCCAGCACATCGCGCATGTCATAAAGCCCGGGCGATTTCTCAATGACCCATTGCGCTGCTCGCAGGGCGCCGCGCGCGAATGTTTCGCGGCTGCTCGCCCGATGAGTCAGCTCGACCCGCTCGCCCTGTCCGGCAAAAATTACAGTATGATCGCCCACCACATCGCCGCCGCGAACGGAATGAATGCCAATCTCCGATTTCTCACGCTCGCCAATCATTCCTTCGCGCCCGTGACGCAATTTTTCTGTGTTGCGGGCCCGCTGCAAAATTTCTGCCAGCGTTTTCGCCGTTCCGCTTGGCGCGTCTTTTTTCAAACGATGATGCGTCTCCAGAATTTCGAGGTCGAAATTTTCGCCCAGAATTTTTGCCGCCTGTTCTGTCAACGAAAAAAGCGCATTCACCCCGATGCTGAAATTTGAAGCGAACACGACCGGAATCTTCTGCGCCGCCGTTTCAATCGCTTGCTTCTCTTTAGCCGAGTGTCCGGTGGTTCCGATTACGAGGGCAGCGCTTGATTTCACCGCCGCATCGCAAACAGCTTCAGTGGCCGCTGCGCTACTGAAATCAATCAGCACATCCGCTTCCGCCGACGTGATCCGATCGCCCAGATCCAGTTTTGCCACAATCTCCGCGTTCTCACTTGCGGCGACGCTCGCAATCGCCTGCCCCATGCGCCCGGCCGCGCCGACAAGTGCAATCCGAAGTTTTGTCATCGCCTTCGTCTTACCTGCCGCCGTTGTAGCTGCCGCTGTCTCCAGCGGGAGGACCAGGAATTCTGCCGCCCGCGACGGCTGCAACTACAAGTAGAGCATTATTCGCCTTCAAATCTCTCCAGGGTTTTGCGCAAACGTGCCTGATTTGCGGCACTCATTTCGCAGAGCGGCAAACGTACTTCCGCCAAGATTGTCCCGCGCCACGACAATGCGGTCTTTATCGGAACCGGATTCGGTTCGATAAACAAATCTTTGAACAACCAGTAAAGTTTGCGATGCAATCCCTCCGCCCGCTTGAGATCGCCATTCACGAAAGCGTCTACCAGGTTGCACATTTCACGCGGCAATAAATTCGACGCTACGCTCACTACGCCGACCGCGCCGGCCGCCAAAAACGGGAGGGTCAATCCATCATCGCCGCTCAATACCGTGAAGGCGTCCGGCAAACGCGCGCGCAATTCACTTACCCGATCGACGTTTCCCCCGGCTTCCTTGATTGAGACGACGTTCGGGCAATCGCCCTGAATTCGCGCCACCGTTTCCGCAGCGATATCAACACCGCATCGTCCCGGAATATTGTAGAGCATCAGACGAAGCGGAGTTGATTTCGCAATCGCGGAAAAGTGACGAAACAAGCCTTCCTGACTTGGTTTGTTGTAGTAGGGGGCAACCAGGAGTGCACCATCAACGCCGAGTTTTTCTGCCTCTTCGGTGGCCGCAATTGCTTCCCGCGTCGAATACGACCCCGTCCCAGCAAGAACGAGACAGCGCTTGTTCGCGGTTTCAATGGCGTAACGAATCACCTCTTTGCGTTCGTCATGGGTCAGCGTGGGCGATTCGCCTGTGGTTCCAACGGCAATGATGCCGTCGATGCCAGCCGCGATTTGGGATTCGATTAAATCCCGCAGCGCGGTGAAATCAATCGCGCTTTCGCGAAAAGGCGTAACCAGAGCGGTGAAAGTGCCGCGAAACATAAGGACGTTACAACGTTAAAAATGGGTAGCGCGCACATCCTGTGCGCTTAGCTCCGCATTTTGCGGAGCTTCCCCCATTATCGTACAAAATGTCCGAACTGCGCGCAGAATGCCCGCGCTACCCACCGCTACAGAAGATGCACTCACAATTCAATTGTGCCCTCGAAAACAAACTCGGCCGGTCCAGTCAGAGTGACATCGGTGAAACGCTGACCGTTGCGGTGAAAATCGACATTTAATTCGCTGCCGCCACGCACCAGGACGCCAATAGGCCCGTCGGTTTTTTCCGTTGCGGCAAAAATGAGCGCGCTCGCCACGACGCCAGTGCCACAGGCGAGCGTCTCGTTTTCCACTCCACGCTCATAAGTGCGGATTGCAATTTTGTTTCCTCCCCGTTTTTCCAGAAAGTTTACGTTGGCGCCTTTGGGCGAAAACATTTCGTGTCGGCGAATGACAGCGCCTTCGCCCAACACATCGATCTCTTCGATGTTCACGACTGGAATAACAACATGCGGAACTCCGGTATTAACGAAGTGGATGGTTTTGTTTTCGTAGCCGATCGGGAGCCTGACATTCAGCCTTAAATCGGTCGGCTTGCTCATGTTCAAAGTCACAAGCTCGCCATGAAGTTGTGCGGCAATGATTCCGGCGGGCGTCTCAAACGAAACTTTTTTACCTGTATCAGCGACTTTCTCGACGAAACGGGCAAAACAACGCGCGCCATTGCCGCACATTTCTGCTTCGCCGCCGTCGCTATTGTAGTAACGCATCCGAAAATCAGCGCTGTTGGTCGCGCGCTCGACCAGCAAAACCCCATCCGCCCCAACCCCGCGATGACGATCGCAAATTTTCGTGATTTGCTCCGCGCTCAATTGCACGTTGCCGGCGCGATTGTCGATCATGACAAAATCGTTCCCCGCCCCGTTCATCTTGGCGAATCGCAGCATGTGATTCGTGTACCACAGGGCTGCCTCAATGCCAACCGTTCGTCTACGGTCATCCCGAGCGAAAGCCGAGGGATCCCGTGGCGTTACCTTAAAGCTCTCGCATCGGGATCCCTCGGCTTTCGCTCGGGACGACAGTTAACGGCCTTTGCGCGTTTTGCAGATTGCTGACACAATCGGCGCAACGAACTTGCCGACGCGATCGGCCAAATCATCGCGATCTCCAATCTTCCCAATCAGATCGACAATCGCGCTTCCGACCACGACGGCGTCGGCCGCACGAGCAACCGTAGCAGCCTGCTCTGGATTCGAAATCCCAAAACCAACCGCGACTGGCAAATCCGTGTGCTGGCGAATGAGTGCGAGTTTCTCTTCGAACGCTTGCGCAACTGAATCGCGCGCCCCCGTCACGCCTTCGCGCGAGACATAATAAATAAATCCGCGGGCGGCCTTTGCGATGAGCGCGATCCGCTCTGGCGGCGTAGTCGGCGCAATCAACCGGACCCGGACTATTTTCGCCGCATTATTGTCGTTCTCATTGCGCAAACTTGACGGTTTTAAGCCGTCAAGTTTCTGAGCGTTCGCATCTTCTTCCGGCGGCAGATCGAGGATGAGCAAACCATCCACACCGGCGTCCGCTGCGGCCTGATTAAATTTTTCAATGCCGAATCTGAAAATCGGATTCAGATAAGTGTAAAGCACAATCGGAATCTCGGAAGCACGCCGAATCTCGCGCACACAATCGAGCACGCCGTGCGCAGTTGCCCCGGCTTCGAGCGCGCGTTGCGCCGCCAGTTGGTTAACAATGCCATCCGCCAGCGGATCGGAAAATGGCAGGCCAAGCTCGAGTAAATCCGCTCCGTTTCTCTCCAGAGCAAGCGCGATCTCGACGGTGCGAGCAAAATTTGGATCGCCCGCACAAATGTAGGGAATGAAGGCGGCGCGGTTTTGGCCTCGGCATCGAGCAAAAAGACGGTCGATTCGTTCTGACATCGCTGCATTCTTAGCGCAGATTCAGTCCGCGTGAAACGATGACGCTCAGCCCCCTGGCAAACGGTTACATTCTGGGCTGGTCGGTGGCGTGGCCGCCCGGGCCGATTAATGCCGAAATGATTCGGCGCGGTTTGCTGCCGAAGGATCGCGGCGGCGGATTCTGGTCCGCTTGGCCGATTGGTCTTGGCGCGTGCACCGGCGATTTCATCTGGGCCTTTGGCGTTTCCGTCGGCGCAGGGGCCCTGCTCAACTCGGTCGAGATCCGGCGCGTGCTAGCGATCGTAAGTCTCGCACTGCTCTTCTTTCTAGCGGTTCGTTTCGCCATTGGGGCGTGGAAAATCTATCGCGCCCGTCGCAGTGTCGAGTTTCAAGCGCCAAAAAGCGAACGGCGCGGCGGTTTCTTGTTTGGTCTTTTTGTGGTGTTGATGAGTCCGTGGAACGTCGGCTTCTGGCTGGCCGTGATCGGCAGTCAGCCCGCGCAAAGTGCGAGTGTGCGACAGTCCCTCGCCATCGCGGTCGCGGTTGTCCTCGGTGCGCTAACCTGGGGCGTGGTCTTATGCACGGCGTTAAAATTCGGCGCACATATCTTCTCTCATCCGAACTGGCAGGTCGCTACCGAAGCCATCACCGCTGCGGTTATGTTATGGTTTGCCATTCGGCTCCTGCTCCATTTTCCATGAACCCGATTACCGAACCACGGACCGCAACCCTGACGATCAACGAGATCTATCACTCGATTCAGGGTGAGAGCACCTGGGCGGGACTTCCATGCGTGTTCGTGCGGCTAACCTTCTGCGACCTGCGCTGCACTTACTGCGACACCGCCTATGCCTTTTACGAGGGCGAAAAGAAAACTTTGTCCGAGATCACGACCGAAGTTTTGAAATTCGATTGTCCCCTAGTCGAAATCACCGGCGGGGAGCCGTTATTGCAAAAAAATGTCCTTCCCTTGATGAGCGCGCTGGCTGATGCCGGAAAGACGGTACTGTTGGAAACGAGTGGGGCACACGATATTGCGAGGGTCGATCGGCGGGTGCATCGCATCATGGATTTGAAGACACCGGGGAGTGGTGAATGCGAACGCAATCTGTGGTCGAACATCAAGCATCTGACCGCGCGCGACGAAGTGAAATTCGTTATCGGCTCGCGTGAGGATTACGAATGGTCTCGCGAAAAAATGCACGAACACAATCTCTCGGAGCGCTGTCACGCCGTTTTATTTTCACCTATTTTTGGCCGGATCGAGCCACGCCAAATTGTGGAGTGGATGCTGGCCGATAATCTGGCAGCGCGCTTTCAACTGCAGATGCACAAATTTATTTGGGCACCCACGACGCGCGGAGTTTGAAGATTCCTTAGAGCTTGAATTCCTGAGCATTGGGATTTCTGCTGGAGATGGGAAGTTCAAGGACAATGACAGGCGCGCAGCCGAAACTTTGGATTGTCATTTCGCGGCCCGACCGGTTGCCGACAGCGATCGCGGTGGCACAGGCGGTTGGCGCACAATTTCGGGGCGGAGTCCATTTGCTGCGCGAGGATTCGAAATGGTGGGATCGTGCGCACTGGCAGCCTTATGCGGGACGATTTGACGAGATTCATCGTTTCCCGCGCGTGAATACCTGTCGTGGCTTGCGTGATTTGCCACGGCTTTACCGCGAATCCGCCGGAAGGCGCGAGGCAATCGCGCAGCTGCCAATCGATAAAGAGCGCGATCTCATTGTTTGCGTGGGCGGGATTCTGACCATTTCCAACGCGACGATCTCGGCCCATTCGGAAGCGAAGAAGGTGCTTTGCGTCGCAGAAAAAGTTTATCGCGATCTCACCCGTGTCGGCGAGCGGACACGCTATCGATTTACTACCTCGGGTTGGTTGCAAAACCGCCTTGTGGAACCAATGGCCGGCTTAAACCGAACGATTCATTTCAAGCCGCGCATTAACCCGGGTGGCGACGGGGTGCGGGTCGAGCGTCTGCAAAAGAATCCGGACTCGCTCTACCATCGAATTGTAGTGATGAGTAACGGAGGGGCCGATGTCTCGAACAATCCGAAAATCATTGGCGCCAAATTTCCCAGTGTGGCCGAGCTCCAAAATCTGCCGCAAGTCAGCGACAAGAACGGCGATTATTCGAGTCGACAAGTGATTTTTTTCGGCACGCCCTTCCTGCTTATTCATAACGTGTCACCTGATGTTTACGTCGAGCGACTCAATTCATGTCTCGATTATTTGCGGCGGAATTTCAGCGGGCACTCTTTGATTTATCGTCCGCACCCGAACGAGACGAACGAAGCTGATCGACTAAAACTCAACGGCTTTCGGATCGAAGACGATCGCGAAGCCGCGGAGCTTTATTTCTTGAGGAACTATCAAACTATCGCCGCCGTTTTCTCCGTTTCATCGACGGTATCGCGGACGGCGTTAAACAATGGGATCAATGGCTATGCGATGTATCCCCTCTTTCCGTTCACCACTCAGCAATCAGAATTTTTTGCGGGCGTGATGGGTGATGTCCCGGTTGAGTTTACCATTAACGACCTGAATTCGCCGCCGGTCCCATATCAACCGATCGCGGCGGGAAGCGGCCGCAGCTTTGCGGAAGCGATTCAGTTAACAGTGGAGCAGAAGATAGCTTCCTAGCTCACGAAGTCGGGAAATCTACCGTCCGCAGAAGCGACCCAACTAAAGAATGCACAACCGTTTAGGCAAATCTGTAGCCGTCGCGCTCTGCGCGACGCGGTGCACGTCACCCTGCATCCTTCGGATTGACCGAGGGCAGCCAACCCAGAGCTGTCACCATAAATTGTTACGAATTCGCCCGCGTACGGCCAATCCTCGACTTTCTCGACTAACTGAGCACGAACTGGATTTCCACGAACATAATCCCGCTTTTGCGCATAACTTTCCTCACTTCTCAAAAGGTGATCGAAGAAACCGCGCTGCCAGATCGGATCTTGCGACCTGTCCATAGCTATTGCCCTGCCGAGAACACGTTTTAAGGTTCCGACCCATTTTCCAAGATTGAAATCGTCCGGCCCCGCGACAAATAAATGAATGTGGTCTGGAAGGATCACGTAACGACCGACGGCTATTCCGAAATCTGCATGCGCTCGGGTAGCGAAGTCGATTAACGCGGCATGAACCTCACCGCGCGCAAGAATTGGTCGTCGGCGATAGGTACAACAGGTGACGAAGAATAACGGGCTTCGTGAGAAGACCCAGTGGAGTCGCGGTGGTGTCCGCGCGAAGTTATTCATTGCTTCTTCAGGGTTTGAAACGTGATCAGTAGCATCCTGCGCTTCGCAGAGCGAAGCGGCTACAGCGGAGGTTGGGCACTCGCTTCTAATGTTTCGGCGCGCGCACGGTCCCGGTTTCAATCGCGAGCTTGCGCTGCTCAACGATACGGTTGGCGGTTTCTTCCGCCATCTGCTCCAGCAACATCCGCAGATGCGTGTTCTGCCGATAATCAGCCGGCGCGATGTGTTTCACCCGATCGGCATAGGTGGAGAGCTGGTAGCATTTTTTGAAACCAACACGCGCCGGATCATCGGGATTATAAACCGCAATTGCCTGTCCGCCGTTTTTCTTCATCACGGTAAAGCACGGCACGTCGGTTGGCCCGTCACCAACGTAAATCATATTGGGGAATGGAATCGGCCGGATTTCTGGGTCCATGTGATCATTCACGTCCTGCGACATGTCGAGGAAGCCTTTATTAATGCGAAAAAGAAACTGCGTCTTTTGGGTGTGACTAATGACGCGCTTCGGGAAAGTAATGCGACCTTCGGGATCAGTGGCGAATTCGCAACCGAAAATAGCACGCACATAAGGCGCGAGCCTGCTGCCATCGATCAATACCTTCATGCCCGATGAAATGATATAATGTTCGACGGTGATGCCGTGGGCGGTGTGCTCGGTAGTCAGCAAACCTTCGCCGCCGCGAAACTCTTCAAACATTTCCGGCAGACCTTTGTCGAAGTTAAGATTCGTCCCCAGTTTTTTGAGTTCGTCATTGGTCGGCCGATCCATCCCGAGCTGATCGAGCAGGACCTTCATGTAGGCGAGCTCGTTGTCGTAGCCATGGTCGCGTACTAGCTCGGAACAACGCCGCCAGAAAATCTCGCTGTTAATTCCAAACGCCGGAAACACCACCTCGTCCTGCATGTAGCTCGGACTCAGTGTTTGGTCGTAATCATAGACGATGGCGATGGTGTTTTGCGGAGCGGACATGGTCGGGGACGTGATTCGCAAATCGTCACAAATCGTTACATCGAGAATTAGATTAACAATAACGATTCTCGATTCACGGTTCGCGATTCAACGATTTAACGTCTCGCATCTGCGAGATAAAATCATCGAACAACTCATCATAAATCTGTCCCCTTTCAGGATGGTATTGCACTCCGAGAGCGAAGGGATAGTCGCGCAGTCTTACCTGCTCGATGATGTCATCGGTTGCGCACCAAGACTCCACTTCGAGACCAGCGCCCAGTTTATCGATCGCCTGATGATGCGAGCTATTCACTTTTTCAAAGCGATGACGCGTGCCGCGATCAGATCGCAACGGTTGGATGTCGTGCGTCTTCTGCTCCGGCAGGTTATGGCCGGCGATGTCGAGATGAAGGGTCCCGCCGAGCGCGACATTGAGAGTTTGCAATCCTTTGCAGATCGCGAAAATCGGAAGCCCGCGTTCGACCGCATGCTTGATGGCGTTGAGCTCCCAGCGATCCCGATCGGGATTCACATCCTTTTCGATCACCGATGGATCGGGAACGGGCTGGTTCAACAACTCGGGAGCAACATCGGGTCCGCCGGTTAGCAATAATCCGTGCAATTTTTCGAAGGGAACTTTGCGTTTAGCCGCATTCCGCACTTTCACCTCTGGATAACGCGACAGGAAAGGCGCGAAGTATTTCTCGTCCGAACGCCGCATCCAAGTGGCGAGATTACGCATCCCACAAATTGCCGTCATTCCGAGCGAAGTCGAGCAATCCCGTGGCGAAGAGACTTAAAGGTAACCGCCGACAGGATCCCTAGACTTCCGCTCCGGATGACCAAGCGATGGATGCGCTCCATCACGCCGGCTCAAGCAATCCCTCGTGAATTCGTTAGCGCCCGAGAATGATGAAGATGCCAGCGAGAAGAGCGATGAGCCCTGGAATAAACCGAAGTTGAATCCGACCACGGCAATCAAGCCAACGAGAATCAAATAGATCGCCAGTAGTAGCATTCCGATGTTTTTGGTGAAGGTCATGGCCTCATGATTTGGGATTGGCGCCTTTTGTCACGCTAAATTGAGCCGCCTCATAATCTGGCTCAGTGCAGATTAACAAATGGAGGGACGCGCTCCGTCGCGTCCACAATAGAGAAGGACGGCACAGAGACCGTCCCTCCGTCTCCCGCTGAGGACAGCGGCAGCTACAACGATGCGCGTTTATAGCCCCATTAGTTCGCGGACGTATTTCACCGGCGGGCTGCCAAAGGAGATGACGGCGTCGTTGTAGTTCTTGAGGTTGAAGGCTGTGCCATCTCTGGCTTTGGCACGATCGCGCAAGTCAAGGTGCTCGGCCACACCGACGAAATAGGTCGATAGTTGCGCCGAGCTAAGCCGAGCGCGCTTCCATTTGGCGACGGCTTCGGCTTCCTGCTGGAAACCTTCTTTCATCATCAAATCCATCGCTTCTTTTTCGCTCATGTTTTTAGCGTGAATCCCCTGATCGATGATGGCGTTGCAAATCACGCGCAATCGCATTTTTAACTGTTGCATTTTCACTTCTGGCCCACCATAGCCCAGCTCCGCCATCATTTGTTCGCAATAAACGGCCCAGCCTTCGATGAACGTTCCACTCCGAAAAACGGCGCGAACCAAGGTCGGAGCGCGAAATTCATTGGCATGAGCCAGTTGCAAATAATGTCCCGGCATCGCTTCATGCACGGTCAGGTCGCGGCACATGTAATTGTTGTATTCCCTGAAGAATGATTGTTTGCGCTGGGTGCTCCAATCTTTCGGGGTCGGTTCGACCGCGAAAAATGTTTTGCCATTCTGCTCCAGCGGCCCCGGAGAATCGCAATAGGCAATCCCCTGTCCGCGCTTGAACTCCGGCATAACAATGACCTCAAGCGGCTTCTCCGGCACCGTAACCACATCGTGCTGTTTGGTGAAGTCGGTCGCTTCGCGCACAATTTTTTGCGCGTAGCTGACGATGGTATTGTCGTCGGTATGCTGCTCGCCCAGCTTGTCCAGCACGGTAGCCGTGACTTTCTTTTTGTCTTCTAACGTGGCTTTCCCTGCATTCGGGAAATATTTCTTGTAAAGTGGGAGCCCGGTTTCGTAGATCGTCTTTTGCGTTTGCGCCAAATCCGCCTGGGCGCGCTGCATGATCTCTTCCATCGATAGATCGGAAGCAAGGGCGAAGCGCAATTTCTTGCGGAATTTATCAGCGCCGAGGCGAAAATCACCGTCAGAGCGCGGGAGCAAATCTTTTTGCAACCATGTTTTGTAATCTTCCAGTGCCTTGGCCGTTTTTTCCTGGATTGGACCGAGATCCTTCGCAGCCTGCGGCGCCTGATTAAGCAAGGGCGAAAGACCTTCCCGCACCAATGAGATTGCGCCCTGGGTCTGCTCGATCGCAGTCTCGGTATAAATTTTGGGTGAGTGTTTTAAGTTCGCCTTGGCTTGGGCGATAACTGCCGGAATTCCTTCCAGGCGTTTCCGCAGATTCGGAATGCGCTGCTCGGCCGGCGCGAAATCGCGCGCCACCAGCAAATAGATACTATTGGCCAGACTTTGATTGTAAACCAGCGGGTTCCATTCCCATTCCCTTAGTTCTTCGATGTCGAAAATTTCGTTGTCGACGTTGTCCTTAAGCAAACGGACATCCACCTTGTTTGCGCCGGTCAATTGTGAAAGGTCATTGAATGCTTCAAGCTGCTGTCGCGTCTGCTGGGCGCGTGCCAGTTCCTGAGAGCGCGCTTCCGCGGAATAATCAGTGAGCTTGTCGTCGAAACGATGGTCGCCCAATTCGGTAGCGTATTCAGGATTGCTAGTTAGAAATCCCTCGATGTAGTCGTGCGCGACTTGTTGGAATTGATCATCCTGCGGAGTAGCTCGAAGATTCGCGAGCGGTATAACTAACGGGACCAATACAAAGAGAGCTTTAGTTTTGTTCATAATCGGTTTTTGTGGCACCCGACACCGAGCGGCGAAAGCGGCCACCACAAAGCAGATTTGCCTGGCGAGAGCGCTTTCTTTGTCATTCCGAGCGCAGTCGATGAATCTCTGATTTTTAGCAGAAGAACAGTAAGAGATGTCTCGACTTCGTTCGACATGACAAAAGAGGCGGCTGCTGCTACGCCTCCGGCTGGACCACAAATCCAATCGCGGGTTCAGCCGCAGGAGGAGCATCCGCCTGATCCTGCAAATAGGTACGGCCTTTGTAAAACGGAGTGACGATGGCAAACAGCACTGCGGTACCCAGCATTACCCAAACGAAAAACATGAAGTAGCTGGTCCCTTGCAACTTCACCGTGCCGTCGGGATTTTGGATGAAGAAATTGACCGCAGCGGTGAACTGGTTGCCGAGCGAGACTGCGAACAAATAAGTGCACATGACGAGCGATTTGAGTTTGATCGGCCCTTGAGTGTAGGAGAACTCGAGATGCGTGGGCGAAACCAGCGTTTCGCCTGCGGTCAAAATCACGAATGCCCAGACCTGCCAAATTATGCCGGGTCGCTCGCCGGCGTCGATGCGTGTTTGAATCATGGCGACGAGAAAAAATGATGCTGCCGTGACAAATAACCCGGCACCGATCTTCCGCAGTGGCGTCAATCGAACGACCTTCTCAACCGCGGGATAAAGCCAGTAGGAAAAGAGCGGCAGCATGATCAAAATAAAAATCGGATTGACCGTCTGAATTTGCGACGACAGCCACTCAATACCGAAGAGATGCCGATCCATCGACTCCGCCTGAAGAATCCACGAGGAAAAATTTTGCTGCCACAAAGCCCAGAAGATCGCAACAAAGGGAACTGGAATTAAAATATTGAGCAGGATCTTCCCGGTCTCTTTGTTGAAGATTTCGCGGCCATACGTCCGTAAACCGACCGGCGGAATGTGGACAAATTTTTTGCGACCAAGCCAAAAGATGAACGTGGCAAGAGCCATGAACACGCCAGGAAGTCCGAAGGCGATGTCCGGACTATGCAGCCGCGGACTCTCAAGAAACACGACAATGGATGGCGACAGTTTGGCGATGAATCCATCCGGTGCAGCTTTGTAGGGTTCGAGCAACCAAGGAATCAAAAGCGTCGAGAGAGCCGAGCCGGCATTGATGGAAAAATAAAACCAGTTGAAGACGCGCGTCAGCAAATGCTTGTTCGATTCCCCGAATTGATCGCCGACATTTGTTGAGACGCACGGTTTAATTCCGCCGGCGCCCATCGCGATCATCAGAAGACCGATGGCGAGTAAGTAACGCGGCTCGATCGTGTGCGCGACGGGCGATCCCATCAGTGCCAGCGTGACGTGGCCGAGGCAGTAAACGATCGACAGCCAGAAAACGACCCGAAACTTCCCGAAAACGGCATCGGCGAGAATCGCGCCGAAAATTGGCAGAAAATAGAGCGCCGAAACAAATGTGTGATACCACGCTTCCGCCTTTGCCGGCGGCATCACGCTCAAGTGACCCATCTTGTCCAAAAGATATTTGGTCATGAAGATGGTCAGGATGGAGTTCATCCCGTAATAAGAGAAACGCTCGGCCGCCTCATTCCCGACGATGTAAGGGACGCCCGGCGGCATGGTGGTGATTTTAGGCGGCGACGTCAGGTACTCTTGCTTGGCCATAATCCCTTTCGCTACGGTCGTTTCTCAGGGAAAAATTTCACCGGCGTAGCTGCCGCCGATGCCGCCGGTGTGGGACCAGGCCTGGCGTCGTGCGCCCCTGTCATTAGTTCTCTCTGCACTTCGGGATATTCGCCGAGTTGGTGTTTTTCGCAGGAAATGGAGAGCAGAAGGGCCGCGCCGATCAAGAAAATGCCTGTCCGTGATGCCGCCCCCATGAGTAAGGTGCCACACTAACGAGTAATCCCGCTGTCGCGCAACCAAAACTCACCGGTCCCGTGCTGGGTATTGCATTGAAAGGCGCGCCGGCGGGTTTACTATCGGCAAAGTGGCTCGCTCAGCAAAAAACAGCGCCTGGAACGAAGTATTCGCGATCATCCTGCTCCTTACTGGCACGCTTCTTTTCTTCGCGTTGATTTCCTATAGCCCGCGCGATCTCCCCTCATGGGTGCCGTGGAGTTACTTGTCGCCGCCAAACCGGCCGGCGCAAAATTTCATCGGTCCGTTCGGAGCCATTTTCGCGAGTGTATTTTATTTGCTCATTGGAGCGGCTTCCTATTTCCTGGCCGCAGTTCTGCTCGGTTTCGGCGCCGCCAAACTTTTCTATCCGCGTTTGCGCGTGATTGCGCGTTTGCCCTGGATTGTCCTCTTCATCGTCTCCGGCGCCTGCCTCTTGCAATTGCAAACGCGTTACTTCTTTGATTGGAAAAAACTAAACATCCAGGGGCCGGGCGGGTCGATCGGTTATTTCTTTGGCAAAAAGCTTTTGCTCACTGCCATGGGCGATGTCGGTTCGATGATTCTTCTGGCCGGCATTTATCTCAGCGCGCTCATTCTCATGACCGGCCTCCGTCCGATCCATCTTGTCCGCGAAAGTGTCGCCGGTATTCGCAATGGGATAAATAGTTTTCGCGAATGGCGATTACACCGCGAAATGCGTCGCGCCGACATCAGGGGACAACTGGCGATCAGCGAACGTGAGCTGGCAAAACAACGCCGGTCGATTGAAAAACAACTGAAGAAAAAAGGGGCGCCTGTCCCAGACCGAATTCTCATCTCGCCGGAAGAACTGGCCGGTCGCCCGAAACCGAAAGTAGTGGATACCACCGCGCTTCCGGAGGAGGCGCTCATGCCGCCTCGCAAAAAACCTTCGCTCGCAGAATTGCGGCCGGCAAAATCGAAACCATCGATCGCGGTGGCGGAAGAGCGAAGATTCGACGCCGAAAATTACGTCCTTCCGAGCATTGATTTATTGGACGAACATAATCCCGAAGGGCGTGGCGGGGCGGATCCGGCGGAACTCGAGCAGGTGCAGGCGGTTTTGATCGAAACACTGGGGCAATTTGGCATAGCCGTGGCGGCGGGAGACATTACCAAAGGCCCGACGATCACGCGTTACGAAGTTTATCCGGCAAAGGGAGTAAGAGTGGACAAAATCGTCTCGCTCGAAAGGGACCTGGCCCGCGCGACCCGAGCGGAACGCATCAATATCCTGGCGCCGATTCCCGGGAAAGACACCGTTGGAATCGAAATCGCAAATACGCGCAAGATCAAAGTGACCTTGCGAGAATTGATGCAATCGGCCGATTGGGAAGAGGCGAAAAGGCGTTGCAAACTTCCACTGGCGCTGGGGAAGGACGTTTACGGAAGCGTCATCATCGCTGACCTGGCGCAGATGCCGCACTTGCTCATTGCCGGTACGACGGGTAGCGGCAAGAGCGTTTGCATCAATGCCCTGATCGCGAGCATTCTCTTTCGTTTCACCCCCGAAGAGCTGCGCTTCATCATGATCGATCCCAAGGTGGTGGAGATGCAGATTTACGAAAAACTGCCCCACCTCGCCTTCCCGGTGGTGACGGATCCGAAAAAAGTGTTGATCGCTTTGCGGTGGTTAAGCGACGAAATCGACCGGCGTTATAAGATTTTTGCGCGCGTCGGCGTGCGTAACATTACCAGCTTCAACGCTCGGCCCCCGAAGAAAACGCAAAAGGAATTGGATGATGCAGCTGTAGCCGGCGTCGGGGACGCCGGCCCGCGGTCAACGACGCCGGCTACAGAAATTCGCGTTCCGCGCGAGGACGAACTGATTATTCCCGATAAGCTGCCCTACATCGTGCTCATCATCGATGAGCTGGCCGATTTGATGCAGACCGCGCCAGCCGATGTGGAAAGCAGCATTGCACGAATGGCTGCGATCGCGCGCGCCGCTGGAGTTCATCTTATTTTGGCAACCCAAACGCCGCGGGCCGACGTCATCACCGGCGTGATCAAGGCGAATATTCCGAGCCGCATCGCGTTCCAGGTCGCGAGCAAGATCGATAGCCGGGTTATTCTTGATGAAAACGGCGCAGACCGTTTGCTGGGCCAGGGCGACATGCTGTATCTGCCGCCGAGCACCTCGCGATTAATCCGCGCTCAAGGTGTGCTGGTGACAGATGATGAGATTCGAGAGCTGGTCGATTTTGTTTCCGCGCAGGCCACCCCAGGGTTTGACAGCGCGATGCAGGAAAAATTGCAATCGGGCACAGTTCCGGCTGACGACGTTACCGAGGAAGACGAAGAACTGGTGGAAAAATGTCTGGAGATAATTCGTCAGGAAAAGCGCGCCTCGACTTCCCTGTTGCAGCGCCGGCTTCGACTTGGGTATACTAGGGCTGCGCGCATCGTTGATATTCTCGAGCAGCGCGGTATTTTAGGTCCCGGCGAAGGCGCGAAGCCGCGCGAGATTCTGGTCGATCTCGACGCCGCGGTGTAATCGGCAAGAGACAAGATGTCCATCGAAGGACTAGGCAGAAAATTTCAGGAAGCGCGCAAGGCGCGCAACCTTTCGCTTGAGGAAGCTGCGAGGTTAACGAGAATTAGACAATCGCGCCTGGCCGAGATCGAAGCGGACGATTTTTCGAACTTTCCCAGTCTGGCCTACGCCAAGGGGTTCCTGCAAATCTACGGCAAATTTCTCAAGGTTGATGTTTCGCCCTATCTCGATGCTTTTGAAACTTCCGGCCACCTCACGGTCGATGGGTACTCCTATTTGCAAGACTCGCCGGCGCCGAAGGCACCGCGCACACCGGTCGCACGCCGATCCGAAAATACCCGTCCCTCGCTGGTCCCTTTCCTGATTGGACTGACGATTCTGGTGGCGGGTTTCTGGTTCCTGCGTTTTATCTCGAATCTACAGCGGATTACATCGCGCCCGCCCGAAGCTGCGGCCAGCGCTACCCCCAGCCCGACCGCGGCCACGATCGTGGCGCCGCGGGCGCAACCGGTTGAATCGCCGGCTCAGGCGGCGGCGACTGCTCCACCAGTAAAAACCACGCCCGCCATCGCCGCCCCGGCAGTAACGCCCGCGCCGACGGCGGTTGCGATCGCAACTGCGGCTCCGACCGCAACGCCCGTGCGCAGTGCCATTGCAGTCGCCACGCCCGTCTTGCCAGCCCCGCGCGCCGTTGAGCCGGAAGTTCGACGCGCCGAACCGGTGCGACCCGATGAGGTCGCTGCCGCGCAGGCCAGTTACGAAGCGAGTGATGCTGAGGGCCCCAATCGCATCGATATCAAGGCGCTAAAAAAGACTTACATGAAGGTAACGATTGACGACGATCCCACCAAACCGGCATTTGAACGGTGGGTTTCGCCGTCCGACGGAACAGTCGTATTCCGCGGTCACCGCTTCAGCGTGCGCGTGCTCGATCGTGAAGCCGTGCAGATTCGCAAGAACGGCAATATCGTCTCCAACGGCGACACCGATTTGCAAATAACAGCTCAGTGAAACCAACGAGCAGGTCTTCTGTAGCGGTCGCCGTGTCGACGGCAATTCCTCACTCCATGCAGGCGACACGCCTGCCACCACAGCCATTACCGCGGCCAAAGGTCGGGATGATCAGCCTTGGCTGCGCGAAGAATCTGGTCGATGCCGAAATCATGCTCGGCAGCGTGTTGGAGCGCGGCATGGAAATCACCTCCAGCGCGGAGGATGCCGATGTCCTCGTAATTAATACCTGTGCCTTCATCGATTCGGCCAAGGAAGAATCGATCGATGCGATTTTAGAGGCGCATCAGCAACGCGGCCTGCACAAAAGGGCGAACCAAAGATTGATCGTAAGCGGTTGTATGTCGCAGAGATTTTCCGAAGAACTGCGACAGCAATTGCCGGACGTCGATGCTTTCATCGGACTGGATCAGGTGCGCGAATTGGGAACCGTGGTAGAACGCGTTCTGCAAAAACATCGAACGTCGAATGCAGAAAATTCGGAGGTTCTCGATTTTGTCACGCCGCGGCCCACCTACATCCCCGACTACGACACGCCGCGTTTTCGTTTAACCCCGCCGCACTCCGCCTATTTGAAGATCGCTGAAGGCTGCAATCATCCGTGCAGTTTTTGTGTTATCCCGCAAATGCGCGGGCGTCACCGCAGCCGCACGCCGGAATCAGTCCTTTCCGAGATTCGCGCACTTGTGGCCGAAGGAGTGCGCGAAATCAATTTTATCAGCCAGGACACGACCTATTACGGGATGGATTTGTGGACGGAAAAAGCCGGGCCGCGTCAACCGGTCGATTCGGCGCGGGGGCTAACATTGGCTTCGCTCCTGCGCGAGGTTGAAAAGATCGACGGCGAGTTTTGGATTCGATTGCTTTACACCCATCCGGCGCACTGGAGCGATGAGCTGATCGCGACGATTGCCGAGTGCAAGCATGTCGCGCGTTATATCGACATCCCATTGCAACACATCGATGAATCGATGCTTCGGCGAATGCGACGTGAAACCAGTCGCACCCATATAGAAACATTGATCGCGAAATTGCGTTCTGGAATTCCGGGAGTCGCCTTGCGCACGACGTTCATCGTCGGTTTCCCTGGAGAAACGGAGACGGAATTTGAAACGCTACTGGATTTCATAGAGCGGACGCGATTCGAGCGGCTCGGCATTTTCAAGTATTCGCGCGAGGAAGGTTCGCGCGCTGCGAAAATGCCAGGACAAATACCGGCAAAGCTGAAAAACGAACGCCATCGTCGCGCCATGACTTTGCAGCAGAAAATCGCGCACGAAATCGCGGCAGCCAAAATCGGCACCGAACTGAAATTATTGGTCGATCAACCGCTGGTCGCCCGCACCGAAGCGGACGCACCCGAGGTGGACACGCGTGTCTTATTGTCTCAACGCGGGCCTGTTGGCGAATTCATTATACGCGAGATTCAAGGTGCCCGTGGCTACGACCTGCTGGCGTAGCGTGGGTTTTTATTGTCCGAGCGTCAATTGACGGGTGACAAACCGCGAAATTTCTGACAGACTCATTATATTCCACCTGTCAAAGTGACCATGACTGAAGCGAGCGAACCAAAGAAAGAAACTGTCCGGATTACTCTTCCCCCCCGCCGTGGAGACGACGACGCCGCGCATGAGGAGGACGATACCGTTCTAATCAATCTTCCATCGCGACCACCCGCCTCGGAGCCTCCACCCATGTCGGTCCCACTGGTGGCGAAACCAGCCAATGTTCCGATTCCCAGACCGCCCGTGTCGCAGAATCCATTGCCCACACCTCCTGCTGGGGCGGTCGCTGCACCGCACGTGGTATCGCCGCCACCGACAACACCACCGCCTCTTCCGCCAGCGGCCAAAACGCCGTTGCCTCGGCTGATTGGAACAAGGTCGGGGGCGCCTGTGCCGGCGCCACGGCCACCACCGGCGCCGGCACGGGCACCCACGACTCCTCTGGCCAAGGAAACGGCGCGCATTAGTGTCCTGCCCGATCCGCCAAAGCCAACACCAGCGAGGATGTCAAAGACTCAGCCTCTCATTACCGCGACGGCCACATCGGTTGTGCCGCCGACCGCCCCCGTAACCATCGCCACCGCAGCACCGCAGCCGGTCCTCAATGCCATCCCGATGCCGCTTTGCTGGGGATTGGTCCTAGTGTCAGCCGCGATTTTGATCATTGAGATTTGGAATTATATTTCGTGATGGAAATTGCCATCACCCTTACCGACGCGAACTTTGATCGCGAAGTTAACAACAGCGAAAAGCCCGTCCTGGTTGATTTCTGGGCGGAATGGTGCGGCCCCTGCAAGTTAATCGCGCCGCTCATCGAAGAGATCGCGCGTGAAAAAGGCGACGCCATCAAAGTCGGTAAAGTGAACATCGACGAGAATCAGAATCTCTCCTTCAAATTCAACATTCGCGCGATCCCCACTCTCCTGATCTTCAAGAACGGGCAGGTGCGCGATCAGGTCACCGGCATGACGAGCAAGAAGGACTTAGTCGGCCGGATTGACGCGCTGGCGTAGGATTTCGCGCTGCGAAATCCTAGGGTGAGAAGTGATTAGTGAGAAGTTGGGCGCGTAAATCTTTTACTTCTCACTAATCACTCTTCACTTCTCACCTTTGAAGAAATGCGCCCGGCGCGGCTCGAACGCGCAACCTTCAGCTCCGGAGGCTGACGCTCTATCCAGTTGAGCTACGGGCGCTGGTGGGGAGCGTGATTATAATTCGCGGACAGCCGATCACAAGAACACGTCATCTCGAGCGTAAGGCGAGGGATCCCGATGCGAAACCTTTAAGGTAACTTCCCAGGATCCCTCGACTTTCGCTCGGGGATGACCACACTTGCGTTTAGCCCGCATCCGCGGAGATTGAGCGCCCGCAAAAGGAGTGCCATGAATCGTATCATCGACGCTATCGAGAAGGACCAATTCAAAACCGAGTTGCCGGCATTTCGCGTGGGCGACTCCATCCGCGTCCATACTCGAGTGGTGGAAGGCGACAAAGAACGCATTCAAATTTTCGCCGGCATCGTCATCGGCCGGAAAGGTCGTGGCTTAAATGAAAGCTTCACCGTCCGCCGGATTTCCTACGGCGAGGGAGTCGAGCGCGTGTTCCCGTTGCATTCGCCCCGCATTGCGAAGGTGGAAGTGGAAAAAGAAGGCCGTGCCCGCCGGGCCAAGCTCAATTACCTGCGCACCCGCAAAGGTAAGGAAGCGACCGCGGTGCGGGAATAAGCGAAAAAGTGAATAGTGATCGGTGACGGGTGAATTGGTAGATCCGATCACGACAATTCACTGAGCACTCGTCATTCGCTGTCATCCCGAGCCACGAAGACGGCGAAGGATCCCACGTCTGGTCACGCGCTTTCTTAATTGAGTAAGGCCCCACTGCTCAAGAGAGTTTCCTCGCTCTGTTCGGGATGACGGCGGGACAAAGTCGTGCGCAAGGACGAGGAACTGCGATTCACTAGTCACCAGTCCCACTTCGCAACTTCCCGATTGCCGAAATTGAGATAATCTTCTGCCGCGATGTACCGGCGCTGCGGTTTTCGTTACGAAAAAAAACTGCGCGCACTCGGTGTCGTCCGTATCGCCGGAATTGACGAAGCGGGTCGCGGCGCACTGGCCGGGCCGGTGGTAGCTGCGGCCGTGATTTTGCCAGAGAAATTCCGCCATCGAAAATTAAAGGACTCGAAACAACTCCTGCCCGAGCTGCGTCAGGAAATCTACGACGAGCTGGTGTCGCGCGACGATATTATTTGGAGCATCGGCGTGGTCGACTCCTTCGAGATTGATCAAATCAATATTTTGCGCGCGACGCACAAAGCGATGCGGTTCGCGCTCGAGGGGCTGTGCGGGCCGCCCGACCATGTGCTTATTGACGGACTTCCGGTCTCGCCATTTCCTCTGCCGCAAACCGCGATCATCGATGGCGATTGCATCAGTCTTTCCATCGCCGCCGCGAGCGTGATCGCGAAAGTGACGCGGGATCGTTTAATGCGTGAGTTTTGCGCGCGATTCCCGGAGTATTGTTTCGGCCAGCACAAAGGTTACGGCACCGAACTTCACCTTATCAAACTTCATGAACACGGGCCTTGTCCAATCCATCGCCGATCTTTCGAGCCGGTGGCGCAACCGCTTCTCGCGCTCGAAGGAATTATCTGAACATCTGCGGCTCGGTGCGCGCGGGGAAAAACTGGCCTGTGCCTTTCTCCGGCGCAAAGGCTACAGAATTCTTTACCGTAATTTCCGGGCGCGGCATGGCGGTGAAGTCGATATCGTTTGTCGCGATCGCGACACTCTCGTCTTCGTCGAAGTTAAAACGCGCACTCGAGAAGATTTTGGACGGCCCTTTGAAGCGGTCAATGCTGCGAAACGCAAATTGATTGCGCGGGGCGCGTTGGCCTGGTTGCAATTGCTGGATAACCCAGACATTCTCGTCCGGTTCGACGTCGTCGAAATTATCCTGGGTGAAAACGGGCAACCGCGCTTCGAACTAATCCGCGACGCCTTCCCACTCTCCGCACCTTACGTTTACTAGTCGTTTTAATCTCTCCAGGAACACAAGTCTCAGGACTATGCGCCACACAGGCTTCCAAGCCTGTGTTCCGACGCGGCTAATTCGCCCGTCGTCCCGAGCGCAGTCGAGGGATCCCGAGAGCTAGCTTTAAGGTATCACCACGGGATCGTTCGACTTCGCTGCCGCTTCGCTCAGTACGATAAATGGGAAACTTGACGGCTTTAAAGCCGTCAAGTTTGCGTTATGCTGAATGCAGTCGAAACAGAGTTTCGGGAAAGGCGCGGTTCCCAAACTGGAGTTTGGGAACAAGAGCGGGGAAAGGAACAAAAGTCTGGCGACGTCTGCGCCACCCCGGCGTTCAAGGCTGCGTACCGACCGCAGCTAACAATTCGTAGGAGAGCACACTCAGGCAGTAAATCGCCGCCGTTTCTACCCGCAGAATGATGGGACCGAGGGTGATTGGACGGCAGCCGTTGCTCCGCGCCAGATTGAGCTCCGCCGGGGTGAAATCGCCTTCCGGACCAATGCACATCAGAACACTCGCCGGGCGAGCGTGATGTTCGCGTTCGTAGTCAGCCAGCACCGTCTTTAAATGGACTGCATCGGATTGAAGCGAACCAATCAAACGAAGTTGTTGTAGAGGCGTTTGTGTCAAACGCCTGGAGAAGGGTTCGGCGGTTGCCACAACCGCCGCTGCAACATCACCCGCAAAGAAGTCACGCGGCGTTTTCGGGAGTTGCACCGTCGGCAGCCAGTTTTGTCCACATTGTTTGGCCGCTTCGATCGCGACCTGTTGCCATTTCGCTTGTTTTTGCGCCGCTTCCTTCGCCTCTAAATGAACAATGGTGCGCTCGGAAATCAGTGGCGCTATCTCCGCCGCTCCGATCTCGACTGCTTTCTGCACGATTAGATCCATGTTTTTCCCTTTCGGGATGGCCTGCGCCAGCGTGATCCGACAGGTCAGCGGCGGCACGCGCGCCTCGTACATTTTGCGTACGACAACTTCCCCGCGGGTTACCTTCGCAATTTCAGCCGTGACTTCATGGCCGCGACCATTGAACACAACCACCCGCCCACCAGCTTGAAGCCGAAGCACATCGCGCGCGTGATGCGCTTCCGCTCCCCCTAAAACGAGCGAGTCAGGATTCCAATCTTCTGGGGCGATGTAAAAGCGATGCATTAAATTGATCCGTCATCCCGAAGGTGAGCCGAGGGATCCCGTTGCGCCAACTTTACGGGATCCCTGGACTGCGCTCGGATGACCGGAGCGGGCTAGCGAAAGAAATCTTTGGCGCGATCGAAAAACCTCTTATGCAAGGGGCTGTTATCCTCGCCGACGAGGGCGGAGAACTCCTCCAGCTTACGGCGCTGCTCCGAATTCAATCGCGTCGGCACTTCCACAATCACCCGCGCCAGCAAGTCACCCCGTCCGCGCCCTTCAACATTCACAACGCCTTTGCCACGCAATTTAAAAATCTGTCCGTTCTGAGTGCCAGCTGGAATCTTCACATTCGCCTTACCTTCGAGCGTCGGGACAGGAACCTCGCCGCCAAGCGCAGCTAACGGAAAAGAAATCGGGACTTCGCAATAAAGATCATCTTCATCGCGCTGAAACACCGGGTGCTCCTTGATGTGAAGCACGACGTAGAGATCGCCCGGTGGCCCGCCGCGGATGCCGGCTTCGCCATTTCGTGAAGAACGCAAGCGCGAGCCGTTCCCGATACCGGCCGGGATTTTCAATTTGATCCGGCTGGAATTTTCGACCCGCCCTTCGCCGCCGCATTTCCGACACGGTTTTTCGATAATTTGTCCGGCTCCCCGGCAGCGCGGACAGGTTTGCGATACTTGGAAAAAGCCGCGCGAACTAATTACCTGCCCGCGACCCCCGCAGGTCGGACAATTGATCGAACGTGAACCCGGTTCTGCACCGCTGCCACTGCATTGGTCGCATGTATCCAGTTTGCGAATTTCGATCTCTTTCTCCGTGCCAAAAGCTGCTTCTTCCAAAGTAATCTGCATGTCGTAGCGCAAATCGGAACCGCGCTGCCGTTCTTCCGCGCGACCGCCGCCGGCACCCCCGAAAAAGCTCTCGAAAATTCCCCCGCTGCCGCCCCCAAAGACCTCGCGGAAAATATCGAAGGGATCGTGGAACCCGCCCCCGAAACCGGGTCCGCCTTGCGAAAACGCGGCGTGCCCGAATCGATCATAGGCGGCACGCTTATCGACATCGATCAGGACGTCATAAGCTTCGCCCAATTCCTTAAATTTTTCCTCGGCGTGCGGATCGTCCGGATTCTTATCCGGATGGAATTTGACTGCGAGCTTGCGATAGGCCCGCTTGATTTCGTCCTCAGGCGCGCCTCGGGCAACCCCGAGCACTTCGTAATAGTCGCGTTTGGTCGTAGGCATTTAGGATGGTGAACGGCAGGCGGACAGTGACATGAAAGCAAGGTTTCTGCCGACTGGAGCTTCTAACTTCTCACTTCTACTTCTCTTTTCACTTCTCTCCCCACGCTATGCAGACAGGATGTGCGCGCTACCCTCTCACTCATTACTGCTTCTGGCGGCGCCGCTCGAAACCACCACCGCCGCTGGTCGCAGCAGCCGATCTTTTAAGCGATAGCCACGGCGGGTTTGTCGAATGACCCGGCCTTCGGGAACTTTATTGCTTGGTTCGTGGCCGATCGCCTCGTGCAGGTTGGGATCAAATTGTTTTCCAACCGCATCGATTGGTTCCAGTCCATTAGCCGTTAGAAAATCGTTGAGTTGCCTAAGGACCATGCTCATTCCGGAGTAAATAGGCGAACGCTCGCCCTCCTCGCGGGCGGCAGAGAGTCCAAGCTCGAAGTTATCGACGATCGGGACCAGGCGTTCGAGCAACGAACGATTGGCGTATTTAATCCCTTCATCGCGCTCGCGGGCGGCGCGCTTTTTGTAATTCTCAAAGTCCGCCTGGGTTCGCAATGCCAGGTCGCGAAAGCGATCGAGATCGCCTTGCAAACTCGCAACTGGATCGTCCGTAGCTTCTCCGTCGGTCGAACTGTATCCGGGCTCGGCTGGCACTGGAGGTGGAATTTTGTCTTCTTCGCGTGGTTCAGGGCTGGTCTTTTTCATGTTTACGAATGGTAATTAGAGTGATGTCATCGTTCTGTGGATGCGCACCCACGAAATTGCGCACGTCATCAATTAATCGCGTGATAATAGCCGAAGCGCCGTGTGCTGCGCTCTCCCGCACCGATTGAATCATCCGGTCAATGCCGAATTCGAAACCCTCGGCATCCAAGGCTTCCGTCACGCCGTCGGTGTAAAGAACCAGACAATCATCCTGCTCGAGCCGGATTGCGAAATCGTTCGTGATCCGATCGAACACACTCCCGCTATCGATGCCGACGACCATTCCGGGTGGTTTGATTAATTCGACCGTTTGCTGGGCGCGACGATAGAGCAAGGGGGCATCATGGCCAGCGCGCGCCAGCGTGATCGAACCGACAGAATGGTCCACCACCAAATATGCCATGCTAATGAACATGTCCTCTTTAATGTCAGGATAAAGCTGGCGATTGACTGCCTTCAAAACCTCCGCCGGCGACGGATTTTGCGGTGCCTGACTGCGCAAAACGCTGCGGCAAATCGCCATGATCAAGGACGCGGGGACGCCTTTGCCTGAAACATCGGCGATCGCCACCCCGAGCCGATGTTCGTCCACCCGGATGTAATCAAAGTAATCGCCGCTGACCTGCCGGGCCGGAATATTGATTCCGGCAATTTCGAACCCGGGAACGGCCGGCGATTTTTCCGGAAGCAGAATCCGCTGAATGTCGCGCGCGATTTCCAAGTCATGATCGAGCCGCTTTTTTTCATTCGCTTCGGAGTAAATGATGGCGTTGTAGAGGGCAAAGGCGGATTGCTCAGCGATCGATTTGAAGACAACAAAATCACTCGGCGTGAATGGCGCACCCATCGGGCCGTTGCCAACCGCGAGCACGCCCATGTTTTGCTTACCGTAAAGCAACGACGTGGCCATCAGCGAAGCGGTCCCGAGAGGTGTTTCGCGCAAGCGCGCCAATTCCGGTACGTCTCGTACATCGGCCAGCGAAACGGGTTGCGCCGTCTGCCAGACGGTGCCGATCAAACCTTCGCCCGGTGGAACACTATGCATCCGCAAGAATCCTTCCAAGGCAGCGGGGGCAGTCGCGGCCTGATGCAAAATGTGACCCGGCACCGGCACCAGCGGCGGACAACCCTTGGAAAGAAATACCGGCACCAGTTTGTTCCCGCTTCGATCGGTGAGATAGAGCGCGCCGCCATGAGCATCGAGAATTCGGGTGGCCCCTTCCACGATCAGCCGATGCAAATCATGCGGCTTGATCGTTTCCCGAAACGCTTCACCCAACCCATGTAAAAAATCGAAGACGAGGGTTTCTTCGACTTGGATTTCCTCCTTCGAGCGCTCGAGGGCATGAACCTTCCGTCTTTGGCGGAAGGAAGTGAAAATCCAACCACAAATCGCGATAGCCAGGGCGGCGTAGAGAAGAGTCGGCCACATGAAGTCGGCAGCCAACTTACTTCTTTACCGGGTTGTCGTGAAGGTCTTGCTTGAGGTAGTCGAGAACGTCTTTGAACCGCAAAAGATTTTCCGGCGCCGCTTCACACAGCGCTTCGTGAGCTGCCAGCATTTCCTTGGCTTGCTCTTTTTTTTCCAGGGTTTTGGTGGCCAGTGCGCCGCATTCCGGAGCGCGCGCGCCGTTGCTGGAGATTTGAAAAAGTTGATCGAGACCAAGGCCGGAAAGCAATTGGCGGCTGCGTTCGCCGCAATGCACCACCCGAAGGTGTCCCTGCCCAAGTTCCTTCAATCGCAGGGCCAGTCCCGCCATTGTTCCCATAAAAGTGGAATCCATCATCACGCAATCGACGAGATCGACCACGAACTCGCGATAGCCGCGGTCCACCATTTCGCGGGCAAACTGCTTGAAATTTCCGCTGTTCAGAAAATTGCCTTTGCCCTCCACCCGGACCCAGACGGCAGGGCCGCTTACTCCGACCTGAATCGACGATTCCACAAGTACCTATAGAAAGTTATGGAACTTAGCCCTGGCAGTCAAACAAACTAGTCCCATAAGAAAGAGCGTTTCTCGGCTACGATCCGGCCGTGTTCGATGAGTAAACAACGCCAAGCCAGCACTTGCCCGTCATCAAAATACTCATCGCCCACCACTCGAAATCCGCTGTGATTCGTCCCGCGGACGTTCTGGTAGGCATGTTCTTTTGCCTGCACAAAAGCCCGAAGTTTCTCCTGTTTGTATTCAAACCGGACCGTCAAATCCGATGGCCGCTTTGCCCGCCAGAAAAAATCAAAGTATTGCCCGAAGCGTTGCCGTGCATCGAGCGCGGTGACTGCGCCGTACATCCGATAAGAGCGTTCAAAATTTATCGAGGCTTCCTGAACCGCGGCACTCGCTTTGGAACTGCCCTTCTTCGTCAGACTCGCGGGAGTGTTCCCTTTCTTTCCTTGGTTGGCGGGAAGGGTTGGCGAGAGCGAGTAAATCTTAGCTTTGCGAAACTGGAAATCGGGATTGAGCGCCAGTGGAAATTTCCGTTGCTCGGTATCAGCCCCAGCGACAGAGCTCACGCTTAGTAGAAGCGCGACCGCGCAGATAAATCGCATTACCATATCAAACGGGCTGCCTGCGACCCTGTCAATGCGGAGCGAATGTCCGGGAGCGAAACACGGGCCTCTGGCCTGTGCGCCCAGCGGGTTTCTAAACCCGCTGCTCTCGGCAACCCAACCGGCCGGTAATTGGCGGGGCACCAGCTTCCCGTGCAAGGACCCCTTCAGCGGATTAAAACTCCGCTGGGCGCACAGACTGGAAAGTCTGTGTTCCTATTCTCGCGTTCCAAATCAGGAAACTAATCGAATGGCAGTTTCCCTGCAGAAACACGCGGTTAAATTTCGGTGTGATCGATGTCCGATATGAGCGTGGCGTCTTTTTGCCACAACAGAATCTTTGGCTCGACCCCTGGGAGGCCAAGGATTTCGCTTTCGTTTCTCACGCGCACAGCGATCACATTGCACCGCATCGCGAGATCATCGTTTCAGAGCGAACCGCTAGTTTGATGCGAGCCCGCCTCCCCCGAAAACGCAATGAAATCATCCTGCCATTCAGCCAGGAAAAGGATGTCCGGGGAATGCGGGTGACCTTGTTTCCAGCGGGTCATATTTTTGGTTCGGCTCAGCTTTTCTTACGCACCGAGAATGATTCGCTGCTTTACACCGGCGATTTCAAATTGCGCCAAGGTCAGTCGGCCGAGGCCACGGAATGGACCGCGGCCCACACTCTGATCATGGAAACAACTTACGGCATTCCCCGTTATCGCCTGCCGCCGACCGAGGAAGTGATCGCGCAAATCGTCGCTTTTTGCCGCGATGCGATCGAGAACAAGGAAGTTCCAGTGTTACTCGGCTATTCGCTGGGCAAAGCACAGGAAATCCTTTGTGCGCTCGCCGGAGCCGATCTGACGCCGATGCTGCACGGTTCAGTCTATCAAATGACGCGTATTTACGAGCAATACGGCCAGAAATTTTGCCATTACCTTCGTTATCATGCGCATGATCTCGCCGGCAAAGTTCTGATTTGTCCGCCGAGCGCGAATCGCTCACGCATGCTGGAAAAAATTCAGCGCAAACGGGTAGCCATGATCAGCGGCTGGGCGGTCGATCCGAACGCGATTTATCGGTATCAGGTGGACGCGGCGTTCCCGCTGTCCGATCATGCCGATTACGATGATCTGTTGCGTTATGTCGAGCTGGTGGGACCGAAACGGGTTTTCACTTTGCACGGATTCGCTGCGCAGTTTGCACGTGATTTGCGCGCGCGCGGCATCGAAGCGTGGGCGTTGACCGAGGAAAATCAGATGGAGCTCACCTTGGGGACGTCTCTCGCACAATTACCCGATACAGCCATCGCCGTTTCAACCGCGCAATCGAATGGTCTGCCGCCGATGACGGCGGCAGCTACAACGGCCACTCCATCGGAATTTCTCGCTTTCGCACATGTCGGCCAGGCCATTGCGGCGACGCCAGGGAAGCTCGAGAAGGTCCGTCTGTTAGCAGAATATTTTTCGACGCTCGATGATGAGCGACTCGCGTTCGCCACGGTTTATTTTACCGGTCATGCTTTTCCTCAAACCGATCTGCGCACGCTGCAAGTGGGCGGCTCCGTTATTTATCGTGCCCTTGGCAGCGCGACAAAAATCAGCGACGCAGAATTTCGACGTATCGCTCACAGTCACGGCGACGCCGGCAAGACTGCGTTCGAGGTGCTCGACGGCCGTACCGTTCCAGAGGCTTTCGGAATTGCAGATTCCTACAAGTTTTTTGAACAACTCCAGAAATTGCGCGGACCTGTTGCGAAAAAGGAATCGCTGCAAAATCGGTTGGCGCGTCTTTCGGCGCGGGAAGGCCAGTATGTGGTCAAGATTCTCACTGGCGATCTGCGTATTGGATTACGCGAGGGACTGGTCGAGGAAGCAATCGCCCAGGCATTTAATGCGCCGCTCGATGAGGTGAAGGAAACGAACATGCTCCTGGGCGACATCGGACGCACCGCGGTTCTGGCAAAAAATAATGAGCTTCATCGGGCAGAGCTTTCGCTCTTCCGCCCAATCAAATGCATGCTCGCCAGTCCTGAACCAACCGCCGAAGCAATCTGGAAACGGTTCGTCGATGTAGCTGCCGCTGTCTCAGCGGCAGAACCGAAAAACCTGACGCCCGAGACGGCGCCAGCTACAACTGTAGCCGCGGTCGCTGACCGCGGCCCGGCGCCACCGACGCCGGCTACAACAATATACGTCGAGGACAAATTCGATGGCATCCGCGCACAGCTGCACGCCAGCCGCGCGCGTGCGGAAATATTTTCACGCGATCTCAAGCGTATCACCGGACAATTCCCCGAAATCGCCGAGCATGCGCGCGAATTTTCAGAAGAGGTAATTCTGGATGGTGAGATCATCGCGTTTGCCGAGGATCGCAAGCTGACATTCTTCGATTTGCAGAAACGGCTCGGGCGAAAAACCGACGCCCTCGACTTATTTGAGACTTCTTCGGCGGACGTGCCGGTAATATTTGTTGCCTTCGATCTATTATTCTTGGACGGCCGTTCTTTGTTGAGAACGCCGCTGCGCGAACGGCGCGAGCTGCTGCGCGGTCTGAAATTGCCTTCGAAATTTCAAATCGCATCGGTGGTGGCGGCGCATTCCGCTAACGAGATCGAGAACGAATTCAAACGCGCACGGCTGCGTTTAAATGAAGGGCTCATGGTCAAGGATCCGGAAAGTTTTTATTCGCCGGGACGGCGCGGGATGTTCTGGTTCAAGCTGAAGAAGGAGCTGGCGACGCTCGATGTCGTGGTCGTGGGAACCGAGCTTGGTCACGGTAAAAGAAATCAAGTGCTCAGCGATTATACCTTTGCCGTGCGGGACGAAGGGAGCGGCGAATTATTACCAATCGGCAAAGCTTATAGCGGACTGACCGATGCCGAGATCGCCGAGCTGACCGAACATTTCAAACAAAACACTCTGTTTGAGCGCGGGCGTTATCGCGAAGTCAAACCGGACATCATCTTGGAAGTTGCCTTCAATTCCATTCAACCAAGCTCGCGCCACTCAAGCGGACTCGCCCTGCGTTTTCCCCGAATCAAAGCCATTCGGCGCGACAAGACGATCGAAAACATCGATACTCTGGCCTACGCCCAGCAATTGGCGACGGAACAAAATCGCGGCAACAGCTCACCGTCATCCCGAGCGCGTTCGAGGGATCCCGCCGCGTAAGCTTTAAGGTAACTTCAACGGGATCCCTCGGTCCGAGCCGGACTGGCATTTTCGCTCGGGATAGGGAACTCAAGGCGAAGGAGACGGCGACACGGACGGGTTCGCTCGCTTTTTGGCACTGGCGTTGCGAATCCAGGAGCTGGTCGCGGGCGTTGCGGTGGCGAGTTTTTCAGCCCGCGGCCCGGCCTCGGAGGGAACCGGTGAAGTAACCGGTGATGAAGTTAAACTGAGCTCGGCCGATACGGTTGCCTGCGGAAAGGGAGTGCCCGTTGATAACGGGTTAAGGCGTAGGCGCGGCTTTGAAGTAACGACTGGTTTTTCGCCGCGCTCGGCCGTTTGCACGGTTGCATCCGGTGTGGATGAGATCGTGGGCGTGGGTGTCTCAGTCGGCGATAAAATCGGAGTTTCCGTGGCTGTAAGAGTGACACTTGCCTCCGGTTGCGGCGTTATCGATTTAACCGGACTCGGTGTCGGCGCCAGGTTTGTCGGAGTCGGCGAGTTCTCGATTGCTTCCGGTCCTTCCGCCGGCACAGGCACTTCAGTTTGAATCTGGGCAAGCACCTCGTCGCTGGCTTGCTGTCTCTGACATGCAAAAAAACATGCGCTCAGGGTCAGAAAGCAAAAAGCCTTTTGCATCAACCTTTAGACCTTTCTTACCATTCTATTTCAGTGTGTGACATTGGCTCGCAGCCGGCAAGCTTACGTCATCCCGACCCGACTTAGGGTGTCGGCGAAGCCGAAGCTTCCGGCGCAATGCGGGTGACAGTCGTACTCTCAATCTGATCTCGATGCGCATTTTGCCAGTTGGCGTAGGTCGCAACTACGACTAGACCAACAACAATCGCAATCATCGCGATCCACGCGCCTTTCGACACGCGCTCCTCCTTGTCCTTACCCTTTTCCATCGATCGTTAGTTTAACAATTTCGTTCATCACCCGCTCGCTCAAACGTTGATACACGTCTTTTCCTCGTTCAGCGATGTCCGCTTCACTGAAAAAAATCGGATGCCCAACCACGATGGTAATGGGATGAAAACGGATTTTTTTGCTCCCGCGTGGCCAGGCTTCGTGTGCGCCGAAGATGCGCATCGGCACAACCGGGGCAAGCGTTTTCGCGATAACCAGGCCAAGACCAGGCTGGGCCGGCTGCAAATTACCGTCGAGGGTGCGCGCTCCTTCCGGAAAAACGAGTGTCGCTTGTCCCGCCCGTAAAATCCGAATCAATGCTTTAAGAGCGCTGCGATCGCTGCCTTCCTGATCGACTGGAATGACGTTCAGCTTGGGCAGAAGCCAGCCCCAAAACCAGTGCTCGAGCAATGTCCTGCGGGCGAGAAAAAAAATCGCGCGATCGGAAGCGTTGCCCGCCAGCGGTGGATCGAAAAAGCTCTGATGATTCATCGCCAGAATTACCGGCCCGCTTTGGATCATGCGTTCGCGATGCAGGATGCGAAATCGAAAAAAGACTTGGGCAAGTAGACGGGAGAGAGTGTAGCCCAGCCAATAGTACGGGTTCATCCGTTGCTGGCGCGCTGTCGCTGTTTGGGCGTGAATGGGCAAACCTTTTCTTACTAATTGCTGGATAATTCGATCAACCACGCCATCGATGGTGAGCGAAGAGGTGTCGATCACCGCAGCGTCCGGCGCGACGACGAGTGGTGAGGCGGCGCGCGAAGAATCAGCGCGATCGCGCGCGGCGATTTCATCGCGTTGCCCTTCGGCCAGCCGCCGTTGCACCCGCACCTCCGGGGAGGCATCGATATAAAATTTGAAAGGCGTTTCCGGGAAAACGACTGACCCGATGTCGCGGCCTTCCATGACAACATTGCCTTTCCTGGCGTACTCACGCATGTGAGCGACGAGAATCTCGCGAACACGCGGGACGCTACTGACCAGAGAAACGGCGCGGGTAACATCGTCGTCGCGCAAATGCAGAGTGGGATCGTGATCATCAATTAAGATGCGCGATTGGTTATCGATAAGATCGCAGACAATTCTTGATCGCTCGACGGCCGCGGCAACAGCGGCTGGTTCGCGCACGTTGACGCCGCGTTGTAAAACGTGCCAGGTCACCGCGCGATACATCGCCCCGGAGTTGACATGGGAAAATTGAAGCCGCTGGGCCAAAGCGCGCGCTACGCTGCTTTTGCCGGAAGCGGCGGGACCATCGATGGCAATGACGTGATGAGCGGGCATTGAGGCTTGCGACGTTTCTTCATTGGAAATCGCGCGGAAGCAAGCTCTTGGTCACTGCGACTGCATCTCGAGCAAAAGGCTGCCCCGAGCGAAGCCGAATGGGTTGCCTCGATAGAGCAGCTAACGATTATTCGTCAACCGGCGCCATCGAGCGCGATCCGATCACCGGCGTGCTTCCCGGGCCGCGCTTTGTTGTCATGAATTGTTCGAGCGCATTTCTGAAACCGGGATAGGAAATTTCCACGCACTCGGCGTCCTGGATGATCGTTTCGCCGTCGGCGAAGAGCCCGGCAATGGCAAACGCCATGGCGATGCGATGATCACCGAAGCTCGGGACGCGTCCGCCGCGCAACGGCGCCGGGCCGTGGATCTCAAGCCCGTCGCTTAATTCAATCACTTGCGCGCCCATCGCTCGCAAGTTGTGAGCGATTGCGGCAATGCGGTCGGTTTCCTTCACCCGCAATTCCTGAGCTTGCCGGATGATGGTGGTGCCGTTGGCAAGGGCGCCAGCCACCGCCAGCACCGGAAGCTCGTCGATCAATTGCGCAACTTCTTTTCCTTGAATAACGGTGCCTTTCAACATGGCACCCGTTATTTCGACGATGCCGCGTGGCTCGAGTTGGTCTACATCTTCGATCGCTTCGCGAACCTGGGCTCCCATGCGGACCAGCACACCGAGCACAGGTGTGCGTGTGGTGTTCAAACCGAGTTCGCGAACAAGCAAATGTCCTCCGGGTTGCGCGGCTGCCGCGGTCAGCCAGTAAGTGGCCGAGGAGAGATCACCGGGAATTCGGAAGTCGCGCGACTCTGGAACCTGATCGCCAAAAATCGCGACGGTGCCGTTTTCATCCCGCGTCGTGCGAACAAAAAAGTAACGCAGCATTCGCTCGGTGTGATCGCGCGTTTGCGTTTCCTCGACAATTGCGGTTTTTCCTTTCGCAAAAAGACCGGCCAGTAAGATTGCGCTTTTCACCTGCGCGCTGGGGACCGGCATTTGATAGCGAATTCCGCGCAAAGAGCCCCCGCGAATGCGCAGCGGTGGGGTCTGGTCGGCACCTTCCGCGTTAATGTTTGCTCCCATCCGCTGCAATGGAGCAATGACGCGATCCATCGGCCGCCTGGAAAGAGAAGCGTCTCCCACCAGGCGGCTCTCAAATGTTTGCCCTGCGAGAAGTCCCGCCATCAACCGCATGGTGGTAGCGGAGTTGCCGCAATCAATGTCGCCGGCCGGCGCACTGAGCACTCGCTTTTTTCCATGGACGATAATTGCATTGCCCTCCGCCTCATCGATCCGAACCCCGAGCGTGCGCAACGCATTGACGGTTCGCATGCAATCGTCACCCACGAGGAATCCATCGAGACGGCAAACTCCGTTGGACAGCGCTCCGATGATGGCGGCGCGATGCGAAATGCTCTTGTCCCCCGGCACGGTGATTTCCGTGTCGATGTGAGGTGCGCGTTTGACGCGAAGTTCCATTTAATCTTTCGAATCCCCAGCCGCCCCAAACCTGGAAGGAGGAATCATCCGATATCCGGCGCGCTTGTCCAGCAACCCGACTTCTTCATCCGGAACGAAACGAGCTTCCTACGGCACCAGAAAGATCTTGTTGGTATAGGGATCTTTCACTTCGGTTCCCGGCGGGAACCCGCGAACATCAACATAGCCCTGATTAGGTGCATAGGGGCTGGTGACAAATCCGGGTTTATTCGGCACCGGAATGCCGTAAGGGAGATCGCCCTTGGTCGTCCTCGCGGCCGGGGAAGCGGAGGCTTCCGGTGGAGGATTCTCCTCGGTGGTCGACGGCGGCGCCGGGGGCTGGTTCGGATTGTAGGGCTGCGTGATCGGCTGCTCTTCGGGCGCATTTGGATAACGCGCGACGCGATGACGCACCGGCGGCTCTTCGTCAGCGCAGGATACAAAGATAAAACCGCCCAGAAAAACGAGCCACGATGAACATTTCATAAAATCGATTCGACGAAACCGCCCTTTTCTAATTCAAGCCTAATATACTGACAACCGAAAAGCGCGCTCTTCGATAATTGAGCTGCCATGCAATATCGCTCAGCCGATACATGTCGCGCGCCATTCCTTTTCGATTCTATTCAAAGGATGACGCGCGTGGAGAATTCTATCCTTGTGGTTGATGACGATCGAGCCAGCCGGCGTTTGCTGGCGCGAACATTGACCGCTGCCGGCTATACCTGCGCCGAAGCCGAAAGCGGCGAAGAAGCGCTGGAATTGGTTCGCAAGCGGCCGCCCTGTCTTCTCCTCCTTGATTACGACATGCCCGGCCTGAACGGGGCTGATGTCTCAAAGCAAATTCGGGCCGATCCTTCTCCGGCAATAGCGCAGATTCCGACCATCATGCTCACTGGTCACGGTGGAGAGGAAAGTGAAGTGCTTTGTCTGGAAGCGGGAGCGGATGATTTCGTGACCAAGCCCATCCATCCCGAGGTGTTGCGCGCACGCATCGAAACCCAATTGCGTTTGCGTTCGATGCGCGAGCAACTGCTCAGGCAAAACGAAGAATTGGAAGCGTGGCGCGGAAATCTGGAACAGGACCTTGATGCAGCGCAGCGAACGCAACGCTCGCTTATTCCAGCAACACCACCGGCGTTGCCGGGATGGGAAATTGCCGCGTTTTATCGTCCGGTCATCCAGGTGGGTGGCGACATTTACGGCTGGCTGCGCATGCGCGATGGCCGGATGCTTTTTTGGATTGCTGATGCCACCGGACATGGCGCGGCGGCCGCGTTGTTGACCACGTTGGCGAAATTGCTTTTTCATCACGCCAACGCCGAAAACGAAACCCCAACGGAAATCATGCGCGCAGTTGATCGCGATTTTCGCAGCATTCTCGGCGCCCGCTCCTTCATGACCGCAATGTGCGTGGCGCTTGATCCGCGAAGCGGCGCGGGCAGTATCGTGGGGGCCGGCCATCCGCCGTTGCTGGTGGCACGACACAACGGAGAAACCGAATCCATCGCGTCGACCTCGCCACCGCTCGGGCTGGTTGCTGGGTCAAGCTTTAGCGAAACACCAGTGCGCTTGAGCAGCGGAGATTTATTTCTGCTTTACACCGACGGTTTGTATGGCGCAGGCGACACCGATCATCCCAGGCTCGCCCCTGCGATGGTGGCGAAACAATTACTGGCCGTGCCAGGCAATGCACAGTCGTTCCTACAACATTTGTTGCGCGACTCCGTCTCTTCCTCGGCTACCCCCGTCCCACCGGATGACATTGCGGCGCTGGTGGTCCGCCGTTTCAATGGAAAAAATTAATTTCCCTCGAGGCAAAAAATGTATTGCCCTGTTCGTTGCTTCGGTTTTAATCAGCGGTCATGCCGAAAACCAAAGCCAAAAAGTCCAAACGCAAGCCGAACGCCGCATTCATGCGCCCCGTCCAGCCTGATGAAAAACTCTCTGCCATCGTTGGGTCGAAACCGCTCCCGCGTTCCGAACTCACGAAAAAACTGTGGGACTACATCAAGAAACACGGTTGTCAGGATAAAAAGAAACGAACCCAGATTAATGCCGACGATGCGCTTCGCCCCGTTTTCAACGGCAAAAGTCAGGTGAGCATGTTCGAGATGACCAAGCTCGTCTCGGGACATATCAAATAAGATCTTCTGGTGACGGCCCGGCGTTTTCCCGCGCCGGGCTCTCCCCTTTTTTCGGGGGGGGGCAATCGTACGTGACGGCTCTCGTTCGCTTGTAGCTGGATGGAATTGACCTCCTTAGCTGGGAGCAGCGGTTCCAAGTGACACCGGCTTCCTGCCGAGGCCGAAAACGTCGCTAACCCAACCCGGCAATCTGCAGCAAAGTTGCGCAAACCGCTTCTTTGGCGGACAGTTGTGACGTGAAGAAACTGGTTCTCTTCTGTTCAGCCATTTTCCTTTCTGCCGCTTTTGCCCCGGCCGAGGTTGACTGGCTGACTGATTTCGACGCAGCCAAGGCGAAGGCGAAATCGGATCACAAGCTTGTTCTGCTTGAGTTCACCGGCTCGGATTGGTGCAGCTATTGCAAGCTCATGCAGGCCGAAATTTTTTCCAAACCGCAGTTCCAGGAGTACGCCGCGAAGAATCTGATTCTGGTCGAACTCGATTTTCCTCGTGCCAAAGCGCAAAGCGACGCGGTCAGAAAGCAAAACATGAAATTGGCCAGCGAATATGAAATCGAAGGTTTTCCGACCTTGATCGTCTTGAATCCCGAAGGGAAGCGAGTGGCGAATTTCTTCGGCTACATCGAGGGCGGACCGGACGCGATCATTGCCGCGCTGGAAAAGCTGCGCAAGAGCTAGCGGACGAACGCCGGCTCGCTTTTCGAGGTCATAAAGGCGCGTTGCAATACATCCGATAGATCGCGCCGGGTAAACGGTTTCGGTAATGCCCCGCGGAATCCGTATTGCAAGAATTCCGCGAGCGCCGCTTCGTCGGAATAACCGCTGCAAATAATGGCAACGACGCTGGGATCAATGTTGCGCAGACGCGAGATCGTGGCCAGCCCGCCCATGCCGCCACGAATCGTGGCATCCAAAATCACTGCCTGAAAATTTTCGCCGCGGCGCATGGCGCGCTCATAGGTATTCACGGCTTCCACGCCGTCAGTCACGGCGGTGACTTCGTAGCCGAGAGTATTGAGCAATTGAGAAGTGAGCTCCCGAATTCCTTCCTCATCGTCCATCACCAGGATGCGTTGCAGAGTAGATGGCAATCCTGAGTTGGGGACGTTCTTTACTACCGCCGGTTCGGCCCTGGCTGCTGGAAGATAGAAGGCAAAGACCGCACCGGCAGGGGACGATTGTTCGAGATGCAACATCCCCTCGTGTTTCTTAACAATAGAAAAACTTATCGAGAGTCCCAATCCGCTGCTCACCGGTTTGGTGGTGAAATAAGGATCGAAAATTTTCGTCGCTATATCCACAGGAACGCCGCTGCCGTGATCCGCGATAGCGACCTTGATGTAGCGGCCGCCAGGCAGGAGCGCACCCGGTTTGTCGTCCAGTTTTACATTGCGCGCTGAAATATCCACCGTGCCACCGGAGGGCGTCGCTTCGCGAGCGTTAATCATGAGCGCGTTGATTACCTGCTCGATTTGGGTTGGATCAACTTCGGTCGGCCACAGGTCCGGCGGAATATCCATTTCCGCGCGTAGATTCGAGCCGTGCAACGAAAAGTGGGCTGACTTAACCAGCAGCTCGGACATTCTCACAATTTTTTTCACCGGCGAACCGCCTTTGGAGAAAGTGAGCAACTGACTCGACATGTGGGCAGCTTCCTGCGCCGCCTGTGATGCTTTAGCGAGGCAACCCAGCAAATTCTTTTCTTCCACCGGCGCTTCCAGTTGGGCCAGGCCAATGTTGCCGGAGATGACGGTTAGAATATTGTTCAAATCGTGGGCGATTCCGCCGGCCAGCGTCCCCAATGATTCGATTTTGCCTTTAGTGAGCCGGTCGTCTTCTGCGCGCTTACGCTCGGTCACGTCACGAAAGAAAGCGGAGACTCCTCCGCCGCTGGGATAGGCGTGCACTTCGAACCACTTCGTTCCGCTCGGGTCGCACGCTTCAAATTCGATTGGTGCCTGCTCGGCCATAACCCGCCGATAATTCTTCTCAAAAGTGGTACCGCGAAGTTCGGGAAACTTCTGCCACAGCTCACCTCCCAAAAGCTCTTTGCGCGAGCGTCCGAACGAAGACTCTGCCTCCGGGTTCACATAGGTAAAGCGCCACGCGTAATCGAGCGCAAAGAAACTATCCGTCGTATTCTCGAGAATGTCTGTCAGGGTCCGGGCCGATTGCTGGAGTGCAACCCGCGCCTGGTTTCGTTCCGTGAGGTCTCGAATTTGCCGCTCCGCCACCGCCAGGCGCACATTGAGCAACGATAGATCGATTGGTTTGGTCAGGTAATCATTCGCCCCCACCTCCAGCGCCATCTCCAGATCTGCGCGATCGGTTTTCCCGGTGACGAGCAAAATGAACATCTCGTCGCCGTCCTGGCGCGCCCGCAATTCGCGACACAAGTCGATGCCGCTCTTTCCTGGCAACATCCAGTCCAGAATAAGGAAAGGGAAGGTTTCCGTGGCCATAGCGCGCTCGGCCTCCTCAGCGGTAGCGACCTGTGTCACTTTGTGGCCGCGCATTGCGATCAGCCGGGAAAGGGTTTTCCGGCTGTCGTCCTGGTCTTCGACAAGAAGAATGTTCATCACGCGATAATCGGCGTCAGTAGGGCCTCTCGGCCTCCCGGCGAAGCTTGATCAGCCCCTCAAACATCGATGCTCCCAAAACAGCAGATTAGCTGCCAAATTCGGCCGCCTGGGAGCCGTAGCCCGGCTTTCCCTCCTCCGATTTTCCACAACCCGGTTGCGATGTTGGTGCCGCCGCGTTAATAAGGCAATCTGTCGCGCTTCTGAGTCTCATGCTGCGAAAATTCCGCGCACTTTTTTTCCTCGTTCCGGCGATGGTTGCATTGGCCCAGCAACCCTCGCCCTCCCCCTCGCCGGCAAAGCCAAAACCGCCGCCGATCCCGGAACAAAAAACAACGGTCAGCTCGGTGCACGTCGATGGCCCCTACATCGCACTCACCTTCGATGATGGTCCAAGCGAAAAACTGACACCGCGGTTGTTGGATTTGCTCGGGCAACATCACATCCACGCCACTTTTTTTGTCATCGGCGAGAATGTGGCGCAGCATCCCGAAATCCTGCAGCGCGCAGCACGGGAAGGTCACGAGATTGGCAACCACTCCTGGTCGCATCCCAATCTCGCGAAAATGTCCGACGATGCCGTGCGCAGCCAGATCAAGCGCACCGAAGAGGCGATCACCGGCGCGATTGGCTCACGCCCGGTTTTACTTCGCCCGCCCTACGGTTCGATTACGCCGCGTCAAAAACATCTTATTCACGACGACCTGGGCTATGAAATTATTCTGTGGGACGTGGATCCTCTCGACTGGAAGGAACCCGGTCCAAATATCGTTAGTAGTCGTATTCTGAAAGAGACGCGCCCGGGATCGATTGTGCTATCGCATGACATTCATGCGCAGACCATCCAGGCGATGCCGGCGACCTTAACCGAGCTCGAAGCCAAGGGATTCAAATTCGTTACCGTCTCCGAATTGTTGAAGCTACAAACGCCGGTCCCGCCGCCGACGCCAAAGCCGGTCAACGCGCCAACCGGCGCTCCCTCGCCGGTTGTCGCCCCTTCGCCGAACGGTTAACGCTCGCGGCATGATCGCCGATCATTACTTGCAGCTTCGAACCGATCTCGAAACTGCGCTGATCCGATTGCTACGACTCGGCGCTGATCTGCAACGTAACCCGGGCTCATTAGAGACGCTGCACGCGCTTCTTATCGACATTCGCCAACCGCTCCTTTTTGTCGTGGTCGGTGAAGTGAAAGCGGGAAAATCCTCGCTTCTAAACGCGCTTTTCGGCCGCGAATTCGCCAAGACCGGCGTGTTGCCGGCAACCGATCGCGTCTGCATTTTTCGCTACGGCGAGGTGGAAAAAACGGTCGATGTCTCCCCCCAACTGATCGAACGCTATCTTCCGATCGATTTTCTGCGCGACTTCAATGTCGTCGATACCCCCGGCACCAACACCATGGTGGAGGAGCATCAACGCATCACCGAAGAATTTGTCCCCCGGGCCGATCTCGTGTTCTTCGTGTTTTCCGTAGTCAATCCCTGGACACAATCAGCCTGGGACCTTCTCGCTTTTGTGCAAAAGCGCTGGCTGAAAAATATCGTTTTCGTTTTGCAACAAGCCGACCTGCGCGATCCCTCCGAGATTGCGGTGATTCGACGTCATCTTCAGGATACCGCCCTTCAGAAACTCGGAACCGCACCACCTATTTTTGCCGTTTCGGCGCGTCAGGCTTTACTCGCGCGGACGGGCGCGCCCGGAGCGGCCAGCCTCGAAGAAAAGAGCCAGATTGTTCCATTGCAAGAGCATATTGATTTGATCATGTCGGACGCGAGTGCACACGCGCTCAAGTTGCGGTCGGCCTGGCAAACAGCGCAGGTTGTTCTGCAAGAGATAGCCTCGGAAGTTCGCGAGGCATTTCGCACCATTCGCCAGGACGAAGAACGGTTCGAGCGTTTGATGCACTTCCTCCAGGCGCGCAAGGAGCAAACGTTGCGGCAGGTGCGCGGTTTTGTCCGCGGGGTCGAGCAAGCCTGTCGTGATTGCGCTGTCCAGGGAACGAGCTTTCTCGAGAGCAAACTGACCTTCTGGACGACCGTCAACATGATTTGGCGACGCGATTATTGGCAGCGCGATTTTCAAGACGAAATGGAAACCAAACTGCGGCAGATCGTGCAGCCGCAAATCGAAAATGCAGTGCAATTACTTGAGACCGATCTGCGTGGAATCTGGCCGCAACTGCAGGACATGATCGAGTCGCATTTTGCCGGCGACGTGAAATCTCAGGCGCCACGGACGCCACCGGATTTCGCGCGCCAACGCCGCGAGTTGTTGCAATCCATTCAACTGACTCTGGCAGAGCGAGGCGGCGGGAACGCCATTGAAGAACAAATGGCGGTGATATTTCGGGAAACATCGGACCGCTTGCGAATTCCGGCGGGGGTGGCGGCGGCGGGCGGACTTGTGGCACTGGTTGCGGCCATGAGTAGCGCCGCTATCGCCGATGTGACGGGGGTGTTGGCCGTTTCAGCCGCGATCATTGGGACGTTTCTGGCAAAACGACAGCGTGCAAAAATCTTACGCGTTTACGCCGAACAAATGGAAGCAAAACGCAGCGAGCTCGTGCTTGCGATCGAGAATCAGATCACTCATGCCATCGATTTGTTCTACGGCGAGATCAATGCCGCAATACAACCGCTCACCGCCTTCTGCACCGCGCAACGCGCGCACTATCAACTGCTCGTCGACCGGATCAACGAGCTCGACACGACTTTCGAAAAATTGCGTCCGCGCGTGGTGGGAAGCCGCGCCGACTAGCGCGAGGTGGCCCCGCCGTTCTGCTGGACAAGGCGTGCCTCAGCCTGACGCTTGGCAATCACGAAATGGTTGTTGTCACCATAGCTACGCCACGGCCCGGGCGGGACACCCCCCACTTCCACAAATTGCCAGTCGGTCACATCGGTTGGGCCGAGCCCGAGGTAATCGCGCACAGCCGGGGAGACATCGAGACCTGCTCCGTGATTCAGGTTCGGTTTCGGTCGCTCGTTCTGGAAAACATACTGGAAATGGTCAGTGCGGAAGGGTCCGCAATCTTCCCATTGGGCGTAGCAAACGCGATTGCCTTTGCGGATCGCCAGCCAGTGGTCTTTGCAAACAGAGCGGCCCGGTTCGGCATAGGCAGTCCTAAACCACGGAATCACCAGCGGCGCTTCCGGCTTGAATTGCCCGTGCGTGACGTCGTTGTAAGGGAGGGCGCAATAAAAGGGATTCTGCCGTGGGGTAAATGAAGCGGGAATATAATTCCTGCGCGAGGACGGCTCGGGAGTATCGAAGCCGCCGTAATTAGAGGTCCAGTTCGCGTCCCAGCAGCTCTTGTAATTCGGGACCGGATTATTCCCGCCGGCCTGCTCGCCTACCCAAAAGACCGTTGTCACGATGTTGGTTTTCCAAGGATATCGGGTAGCCGTGCTGGTCCGGGAAGCGGTTGGAACAAACACCTGCGGCTCGACTTTTAGTAAGGCTTGTTCGCGCAATTTCCGGGCGTATTTGGCGAAATCGGCTGCACTCTCGTAAGGCGATTGGGCCATTGCCACCCCCGTCCCAAGGAGCACTAAAGCGACGGCGGGAAAACCTTTTCTCATTAGCGTGGGTTGTTTATGCGAAAACTTGCCACCAGGCAAGGTTTTTCCTCTTTTCGAGGAATCCTTCCCCGGCTGGCGGTTTGTCATCTGCAGCAGTATCCATTCCAAGTAGTTAGCCACGCGACAGCACGGTATCGCGCCGAAAATGCGCTTCGTCCGTCTGCGGATAATCCAGGGTATAATGCAGTCCCCGGCTCTCTTTGCGCAATAGGGCGCTGTCCACGATCAGGGCCGCCACCGTCGCCAGATTCCTCAGTTCGAGCAGGTCGACCGAGACCTTGAAATTCCAATAAAATTCGCGGATTTCGCGCTGGAGATTCCGCAAACGCGAGGCTGCGCGCTGCAGGCGTTTGTCGGACCGAACCACTCCGACGTAGTCCCACATCAGGCGCCGGATCTCGTCCCAGTTGTGATAAATCACCACCAGTTCGTCCACGTCCTGGACATTGCCGGAGACCCATTCCGGCAGAGCAATTTTGTGATCTTGCTCCTTCGGAAACTCGCGCACCAGTGCCTCGCAAGCCCGGCGCGCCACCACCACACCCTCGAGCAGCGAATTGCTGGCCAGGCGATTTGCCCCATGCAAACCGGTGCAACCCACTTCCCCGATCGCGTACAAACCCCGTAAATTGCTCGCGCCGTTTATGTCTGTCTTGATTCCCCCGCATTGATAATGCGCCGCTGGCACCACCGGAATTGGTTGCCGGCTCATATCGATCCCGAGCTGCAAACAGGTCTCGAAAATGTGCGGAAAACGTTCACGCAAAAACGCCTCGGACTTGTGTGTAATGTCCAAATAAACGCATTGCGCACCGCTGCGTTTGATCTCCGCATCGATTGCGCGCGCCACTACATCGCGAGGGGCCAGCGAGCCACGCGGGTGATATCGCGACATGAAATCCTCGCCCCCGACATCACGCAAGATTCCCCCTTCGCCGCGGACTGCTTCAGAAATCAGAAACGAACGCTGTTCAGCGTGGAAGAGGCAGGTGGGATGGAATTGAACAAATTCCATGTTCGCGATGGCGACTCCCGCGCGCCATGCCATGGCCACCCCGTCGCCCGTCGCAACCGCTGGATTCGTGGTGTAAAGATAAACCTTCCCGCATCCCCCAGTAGCCAGCACCACCCGATCGCTTCGAATTGATAAAACTTCGCCCGTTTTCTCATCGAGCGAGTAAAGTCCCAGGCACCGATCTTCCGTTGCGAAACCAAGCTTGGCCGCGGTGATCAAATCGATCGCGGTATGGTTTTCCAGCAATTGCACCCGGGCCGATCGGCCGAGCGCCGCCAATAGCTTGTTCTCGATCTCGCGGCCGGTTACGTCCTGGACGTGGAGCACTCGCCGCTTCGAATGCCCACCCTCCCGCCCGAGATCGAGCTCGCGATGACCCGAAACGTCGCGTTCATCGAAATGGACGCCGACTTCCATTAGCTCGCGGATCGCCTCCGGAGCTTCCGTCACAATCGTGCGCACAACTTTTTCGTCGCAGAGCCCGGCGCCGGCTTCGATCGTGTCGCGCACATGCAACTCGAAAGAATCTTCGTCACTCGTGACGCAAGCAATCCCGCCCTGCGCCCACGCCGTGTTGCTGTCCGCGCCTTTGCGTTTCGTGATCACGGCGACAGAACCGTGCTGCGCCGCTTTCAAGGCAAAGCTCAAGCCCGCGATCCCGCTCCCCACCACAACGAAATCGAATTCCTTCACGTCAGTCGCAAGTTATCGATTAATCGCGTTTCGCCGACGAAAACCGCAAGCGCGATAAGCGCGTTCGGCCGCAGGCTTTCCAGCGGCTCTAAGTTTTCGGCATCGACGATGGTAATGTAATCAATACGTGCCCGCTTTGCCGGGCTGACTACCTCCCTGGCGACGTCGATCAATTTGCTGACGGAATTTTCTCCGCCAGCGGCCAATTTTTTCACCCGCAGCATGGCCTGATACAGCGCTGGCGCTGCGGCTCGCTCATCCGCGCTCAAGTATTGATTGCGTGAGCTTAACGCCAACCCGTCCGCCTCGCGCACCGTCGGCACACCGATAATTTCGATCGCGAAATTCAGGTCGCGCACCATTCGCCGGATGACCGCCAGTTGCTGGTAATCCTTTTCCCCGAACACCGTGGCTGCTGGCGCCAGCAAATTAAAAAGCTTTGCCACCACAGTACAGACACCCTGGAAATGCCCCGGCCGCGAGGCCCCGCAAAGCCCCGCCGACAACCGCGTCTCTGCGACGTAAACAGAGCGATCATCAAAATACATCTGGCGCGGACGAAAAAGCAGATTCACTCCAGCGTCCTCGCAAAATTTTTCATCTGCGGACTCCGGCCGCGGATATTTCTCAAAGTCCGATCCCGGCTCGAACTGCAATGGGTTAACGAAAATGCTGACTGCGACTTCCCCGGCATTTCCCGCACGTTCACGCGCGACGCGAATCAACTCCAGGTGTCCCCGATGCAATGCCCCCATCGTCGGCACGAGCACGGATTTGCCCGTTCGTCTGCGCACATGCGCATGGGCGGCATCAGTTGATTCGATAATTTTCATTTGGAAAACTCGGCGTCCCGAGGGAAACCGCCAGGCCGGGTCGGGCGAGGGATCCCATGATGGAATCTTTAAGGTAACGCAGCGGAATCCTTCGACTATGCTCGGGATGACGAATCCATCCAAATCGCCTGCCGTCCAATCGCAAACTTTCGACGCCTGAAATTTTTCCAGCCGGCGCGCTCAGCCAGATTTCGCATTTCCAAGAAACTGAAGGCACGAGCTGCAGACAGTCGCGCATCCGTTTTCGTCATCTCATCGCGATAGATTGTCGCCGTCACAAAATACACGGCACAGCTCAACCAGCGGGCCCGGCGCAAATCGGCGACTAAAATTCGCGCAGCCGAGAGGTCGCGAATTTTTTGCAGCACCCGCACTGCGTCATCGTTGCTGAAATGATGAAGCGCGAGCGAACACAGCACCATGTCATAAGGAAAACTTGACGGCTTTAAGCCGTCAAGTTTAAGACCCGGCGACAAGTTCCATTCGAACAAGTCCGCGCAATAAAAGTTGATCTCTGGATAAGCAGCGCTCAGTCCTCGCGCGATTTCGATGGTCGATTCCTGCTGATCGATCGCGTCGATTTGAACCAACACATTTTGTCGTCGCGCGTGATCGACGATCAGCCGTGGGATGTCGCCCGAGCCGGTGGCAATGTCCAGGACTCGCGCTTTCCCATTTGGCCTAAGCCAGAGTCGCAAAAAATGTCGAATCAATCGGTGGCTGCCGAACCAGCGATTAAACGAGCGCAGATTGGCAAGGTCACGCTCCAGTTCGCGCGTGACCGGCTGCGGCCGGTCCATCAATTCCGGCAACGCCGGATCGAACTGCCGCTTCACTTATTCCGCCAGAAAACTCCGCCAGCTCTCGGGCAACAGTGCCGATTCCACGTCGCTCGCAATCCGGCCTTCGAAGGCCGGTTCAAAATTCGTGCTGGTGCCGTAAACCATGATTGCGTCCTCGCTTCCCTCTACCCGCACCGCATGCGCCACCCCCGGTGGGATGACGACCGCGACATTGTTCGGGCCGCGATGATTGTCGCCATCAATAAAAAAATGCATGATGCGGCTGCGAAAACCTTCGCGTACATCGCGCAAAATCATCTCCACCCGGCCCTGCACGAAAAACATTACGTCCCACTGTTCCGCCTCGTAGTTGGATGCAACGTTCGCTCTCCCGGAGAACCTGCGCCGTAGCCATTTCGCCGGATCTTCGCCCTCGGGTACAAAGGGCGGATGAACATGAAAGCCCTTGGCGGTGTTGGCGAACATGCGCGCAGTGGCCCATTGCTTTGGCCAGAACTTTAAACTCCCCAGCACGCCTTCATCCCGGCGGGCCAATTCTCCGAACAATCCACGCTGCCGTTGCACATGGATGGCACGCGCGAAAATTTCGACGCCAGGAATCCAGATCGCCGCAAGGGAACGCCGGTTCGCCGACACAATCTGCCCCGCTTCCACGCCCCCGCCGGCTAGCCGTTTTGCCAGCGCCGGAGCTCGATAGTCCCGCGTGCTCAACGCGGCAACGGCGGCGGGCTGCAAACCGCGCCAAATATCTTTCCCGGATTTTTTCATTTTGTAGCGCCGATGTATGATCGCCGATCGCAAATTAATCAATTAAATCTCTGGAAGTCATCTCATAAGGCGGCGAAGCCGCAAACAGGAAGTCCTCATCCGTTTTGTTATCGGGTCTGAGAGGATCTCCCAACAGCGCGCAGAATGCGGGCGCTACCCCAGCGAAAAATCGGCCCGTTCGCTCGAAAGATTTGGATTATAATAAGGATCGCGTCGAAACATTTCCGGCCAGCGTTTCTGTAAATCCAGACACATCCTGCTCGCATTTTCCCTTGCTGAAGTGCGCCGTAACTCCGCATAAGGAATCGAAAGCGTTCGCAATCCGTGTTCGCGGAGATTCAAACAAAACTCGGTACCGACACAAACGCGGTCATCCCGAGCAAAGTCGGGGGATCCCATGGCGTTACTTAAAGCAATTTTTTCCAAAACTTCCCGCCGCGTCAGCAAACACGACGCACTCACGGCACTGTAATTCCGCACCGCCTGCAATTGCCGATTTGCGCCCCGGAAATTGCGTAGATACCCGGCAAAAGCCGAACCCACACTTCCATTCGGCAACAAAATTAATCCGGCGCTTTCAATTGCATCGTCCGACGAAACGATGCGCGCGCCAACTGCACCAATCCTCGGGTTCGACAGTTGCTCCCCCATCGCGCTCAACCAGTTCTCGTCGAGTGGCTCAAGATCGGGATCGAGAAATAGCACGTATTCTCCAGTCGCTTCCTTGAGATTCGCGACGATTTCAAAATTCGGAAAATTTGTTTTCGCCCGAATCCGCTCGGCATCGCGAGCCGCAGCCCCATTTGTAATGATAGAGATTTTCTCAGAACGAATCTCCCGCCGAACGCGGTAGAGGTGCGTTTCCCAATCGATCGTCACGCGAGCATTTTCCTGCCGCCGCACCAAATGCTCCTCGATCGCGCGCCGTCCCGCTTCCAGCGCGCCCGGTTTGCGCCGGATGTTGTGCGCGGTTGATTCGGCCGTGCGCCGCCAATGATAAAGCATTCGCGGGATGTGTCGGATCCGGTCCGTTTTTTCCGAAATGCGCAGGAGCAAATCGTAATCCTGCGCCCCATCAAACTCGCTGCGAAATTCGGCGCGCGCCAAATCGCGCCGCATGACCACGAAATGTCCCAGGTAATCGTGCGTTCGAAAAAATTCCGGCGACCAATCCGGTTTCAGGAGTGGCGCCGCCAGTTTCCCATCGACGATTTTGTCTTCGTCGGAATAAATCACATCCGCTTCGCGATCGTTTTGCACAAGTTCAATCGCGCGAAACAACGCGTCCGGCTCCAGCAAATCGTCGTGGTCGAGCAGCGCGATCCAGTCACCGCGCGCCCGCGCCAGCCCCGTGTTTAAGGCTGATGAGATTCCACCGTGCTCTTGGACGCCGATCTGAATGCGTGCATCACGTTGCCCCAAACTCTTCAGCAAAGCGCGCGTGCTGGAATCACCCGACCCATCATCAATCAGGATCAGCTCCCAATTTTCGTAAGCCTGCGCAATGACCGATTCGATCGCGCCCGTCAGAAATTCGTCATTCGGATTAAACGTTGGCGTCAAAATCGAAATGAGCGGCCGATAAGAGAAGGTTCGCGATTGCTCACGCAGTTTCGCAGCTTCCTCCGCGGAAACGCGATGCCGGGCAAACCAGCGGCCGTATTCATTTTGCTCAGTGGCGTTAGTTCGTTGCCGCCGCCGGAATAATCGGAACGGCGCCGAAAGAATTTTTGCCACCCGCCCTTCGGCGCTCCGGCGCAACCGTCGATGTTCTTCCCGCAGTACCTGCAAATCGTGTTTCACGTCCTTCAGACGCAACAACTCTTCCTCCAGCCGCGCGATATGCGCTTCCGCTGCTCGCAATTCCTCGCCCTTCACGGGCACAGTATATTGATTGATGCCACGGGTGGGCAAACGTAGCGTGCCCGGCCAAATTCAATGTTCGATTATCCCGTTTATCTTTTATACCGGGCGGGAACAGATTTGCTCGTCCTGTTGCCGCTGCCCTTCTTATTCGCGATGGGGCAAATCTGCGGCGCCATTGCCTGGGTATTCCTGCCGCAATACCGGAAACTTGCTCTGCGAAATGTGCGCATCGCTTTTGGCGACGAACTTTCCGAGACAGAGATGCGCCGGATCGTGCGCCGGCATTTTCGATGGCTGGGAGCGAATTTGCTTTGCAGCGTGAAGTTTACCCGCATGCCGATGGAAAAAATCATGGAGCGCGTACGCTTGGAAAACTTCGAACTCGTCGAAAACTGTTTCCGGCAAAAGAAGCCGTTTGTCTTGCTCATCAGTCACATCGGTTCCTGGGAGTTTTGCACCCGATTATCTCATTTCTCGCGCGGACAGCGGACCGCGACCATTTATCAACGCATCCGCAATCGGCACATTGATCGGCACGTTCGGAAGGCCCGCAGCCGATTTGGTCTGGAGGTCTTTGAGCGCAGCGAAGGGTTCGGCAAAGCGATTGAGTTGCTACGCAGCGGCGGCGGGATCGGGATTCTAATGGATCAACATGCCGGCGACGGCGGCCTTTGGACACCGGTCTTTGGCAGACTGGCGTCGACCACCCCATTGCCCGCGCTGCTCGCGCGACGCACGCGCGCCAAGCTGATCGGATTTGCCGTTCACACCGATGGTTTCGCACGCTGGCGCGCGGTGGCGGAAACGCCAATCGACGGCGTCAGCGAATCGATCGAAAAGTTAACCGTGTGCAGCAACGAAATTTTGGAAAAACAAGTCAGGCGCGCTCCGGAAGATTGGTTTTGGGTCCACAACCGTTGGAAAACACCCCGGCCAAACCTCCTGCTCTCGAGATATAAACGCGGTGTTTTTTTGCCGGAGAAAACCCGGCTTAAACCATTCCGCATTTTGATTCGGAGCAGCAATTGGCTGGGCGACGCCGCCATGAGTGTCCCGGCGG
>Ga0207697_10000027_pt1 | contig 51720 bp, 46 predicted proteins | sample KBSSwiS5withPhiX_FD_184293 | JGI IMG/M metagenome (GOLD analysis project Ga0207697, IMG submission 184293) | Switchgrass rhizosphere microbial communities from Kellogg Biological Station, Michigan, USA, with PhiX - S5 (SPAdes) (version 2) | ecosystem: Host-associated > Plants > Roots >... | reverse complement strand
GCTGACGCGAAGATCCCCGATCCAGGTGTGCGTGATATCGATGGACACCTCGACGCTGCCGATCGTCGCGGCGCTCGTCGCGGCGAGGGAACGCACGATGCCCCCGTTCGGGGCGTCCGGAATCTTCAATCCAGGTGACTCCTTCAGCTCGATGGCAGCATCTGCCGGGACGGCAGCCGCCGAGAACTCGAGCGACCACTGATTCAGTTGGCCGGTATCACCGGGTGCGAGATCGCGCACCATTAACCGCCACGTGCCCTGGGCGTCGCGCCCTCGCAGCGTCGCCAGCGCCGGCAGCGTCGCGGCGTCGTAGGTCACCTTCAAGTCATGCGCGTTGCCGCCGCGTCCTTTGGGATGAAGCTCGATGACCGTTCCCCACGGCGTGGTCAGTGTCGCGTTGAGATCACCGCGATAGGTATGCGTGATGTCCACGCCCACCTTCAAGCTGGAGATAGGCAGGGCGTCGGAGATCTCGATCGTGTCGGTGATGCCGGCCTGATCGTTTTCAGGAATGGCGCGATTCGGCATCGATGTTCGCGTGAGCGTCGTCGCCGGCGGCGCAGTCACATCAGCGAGAAAGCATTGGAACGTGATCGACTGACCGGCGGCAGAGATCTGTTCGATCCTCAGGTTCGACGAGGTGCCATTCCACCACTTGCTGTCCGGCAGGGTACCGTCCCCGAAGCCTGCCAGCGGGCCGGCAAACAGGTCGCCGGCATCGCCGATCTGATTGCGTTGGCGCTCCAGCTGAAAAAGGCCGTCTGCCTGCTCGAGCGACAGCTCGTAGTGACTGCCGCTGGTCATCTGCTCGTGACTGTTATCGCCGTCCTCGTCGACGTGCCAGATCGCCAGACCCTCATCGGGGAGCGAGCCGTCGCGGCCGGTCCGATTACGGTTTTCAATCAGGAAGTACTCGCGTCCTCCGCGGGAGTAGATCGCGAAGTCGTTGGTGCCGGCGTCCAGCGTTATCGTCGCGCCGTGTGTGATCGTGGTGACGTTGCGGGCCCAGCCGGACAGGCGTTTGAGATAGGCGCTGATCGGGATCGGGTTCTTCTCGCTGACGTTGTTTCCCGCGCACATCAGGCAGTAGCCGCCAACACCGCTCGACTCGTAGCCGTAGTCGTACAAGTCGGGGTAGTCGCACAACATGTGACCGTTTTCGTGGCAGAACGTCCCCAAATCCAACTGGGCACCGATCGCCGTGAACTGATAGTCGAACGCTTTCATGCCTGGCCGGAGCTGCACGGCTGTTGCCAGATGATGGGAATGGGGCCAGAGTCCCTCGGCCCAATTATTGGTCACTGGTCCGGCATAGTAGACGTTCATCGCGTACACGAACCCCTGGTTGTCGGCGGTGAGCGGTGAGAAGTCGAATCCCTGCGCTTTGTGATAGGCGAGCGCCTCGTTCATCAGCTCGTAGGCGCGCCGGGGCTGCGGGATCGTACGGTCCGTGTAATACGTCTTGGGATGCTGCGCGCGGTAATAAGGAAGGACGATGTTGGTGTAGTTGCAGCGGCCGATCGAATTCTCCAGGAAGAAGTCCGACACCGAGCCGTGATTGCCAAACCCGCTGTACCCGGGTTGGTTGCAGAAATGCTCGACCTCTTCGCGCGGGATCGCCGCCGGGGAGTCGCTGAAGTCGATCAGCATACACAGACCGACGAAGGTCCCGACCGTCTGTCGCTGAGGCGGTGCGAGCATAGGGCCGCCTGCCGCCGCCACGGCTCGTATGGCACGTTGTTGCTCTCGCCGCTCCCGTCGACGCTGCTCGCAGCGCCGGCCCGAGGCGCGAAGGGCCGACTCCCGGGCCGCCGCCATGGCGCTCTCTCGCCGGACGCGCAAACCCTTCGGGACGCCAGCGCGCGCGCCATCGAGGCGGGGCCATGCACCGGCCGCGGGTTCCAGCGCGTCGCCATCCGGCGACAAGCGTGCCACTTCCCAGTAGCCAGTAGCGGGATTCTTGGCAACGGTGTATCCGTCGAGAGTCTCGAAAACTGCGTAGTACTGGTCTCCCCAACCACGTACCTGAATAGGGGTGCCGTCGGGTTGGCTGAACGTGAAAACCTGACCGTCAAACCGCACTGCCATGGCGTCGCTCCTCGGCAACGGAGATCAGAGAGCGCTCGTCGCTCGGAACCGTCGCACCAGCTAGTAACGCCCGGTACCTATCGTCGGAACACCATCTGCACAACATTCTTCTTTCGATCGCAAACTTCCAACTCCCAACTGCTTCGAAGACCGATCTTCAAATCGCGAATGGGGCACAGCGAACCATAAAAGATGAGATGCGCCGGGATTTCATGCGATAAACGCTTGCGACTGCGTGTCGCTCTTGTTACTCTGACGAAACTTCGTGGCCCAACCGCACGGGGGCGCCTCGTCCCGCTCGAGGTCGTGCGGCACCCATCTCCCATAGGCCACGAACCCGCGAATTCCGTCTTCGCGTGCAAGGCGCGCAACGCGCGCTCCGGCGAGTCTCGCCGAAGCCTGTGGCGGAGGCGGATCAGTTCTCCCCCAAACACAATGATTGATGCCGGCCGTGTCTCTGTCCGGCGGGGTGTGCAATGGATTCAACTTTTGGTACCAAGCTCCGGTTGCAGCGCGAGGAACAGCAGATTCCACTCGCGACGATTGCGGAGCAGACCAAGATCAAGCTGTCACTTCTCGAGGGATTGGAGCGCGACGATGTGTCGCGATGGCCTACGGGAATTTTCCGCCGTTCGTATTTCCGTGCGTACGCCAAGGCGATTGGCCTTGAAGGTGACCGCATGCTGCGCGAGTTCCAGGCCCTCTACCCTGATCCGGAAGCGACCGAGGACATCACCGAGGTACTGACGCAGGCACGCCAGCTGAACGGCCATCGGCGCCCGCCGACCAGGCTTCGATGTCTGATTGATTCAGCGGTCAGCGCGTTGCCGGCGTTTCACATGCAGCAGAGTTTCAAGAGTCCGCCATCGGGCGTCAAGCCGGAGCGTCGTCCACAGCCGGAGTTTTCGGAAACACGGGTGATCACTGATCCTCGGCCCGTGCCTGAGCTTGCGCCAGCGCTCGAGCCCGAACTCGAGCCTGCGCCTCTCTTCGCGGCCGCCTTAGAGGAAGAATCGAGCGGCGTGAACTTCGCCGCGGTGGCGCAACTCTGCACCAGGCTCGCCCGCGCGCTCGAGGTCTACGAAGTGACCCCGGTACTGGAAGAAGCCGTCGCGGTGTTGCGCGCCGTGGGGCTGATCCTATGGGTGCGTGACCAACGGGGTCGTGAACTGACCCCGGTATACGCCCATGGATATTCGAACGAAACAATGTCCCAACTCGGGTCGGTCTCGCGCGATTCCGATAACGCCATCGGGTCGGCGTTCAGAAACGCAGAGGCCCGGGTCGTTGATCGCGGAGAGATGGCAACGGGGGCGGTCGTCGTTCCCTTGCTCACGCCGACCGGATGTGCCGGAGTGCTGGCACTCGAACTATGCCATGGGGGAGAACGGCTTGAATGTGTGCGCGCCGCGGCGGCAATCCTTGCCGCGCAGTTGTCGACGCTTGTCGGCATCCCTGTAATGGCCGAGGCCGTAAGCGCCTGACAGGCTCACCAACCTTTGCAGTCTCTCGCTGTATTTGCCTGATCCGTAGTCACGAGTTGCTCGCAGGGGGATTTACATGAAACATCTGATACTGATGCTGACGCTGTCCGGAGCCTTGACGGCTGTGCCCGCCTCGGCGCAAGACTCCGCAGCGGCTCGAACGGAGCGCCCGGCGACCGCCACGTACTGGGGCGACACCGGCTTGTGGTTCGTGCCCACCGCCGAGACCGTAAAGCCAGGTGGCTTTTCGTTTAGCGTGTATCGCACTGAGTTCGACTTCAGACAAGGGGTGACCGATCTGTCGGATTGGCCGATCACCGCCGCGGTTGGCGCCGGCCCGCGAACTGAAATCTTCGGCGCGTTACGCGTCGTGACCCGCATAGACCGCGATCTCCGTCCGCTGTTTGAACCTGGCAACCAGGAGGATGGGGGAGTTAACAACGACAACCCATTCGTGCGCGATACGTGGACCGGCAACAAGTTCGGCGATCTGCTTCTCGGCGGCAAATTCAACCTCCTCGCCGAGCATCGTCAGCAGCCGTTCGCGCTGGCCTTTCGGGGTACGGTCAAGTTGCCGACTGGCGACCAGGACGGCGGTGCGAGCACGGGGCAATTCGACTACTTCGCCGACGCCGTGATCAGCAGAGAGATCAGTCAGCGTGTCGAAATCAGCGGCTACACCGGTTACGCCTTCAGGGGCGACCCTGACGATGTGAGCATCTCGGATGGCGTTCGCTGGGGGCTCGGTGCCGCATTCGGTGCCCGCTCGAATCTGCGCGTCACCGCCGAAATGTTTGGCGAGCATCTGAACGACGACAGCGTGATCACGGTGCCCGGAGCCGTGACCGGGACTGACGGATCGCTCGCTCCGGTTTTTTCTCAGATCAAGAGAGGTGTCACCACCGCATTAGGGCTGACGTGGCAGCACTCCAACGGCCTGTCACTCGGAGCGGGGGTGACATACCAGTTTGGATTGGAGGATGAGAGTACGGTCGAGGCCCTCAGTGGTCAGAGTTCAGGCGCCGGCCACGCCGTGGGCATGCAGTTCCGGCTTGGCTTCCACAACGGGGTCAGGATGTATGTGCCGCCTGCTCAACCGCGTGTTGCTGACGCGGCACCAGCGGCACCGGCGGCGCCGGGGACGACGGCGAAACCCACACCACCACCACCTCCTCCGGCTGCGGCCGCAGCGGCTCCGGCAAGGGGCGCCGAGCCTGCCGCGGCAAAGGCGCTCGCCTTGGACGAAGTGCGCTTTGATTACGACATGGATCAATTGCGCCCGGACGCCATCGCGGTACTCGATCGTCTCGTGGATGGACTCAAGCAGAACCCGGGAACGCGGCTGCGCATCGAGGGGCACGCGAGTTTCGAGGGGACGGCCGAGTACAACCTGGTTCTTGGTGAACGGCGAGCGGCGAGAGTTCGTGAGTACCTCGTGAGCCGCGGCATCCCGGCGTCGAGTCTCGATACGCTCAGTAAGGGCGAGGAGAGCCCCAAGTACGACAACTCGAAGGAAGAGACGCGCGCGCTCAATCGTCGCGCGGAATTCATCATCGAGGGCAGGTAGCGCTCACAACCCAAACTGGCGAAGGTGATGGTCTGTGTGCAGATAAGCCCACCGTAGCCACGCGGCTTCGGACATCGGTCCGAAGATCGGATGCGCCGGCCAGCGAAAATCGTTGACCGGCGTCGTGACAGTCTCCAGCAGCAGTTCGAGCTCTGCCAGATCGGCGGCAAAGTCGCCCGGTGAGGTGCCGCCGACTTCCTGATCCACTTCCGGCCGTGTAGGAACGCCGGCAGGCCAGGGGAGCGGAGCGTACAGCGCAATCCATTTGATCAATGTCGACTGCAGGACGCCCGTCGCGGGACTGGTTGCCTTCTGACGCGTGACCATCCGGAACGAATCACTCAGATGGCAGACCATCTGGTGAGCTGACATCCGTCCCCATTTGCGCCTGCAGTCCGGGCGCACCATCTTCAAGCGCCGGACGATCTCGGCCTTGTCGCGCGGACGCGCCATTGTTTTCATGACGGCGAGCCGAGCAGACGTTCGCCGCCGGCCTCGCGGAAAGCCGTCAGTGCACCATCGCGACCTGCAGCTGCATCCGCCACCAGCGCCTGGAACGCCGCGTCCCCGCGCACTCCGTTGAACTCGCGAGCGTGTTGAAGCGTGGCGAGTGGCCAGTACCCTTTCGAAATGGCACGACCGAGGTAGTCGAGTCCGAGTCGATACTCGCCAACGTCACAGAAGAACCGTCCTTCCTGGAAGATCGCTTCAGGATCGTCACGAATTTTCAGTCCATCGAACACCGACATCCTGGCACGCATGTCCTCCGTGCGGCGCTCGAGCCACGCCATCAGGTACTCGGTCCACGACTGGAACGCGGGAATGTGTGCCCGTCGCATGCGCAGCAGCGCGCGGCGGGCTTCGTCGCGGCGGTCCGCGAGGCCAAGGCCAATGACCCTGATGCCTTCATCGGCGCCTGCGACAAGTGAAGGGGGCTCGAACGCGAGCAACTGATCGAGATTGCCGTCCATGAGCCACGTCTGCTCGATGCTGGTGGGCACGTTCGGGTCGAGTCGGCGCGCCTCGGCATGCGCCGCGATCGATTCATCGAAGAGACCGCAGTACCGGCAGGCGTGAACCAGGCCCGCGTAAAGCTCGGGATCGTTGCCATGACGCTTCGCTTCGCTCAACAGACGCACGAGTGCGCGCTGCGCCAGACCGATGTCCGCTTCGAGGTTCGCGTAGAACTTGTGGGCCACGGACAGATGCGGGTTGAGTTCGAGCGCGCGGCGAAGAGCCTCTTCGGCACGGACTTCACTGTCTGAGGAGCCGCTGACGTACTTGCCGATCACACGGTGACAACGCCCGAGGTGCGCCCAGGCCGGGGCAAAGTCCGAGTCCAGATCCAACGACTCCCGGTACAGGTCGCGCGCGCGTGCCATCCCGTCGTAGGTGCGAGCCATCTCGTTTCCGCGGAGGTAGAGCTCATACGCGCGGGCATTGCCAGGCGCGTCGGCAGCGGGTGCGGGTGCTCCCGTCAACGGAAGTGACAATGCTTCGACAACGCGCTGCGCAATGTCATCCTGCAGTCGAAACAGATCACCCAGAGAGGCTTGCACGGTCTGCGACGTGATCAAGGTGCCGCTTGGCGCTTCGACCAGTTGCGCCGTCGCACGCAGCTGATCGCCGGATCTCACGAGCGTGCCCATGACGACGCGGTCGACGTCCGCTTCCGCCGCGAGCGCCTTGAGGTCGGGCGCATCGCCGGGAAAGCGCGCGGCTGTCGCGCTCGAGCGGACGATCAACGATCCTGCTCCCGATAGCGACGTGGCAATCGCGTCCGGCAGACTGAACGCGAGAAAGTCGGTCTCGGGATCCGGCCGCAGGACACGGAACGGCAACACGACGATGCGAGTGAGCGCCTGGGCCAGCGCTCGCGTGCCATCGCTGTCCGTCCCACGCACGCCGCGCAGTTCCTCGGCCATCGTGTCGGCTGTCGGCGGTCGATCCGCCGGGCGTTTCGCCAGGGCGCGACGGATCACGCGGTCCACGGCGGCGATGGCGGGAGAGCCCGTGAGCGCCGGCGGCTGCTCGGACATCGTGGCGTGCAGCACCTCGCCAACCGTGCGGCCCGTGAACGCCGGCCGGCCGGCGAGCATCTCGAACAGGATCGCGCCCGCCGCGAAGAGGTCACCGCGTCCGTCGACGGGATCGCCCATGACCTGCTCAGGCGCCATGTACCGCGGCGTGCCCATCACGAATCCGGTGCGGGTGAGTTCGATCTCCGGGCTCATCGTCTCGGTCGGCTCCGGGCGGGCGAGGCCGAAGTCGAGGAGCTTCACGCCGTGTGGCGTGAGAAACACGTTGGACGGCTTGAGGTCGCGATGGACGATGCCGCGGCTGTGCAATGCCGACAACGCGGCCAGCATCTCGAGGCCGATCGGGACTGCGTGAGACACGCTCATCGGGCCCTGTCGCAATCGCTCGGCGAGCGGCTCGCCCTCGAGCAGCTCCATCGCGATGAACAGCTCACCACGATCCTCGCCGATCTCGTAAATCTGGCAGACGTTGGGATGATTGACGCTCGCCGCCGCTCGGGCTTCGCGCCAGAACCGTTTGCGTGCGGTCTCGTCATCGGCCAATGACGACATCGTCTTCAACGCGACCGTGCGCTCGAGCCGTTCGTCGCGCGCTGCGTAGACGACGCCCATCGCGCCGGCTCCCAGCTTGTGCGCGATTGCATAGTGTCCGATGCGATCGGGATGCGACGGGTCGCGTGGCGCGGCGGCGCTGGGCGAAACGTCGGGCGGCGATGACGCTCCCGTCAGCCACTGGAAGAAGGCACTCAGTCGTCCTCGAGGTGGCTTCTCAACCGGACCGCCGTGCGGCTCGTTGTGTGAATTTTGTTCCGGTGGTTCCCCCATAGCGGCAGCAGGTCGTCGATCATAGGATATTGCCTGGCAGATCCGGGATTAGTCACTCCCGGCTCTTGCCTAAAGTGAGATTCAGTCCAGGATTTGAGCCTGGACGCGCGCAGTGGTACGCTCTGGCCGGCGTTCGTATTCTTTTTCGGGGCGACGTGATGGCACCGGGTGCCGTTCACAAGTTCACGGAGGCGCAGCAATGGTAAGGCGAATTCTCGGATGCGTCGTCATGTTCGGGTGGCTGATGGCCGGTGTCTCATTGCAGGCTCATCACTCTCTTGCCGGCGTGTACGACATGCACAAGGAAGCGGAGGTCTCGGGCTCGGTCGAGAAGATCCAGTTCGTGAACCCCCACGGGTCGTTAACGCTTGCGGTCAAGAACCCGGATGGTACGAAGACCGAGTGGGTATTTACGCTCGGCTCCGCAACCGCTCTCGCGCAGCGGGGCATCGGGAAGACCGGAGAGAACGCCCTTCACGCCGGCGACGAAATCAGCGTGAAGTTCATCCCGGCGAGGAACGGCAGTCCGCTCGGATTCCTCAAGTCTGTGACCATGCCCGACGGGCGCGTGATTCAGATCTCCGCTGGCAATGCCAATGATTAGGCATGAGCGAGGGGCCATCACGGCCTTTCGACGAAGACACATCTGGACGGGGGTCGCGATTGGCGCGATTGTCACCATCGGCGCGCTCGTGACGGCCAGCGCCCAGGCGCCAGCGGGTGCGCAGGCGCCAGCCGGCGCGCAGGCCCCGGCAGGTGGGCAGGGGCGTGGTGGCGTCCGCGAGCCACCGCCGCCTTACCGACCGGCGAAGGATGCCAAGGATCTGCGGTCGGTGCTGTTCAACTGGACTTGGTACCTGGGCATGCTGCGCGGCGTCGACGAGCACGAACTGATCGTGTCGCTCGAGTATCAAGGGAAGGGCACCATCCAGGTCGACGGACAGCCCTGCACGGCTACGAAGTATCGTGTGAGCACCAACTACCAGCTGCCTGGCCAGCGAATTCAGTACACCTGCACCCGGGCCAATGGACAGGCGTATTCGGCCATCGAGGTGCTCAGCGAGGGTTACGCCTGGAACGAGGACATTCCCGGAGCTGAGATCGTTGCCGGGAAGGGAAAGGCCACGCCCATGCCCGCCGCGGTACAGGAGCGGATCATCCGCTTCTGGGCCAGCCCGCAAGGCGCGCCGAAGGCGGCGCTTCTCGCCGCGGCGGAAATGAAGGAGCTCGGTCCCAACCCCGGCACTCTTCTCACCGACGGCACGAACACGGCAGGCAAGACGTCGCTGACGTGGGAGGGAAGCAAGCCCGTCGTGACGTTCCCCATCCCCGGCATTCCTGACGCGACCGCCACCGCCACGCTCGATGCGAAGTACATGGCCGAACGCGTCGTGGTCAAACAGGGCGCGACGATTACGGAGTTCGCCTACAGCGACTACGCCGACTGGAACAACCCGCTGAACAAGGTCGAAGTGTGGTATGCCGGCAAGACCGTGGAGCGCAAGAATGGCACCGTCGTCCGCGACCTGACGACAACCGAGACGGAGACAGGCAGCGTGTACGTCGTGATGCCTATCCCGGCGAGCGTGAAGAAGGCCATGAAGGCGGTGCCGCAGCCGGCAGCGCTGGCGCCGGCAGCGGCTGCCGCAGGGCAGGAAGCAACGCCGCGTGCGGCCAACGGAAAACCTGACTTGACCGGAAACTGGAATTCCAACGGCATGAACTGGCGCTATGGAAATCGCCGCTGTGCCCCGACTCAGGTCGAGTGCACACGCCAGATCAATCAGACAATGGACTTCGAGTTCGAAGCGCCTTCCCGCTTCGGGCCGAGCCGTCCGCTCTACAAGCCTGAGTTCTGGGACAAGGTTCAGCAGCTCGATATGTGGACTAACAAGGAAGATCCGGTGATGACCTGTCAGCCACTGGGGATTCCGCGCCACGGCCCGCCCCGGCGTATCGTCCAGACGGCGAACGACGTCATCTTCTTCTACACGCAGTACGCCGATGGCGGCGGCGGACAAGGGGAATATCGCATCATCCCGACCGACGGCCGCAAGCACAACCCGAACAGGTTGGAGACCACGTATATGGGATATACCGTGGGCCGCTGGGAGGGTGACACGCTGGTGCTCGACTCTGTCGGCTTCGTCGATTCGACCTGGCTGGCGCGCGGCGGCTTCTTCCACTCCGATCAGATGCGGGTGGTGGAGAAGCTCACGCGACAGGGGAGTCAGATCAAGTACGAAGTCACGGTCGAGGATCCCGAGGTGCTCGTAGAGCCGTGGGTGATGTCGCCGAAGACTCTGCGGCTCAACTCGAATGCGGACGCGGGACTTCTGCCAGAGCGCGGCAACTGCGAAGTTTACGAACTGGAGGATATTACCTCCCAGATTCGACACTAGACCGGGAGACGCAACACGAGAGGAGGGAGATCACGCTCCCTCTTCTGCGCCGCCCCACAGAAGCAGACCAATCAAAAACAGAAGACTCGCGCGGAGGGACACGCGATGAAGACACGTCTTTGGATCGTTGTGACTGCGGTCGTGGCGGCGGCTTCGGCAGGTCTTCACTCGCAACAACAGCCGACGGCTCCGGCCAGCGCGCTTCCGTCGCCGCCCCAGCGCGAGCCGGCGTGGGCGTTTCCAGTGCAGGCCGGGGCACTCCCGCCTGAAACTCCGGAGCCGAGGTCCGTCGAGGGCAGCAGCAAGAAGTACACGTCGAAGGAAATCGACGATCTTCTCAATCCACCGGATTGGTTTCCCGAAGCGCATAAGCCCGCGCCGTCGATCGTCCAGAAAGGTCACGGAGCCGCGCTTGCCTGCGGTTCCTGTCACCTGATGTCAGGTCTCGGCCATCCCGAGTCCGCCGATCTCACCGGCTTCACCGCCGACTACATCGTTCAGCAGATGCTCGACTTCAAAGCCGGCACGCGGAAGGACTACGCACGGATGAATGGCATCTCGAAGGAAGTGTCGGACGAGGAAGCGCGCCAGGCGGGAGAGTGGTTTGCCTCCTTGCCGCGCAAGAAGTGGTCGAGAGTTGTCGAAGCAGCAATGGTCCCGAAGACGTTCGTTGGCCAGGGACGCATGCGTTTCCTCGATCCGAAAGACAAAGGCATGGAGCCGATCGGCAGCCGGATCATCACGGTCCCCGAGGATCAGGACAAAGCGCGGATGCGCGATCCGCGGTCGGGTTTTGTCTCCTATGTGCCACCTGGCAGCCTGAACAAGGGCAAGGCGCTCGTCGAGACCGGCTCCGGTGGCAAGACGATCGCCTGCAACATCTGCCACGGCGACGGCTTGAAGGGACTCGCCAACGTTCCTCGCATCGCGGGTATGCATCCGATCTACATCGCGCGCCAGATGCACTTGTTCAAGGACGGCGATCGAAACGGCGCTGATTCGGCGCTCATGAAGAAACCGATGGCTCGACTCACCGACGAGGACATCCTGAACATCTCCGCGTACGTAGGGTCGTTGTCACCTGAATAGGAATGGGAACACAAGCGAGTTCCGGGGTATTCGCTCGTAAACCCATTTCCGATCTACAGCCTGTCGAAGGCGCGCATTCCCTCAAGCGCGCCCTCGGCGCCGGCGATCTGATCATGCTCGCGATCGGCGCCGTGATCGGCGCCGGTATCTTCTCGTCGATCGGCACGGCCGCCGCCGGCGAGATCCGTCCCGACGGAACGATCGTCCGCGTCGCCGCGGGTCCCGCGCTGATCCTGTCGTTCCTGTTGCTTGGCATCGTGTGCGGGTTGGCCGCGTTGTGTTACGCCGAGTTGGCCGCGATGATTCCGCAGGCCGGCAGCGCCTATGCCTACTCCTACGCCACGCTCGGTGAGCTCGTCGCCTGGGTGATCGGCTGGGATCTGATCCTCGAGTACGCGGTTGGAAATATCGCGGTCGCTGTCGCCTGGGGTGGCTACTTCACCTCGTTCATGAGCGGCTTCGGTATCACGTTCCCCGAATGGCTCACACACGGATACCGGGCAGTCAGCGTGAGTGCCGATCCGGCGGTGCGGGCGCTGCTCGACACGGCCCCTCGACTCGGTGGGATTCCGATCCTGCTCAACCTTCCGGCGTTCGCGATCGTGATGCTGGTGACCTGGGTCCTGCTGCTCGGCGTCAGCGAGAGCGCGCGCGCGAACAACATCATGGTCGTCATCAAGCTGCTGGTGCTGACGCTATTCGTCGTCGTCGGCGCCCTGCACATCGATACGGCCAACTACATCCCGTTCGCGCCGAACGGCTGGGCCGGCATTCACCAAGGCGCCGCCATCGTCTTCTTCGCGTACATTGGATTCGACGCGATCTCGACCGCGGCGGAAGAGACGCGCAATCCGCAGAGAAACCTGCCGATCGGGATCCTCGGCGGGCTGGCCGTGTGCACGCTGATCTACGTGATTGTTGGCATCGTGGCCACCGGGCTCGTGCCGTACATGGAGCTCAGAGCTGCTGACCCGCTGGCCAAGGCGCTCGACGTCGCGGGGCTGAAGACGGCGGGATGGATCGTGTCCTTTGGCGCCGTGATTTCGATTTCGGCGGTGCTGCTGGTGTTCCAGTACGGCCAGCCGCGCATCTTTTTCGCGATGGCGCGCGACGGCCTGCTTCCCGCGTGGGCGGCGAAGATCAGCGAGAAACGGCGCGTGCCGCACATCACCACATGGGCAACAGGGATCGTTGTGGCACTCGGCGCACTCGTGGCCGACGAGAACGAGATCTACGACCTCACGAACATCGGGACGCTGTCCGCCTTCGCCATCGTCTGCATCGGCGTGCTGGTGCTCAGATACACCGAGCCCGATCGCCCCCGCCCGTTTCGCGTGCCTGCGGTCTGGGCCGTCAGCCTGCTCGGGGCTTTTGCCTGCTTCTACACGATGCTCGGACTGCCGCGAACCGCCTGGGAGCGCTTTGGCATCTGGCTCGTGATTGGAAGCCTCATCTACGCCTTCTACGGCTATCGGAACTCGCAGCTGCGCCGGGTCCAACGAACAGGACCCGGCCTACGGTGACGCCGGGTCCAAAGGCAGGACCCGGCCTACTCCAACTCTCTGCTGCGTAGGGCGGGTCCTGTTCTTCGGACCCGCCGTCAGATAAAATGGTCGTTTCGAGTTCTTCGGAAATTCCCCACTGGGTGCCATGGCTCACGACTGGATTGCGGTGCGAGGGGCGCGCGTCCACAACCTCAAGAATATCGATGTCGATCTGCCGCGTGACCGGCTGGTCGTTATCACCGGCCTGTCAGGGTCCGGCAAGTCATCGCTGGCGTTCGACACGATTTACGCCGAGGGCCAGCGGCGCTACGTCGAATCGCTGTCGGCCTACGCGCGGCAGTTCCTCGAGCAGATGGAGAAGCCCGACGTCGATCTGATCGACGGGCTCTCTCCGGCGATCTCAATCGAACAGAAGACTACCGGCTCGAATCCTCGTTCCACTGTCGGCACGGTGACCGAAATCTACGACTATCTGCGCCTGCTCTTCGCCAACACCGGGACGCCGCATTGCTACAACTGCGGGCGCGAAATCTCGTCGCAGTCGCTCGAGCGCATCCTCGATCTCGTCATGCTGTATCCCACGGATGCGCGCATCAACATCATGGCGCCCATCGTACGGGGCCGCAAAGGCGAGTTCAAGAAGGAGCTGCAGGCGTTGCGCCAGCGCGGCTACAGCAAGGCCCGCATCGACGGTCAATTCCGATCGCTCGACGAAGACCTCAAACTCGATCGCCGACGCAACCACACCATCGAAGTCGTCGTCGATCGATTGATCGTGAAGTCGGGCATCGAGCGCCGCTTGTCTGAATCGCTCGAGACCGCCCTCTCGCTCGCCGATGAGATCGTCGTCGTCAACACCTTTGAGGGAGGCGACCAGCTCTTTTCGCGACGCCTGGCGTGCGTGCGCTGCGGCATTTCGATGCCCGAGATGACGCCGCGTGCGTTCTCGTTCAATTCCCCGCACGGCGCGTGCCCGGCATGTCAGGGTCTCGGAGCGACCTACGACTTCGATGCGAGACTGGTGGTGCCGGACGAGTCGCTCTCATTGCTCGGCGGTGCGATCGCGCCATGGGTCCGCGGCGATCGCAAGCTGGTGAGAGAAGCGATTACGACGCTGGCGCGCACGTACGGCCTCGACCCCGACGCGCCCTTCAACAAGCTGCCCCGGAAACATCGCGAGCTGGTGTTGTTCGGACCGGCGGGCGCGGCCAAACAGGAGAAGGCGGCGGCGAAGGCGGTTCGCGCGGTGGCCGAGGATGACGACGAGGAAGACGACGAGTTCGAGCTGCCCCGGCGGCGCTCATCGGGAAAGTCGGCGGCTGAATCGGATCCATTCGGCCGCAATTTCGAGGGCGTCATTCCAAATCTCAGGCGGCGGTACGAAGAGGGATCGTGGGCCGTTCAGGAGGATCTCGAGCCCTATCGAACGCTGCGCGAGTGTCCCGTCTGCCACGGCCAGCGGCTGAAGCCACAGAGCCTCGCAGTCAAAGTGAAGCGTCGCGGCATCGCCGAGTACGTCAATCTCCCGATCAGCGACGCGTTGGCCGTGTTCGAGTCGTTCGAGTTGAGCGAACGCGAAGCGCTCGTGGCCGGGCGCGTGTTGCGGGAGATACGCGAGCGTCTCCGATTCCTTGATGACGTCGGCGTCGGATACCTGACGCTCAATCGAAGCGCTGCCACCTTGTCCGGCGGCGAAGGACAACGCATCCGCCTGGCGACACAGATCGGCGCCAACCTGACCGGCGTGCTTTACGTGCTCGACGAGCCGTCGATCGGCCTGCATCAGCGCGACAATCGAAGGCTGCTCACGACACTGTCGCGCCTTCGCGACCTGGGAAATACCGTTGTCGTCGTGGAGCATGATGAAGAAACGATCAGGACCGCCGATTACGTCGTGGATCTGGGCCCCGGCGCGGGCGAGCATGGCGGACACGTGATCTTCCAGGGAGAGCCGTCGCAACTGCTCTCGAACGGACATGGTTCGCTCACCGGGGCGTACCTTCGCGGCGAACGGTCGATTCCGACGCCCACCGCCCGTCGTCCCAAGTCGAAAGGGGAGATCGTCATTCGCGGCGCGCGCGCCAATAATCTCAAGAACATCGACGTGGCCATACCGCTGGGCACCTTGACGGCGGTGACAGGTGTGAGCGGTTCCGGCAAGTCGACGCTGGTGAACGACATCCTGTATCGCTCGCTGGCCAAGACCATCTATCGCGCAGCCGCCGAGCCGGGGGCGCACGATCGCATCGACGGCATCTCGCTGATCGACAAGGTCATCGAGATCGACCAGTCGCCGATTGGACGGACGCCGCGATCCAATCCAGCTACCTACACGGGGATGTTCACCTTCATCCGCGAGTTGTTCGCGATGATGCCCGAGGCCAAAGCCCGCGGCTTCAGACCGGGGCGCTTCTCGTTCAACGTCAAGGGCGGACGATGTGAGGCATGTCAGGGCGATGGAGTGATCGCGATCGAGATGCACTTCCTTCCGGACGTGTACGTCACCTGCGAGCAGTGCAAGGGGCGGCGTTACAATCGGGAGACGCTCGACATTCAGTATCGCGGCAAGTCGATTGCCGAGGTCCTCGACCTGACGGTGGACCAGGCGTTACCCCTGCTCGAGAATTTCCCGCCCATCGCCAACAAGCTGCGGACGCTGCAGGATGTCGGCCTCGGGTACATCGAGCTCGGACAGTCAGCCGTGACGCTCAGCGGCGGGGAAGCTCAACGCGTGAAGCTTGCGCGCGAGTTGTCGCGCCGCAGCACTGGCCGCACGGTCTACATTCTCGACGAGCCCACAACGGGACTGCATTTCGAGGACACGCGAAAACTGCTCGATGTGCTGAACAAGCTCGTCGATCAGGGCAATACAGTGGTGGTGATCGAGCACAACCTGGATGTGATCCGATGCGCCGACCACGTGATCGATCTCGGGCCTGAGGGCGGCGCGGCGGGCGGTCATGTCATCGCTTCAGGCTCACCCGAAGCGATCGCCTCCGTATCGAAGTCGGCTACTGGACAGTTCCTGACGCCACTCCTCAACGGCCACTCGGCATGATGTGGCTCACGGGCCACAGCGTCCGGGGGCAGACTTGTGTCACAACGGCCACATTTGACTTGTTTGAAGTCACTGCCTCCGGCCACTCTGAGTAGCAGCAATATCTTGATCGTCAAGCAGTTGCTCCAGATTCACAGACCAATTTCTGCGCTGGTATGTGGCTTGCTAGACGGACCTCTAACACGTGACAGGCTTCCATTCTCAAAGAACGCTTCGCCGCGGCATTTCCTGCGCAGGCATTGGACTTCATTCGGGTCGCAAGGTGACCCTGTCTCTCCGTCCTGCTCCCGCTGGATCGGGGATTCGTTTCCGGCGCTCGGACCTCGGCGGCCTCGAGCTCCCGGCGCAAGTCAATCACGTTGGCGCCATCAACTACGCGACCGGGCTGATGCGCGACGCCGTCCAGGTGGATACGGTCGAGCACCTGCTCGCGGCCCTGGTTAGCCTGGGTATCGACAACGTGACCGTGGAGTTGAACTCCCCCGAGGTTCCGATCATGGACGGCAGCGCCGCGCCGTTCGTGTATCTCATCCAGGAAGCGGGGGTGAAGACGTTCGACGCGCCGCGTCGATACCTGAAGATCCTTCGGCCGATTTCGCTGACGCGCGGAGACAAGCGCATCGCGATCTATCCGTCTGATCATTTCAAGGTGACTTACAGCATCGCCTTCGACCATCCGCTCTTGCGGCATCAGTCGCGGACGATCCGGTTGACGTCCGATGCGTTTGTCGACGAGATCGCGCCGGCGCGCACATTCACGTTCCTCAAGGAAGTCGAGATGCTCCGCCAGCAGGGGCTGGCGCTCGGCGGCTCGCTCGAAAACGCCATAGTCATCTCGGATACCGGCGTCCTGAACAATGGATTGCGGTTCGACGATGAGTTCGTGCGCCACAAGATCCTCGATGTGATCGGCGACATGGCGCTCGTCGGTTATCCGATGATCGGGCATCTCGTGGCCCATCGTGGTGGCCACGCGCTGCACACCGCGTTCGCGGCCAGGATTCTGGAAGAGTCGGACGCGTGGGTGCTGGTTGAGGGAGCTGTCGACGGGGCCAAGGCAGTACCTCTAACAACGCCAAATCCAATCCAGGCCAATTAATTGCGTAGAGCGCAGGCTCTAGCCTGCGCGGAATCTCGACGGGGGCTAATAAGCCCCCACTCTACGTCTATCTGGAAAATGCGCTAAAGGTCCGCCGCTACTTGGCGATCCGCCGCATGTAGGCTTCGAGCTTGTCGTTCTCGTACTTGACGGTGTTCAGGAAGAGGCTTTCGAGGAGGTAGGCGCGGCGCTCCGAGTCGTCCATCTGCTCGATCAGATGGTTGATCTCTCTGACCATGTCCTCGAAGGATCGCTCGAGGTCGCGCCGGGCAGTGACCTCGCGGTAGAGGGCCTCCATGATCGCGAGGAGATCGCCGTCGAGCGGAATCTCGGCCCCGGTCGTTGTCTTGATGGTTCGAGTGCTCATACCCCGAAGCTCCTGAGCGCCGACGCCTCGTCGGGATGAATTTCGAGGAAGTTCTGCGCTCCCGTCATCGAGAGCATGGTTTCGACGCGTTTCTGCACGCCCGACAGCTTCAACGCCCCGCCCGCGGCGCTCGCCTGGCGGTACAAGTCCATCAGGCACCCAATCGTGGCGCTGTCCACGTAGGTGACCGTCGACAGATCGAGGAGCAGCTTGTTGTCGCCGCTCCCGATGAGCGACGTAATCGTGCTCGCGAACTCGGAGAGGATGGGGTACATCAATCGGGTTTCGTTGACGCGGACGATGGACACGTTCTGGCTGCGGTCGGTGGTCAGATTCATCCTGATACTCCGGTTTTCGGCACAGCGTCCTGCTCTTCTCGCAGACGATGGATCTGACGGGCAAGTTCAGTCCGCCCGCGATTGATGCGCGACTTGACCGTCCCCTCAGGCAAATGGAGGCGGTCGGCGATTTCCTGATAGGTCAGTTCCTGGATGTCCCTCAACATCACCGCGGTCCGCAGCGTGGGGGCGAGCTTGTCCAGCGCGCGCCGCAACAGCTTGACGCGATCGCGTTGCTCGAGCTGGGTGTCCGCCCGCGTATCAGGCGCGGCCGGCGAGTAGTCGGCCGGGTCGACGTCGCGGTTGATGGTCTCGCGTTCCTTGCGCACCGCGCGGTAGTGATCGATGCACAGGTTGCGGCTGACGCTGATGAGCCATGTCTGAAAGTTGGCGCGACGATCGAACGTGTCGAGAGACTTGTACAACTTGAGGAACACGTCCTGCGTGAGATCCTCGGCCTGATCGTGACGCCCGACGAACTTGTATGCGACGTTGAAGACCTTGCGCCGATAGAGGCGCACGATCGCTTCCCACGCTGCCTGATCTCCGTTCAGGCACCGTTCGATCATTTCGTCAGATGCGTGTGGTGAGGGCGCGTCAGCTGACATCACTGGCAGGAAGTCGCGCGTGAACTCGCGCGCGAAACGAGGAACCGCGAAACGGGCAGTCGTGGTCGATGCGATGTACGGTGCTCGAGCCTGAAATGCAGGAAATGCGCGCATGATAACATGCGAAGGCTCGTGTACCTACCGTTCCAGCCCTCTCCTGCGGGTCTCCTCTGCGACCGCGTCAGCGTGCACTCCATCGTCGAGGCCGTCGGTACGCCCGCGTACGTGTACAGCGCGCGAGCGATTCGGAACGCTTTCAGCGAGATCGACACCGCCTTTGCCGAGTACCCCCACGCCATTCATTACGCGCTCAAGGCCAACTCGACTCTTGCGCTGCTGCGATTGCTGCGCTCGCTCGGCAGCCGTGTCGACGCGAATTCCTGGGGGGAGATTCAAGTAGCCCGGCATGCCGGGTTCGACGCCAAAGACATCGTCTTCACTGGCGTCGGCAAGACGCGCGACGAGCTCGAGTCGGCGATCGCGCTCGAGGTCGGCACGATCAACGCGGAGTCGGCCGGGGAGCTGGACCGCATTGCGGCAATCGCCGGGCAACAACAGCGCGTGGCGCGGGTCGCGCTGCGCGTGAATCCTGACATCGATGCGCGCAGTCACCCGAATATTTCCACCGGACTGAAGTCCAACAAGTTCGGCGTGCCGATCGAGGACGCACGCGCCATCTACGCGGCGCGCCGGGCGATTTCCAGCCTGCGGTTCGTTGGCGTGCACGTGCACATCGGATCTCAGATCACGACCGCGGAGCCGCTTGCGCGGGCGGCGAACGTGCTCGTGTCGCTCGCCCGTGAGCTCTGCGAAGACGGCGTGATGCTCGAACACGTGGATCTTGGTGGTGGGCTCGGGATCGGTTACGAAGGGCGCCCGTTGCTGACACCGGCGCAGTACGCGGCAGCTGTGCTGCCGGAGTTGCGCCGCGTGGGCATTCCGGTGGTCCTCGAGCCCGGCCGGTCGATCGTTGGCACGGCAGGAGCGCTCGTCTCGCGCGTGGTCGACGTGAAGCGATTTCCCGACGGCCGCCAGTTTGCCGTCCTTGATGCCGGCATGACCGAGTTGATGCGCCCGGCCCTGTACGGGTCGTTTCATCGCATCGTGCCTGTGTCGCCACGTCCCGGCGACCAAACCCCATGGGACATCGTCGGGCCGATCTGCGAGAGCAGCGACGTGTTCGCACGCGACCGATGCCTTCCCGAGCTGCGCGTCGACGATCTGGTGGCGATGCTCGACACGGGCGCCTACGGCGCCGTGATGGCCTCGAACTACAACCGGCGCTTGCTCGCGCCCGAAGTCCTCGTCGATGACGATCGATTTGACGTGATTCGCCGCCGACAAACGCTGGACGATGTTCTCGCGTTAGAGACGTAATGCGCGGACTGCTGATCGCATTTGAAGGCCTCGATCAAAGCGGCAAACAGACACAGGCAGAGTGGCTCCGCGATCGATTGATCGAGGCCGGACGTCGGGTGCGGCTGCTGTCGTTTCCGGCGTATGAGACGCCAATTGGCGTCGAGATTCGCCAGGGACTCGCCGGCGCTCGCGATTGGGGCGCCGACGTCATGCAGCTCCTGTACATCGCAAATCGCTACGAGGCGAGGCCACTCATGGAGAGCGAGCTGGCTGAGGGCACGATCCTCGTGTGCGACCGCTACATGGCGTCGAGCATCGCCTACGGCGAGTCGCAGGGGCTGGACGCGTCGTGGCTTCGCGATGCGCAGCGGCATCTGCCACAACCGGATCTGACATTTCTCCTCGACATTGCGCCCGACGTCTCGGCGCGGCGCAAGGCTGTCGATCGTGACAAGTTCGAACGCGACCTCGCGCTTCTGGGGCGCGTGAGGGAAAGCTACCTGCGGCAGGCCGCGTCCAGTGGCTGGGTGCGTCTGGATGCCGACCGTGATCGGGACGCTGTGGCCGCCGACGTATTCGAAGCCGTAAAGCGGTTGCTTTAAACTGTCTCTGTGAGAGCAAGTCTCTACGGCACTGCGTTGTGCATCCTGTGCTATCTCGTACTGGTCTTCGTTCATCAAACCGCCGCACAAGGCTCACCCCCTGTTGATACCTATCGCGTCGTCAAAGCTTATCCGCACGACACGAGCGCGTACACACAAGGCCTGATCTATCGGGACGGGTTCCTCTACGAGAGCACCGGGCTGAATGGCAGATCGACCTTGCGGAAAGTCAGGCTGGAAACCGGCGAGGTCGTGCAGGAGCGTCGTGTCGAGCGGGCGCACTTCGCCGAGGGATTGGCGGATTGGAACGATCAGCTCGTGCAACTGACCTGGCAGTCGAACGTTGCCTTCGTCTACGAGTTGGCGACATTTGCTCCGCGTCGAACGTTCAATTACTCGGGCGAGGGCTGGGGCCTCACGCACGATGGCAAGCGATTCATTCTCAGCGATGGCACCAGTCAGCTGCGATTTCTCGATCCGGAGACGTTTCGTGAGCTGGGCCGCGTCACCGTCATGGATGGGCAGGCGCCCGTTCGTGATCTCAACGAGCTCGAATACATCCGGGGCGAGATCTACGCCAACGTGTGGCACACGGACCGAATCGCCCGGATCTCGCCGGAGACAGGGCGTGTCGTTCGCTGGATCGATCTGCGAGGGTTGATGTCCGGCGGCTACAAGCTCGATCAGGAGGCCGTGCTCAACGGCATCGCGCACGACCCGGCACGCAATCGTCTCTTCGTGACCGGCAAATTGTGGCCGCGGCTGTTCGAGATCGAGATCATTCCGCGAGGGCGAGAGTAAGCGCCCGGACTTCTCGAACGCCGGCTTCCTTCAACACGCGAGCGCACGCGTCCAGCGTCGCGCCGGTCGTCCGTACGTCGTCGACCAGCACCACGATCCGGCCAATCAGCATCGTCCGGCGAACTCGCGACGACATGAACGGCGACATCGCGAATGCGCCGCGGACGTTCTGACGTCGCCTTGGGGCGGTGAGTCCTGCCTGCGGCGCCGTGACGCGTGTTCGCCAGAGCGCGTGCAGCACTGGCAGATCGAGTTGCGCCGCCAGGTCCGCTGACTGATTGAACCCTCGCGTGAGGCGACGCCATGGGTGCAACGGGACCGGCACGACACAGTGGGCATCCGATAACACGTCGCTGCCCGCCGCACGCATCTTCGCGCCCAGCCTGACGGCCAGCGTTCGCCGCCCCTCGTACTTGAAGGCGTGGATGATGTGCCGAAGCGCACCTTCATAGCGTCCGGCCGATCTCGAATCGTCGATCGCGCCACCGCCGATCACGGGCGACAACGGCGGTCTCGTGAGGTCCACGCTCGACCAGCACCCGTCGCACACGGGGCCGTGTGTCGGATGCGCGAGCGGTGCGGCGCATGCCGCGCATCGCGGCGCGAGCACGACGGCCAGGAGGGCGTCGACCGCGAATATCAGCGTTTCTCGTCGGTGATTTCGTGTCTCTCCGCGTTGCCCCACAGGCGTTCCAGCCCGTAGAAGGCGCGGCAGTCGCGGCTGAAGATGTGCACGACAAAGTTGAAGTAGTCGAGCAGGATCCATTCCGACTTGTCCACGCCCTCGGCAAGCGCCGGCCGCTCATCGAGCGACTGCCGCAACATGTCCTGAACCGAGTCGGCGATGGCGGTCATCTGCCGCGCATTCGCGCCGGTGCAGATGACGAAAAAGTCGGTGAAGCCGCCGGTCTTGCGGAGATCGAGCACGACGACGTCTTCGGCTTTCTTGTCACAGACCGCGATCACTGCGGCCGCCACGTCTTTGGGGAGACGTGGCTTTCTGGTGTCACCCGCACGACTCGTTTTTGTCTTGCGTGGGCGCTCGCGCCCCTTAGTCGTTGCCATGCAAGCCGCCTACCGCCCCATAGAGATGATGGTTCACGATGTGCCTGGCGACGGCGTCAGGCACGAAGTCGTCGATCGATTGACCCGCGCTGAGCCGCGCGCGGATCATCGTCGACGAAATGTCGCGCGTGCGAGCTTCGACGAGAATGATTCGAGTTTGACCATCGTGTGGGATCTCCTCTCCGCAGCGATGCAGTCGTTGACCGAGCTCCGGCGTCCGCGCGGCTGCCGTCTCCAGACTGGTGCCCGGGCGTGCAATCACCACGAAATGCGCCCCGTTCAGTACGGTTGGAAACTCGCGCCAGGTGGCAATTTCCGCGAAGGCATCTGCGCCGAGAATGAAGAAAATCTGCAACGGCGTCCAGCCCTCGGCATGCATCGCCCGCAGCGTGTCGGCTGTGTATGAGTGTCCGGAACGCGTCAGCTCCATTTCGGAGACGCGATACGCCGGACGGCCCTGGATCGCGAGCGCGACCAGCGCAAACCGGTGAAACGCGCTGGCCATCGGGCTCGTGCTGCGGTGCGGTGGATCGTGCGAGGGCAGCAAGCGCATGTGATCGAGCTGCAGCGCCATGCGGGCAGCTTCGGCCGCATCGAGGTGGCCGAAGTGGATCGGATCGAAGGTGCCACCGAGAACGCCGATCGTGCCTGCTGTCGTCATGCATCGCGTCGCGTGCGCGACGGGGCCCGTCGCATGCGCGAAGGGGTGATCAAGTCAATCTCCCCTGCCGCCGGACCCTGCCTCTCGTCGACGTCGGCGGGAACTGTGCGAGCCGCCGCAATCTCGCGCCAGGCGGCCTCCAGCAACTCCTGCAGGCCGTCGCCACGCACGCCGGAAATCTGAATGAGGGGGAGCCCGCGGGCGCGCACGTGCCGCGTCAGACGCTTCAGGGCGCTGGGATCGTCGAGCGCGTCGATCTTGTTCGCGGCGACGATTTGTGGCTTTGCCGCCAACTCCGAATCGAACAGTCGCAGCTCCTCCTGGATCGTATCGAAGTCCTCGACCGGATCGCGTCCCGACGCCCCAGAGACATCGACCAGGTGCACGAGCACCTTGGTGCGCTCGACGTGCCGAAGGAAGCGATCGCCGAGCCCGTGGCCCTCGTGCGCCCCCTTTATCAATCCGGGAACGTCGGCAACGACGAAGCTGCGATCGTCACTCAGGCTCACGACCCCGAGGTTTGGCGCCAGCGTCGTGAACGGATACTCAGCGATTTTGGGACGCGCTGCCGAGATGCGCGAAATGAGCGTGGACTTTCCAGCGTTGGGGAACCCGATCAGCCCGACATCGGCCAGCAGTTTGAGCTCCAGGCGAAGAACCTTCTCCTCACCGGGCTCTCCGGGTTCGGTGCGCCGGGGCGCACGATTGGTGGAGCTCACGAATCGCGCGTTTCCGCGCCCGCCTCGTCCGCCGCGCGCGACGAGCACGCGCTGTCCTTCTTCGGCCAGGTCGGCGAGCAACCGCGCGACGCCATCGCTCTTCTCGTAGACGAGCGTGCCGATGGGCACGGTCACATCGAGATCTGACGCGGTCTGTCCTGTTCGATTGGACCCCTGGCCGTGCTGGCCGCGGCGTGCCTTGAAGTCGGGGTGATAGCGGAAGTCGACGAGTGTGTTCTTGGTCGCGATGGCGGCGACGTAGACCGATCCGCCGCCCCCCCCATCGCCACCATCGGGTCCCCCTCGCGGAACGAACTTTTCGCGGCGAAAACTCAGACAGCCGTTGCCACCGGAACCGGCGATGACGTGGATGTCGACTTCGTCGACGAACATCGTTCCCGGGAGCGGTTATTCGACGGGGATGATCGAAATCTTGCGGCCGTGCTGACCGTGATCCTCGAAGCGGACCTTGCCCGCCACCTTCGCATACAGCGTGTGGTCCTTGCCGAGCCCCACGTTCAAACCGGGCTCGAAGCGACGACCCTTTTGCCGCACGAGAATGGATCCGCCAGTGACGAGATTGCCGTCGTGCCGCTTCACACCGAGCCGCTGCGAGTTGCTGTCGCGACCGTTGCGAGAGCTGCCCTGACCTTTTTTATGAGCCATGGAATTATTCCTTACGCCACGATCTCGGTGATCCGCACGCGCGTGAAGACGCTGCGGTGCCCGCGCGTCTTGCGGAAACCCTTGCGCCGCTTCTTCTTGAAGACGCGAATCTTCGGGCCGCGCGACTCGCCGTCAACTACGGCGTGAATTTTCGCCCCGGCCACGTAAGGCGCTCCGGCAATGATCTCGCCAGCGTCCTTCTCGACGAGCAGCACCTGCTCGAGGGTGAATGTCTCGCCTGGTTCGCCTAACGTCCCATCGACCTCGATGATCGAACCGGGAGCAACCTTGATTTGTCGGCCACGAGTTTGAACGATCGCGTACACGGGCACTTCCTCCATCCGCACAACCTATTGAGACTAGCAGATTTGGGCGCGAACGGGCAAGTTTCGGTCGATACCGGCGGTGGACTTACCAAGGCGGGTCTGAAGACCCGCCTCTACCTGCCTCGTTTGCCTTGTCGTCGTAGCGGCGGGTCTTTGCTTAGAGACCCGCGGAAGACCCGTCGACCATCGGTCGGCTACTGCAGCAGGATGCGCGTGCCTTTGATCTTCTGGCTGCTCAGCGTGCTGAGGAAGGTCGGGATGAGGCGATCCATCAGCTCGAAGTACGACGACAGAGCAGGCGTGGTCTGGTTCGCGTTGTACAGAATCTGCTCGCCGAAGCTCTCCGAATGCAATGTCGCGCCGCTGCGGCCATCGATAAAGATGAAACGGCCATCGAGGCTGAATCCCTTGCGCTCCATGTAGGTTCGAACCGGCACCACGCGGCGGCGGCCAAACGAGTCGTAGACCTCTTGCTCGCGCTGCACGATGCTGTTGCGCTGCAGCGGTGTGAACATCACGGTGCCCGTCACGATCAGTGGCTGCTGATACTCTTCTCCGATCTTTTTCCAGTACTCCACGTTGGCGAAGACGTGCTCGTACGCTTCGAGATCCTTCTCTTCCTTGATCGGTGGTGGTGTCGTCGGCGCGCCGCCGGAATCGCGCCCCTCCGAGGCGACGTCGACGAGCGGGAGAACGTCCGAATCGATCACGCGGAGCTGAGACTTCGTACGCAACTGACTGCGCAGCAAGCGCGTGGTTTCAAGATTTCCGTCGACGTCCTCGGTGCCGCCAGCGATGAACCCGGCAACGAGCACGCGCTGAAAGGCCGCCACGTCCAGCTTTGCCCGGATGGGCGTTTCGATCGGAATCTCGAAGGAGTTCGTGCAGGCCGTTGCCAGCAGAACTGCAACGAGACTACTGAGTGTTCTTACCGGTCGTGCGATCATTGATTTCTCTGAACAGCTCGTAGTTCTGCTTGATCAGGGCGTTGCCGGGCTCGAGCTCGAGCGCCCGTTCATACGCCGCCCGCGCCTTCGCGAGATCGCCTTCGTGTTCATACGCTATAGCCAGGTTGTTGTGAGCGGGCGCATACGTCGGATCGATCTGCGCCGCGCGTTCCCAGCGGTAGATCGCTTCGCGCCAGAGCCCACGTTGCGCAACCGCGATTCCGAACTCGACCTGCTTCTTCGCATCCGCGCGCGCGTCCGCCTGAAGCGGAACACTCACGAGTGTAAGAAGCAAGAGGACCAGCGGAACAGCCGCAGTGCGCATTGGAGGTGGCCTCACTATAGTCACTCGCTCTCGCAGCGTGCAAGTAGATTACCGATCGAGGGCTAGAGTAGTAGAGCAAGCCATGTACCACGGAAAATAAGGACTTTTTGCAGCGGATCCGGAACGCGACGTCACAAGTGTCCACGGATTCTCGCTAGTGGCGTTGCCAATCGAGGATGCACTGCCTATAATTCGCGACATCGGGTTGGGTGCACGGCCTTCGGCCTGTCTGCCGGGAGGACGCAGTGCATGACGCTCGATCACGCCGTCGCGCTTTCACTTCTCGAAGATCTTTCCAGGGTCAATCTCACTGAACGGCTCAAGAACGACCCCGGCCTTGTCGAACAAGCCGTGTCGCTGCTCGGCCAGGCTCGAGCCGCACGCACGCGCGCCGAGCGCGCAGCAATTCACGTGATCGCATGGAATGACCGGAATTTCCCGACTTCTCTCGCCACATTGACGGACCTTCCGCCGGCGTTGTGGTTCCAAGGCGAGCTTGCGACGGCCCAGGCCCCCGCTATCGCCATCGTCGGATCACGTGCCGCCTCGGCGGTCGCGATTGAGACGGCATCGAGGCTGGCAGCTGATGTGGCAGCTGCCGGGATCACTGTCGTCAGCGGCCTGGCTCGCGGCGTCGATTCGGTGGCTCATCGAGCGGCGCTGCGAACCGGTCGCACGATTGCGGTGCTCGGATCCGGCCTTGACTGTGTCTACCCCGCAGAGCACGCGCCGCTGGCGAAGGAGATTGCACGGACCGGGCTGGTCCTGAGCGAGTTTCCACCGGGAGCTCCACCCCTTCCGCATCATTTCCCGATGCGCAATCGTTTGATCAGCGGGCTGGCTCAAGGGGTCGTGGTCATCGAGGCTTCAGAGAAATCGGGGTCGCTCATCACGGCTTCTTGCGCGTTGGAGCAGGGCCGGGATGTCATGGTCGTCCCGGGAAATGTACTGAGTGGCCGGAACACTGGCGGCCACGCTCTGCTGCGGGACGGCGCAAAGATTGTGGAGAATGCGGACGATATCGTCAGGGAGCTCGGCTGGTCGCCGGTATGTGCGGCGACCGACGAAAGTCACATAAATAACTGTCGCAGAGCCGTTTCTGGCGATCCCCTGATACAGGAGATGACGCCAGGCCATGCTTACGATGTGGACGAGCTGTCGATGCTCTCGGGGCTCGAACCAAGGCAATTGTTACCCCGGCTGCTCGATCTCGAGCTCCGCGGATTTGTTCGACGCGCAGGTGGCGGTCGTTTCTTACGAGCGATCTGAACGTGTTAGTGTCATCGGGGAACTAACAGGCACTGAGGAATGGCAGCAAAACCGCTGGTTATCGTCGAGTCACCTGCGAAGGCAAAGACTCTCGGCCGATTCCTGGGAGACAAATACCGGGTTGAGGCGAGCTACGGCCATATTCGTGACCTCCCGGAGTCGGCATCCGACGTACCCAAGGAGATCAAGGGAAAGGACTGGGGCCGGCTTGGAGTCGACGTGGAGCAGGACTTCACGCCGTATTACGTCGTCCCGAGCGACAAGCGCAAACAGGTCGCGCATCTCAAGACGGCCGTGAAGGACGCATCCGAGCTGCTGCTGGCCACTGACCCGGATCGTGAAGGCGAGTCGATCAGCTGGCATCTCACGCAAGTGCTGAAGCCGCGGATCCCCGTCCGGCGCATCGTCTTTCACGAGATTACGGAAGATGCGGTGCGGGAGGCGCTCGACAATCCTGCTGACGTCAACGAGAACCTCGTTCGCGCGCAGGAGAGCCGGCGCATTCTCGACAGGCTTTACGGCTACACACTCTCGCCGGTCCTGTGGAAGAAGGTGCAGACGGGGCTCAGCGCCGGGCGCGTGCAAAGCGTCGCGGTTCGCCTGATCGTCGAGCGCGAGGAAGAACGACGCGCGTTTCGCTCGGCCGAGTACTGGGACCTCGAGGCGTCGCTCAAAGGGGAGGGCCGCGAGTTCGTCGCCACTCTCGTCCGCATCAACGATCAGCGCATCGCGACAGGAAAGGATTTCGACGCGCAAACCGGCGCCCTGAAGAACCAGGCTGTTCGACTGCTGAACGAGTCTGCGACTCACAGCCTCGTCGACGCGGTTCGCGCAAACGTTCCCTGGACTGTGACGTCAGTTGAGCAGAAGCCTGGCGTTGAACGCCCGGCGCCTCCGTTCACGACGTCGACCCTCACGCAGGAAGCGAGTCGCAAGCTTGGATTCTCGACCGAGCGGACGATGCAGGTCGCGCAACGGCTGTTTCAGGGCGTCGACATCGGCAACGGTCAGATGGAAGGTCTCATCACTTATCACCGAACAGACTCGACGACGTTGTCCGACAAGGCGCTGAACGAATCGGCGCGCGTCATTCGCGAGATGTTCGGCAGCGAGTACTACGACGGTGCGCGTCGCTATCAGACACGCGTCAAGAATGCGCAGGAAGCGCACGAAGCGATCCGACCAACGGATTTCCGTCTCGCCCCGAGCCAGCTCGAAGGTGCCCTCGATCCCGACGACCTGCGCGTCTACGAACTGATCTGGAAGCGCACGATGGCGTCGCAGATGGTCGATGCTCGCGTGCTGCGCACGACGCTGGAAATTTCGGCGCAAGGACCCGCCGGTGAAACCGCCGTGTTCACGGCCAGCGGCAAGGCGATCGAGTTCGCCGGTTTTCGCCGCGCCTACGTCGAGGGGAGCGACGATCCGGCGGCCGAGCTCGAGGAACAGGAAGCCATCCTGCCGCAGTGCAGTGTGGGCGATCGCATTCATCGCGATGGTTCCACCCCGATCACTCTGCTGAAGGCTGAGCCGAAGCGCCACGAAACGGTGCCCCCAGCGCGATTCACCGAGGCGTCACTCATCAAGGCGCTCGAGACATTGGGCATCGGTCGTCCGTCGACCTACGCGCCGACGATTGCCACGATCGTCCGGCGTGGTTACGTATTTCGCCAGGGCAAGGCGCTCGTTCCGAGCTTCACGGCATTTGCCGTGACCAAGCTGCTCCGCGAGCACTTCGGCGACTTCGTCGAGACCGACTTCACCGCGGAGATGGAGGAAGATCTCGACGAGATCTCGCGCGGCGAGCGGGAATGGATCGCATTCCTGAAGCAGTTCTACTACGGCGACCGCAAACGCCGCGGCCTGCTTCGCGCCGTCGAGCACGGCGCCGAAAAGGCGGATTATCCGGTGCTCGATCTCGGGACCGATCCAGACAGCGGCGAAGCCGTTCGGATCCGCATCGGACGCTTTGGCCCGTTTGTCCAGGTCGCCGAAGGCGGGCCCGGGCGCACTGCATCGCTGCCCGATGACGTGGCGCCGGCCGATCTGACCGTGGACAAGGCTCTCGAACTCGTGCGCGCGAAGGCAGAGGGCCCGCGAACGCTCGGCGTAGATCCGGCAACCGGTCAAAACGTCTACGTGATGAATGGTCGATACGGCGCGTACGTTCAGCTTGGAGAAACGCCGGAAGCCAAGGGCAAGGGGCAAAAGGCGGAGAAGCCGAAGCGAGCCTCGCTGCAGGCGGGAATGACCGATTCGACCGTGACGCTCGAAGAGGCGCTCAAGCTGCTGTCGTTGCCTCGAGTCGTGGGGATCCACCCGGACGACAACGAACCGATCACGGCGAACTTCGGTCGTTTCGGTCCATATTTGAAGCACGGCGACGAGTTCCGATCGCTCGAGTCGGAAGAGGATGTGTTCAACATCTCGTTTGATGCCGCGCTGGCGTTGGTACGGGCGCCCAAGCAGTCTCGCCGCCGACCTGCCGCGCAGAAGAAAGTGCTTCGCGAGCTCACCGAAAACGGCACGACGATCAAAGTGCTCGCAGGACGATACGGTCCGTACGTCACCGACGGCACGACCAACGCGTCCATCCCCAAGACGACGGCGCCTGAGGTGTTGACCTATGCGCAGGCGGTGGAGCTCCTTGCGGCGCGCAAGGATGCCGCGCCGGCAGCACGCCGCGGACGTTCTCGTCCACGGGCCGTGAAAGCGACGGCGGCGACAGGCCGGTCGCGTCGAAAAGCGGTTGGGGCGTGAGATCCTCAAGACCCAATTCCAACTGCCAACTCCCAATCCGGATTATTTGGGAGTTGGAGGTTGGTAGTGGGAGTTGACACGCTTGATGTGCGGTCTCAATCAGGCCGCTCCGGGACGGTCGTGAAGATTCACATCATCGGAGGCGGTCTTGCTGGCAGCGAGGCGGCCTGGCAAGCTGCCTCGCTTGGAGTGTCCGTTGTCCTGCACGAGATGCGTCCCGTGCATCCGACTGCAGTGCACAAGACCGATTGGCTCAGCGAGCTGGTCTGCTCGAACTCGTTCCGCGGCGACAAACTCGACAACGCCGTCGGTCTGCTCAAGGAGGAAATGCGGCGCCTCGGCTCGCTGATCATGAAGGCGGCCGACGCGAATCGCGTGCCTGCTGGTGCCGCCCTCGCAGTCGATCGTGAACGTTTCTCGCAGGCCGTCACCGAGGCTATTCACGCGCATCCGAGGATCACGGTTGCGCGTGAAGAGATCGCGGCCATTCCTGCAGACGCTGCCATGTATCCGCTCATCATTGCGACCGGTCCCTTGACCTCGCCGGCGTTGTCGGCCGACATTGCGTCGCTGGTGGGAGCTGAACACCTCTATTTCTATGACGCGATCAGTCCCATCGTCCTGGCCGAGAGCCTCGACATGGGCAAGGTGTTCCGCGCGTCACGATGGGGCCGGAGTCTGAGAGGTAGAGGCGAGTCTTCAGACTCGCCTGATTCTTCTTCGCCTGATGTCGCCTGCGGCGTTGACGATGGCGAAGGCGATTACTTGAACTGCCCGCTGACCGAAAAGGAGTACGCGCAGTTCTACGACGCGCTCGTGACCGCGGAATCTGCGACCGTTCACGATCTCGACAAGGAGCAATTCTTCGAGGGGTGCTTACCGATCGAAGTGATGGCCCATCGCGGACGCGACACGCTGCGCTTCGGCCCGATGAAGCCCGTCGGCCTCGTCGATCCGCGCACCGGGCGCGCGCCGTACGCCGCGGTGCAGCTCCGTCAGGACAACCTCGCAGGCGATCACTTCAGCCTCGTCGGCTTCCAGACGCAGCTCAAATGGGGTGAGCAGGCGCGCGTCCTCAAGTTGATTCCGGGCCTCGAGCAGGCAGAGTTCGTTCGCTTCGGAATGGTGCATCGCAACACCTACATCAATGGCCCGCGCGTGCTTCTCGCGACGTGGCAGACAAAAATGCGGCCCGACCTGCTCTTCGCGGGACAGATCTCTGGCGTCGAGGGTTATGTCGAGTCTGCGGCATCGGGGCTGATCGCCGGGCGCAGCGCGGCGGCACTGGTGCGGGGCGAGGAGCCCCGCGTTCCGCCGAGGACGACGGCGATCGGTGCGCTCGCTTACTACGTGTCTCACGCCGACGCGCGCGGCTATCAGCCGACCAACATCACGTTCGGCATCATGCCGCCGCCCGACGCAGGCTCGAGTGGACGCCGGCTGAAAAAAGAAGAACGCAAGACGGCGACGTCGATGCGGGCGCTCGCCGCGCTCGATGAATGGATCGGGATGACGTCGGTCGCATGAGATCCCAGCTCGCGGCGTTCCTCGAGCATCTCCGGTTGAACCGCAACTCGTCGGCGCACACAGCCGCGGCCTACGAGAGCGACATCTCGCAGTTCCTCGACTTCGCTGCCCAGCATCTCGACACCGCCTACCTGGAACCATCGCATCTGCAGCTTGGAACCATTCGCGCGTTCATGGCGGAGTTGTATCGGCAGGGGCACGCGCGCGCATCCGTCGCCCGCAAGCTGTCGGCGCTCCGCGCCTTCGGGCGCTTCCTGCGACGTGAGGGATTGATTGACTCGGATCCGGCTGCTCTCGCCGCGTCACCGAAACGCGAGCGGAAGATCCCGGCTCATTTGTCGATCGATGAGATGACGCGGTTACTCGAGATGCCCGACGTGACAGATCCTCTGGGCTGCCGTGACCGTGCGATCCTCGAGCTGTTCTATGCCTCGGGCCTTCGCCTCAGCGAGCTCGTCGGGCTCGACCTCGACGACGTCAACCTGCGCGCGCGTATGGTGCGCGTGATGGGCAAGGGCGCCAAGGAGAGGCTGGTTCCTTTCAACTCGGCGACGGAGAGCTCGCTGCGCGAGTGGCTGAAGGCTCGCGCCCTGCTACGCGCGAACCCGAGCTCGGAGCGTCGTCCTGAGGGGCGGGAGCCGAGAGGCCAGAGCCGAAGGGCGGCGAGCCGCGAGCCGCTGTACCTGAACTTCCGCGGCGCGCGCCTCACCGGCCGCAGCGTGCAGCGGCTCGTCGCCCGCTACGTCGGATCCTGCAGCACGCGATTTGGCATCAGTCCTCACGCGCTGCGGCATTCCTTCGCCACGCACCTGTTGCAGCGCGGCGCTGATTTGCGCGCGATCCAGGAGCTGCTCGGGCACGTGCAGTTGTCCACCACGCAGCGCTACACGCACGTCAACGCGGCTCAGTTGCTCGACGTCTATCGCAAGGCACATCCGAGAGCGAAGAGGACGTGAGGAACTTCTGACTTTTCACGTTCAGCGAGGACTTACGCGCTGAGCGCGTTCGCCTCGTGCTGCTGCATGGCTGCCGCCCTGCGGCTCCTGGGGAAATCGATGCCGAGCGTCTTGATCTTGTAGTTCATGACGCGCGGGCTGATCGACAGGAGTTCCGCTGCATCCTTTTGCACCCAGTTCGACATCTTGAGCGCTTCGATCAACGCGATGCGCTCGACCTCTTCGAGAGGAATACCGGTCGGCGGAATCTTCACGACCGAGGCGCCCTCGCGCGGCGATCCGCTGGTGCCGAAGTCACCGAGGCGCAGATCGTCGACGGCGATGTGACTGCCTTCGGCGAGCAGCATCGCACGCTCGATTGCGTTCTCGAGCTCGCGGATGTTGCCCGGCCACTGATAGCGCATCAGCAGCTTCAACGCCTCCGGCTCCAGCCCGACGATCTTCTTCTTCAGCTCACCCGAGAACCGCCGGATGAAGAAGTTCGCGAGCTCGTGGATGTCGTCCTTGCGCTCACGCAGCGGCGGCATCTCCATCGTCACGACGTTGAGCCGGTAGTAGAGGTCCTCGCGGAACTGGCCTGCTTCGACCATGGTCGGCAGATCGCGGTTGGTCGCGGCGATCAGCCGGACGTCCACCTTGATGGTGCGGGTGCCACCCAGCCGCTCGAACTCGTGCTCCTGGAGCACGCGCAGGATCTTGGCCTGCGTGTTGGCGCTCATGTCGCCAATTTCGTCGAGGAAGAGGGTGCCGCCGTCGGCCTGCTCGAACCGCCCGATGCGCTGCTTGTCGGCGCCGGTGAACGCCCCTTTCTCATGCCCGAACAGCTCGGACTCGAGGAGGTTCTCCTGGAGCGCGGCGCAGTTGACCTTCACGAAGTTGCGCGCAGCGCGCAGCGAGTTGTGGTGCACTGCACCGGCGATGAGCTCCTTGCCAGTACCCGTCTCGCCACGAACCAGGACGGTCGTGTTGCTCTTCGCAACCTTGCGGACGACAGTGAGCACTTTCTCGAGTGCGCCGCTGGACCCGATGATGCGATCGAAGTCATAGATGTCGCCGGCGGCGTGGCGGAGGTAATCGATCTGATTCTGCATCCGGCGCATTTCGAGCGCCTTCTCGATCTTGACCTCCATCTCCTCGATCTCGAACGGCTTCTGCACGTAATCGGAGGCGCCCGACTTCATCGCCTCGACCGCCGTCGACACCGAGCCGAACGCCGTCATCAGGATGATGGCCGTCGACGGGTGCAGGGTCTTTGCCGTCTTGAGGACTTCCAGCCCGGTGCTGCCTCCCATCTTCAAGTCGCTGACGACAACATCGAAGAAGCCTTCATGGAGCTTCTCGATCGCGGCGTTACCGTTAGGGGCCTCCTCGACGTCGTGGCCGGCTTCGGCCACCGCCTGGGCGAGGCCCCGGCGGAGCGAGTCGTGGTCGTCAGCGATCAGTATCCTTCCCATAAACCTAGTCCTCGTCGCTGCCAGTCACCGGCAGCGTCACTCGAATCGTCGTGCCCTGCCCTACCGCCGTGCGCAAGTCGATTCGTCCGTCATGTGCGTCGACAATCTTCCGAACGATTGCCAGTCCCAGCCCTGACCCCTGGGGCTTGGTCGTGAAAAATGGGTCGAATACTTTTTCCGCCACGTCGGCGGGAATGCCCGGGCCGTCGTCGGAGACCTGCACGAGCACGGCCTCATGGGATTCCACACCGTCCTCGAGCCGGAGGCGGCTCGCACTGATACTGACGTGCCCGGTGCCGCCCATTGCCTCGTACGCGTTCATCAGGAGATTGGTGAATACCTGCGTGAGCTGATGTTGGTCGGCCTGGATCTGCGGCAGTCCCTCCGGGATGCCCACAGAGACCTGCACATTGCCGCGGCGGGCTTTCGTATCCGCGAGCTGAATCGCTCCCTGAACCGCGTCGGCCACAGTCGTGTGTTCCACCTGCAGACGGATGGGCCGCACGAAGTCGAGCACTTCCTGGACGATGGCGTTTGCCATCTTCGCTTCTTTGATGATGTCGGTCAGGACGGCGGCGTCGGGTGTATCCGCAATCCTCCGTCGCAGCAGACCAGCCATCACCTCGATGCCGGCAAGCGGGTTCTTGACCTCGTGCGCGATCACGGCCGCCATTTCGCCGACGGCGGCCAGGCGATCGCGAAGCCGTTCTCGCTCTTCCAGTTGCTCGACGCGCGTCAGGTCCTTGAAGAACATCGCCGCGCCAATCACGTTGCCGCTGTCGTCCGGAACGAAGGTCACGGTATAGCCAATGACTTTGTTCGACGGCTTCAGGCGCATCTCGACGCGATTGGGCAGCAGGTGCAGATCGAAAACGCCAGTGAGAACGCGAACGACGTCGGGATGGTCCCTGAGCACGACGGCAATCGGTTGTCCGACGTCGCCCGGGCGTGCCGTGACCCCGAAGATGCGATAGGCCTCGTCGTTGATCAGTGCGAGCCGGCCGTCGCGGGTGATCGCGAGAATGCCATTGCGCATCCCCGAGACGATGTGCCTGAAAAACGCGTCGTTCGTGCCGTTCGCGTGAGTCGTGGAGACACCATCGGCCTCGCGGAGAGAGCTCGCCGCGGACCGCCCGGACGACGGCGGCGTTACGCGAGGACGCGATTTGGACATCACACGAGGCTCCACGAAATGACCTCAACCGGTCTGGAAAAGGCAAAGCGCATGCCCAGTGCCGAATTTTGGCATCCACTCACCAATCGGCTTTTTTGGGCTGAATCCTGACAGACTCGGTGCGAGGGAAATTACAGAAGTGTAAGTGTACTGCGCTTTTCGTGCGGACGGAAGGCGCAGACTTACGTTTCGGAGCGTGCGAGCAGCTTCAAACAGTTAGGAACCCTGTGCTTCCTGCGCGTGCTCCTGCAACGCTTCCCACTGCGCCATCAGGTCGCCGACTTCCCACATCAAAGCCTGATGGCGATCGACCACCTGCCTTGATTCTTCTCGGTCATCATAGAAACCGGCAGTAGCCATCCTGGCCTCGAGCTTTTTGACCTCCGCCTCGCGTTCGGCAATCCGACCCTCGAGGTCGGTTATCCGCTTTTGGAGCGCCTGCGCCTCTCGGTCCTTTTTCCTGCGCTCGGCCTCTTGCTGCTTGCGCGCCTCGCGGGACTCGGGACTCGGGACTCGGGATCCGGGACTCGGGATTCGGGATTCGCGCGACGACGACTGCGAGCTTTGCGTTGCGGGCTTCTTGGGAGTTGGCGGTTTGGGAGTTGGGAGTTGAGAGGGTTCCTGCGGATGCTCCTTATGCCAGAGAAACTCTTTGTAGCTGCCGGGATAGACGAGTGCCTGCCCGTGCCCGATCTCGATGATCTTGGTGGCGAGTTTCTCCACGAAGTACCGATCGTGCGAGACGATGATCAAGGTGCCGCCGTAGTCTTCGAGTGCCTCGAGGAGTACGTCCTTCGAATCGAGATCCAGGTGGTTGGTCGGTTCGTCGAGCAGTAGCGTGTTCGACGGCCGCAGGAGCATCCGTGCGACGGCAAGCCGGGTGCGCTCACCGCCTGACAGCACGCCCGCCTTCTTGTAGATATCGTCCCCCGAGAATAGGAAGCCGCCCAGCAGATTTCTGATCGCCGGCACCATGTCGGTGGGCGATCCGGCCTCCAGGGTTTCGTACACCGTGAGCGTCGGATCGAGGCGTGTGGCTTCGTCCTGCGCGAAATACTCCATGACGACCTGATGCCCGACGGTGCGCTGCCCGGTGTCTGGCGCTTCCTCACCCGAGAGCAGTCGCATGAGCGTCGACTTGCCTGCGCCGTTGGGTCCAACCAGCGCGATGCGATCGCCGCGCTCGATATGCAGGTTGACTCGTTCGAATACCTTCAGCGCTCCATAGGACTTCGCTGCGTGCTTCACCTCGAGCACCGTGCGTCCGCTCTTGGCGCAGGCGGGAAAGCGGAAATGGATTCGCTTCCGCTCCGGAGGGACCTCAATCGGAATGACCTTCTCGAGCAGCTTGATGCGGCTCTGCACCTGCGCGGCCTTCGTCGCCTGATAGCGGAAGCGATCGATGAACATCTTCACCCGCGCGACTTCCTCGTCCTGCTCTTTCTTCGCCTGCCGCAGGCGTTCGAGCATCGCGTCGCGCTGCTCAACGTACTTGCTGTAATTTCCGACGTAGTCGGTCAGCTTTCGTAAGTGGACGTCTGTGATACGCGTGACAACGGCGTCCAGGAAATACCGATCGTGCGACACGAGAATGACGGCGTAGGGATACGCGCCGAGATACTCCTCGAGCCAGTTGCGTGCCTCCAGGTCGAGATGGTTGGTGGGCTCGTCGAGCAGCAGCAGGTTCGGGCGGCCGAGCAGGAGCTTGGCGAGCGCGATGCGCATCTGCCAGCCGCCCGAGAACGTTTCACACGGTCGGTCGGCGTCGTCGCTGCTGAATCCGAGGCCACGCAGGACCGTCGCAATCCGCAGGTCCATGCTGTAGCCTTCGTCCAACCGAAACCGATCCTGGAGCTCCGCATACCTCGCTAGCATCGCGTCATGCTCGTCCTGCGGGACGGACGCATCTCCGAGCTTGTGCTCGATGTCGTGCATCTCGGCTTTGATGTCGAGGAGCGGCTGAAAGGCACTGCTCGCCTCTTCGAACACCGTGCGGCCCGAGTGAGTGAGGCCGTCCTGTGGCAGGTAGCCAATCGAAAGGCCGGCTGGTTTGACAACCGCGCCCGAGTCGGACTCCTCCAGTCCTCCCAGGATCTTGAGCAACGTCGTCTTTCCGGCGCCGTTGGGACCGCACAGGGCGACACGCTCACCGTCTCCGATCTGCCACGTCACGTGATCGAACAGGATGCGGTCGCCGAAAGACTTCGTGAGATCGGAGAGCTGGATCACGCCGACCGTACGCCCAATGCCTTTGCCGCCGCCGCCAGCACCTGGGTCGTGCCAAACGGTTTCGTGAGATAACCGGCAACCCCGAGGTTCAGGGCCTCGATGGCGATGGATTCGGAAGAGAAGCCGGTAATGACGATCGCTGGCAGCGTTGCATCGATGCGTCGCGCTTCGCGAATGAGCGCCAGGCCATCCATGCCGGGCATATTTAGATCCGAAATCAATAAATCGTAGTGGGCCTCTGGCTCACGCATCAGGCGCAGTGCCGATTCGCCGTCAGCAGCGACCTCCACGTCGTACGCCGACTCCAGCATTCTCGACAGCAGCCTTCGAATGCTGTCTTCATCGTCGACCAGCAGGATTCGACTGCGCGACTTGGCGATGGCGTTCGGCTTTGGTTCAGCGAGACGTTGACTTTCGAGCCAGCTATCGAGATCCCGCTTGCGGAAGCGCCATTGCCGGCCGACGCGGACCGCCGGGATGCTTCCGGCCTTGATCAGACGATAGACCGTACGAAGGTTGACATTGAGGTAGGCGAGGACCTCCTCAGTTGTCAGGAAGCTTTCGTCGGTGGGCAGATTGAGTGGCACAGATTTTCCCGAACGTGCGCTACTGTCATTGTACACCGCGCGGCCGTAGCGCCTCGCAGGTCTAACCCGCATGTCGGTAAAGACTTAGGGTCCTGGACTCACGCCGGGTGAATGGCTGGCTCGGCCGCGCAACGGCCGTATGATCGGGGTGAAGACCGTGCGGGAGTTACCGCCGTCTTACCTAGCGAACGGACTGTTCGTTCTTGCTGATGACGCGCACCGATGAAGAGCTCGTCGCCCGCTCCCGAACGGGCGATGTAGACAGCTTCAATCAACTCGTCGTGAGATGGGAACGGCCGATTTATGCCTTGGCCTATCGCGTTCTCGGTCGCGAAGAGGACGCGCGCGACGTCTGTCAGGATACGTTCCTCCGTGCGTACAGGGCGTTGCCCGGCTTCAAAGGGCAGGCGAAGTTTTCGTCGTGGCTGTATCGCATCGCGCTGAATCTGTGCCGGGACTGGATCCGGCGGCAGCAGCGAGCCCCAGTCTCGCAGATGCCGGAAGACATGGATCCGGCCGCGTTGCTTGCGGAAACAGAGCCCGCCGAATCGATCGAAGATCTGGTCGCGCGGCGCGAGCTCAGCGCGATCGTGGCGGAGGCCATGCGCTCGCTGAGCGAGGAGCAACGCACGGCGATCATCCTGAAGGAGTATCACGGGATGACGTTTCAGGAGATTGCGGACATGCAGGGGTGTCCGCTGAGTACGGTCAAGACGCGCCTCTATCAGGGGCTCTCGCAGTTGCGGCGACAACTCGAGCGTCGAGGCCAGGGTGTGCCTGAACTGGTGAAACGGACATGAGCGAGACATTCGAGTGTGGAGATACCGGTGCCCTCGTCGCCTACCTGTATGAAGAGGGCGAACCGGAGATCCGTGAAGTGATTGCGGGGCATCTGACCCGATGCGCGGCGTGCTCGAGCGAAATCGATGGCCTGAGGTTGACTCGCCAAAGTCTGCAGGCCTGGGTGCCTCCCGTGCCGGAGCTAATGTTCCAGATGCCGGTGCCCACTCCCGAGCCCAGGGTGCCATGGTGGCGTGCGCCACTACCGGCATGGGCTCAGGCGGCGGCGGCAGTCCTCATATTTGGTGTTGGCCTGTCAGTCGGCCTTGTGCGCGGCGACGTCAACGCGCCGCCGCAGGAGCCCTCGCCTCAGCCGGTTGCGACCACCACCATCGACACACCCTCGCGTAGCGATCTCTCGCGACTGGAGCAACGCCTGAGGACCGAGATGGCGCAGATGCGAACCACGGCCGCGACGCCGGTGCGTCAGGCCTCCTCCGACGACGACATGATGAAAAAGGTCGAAGCGCTCGTCGCGCAAAGCGAAGAGCGGCAACGACGGGAGTTCACGCTTCGCTCCGTCGAAATGGCTCGCGAATTCGAAGCGCAGCGACGCATTGACATGGCGACCGTGCGCGAGACAGTCGGGCAGTTCCAGGGCGTGGCCGGGACCGAGATCCGTCAGCAGCGTGAAGCGATCGATCGCATCAACAACTTCATCAGAGTTTCGCAGCAGGCACGGTAGCGGCAATCAGCGTGTGGATGAACAGAACTATGGTGAGAATCACGACATTGGGAATCGCGGTGGCGCTCGCTGGCACGGCAGTGTCGGCACAACAAGCTGACGACGCTCAGGTCAAGGCGAGACAGCGCATCGCGATGATGGAAGGCACGCTCGAGAGCGCCGTCAAGATTGGTGCAGACAACCTCCTGAGACAAGTGAAGGCCGTGGTACCTGACCCTCCGATGCTGACAGGATTCCCGGAGGTGCATGGATTCCGCCTTGATGGTTACGGCATCTTCTTCGATGTCGGTGTGCCCATGCTGCGGCTGCCGGTGACCTGGCCGCTGCGATACATGATCAACAGCGACACCCGCGATCTCGAGATTCTGGCGAACGAATTGAAACAGTTGGTCGCGCAGATGGACGTCCGCTACCAACCCCAGCTCGCACAGGTGGCGCGCAGACTCGAATCGCGCGCTCAGGCCCAGGCGCCGGTCGCGTTGCGCGGCCCGGGTGGAGCAGTGGCGGCGACTCAGGTCCAGGTCGCACCTTCCAATGTCGATTCGCGAGTACTCGAGAACCCGGCAGAGGGGTACACGCGGGAAGTCAAAGCGGCGCTCATCGACGCGATGATCGAACACAGCGGACCGCTGAATCTTGGTCCGGAGGAATGGCTGACCGTTGCCGCGCGCGACAACGTGCCACGGGATCCACTTATCCCCGGTGATGCCACCGACTTCAGCACCATCATCTTCCGGATGAAGGGGAGCGACCTTGCAGCCTTCCGCGCCGGTAAAGTGACGCTCGAGGAAGCACGGCAGAAAGTCGAGGTTCGCGAGTACTAGTTCGAGCCCGCACAACGGTCTCGTGGAACCTGCCGGCCGAGGCGGTGTCTCATGGGGGAGAGGCTATGTACAATTCCGCCATGTGGGCACGTCTGGCTGTGTGTCTCAGCCTCCTGTTACTCCTGGCGGGGTGCCGCTCGCGAGAAGTGGAGAAGGACCTCGCCATTACGGACATTCATTCAGGCTGGTACGACGTTGGTGTCGTCAACGGGCAGAACAAGCTCGTCCCGAGCATCACACTGCGACTGCAGAACGTCTCGTCCGAGGCGATTGCCAGAGTTCAGATCAACGCCGTATTCCGTCGCGTTGGCGAACCCGAGGAATGGGACGCTCACTTCGTACGTGGGATCGGTCCCGACGGGCTGGCTCCCGGCGCGAAGGGTGACGAGCTGGTGCTGCGATCGGAGCGCGGCTACACCGGGTCGGAGTCGCGGCTTCAGATGCTGCAGAACAAGCAGTTCGTTGACGCCCGCGTCGAGATCTTCGGCAAGCACGGCTCGCGCAACTGGGTGAAGATCGGCGACTACACGATCGATCGCCAGCTGCTCACCCAATAGTCGATCCGTTTCACGACAGCGTAGTGGCGGCGGGTCTTTAGACCCGCCGGAACAAGCCGACGATCGAGGCGGGTTTGAAGACCCGTTTCTACGATCCCGTTTTACGCGCGTTTCTGAAAAAAGATGTAGAGCGGAATTCCGGCCAGGATGATCAGCGTTCCAAGCCCAGTCACGCGGGGGTCCGAATAGTACGCATTCACCACGATCGCCAGGCTCACGAGCACGAAGATCGCCGGCGTCAGCGGATAGCCGATGACTTTGAACGGCCTCGGCGCGTTCGGCTCGCGTGCGCGCAGCACGAACACCGCCGCCACTGCCGCACCCGCAAACAGCGTGATCGAGAAGCCGACGTAGTTGGCGATCGAGTCGAGACTGCCGACCAGGATGAGGACGACGGCGAACAAGGCCTGCGCGATGATCGACGCCGCTGGCGTCTTGTACTTCGGGTGCACGCGCGCCGCGCTCTTGAAGAATGCGTTGTCGCGCGCCATCGCGAAGTAGACGCGTGGACCGGCGAATGTCCACGCGTTGATGCCCGCCGCGAGACTCACGATCGCGACGACGGCCATGATGGTTCCGGCGCTCGCACCCAGCAACCCTTCGGCGACAACGTCCAGCACGCTCCCCTGCACCTTCGCGAGTTTGTCGATGGGGATGACGTAGAGGTACAGCACGTTGATGAGAAGGTAGACCACAGTGACCGCGGCGGTTCCGAGGAACAGCGCACGCGGCACATTGCGACCGGGATCGCGAATCTCCTCCGCCATGTACGCTGCGGCGTTCCAACCCGAGTACGTGAACATCACCGGGATGAAAGCGAAGAGCCAGCCGGTCGCGGTAACGGGCCCGGCCGATTGCGTCAGGTTCGCCGATTCACCCGTGCCCGCCGTCAATCCGAAGGCGATGAAGACGACGAACGCCGTGATTTTCAGCGTCGTAAGAATATTGCTTGCGGCGCGTCCAGGTCCGACGCCACGGATGTGAATGAACGCCGCGACCGCGATGGCTGCACTTGCCGCGAGTGTGTGTCGCGAGAAGGTGAAGACGACCGGAGTGAGCGGCAGCGGGATCGCCAGCAGGGGGGTATCGTTCGCGATACCCGGGATGAATCGATCCAGGGTGGTGATCATGAACACGGCGCTTGCCGCCAGTGCGCCGCTGAAGCCGGCAACGAAGGACGTCCACCCGGTCAGGAATCCGGCAAGGCCCCCGTAAGCCTCGCGCAGGTACACGTATTCCCCGCCCGCCTTTGGACGAAGCGTGGCGAGCTCCGCGTAGGCCATCGCGCCCAGGAATGCCAGCACACCGCCCGCCGCCCACGCGAGCAGAAACCAGGGTGCGTCGGGCACGGCAGAAGCGACCGCAGGCGACCTGAAGAGAATCCCGCCGCCGATGACATTTGCAACGATGATGGCCGCTGCGTCGAAAGGACCGAGCCGCCGCTCGAGAGCTTGAGGTGGAGGTGTGGTGGTCGTAGTCACCCGCGGATTATATGGACGGCGCCAGTAACTCCCAACTTCCAATTCCCAACTCCCAGATGCTGGGAGTGATTTCTTCAGGGCTGCGGCGGCGGTTCCGGAAACCCTTGCGGCTCCCGTTCGGGAACCAGATCACCCTTGTAGGTGACCTTCTCGCCTGGAGTGATCCGAACATCGAAGTCGAGCGGCTCGTAGCCAGGGAGCACGATCTCTACTTTGTAGTCGCCTTGCTCGAGTCGCAGAGCCTGGAAGGTGCCGTCGAAATTATCGACGGTTCCCGCGTAAGCGCCGTTGATGAAGACCTGCGCATCGGGTGGACGGACCTGCAGGCGCAGTTCTCCCGTCGGGTACCCGTAGGTGCCGTAGTAGGAGCCGTAGTTGTCGTAGCGGGCTACGGTCGGTGGATAGAAGACGTACGAGTTGTAATAGAGGTCGAAATAGAACAGTCCGCGACCATACGGACCGTAGCCGAAGGCGTACGGATAGTAGTAGTACGGCCGCGCGTATCCGGCGTATCCATACGACTTGTACGGGTAGTAGCGGTAATGGTTGTACTTGTTGCCCGGGTAGACCCTATAGCTGTTGCGATTTCCGTCGTAGTGGCCCGACCCTGTTGAATATCCCGGACGCGGGACGGCGACGCGCGGTTGTGCCCCAGCCGGTCCGGTATTTGTCAATCGTTCACTCGTACCGCGACGGATGTCCGGCACATACGCCAAGTCGGGTGGCCGTCGCGACTGCGCCCGGCGATCGTCTTGCTGTTGACCGTAAACCGGTGGCTGAGGAGCGGGCCGCGCTTGACGGTCCTGGGCTGCCCTCGCCGGGGGCGGTCCGGCCGGATCTCTCCGGCCGACACCGTTGTCGTTGCCGCCTTGCGGCTCGGCGCGACGTTCGCCGGCCTGACGCTGGCCTGAGCCACCTTGCTGGCGTTGACCGCCGCCTCCACCTTCCTGGCGTTGACCGGCTCCGCCCTGACGCTGACCAGCCCCGTTACCCCCGCCGTTCCCATTGCCCCTGGATTCACCCCCCGGCCAGCGTTGCCGTTGAGCACCCTCGATGGGGGACACGACCACTGCCGACGAGATAACGATTGCGGCAAAGAGAGTTTTGGCGCGCATATCCTATGGTCGAGCAACACCGTTGCCAGTCTCGGAAAACGGATTTGCTCAGAAAGCCGGTGCTCATTGTAGCTCCCAGGCTCGAGTGTCCTCCTTCGTCGGCAGAGCAGGACACTATGGGAGTCATCTTTCCTTTGCCCAATTGCCAACTTCCAGGTCCCAACTCCCAATTGCTCAACTGCGAACACAACGCTTGACCCGGAACTGGGAACCCCGGAACTAGGAACCTGGAACCTGGAACATCCGGATCCCGAATGCCGGATCCCGGCCCCCGATATACTGGCTCTGATGCATGCGACAACGATCCTGGCCTTGCGCCACAAGGACCAGACTGTCCTTGCGGGCGACGGGCAGGTCACCCTCGGTGCGACCGTGGTCAAGCAGAGCGCCCGCAAGATTCGGCGGCTGTACAACGAGTCGATCCTGGCGGGGTTTGCCGGATCGGCGGCGGATTCCTTTGCACTCTTCTCGCGGTTCGAATCCAAACTGGAGCAGTATCGCGGCAATCTCGAGCGCGCGTCGGTGGAACTGGCGCGGGACTGGCGTACGGATCGCTATCTCCGACGCCTCGAGGCAATGCTGATCGTTGCGGATCGCAAGTCGACGTTTCTGCTGTCCGGCACCGGCGATCTCATCGAGCCCGATGATGGAGTCGTGGCGGTCGGCTCGGGGGGGCCCTACGCGATGGCCGCGGCGCGCGCGCTGGTGAGGCACAGCGCGCTGTCGGCGCGTCAAATCGCAGAAGAGTCGATGCGGATCGCCGCCGACATCTGTATTTACACGAACCCGAATCTCACGATCGAAGAACTGTGACTGACGCGGGGGCTGCCGCCTCCGCTCGACGATGTATGGCCATCTCTCTTCCCGAACGCACGACGACAGCAGTGGGCTCGCTGACCCCGCGCGAGATCGTCACCGAGCTCGATAAGTACGTCATCGGACAAGCCAAGGCCAAGCGCGCCGTCGCGATCGCCCTGCGCAATCGGTTGCGCCGCCAACGCCTGTCGGCGGACATCGCCGACGAGGTCACGCCCAAGAACATTCTCATGATCGGCCCAACCGGCGTCGGCAAGACTGAGATCGCCCGTCGGCTCGCGCGACTGGCGCACTCGCCGTTCATCAAGGTCGAGGCGTCGAAGTTTACGGAGGTCGGCTATGTCGGCCGCGACGTCGAATCGATGGTCCGCGATCTCGTGGAGCTCGCCGTCGACATGGTGCGCGCGGAAAAGGGCGAAGAGGTGCGTGACAAGGCGCGGTCAGCCGCCGAGGATCGCTTGCTCGATCTGCTGCTGCCGCCGCCACGCCCTCCGATGCCGGGAGAGGATCCGGGCGTCGTGCGCGATCAGTCGGGGCGTTCGCGCGAGCGCCTGCGTGAGCAGTTGCGCGAAGGGCACCTGGATGAGCGCGTCGTCGAGATCGATGTGCAGGCCACCGCCATTCCGTCTTTCGAGATCATCGCCGGATCGTCGGTCGAGGAAATCGGCGTCAACCTCAAGGACATGATGGGCAACATGTTCGGCGGGCGTTCCAAGACCAGGAGACTCAAGGTGCCTGCGGCCCTCGAGCACCTGATGGCGGAGGAACAGTCAAAACTGGTCGATATGGAGTCGGTCAGTCGCACGGCCGTTCAGCGCGTCGAGCAGACCGGGATCATTTTCGTGGACGAGATCGACAAGATCGCGAGCCGCGATGGTGGTGGCGGCGGCCGTGGCGGGCCTGATGTCAGCCGGGAAGGGGTTCAGCGCGACATCCTCCCGATCGTTGAAGGCACCACCGTCAACACGAAGCACGGGATGGTGAAGACCGATCACATTCTCTTCATCGCCGCCGGCGCATTCCACGTGTCGAAGCCGTCCGATCTGATCCCCGAGCTGCAGGGGCGCTTCCCGATCAGAGTTGAGCTCGAGCCGCTCACGCGCGACGACTTCGTTCGCATCCTGACCGAGCCGCGCAACGCGCTCGTCAAGCAATACACGGCGCTGCTCGGCACCGAGGAGGTGTCGCTGACGTTTACGCCGGACGCCGTCGATCGCATCGCTGACTTCGCCGCGCGGGTCAACGACACGACGGAGAATATCGGCGCGAGGCGCCTGCACACCGTGATGGAGCGGCTGCTCGACGAGTTGTCCTTCAACGCGCCCGAACTGTCCGACAAATCGATCACCATCGATGCGGCATACGTCGATCGCATGCTCGCCGACATCGTCAAGAACGAAGATCTGTCCCGTTACATTCTCTGACCCGCCTTCGAATGAGTAGAGGCGGGTCTTCAGGCCCGCCTCGGATGAAACCGGGATTTCACCGGCGAGTCTGAAGACTCGCCGCTACGCCGTCGTGAACAGCCATCAGTACCCGGCGGTTGCGATCTGGACGTTGGGAGTTGGGAGTTGACCGCGCTCCTTGCCCGAGAGATCGCGAAGTACCTGGTACCCCGCCTCGACTGCCGCCGCGCTGTCGAATGACACCCCAGGGGCGAGCCGCGGACTGAGATAGCCGATTCGCTCGTACTCGCGCGCCAGCGAGGAGTCGTCGACGACGCTCGGCGCGTCGGCGATCTCGACGGCATGGCGAAGCTCGTGGCCAATGAGGGCGATCTGCACGTCGGCCGATGGCAGGCGCGCCACTCGCACGTGCACGTAGCGATAGCCGCCAACCGCGGAGATGAACGTCAGGCGCCCACCCGTCGCTCGCTCGCCGCCAGCGCATTCGAGGAACACGACGACGTCCGATCGTCGAAGTCGATTCACGAGGCGGCGAAACGTGTCGGAGCTGCGCAGGCCGTCACGCAACAGGCGCAGCAGCCGCCGATCGGTCGTTCGAATGTGGTGGTGCGGGTCATCGTCGAAGGTCTGGGCCGTCGCGGCCGGGGACGTGGCGATGAGCGACAGGACGAACAGAACGATCCGCGCCGGTGTGAGGGTCATGATGCGACGTGGACAGGGCAAAGCATGCGCCACGCGCAGATTCCCGCGTATTCCGGTCAATTGCTCGCTTTCCGCCGGAAATCCGGTAGAATGCAGGGGCTGACTGAGATTGCGAAAAGGCACAGAATCGTGTTGTGACCTTTTCGTTACTACAAAAAAGTCACTATCGGTGGGATGTTCAATCCCCCGGCCGCAGGCCCCAAGACGCGCTGGCGGGTAAACCGCGTTGCTCCTCGCATCGAGCAACGACAGCTTTGGTTCGCACCTCGAATCACCGCGCAGAAATGTAGGAGACGCTTATGCCTGCCGCCAGACTCGGATCGGACGCTACCGGAGCGCGCGATGCGCGCCGCCTCTCAACACTGCTCGAGGTCAGCCAGGCTCTTTCGGGCACGCTCAATTTCAAATCCGCTCTGCAGCGCGTGCTGGTCACGCTCATGCGCCATCACAGCGTCATCCGCGGCATGGTCACCTTGCTGCGCGACGGCGAACTGCAGGTCGAAGCGGTTGAAGGATTCGAGGATCGCGCCCGCACGATTCGCATTCGCATCGGTGAAGGAATCACCGGGAAGGTCGTCGAAAGCGGGAAGCCGATCGTGGTGCCGCGCATCAGCAAGGAGCCGGCATTCCTCAATCTGGCGCCGCGTCGTCCGGAGATCCTGAAACAGGAGTTGAGTTACATCTGCGTGCCGATTGTGCTCAACCGCGCTGCCGTCGGCGCCCTTGCCGTCGATTTGCGCTTTCAGCCGGATCGCGACTACGACAGCAGCGTGAAGTTCCTCGGGATCGTCAGCTCGATGGTCGCCCAGGCCCTCAACATCCAGCGCATCGTCGAGGAGGAGCGGCGACGGCTGGTGGATGAGAACACGCACCTGCGCCAGGAGCTGAAAGAGCGCTACGACTTCTCGAACATCATCGGGACCAGCGGTCCGACGCGGCAGATGTACGAGCAGGTGGCCCAGGTCGCGCAGACCAACACGACGGTACTGATTCGTGGCGAGTCGGGCACCGGTAAAGAGCTGATCGCGCACGCCATTCACTACAATTCGCTGCGGGCGAAGAAGCCGTTCGTGAAAGTGAGCTGCGCGGCCCTGCCCGATACCCTGATCGAGTCGGAGCTGTTTGGCTATGAGAAGGGCGCCTTCACCGGCGCCAATGCCCGGAAGAAGGGACGCTTCGAGATGGCCGAGGGCGGGACGCTGTTCCTCGACGAGATCGGCGACGTCAACCTCGGCACACAGGTGAAGCTGCTACGCGTACTGCAGGAGCGCGAGTTCGAACGCGTAGGCGGGACCGAGACGGTCAAGGTGAACGTGCGCCTGATCGCGGCCACCAACAAAGACATGGAGAAGGCGATTGTCGACGGTACGTTCCGCGAGGACTTGTACTATCGCCTCAACGTTTTCACGATCTTCGTGCCGCCACTGCGTGAACGAAAGGCCGACCTGTTGCTGCTGGCGGATCACTTCCTCGAGAAATTCTCGCGCGAGCATGGCAAAGTCATCAAGCGCATCTCGACGCCCGCGATCGATATGCTGACGGCATATCACTGGCCCGGTAACGTGCGGGAGCTCGAGAACGCGCTCGAGCGCGCCGTGCTGGTCTGCGACAGCGCCGTCGTCCATGGACATCACCTGCCGCCGTCGCTGCAGACCGCGGAGGCGTCGGGCACGGTGACGCGCGTATCGCTCAAGGACGCGGTTGCGGGCTACGAGCGCGATTTGATCATCGACGCGCTGAAGACCACCCGGGGCAACCGCGCCAAGGCCGCGCGACTGCTCGATACGACCGAGCGGATTCTCAACTACAAAGTGCGCGGGTACGGCATCGACGTAAGGCGTTTCAAGACGCCGGACGTGGCGCGACGCTCATCGAGCGAGCCGGCGGCGCGCGATCTCGTACGCGAGGCTCCGCTGGCGGCTTCCTAGGAATGAACAGCGGGGTTCCGTGGAAACTAGGGATTGGGAGTTGGGTGTTGATCCTCGCTGTGACGGCTGGCTGCGGGAAGAAGGGTCCGCCATTGCCGCCCATCGTGCGTGTACCGGCCGCGGTGAGTCAGCTCACCGCGCGTCGCGTTGGCGACGATGTGATCCTGAATCTCGCACTGCCGGCGCAGAACGTCGACCAATCGACGCCGGTCAATCTCGCCCGCGTTGACGTCTATGGCTACACGGGCCGGACGGCGCCGCCCGCTCCGCGCTTTACAGAGGTCGCGCAACTGGTCGGGAAGATCGATTCCGTGCCCGGGGCTCCTCCTCCGGGGACGACCGTGCGCGACGCGCTGACCTCCGACAAGCTCGTTGAAGGACCTGCTCTGACGCGCGCTGCTGTATCAACTGCGAAGAACGCGATTCCGTCGAAGGACGACACTCATACTCCGCTCAAGCGGTTTTACATGGCGGTCGCGTTCAGCGAACGTGGCCGCGCCGGTCCGCCGAGCTCCGTTGTCGAAGTGACATTGACGCCACTGCCCGATTCGCCGCCCGACGTGCGTGCGACGTACAACGAAGAAGCGGTGACCGTGAGCTGGGAGCCATCAGGCGGCTTGCTGGGTTTCCTCTTCGATCGCGCTGGATTGCCGTCGACGTCACCGATCGATGATGGGCCGCCAGCGGCAGCGGCAGGCGCGCTGCCGTCAGGACCAACCCGCTACAACGTCTATCGCGAGGTGGATCCGCAGCCCGATTCGGCAGCCGGAGCTGCAGGAGGGGAGAACACGGCACCCGAGAAGACGACAAACGGAACCGAGGCTGCACCTCCGAATCGAATGCTGTTGACGCCGGCGCCGTTGGAGAGTTTCAGGTTCATGGACCCGCTCCAGGCCGACGGTCGTCGGCAGTGTTACCTCGTGTCAGCCGTTCGCGGAAGGAATGAGACTGCGGTGGAGGGGCATCCGTCGACGTCTGCCTGCGTGACCACGATCGACGTCTTTCCGCCAGCGCCGCCCACCGGGGTGTCGCCGATTGCCGCCGAGGGCGCGATCAGTCTGGTCTGGGAGGCCAACAGCGAACGTGACCTCGAGGGGTACTTCGTCTGGCGTGGCGAAGAGGGGAGCGAGACGCTGACGAAGATCACGGACACCGTGGTGAAGGAAACGCGCTACACCGATCAGAACGTGAAATCGGGTGTTCGCTACGTGTACGCCGTCACCGCCGTCGATAGCCGGACTCCGCAACCGAACGTCAGCGCCGAATCAGAACGCGTCGAGATCACGGCCAGATAGATCACGGTCCGGCTCACCACCTCCGCCAAGGCTACGGCGGTCAAGAAGCCGGGCACTGCGTGTCACTCCTTCGAGCGGCGTTCGACCTTCTCCTCCTCGAGTTTCAGGACTCGAAATCCGCCGAGCTGCCCGCCGCGGACCTGGTAGTCGGACGGAATCGTGAACAAATCGGCCGGTGGTTCGGTCCGGACGATATTACGTAAGCGATATACCGACTCGCCGGTGCGTGGATCCTTGCGCGTGATCAGCACGGCCATCTGCAGGTCTCGCGAGTACCAGCGTTCGGTGGCGACGTCGATCGGCAAGACGTTGCCGATCGCTCCGGCAGCAATGGTCGACGTGGTGCGCGTGCCTTCAGCCATGACACCTTCAATCATGCGAGAGCCAAGCGCTTCCGTCGTGATCTTGGAAGCCGCCTTGTCGCCGACGACGAGTTTCTGGCCAGGAACGCCCACGGCCGCGATCTTCGAGCCCTCGGCTGCCATCCATGCCGACGCGTGATCCCGTGATTCGCTCACCCACACCCTGGCTCCCTCTTTCTGGTCACCCGAATACATGTAGGTGTGAGCTTGGAGCTTCGCGGTCGCAACGGGATTTCGATACGCAATCCGCTGACGTTCGTCGAGCGTGTACGAAACACCGGCGACGCTGTCGAGGATGGTGACGAGGCGCGGTGAAGGGCCATCGACGGTGAGCGGACCAACCAGCGCGATTTCCTCTTCACGCCGTGTTCGCCCCTGACTGTCACGCGCCATCATCGACAAAAACCGCCGCTCGATGCGATTGCCATCCCCGAGCACCTGCGTGAACTCGGTTTCCGCCTCGGCGGAGAACGGTGCATTCGGGACACTCGTGACAGTTTCGAGCGGCGTCGACTCGATGACGCCGACCGGCGATGCCGCGACTCCGGTTTGCGGGGTGAACAGTGTGTCAGTCTGTTGCGCGTCGATGGTGGTGACGAGGCCGAGCACCACGATCGAGGCCAGTGACAATCGAGTCATAACCATCGGTTCAGTCTCCGTTGAAGATCGATCCTGTCTACATGCCGACCCGGATGGCGCGGGCGATCCCGTCTTCTCCGACGATGACGTCGACGTCGACGTGCGCAGCCGCGTCACCGGTCGCCGATCGGACGCCGAGCCCGGTCAACGTCGACGCCGGTACGCGCATCCGAACGACACGGACCGGCTCACCCTGCAGAATGGGTTCGCCGACAAGCAGCAACGTCCTGCTTTCTGCCGCTCGTGTTACAGCCGCTCGCGTCGTCCGTTGCAGCTGGCGCCCGAGTTGCCCGAGTCCGAGAGCGATGATGATTGCGGCGGCAACAGCGGCGCTCTCCCGCCACATGCTGCGCGGGCGTTCTTCACGCCGTCGAGCGTGTGCACGATCCCACGCCGCCAGTACTGCTGCTTCGACGTGCGGTGGTGCCTCGATGTGTGCCTCGTCCTGGCGAAGGACGTTGAGCGCATCGGCCAGATCGGTGTTTTCGAACTGCATTGACTTCATCACGCGCACCTCTCGGTCAGGCCGGGGTGGTCCTCGTGGCTCGGCGCGGTGCGCCCCATTTTCTGGGTGAGCAAATGCCTCGCACGATGCAGCCGCGAGCGAACGGTGCCGATTGCACACCCCATGGCGGTCGCCGCATCGCTGTAGCTCACACCCTGCAGATCGCAGAGGACGACGACCTCGCGGTACCGCCGTGGAAGTGACAGGATGGCGCGTCGCAATTGCTGCAGCGTCTGACGCCGTTCGAGCGTTGCGCTCGCGTCGTCGTCGGCCACAGGTTCAGACGAGTCTGGCCTACGCCCATCAAATGCGACGAACTGCCGATCCCGCGCCCGACGGCGGCGCGTTTGGTGACGAGCCACTCCGTACAGGTAGCTCGTCAGCGCGGCGCGCGCCGGGTCGTAGCGTGCTGCATCTCGCATGACGACGAGGAACACCTCCTGCACGATGTCTTCGGCGGCGGTGCTGGAACCGGTCATCAACCGCGCGAAGCGATACACCCTGGCCTGATGACGCCGGTACAGAGCGGCGAATGCGTCGCGATCGCCGTGTGCCGCTCTGCGCATCAGATCCGCGTCGTCAGGGTCATCCGCGGCCGCGCTCGTCGCGTCTTCCATCTGCGACGTGATTGCAGCGGGGCCGGGAAAAGTTCCACGGATCACGCCCCTT
>Ga0207697_10000025_pt1 | contig 52572 bp, 39 predicted proteins | sample KBSSwiS5withPhiX_FD_184293 | JGI IMG/M metagenome (GOLD analysis project Ga0207697, IMG submission 184293) | Switchgrass rhizosphere microbial communities from Kellogg Biological Station, Michigan, USA, with PhiX - S5 (SPAdes) (version 2) | ecosystem: Host-associated > Plants > Roots >... | reverse complement strand
TTCGCGGCCTCCGAAATTAACAATCAGCAATCGATCGTCGATCACTTCATCGAGATATCGTATGATAAATGATTCCGAGCGGAGCACAGCACCGTCGATCCGCCCTTTACTTTGCTGACATAGCCGTGAGTCCTCATGCCGCAGTTTGATTAAATCCCGGTGTAAATTAGAAAACGCGTGATTTTTTTCGCGCTCACTCCAATCAAGCTTGCAGCGTCGAAAGGTTTCGATTTCGTAAGGCACGGCGAGCGTCACTCCCGCTGAGGTGGCGGACGGGAATTGGGCCAAAAACTCAAAGCGTCCTTTTTTCACCGCCTCCCGCAATTTCTCGTCGCCAACTTCGCTGAAATAAAGAAAAGGAGTGGAGGCACCAAATTCTTCGCCTTGAAAAAGCAATGGGGTCCACGGACCGAGTAACAGCAATGCTGTCATCGCGCGATAACGTCCGGGTGAAGTTTGCAAGCGCAGCCGATCGCCGGTCGCGGAGTTGGAAACCTGGTCATGATTTTCGAGAAAGGAAACGAACGCCTCAGGTTTCAGGTCTAGACTGGGATATCCTCGCGGCGCCTCCTGCCATGAATACGCCTGTCCCTGATAGAGATAACCATACTTTGCCGCAGAAATAAATTCCTGCGGACACCCACGGTAATCGGTGTAGTAGGCTTCGTTTCGACCGGTCAAGGCAACAACGGCAGCGTGATGCCAGTCGTCATTCCATACTCCATCAAGATCATCGCCGCCTTGCTCTCGGGTCCGAATCAATTTTGCCTCCTGGCGTTCATTCTCCGCAAACAAAAGGATGGAACGCTTTCCCGCCGCTTCCCGCGCCGCGCGCCCGATCGCTCCCACGATGTATTCCTCCGATTTGTCATGAATGCTTTGGGTCGCATCGAACCGAAAACCGTCGAAATGAAATTCCTCGATCCAGTAGCGTCCATTGGTGATGAAGAATTCGCGGACTGGCCCGCAATTTTCCCCATCGAAATTGATCGAATCGCCCCATTCGTTTTCCCGCTCGCGATTCATGTAATCGTCGGAGTAAACGCCGAGATAATTTCCGTCGGGTCCGAAGTGATTGTAAACGACGTCGAGAATCACGCCTAATCCGAGGGCGTGCGCCCGATCAATGAATGCGCGCAAGTCGTCCGGCGTTCCGTAGAGGTGCGCCGGCGCAAACAAGTCGACACCATCATAACCCCAGCCGAAGCGCCCGGGAAAATCGGAGATCGGCATCATCTCCAGCGAGGTGATGCCATTGCTCTTCAACAGCTCGAGTTTGTCCGCGGCGGCGCGCCATGTGCCATCCGGGGTAAATGTGCCAACATGAAATTCGTAAATGACCTGGCCGGCTAACTTCACGCCGCGCCAGTTTGCGTCCGTCCATTTGAAAGCAAATGGATCGACGACATACGAGCTGCCGTGCGGCCCATCCGGCTGAAAACGTGACGCCGGATCGGGATGAAAATTTTCCGATCGATTCAGCTGAAATCGGTAACGCCCGCCAACGCCGCAAGTGACCGTCCCCGAAAAATAACCGTCCCGCTCTTTCATCAGGGGATGAAAAGTGCGCTCGGCGCTTCTCTCAGAGGAAGGCTCCAATACGACGTCCAGCATGTTCGCCTTCGGCGCCCAAACGCGAAAATGCGTTTCGTTTTTGCTGATAATCTCCGCACCTATGGGATAACGCCGTTGCATTCTGCTGTTTTTTCGTCGTGAATCAGAACCGCGATTGTGCGCGATTTCGCTTCTCCGGCAAGGGCCGCGCGATTTAAATCATTCCGGTGAATCAAGCGCGCGTAGCCAGTAATGTTCATTTGCTCGAGCATTCTCTTGTCGCGGCCAAGATGTCGGTCTTGCGCGATAAAACAACCGGGACTGCGCAATTTCGTCGTGCGCTCGAGCAGATTGCAATCTTGCTTCTGGCTGAAGCCTCGAAACGTTGGCCGACTCTCACCATCGAAATCGAGACTCCACTTGCTCCGATGACCGGCGCTACCCTGGCGCGGCCGGTGGTATTCGTCCCAATTTTGCGCGCGGGCCTTGGCTTACTCGAAGGAATGTTGCGCGTCATACCCGAGGCCGGAGTTGGTCATATCGGACTCTATCGTGATGAAGTCACGTTGCGGCCGGTCAATTATTATTGTCGTTTGCCCGCCAGCCTGGCACAATCGCATGTTCTACTGCTTGATCCGATGCTGGCCACTGGGCGCAGCGCAACGGAAGGGGCGACGCTTTTGAAAGCCCAGGGCGCAACCAGTATTCAATTCATTTGCGTGGTTGCGTGCGAAGTAGGAATTGAACAATTGCGCGGCGCGCATCCGGACATTCCGATCTATTCCGCCGCAATTGATCCCGAACTTAACGAGTTTGGGTACATTGTGCCAGGCCTGGGCGACGCCGGCGATCGCTATTTTGGCACCCTATAGCTGCCGGAGGGAGGGGCACTTGCTGCCGTGCCCCTCACTTTTACTGGAAGGAACAGTCGCCCCTGATTATTCCGCTAGTGTAACCTTATCTACGATCAGGTCGCCACCCTGTTTAACGTAATGGACCTTGACCCGAAGATTTTTTGTCAGAGCGGGCGCCTGGATCGTCTGCCCATCCTTATCTACATAAGTAACATTCTTGGCGAACTTGTAATGAACTGGTTCACCTGACCCGGTATCAAGGACCAACGCGCTGTCCGGCGTATAATCGGTAATTTTGCCTGTGCTCTCTGTTCCGGTCACAGTCGAGACTTGAGCATTTGCGATAGCGACGAAGAGAACGCCGGCGCATGCGAAACCAATCAAGGATTTAATCATACTAATTTTCCTTTCTCCATTCCAACTGTGCGCCAACCGCTCTATTCCTAACCATGCAGCGCCTGTAATTATATCGTCCACCACAAACCAGTTGAGCGTGTCTTGCGGTGAACTCGAAGGCGGCCAGACGTGGACAGATGCTGGTGTTTCGGCAAACTAAAGTGTGCCTGAAGAACGAAGCGAAAGTCGCAGTTTCCGTATTATCCCGTTAATCTGCGCATTGCTCGCGATCGCGTTGGGCTTACTCACGCTTATCGGGTGGATTTCGGGGGTGCCATTACTGGCCAGTGTTCGCGCCAACTATATTCCGATGGCGCCGAGCACGGCTTTTTGTTTCACCTTAATTGGCGTTGGACTGATTGCGCACCTGTTGAAGGCAGCGTTACGCTGGATTCCACGGGTTGTTGCATCGGTCGTGCTTGCGGTGGCGTGCGCGAAATTGGTCGAAATTTTTGGCGATTTAAACTTTGGCATCGATCCCTGGTTCGTGCGTAATCCCGGACTATTCGGCGCAGTCCCAACCGGACGAATGGCACCGATGACTGCCATAAACTTCCTTTTTATTGGAACCGGCCTGTTCGCTCTTACTGGGAAGCAACCGGCAAAATTCGCCGGTCCTCTCGGTGCACTCGCCGCTGCTATCGGCGCGGTTGTTCTTGTTGGCTATTGGTACGGAACGCCATTGCTTTACGGCGGCCACACTATCCCGGTCGCGCTTTCCACTGCCTGCGGTTTTTTTTTATCGGGAATCGGCATCGTGATGGCAGCCGGCGCGATGGGATGGCCGTTGCGAGCATTTCTGGGCGACTCCACCCGCGCGCTGTTGCTGCGTGCTTTTGTGCCGCTCATTACCGCAGCGGCACTAATCAATGGTTGGATTAACGCGAGATTACCGGCACGCATCCATGTCAACCCCGCGGTCACTTCCGCCCTCTGCGCTGTTGTCTTCGCTGCTTTGATCGCGTTGATCATTTCGCAGATTTCCCGTGTGGTCGGCGGGCGAATCGATCGCGCTGAAGCTGCGCGCAACCTTGCTCAAGCCGAATTACTCGCGCTTAATGCCCATCTCGAGACCAAGGTGCAGGGACGCACGCGCGAATTACGCCTGAAGAATCAACAAATGGAAGAAGAGTTGCAAATGGCGCGCGAGCTTCAAATCGCGCTTTTACCGCAAAAATTTCCGACCGTTCCCGCGGATGTCCCGGTTCAGGAAAGCGCATTACGGTTTCTCAGTTTGTACTTCCCCACTGGCGATGTTAGCGGCGATTTCTTCAATGTTTTTCCCATTGGAGAGAAAGCGGCGGGTATTTTTATTTGCGACGTGATGGGACATGGCGTGCGCTCGGCTCTGATCACGAGCATGATTCGCGGATTAGTGGAAGAGCATGTGCAGGCCGCGGCAGATCCGGGCGAGCTACTCACGCGAATCAATCGTGCTCTTGCCGTCATTCTCAAACAAGCGGACACAACCATGTTCGCGACTTGTTTTTATGTCGTGGCTGATGTCGAACGCGCGCAGTTGCGTTTCGCTAATGCGGGGCATCCGTCCGCCCTTCAAATTCAGCACGGTAATGGAGCTGCGCACAAACTTCAGGGCAACGGACGCCCCGGTCCGGCCATTGGAATTTTCCCAACTGCCAGTTATGTCACGTCAAGTAGTCCGATGAAAAAAGGCGATCGTGTCATGCTCTTTACCGACGGGTTATTCGAAGTGGAAGATGCTTCCGGCACACTCTTCACGGAGGAGCAACTGCACACTACCGTCACTCGCTACGCTGGCCTTCCGGCCCAGGAATTTTTTGACCGTGTCATCAGCGACGTTCGCCAGTTTTCCGAACGAAAATCGTTCGACGACGATGTTTGCGTTGTGGGAATGGAAGTGCAGCATACCGGTTGAGCTCCTTGCTGTAGCTGCCGTTCCGCGGCGGCAGAACGGCTGAACTGGTGCTGGCGAGAGCGGTAGCTACATCGAGTTGGGGGGCAGTGACGACACAAAATGTTTTGCTTGTGACCGGGGAAAACATTGAAATGCGCTCATGAACGGGCCCGTCCGCAAAATCGAAATCTTATCGCCTTTCAATCAAGCAATCGAGCTAACGAGATTAATCCTGTTTCGTCCGTTCGATATTACAAAATGGCTCATCATCGGCTTCGCCGCTTTTCTCAGCGGTTGGTTAAATAGCGGCGGCGGAAGTATTAATCCCTGGAGTTTCCGCGGTTGGAACACCTCAAACGCCCAAGCGCCACAGTTCCAATTCCAGTCCTTCAATCTCGACCATGCTGGCGTGTTCCTCCTGGTCCTCATCGCGGTTCTGGCCATTTTCATTTTCGCAATCGCCATTCTCTGGCTTTGGGTCACCTCGCGTGGCCGTTTCATTTTTATCGATTGCCTCGTCCGTAACCGCGCCGCGATTGCAGAGCCGTGGCGCGAATATCACCGGGAAGGCAATCGCTTTTTTCTTTTTCTGATTGTCCTGATCGTCGCCTCAATTGCGATCGTGGCCTTATTAGGCGGGTTCGTTTTCGGTTCCCTTATGTTGTGGCGGAATTACCACATCTCGAATACGCCGGCGTTGCTCGTTCTCGTGCCAATCGCCGTCTTCGCCTGGGTCGCATTTGCGGTTGTGGTAAATCTGATCCTTTATTTTATGCCGCCGGTCATGTATACGCGGCGCTGTTCGCCGAGCGACGCCGCACGCGCCATTCTGCGACTGATTCTCGACGACCCGGTCCCTTTCATTCTCTTCATTCTATTCATACTCGCGCTCTGGATCGGATGGATCATGGTGGGTTGCCTGGTCACCTGCCTGACCTGTTGTCTGGCCTCGTTGCCTTATATTGGCACTGTCATGGTGTTGCCTGTTCCAGTTTTCTTCCGCTCCTTTTCGCTTCTTTTCTTACGCCAATTTGGGGCGGACTGGGATGTGTGGAGCAAGATCCCGGTCCCGGAGACGACTACTCCGCCCGTGCAAACGATCGTTCCGGCGCCTCCGCCGGCACCAGCCGCACCAATGCAAGAAACCACTCCGCCAGCGTCAGAAGTTCCGCCGGAAGAGCCGAACCCGCCAGAACGCTCGCGCTTTGAGCCACCCGAGTCCCCACCGCTGCCATGAACGTGTTGGCTAACGTGAACTGTGCGGGCGTGTATGCCAGGAATAATGCGACGTTAGGACAAGACTCAGACAGCTACCCCTGTCGCCTCGGCCCGCGTTTCGCATTCATCGTGTCTGCCTCGGCTGCGCTTCTGCTTCTACGATGCATTGATCCCGTGCTCGCCGGCAGCTGGTTGCCGTTTCATCCATCATGTGGCGCCATCACGGGGTTGCCCTGTATTTTTTGCGGGATGACGCGCGCTTTGCATTTACTCCTCAATGGCGATTTTATCGGGGCAATTTATTTCAACTGGCTAGCCTTTCCCTTTCTCGGAGCGATCATTTTTTTGTTTGCTCTGTTTGCCATCGAGATCGCTAAACGACGCGCGATTTGGAGGTTAAGCATGGTCTTGCGGGTGACGCGGTGGCGACTAACGGTTTTTGGGCTGGGCTTACTGTTGCTTTGGACGCTGCAAACTTATCTCGCCGTTTCGCAACACAAGCACGAACTACTTAATACGCGCGGGCCGCTTTACGTCCTTTTTGTGCGCTGATTTTCGAGGCGACGAGTACGCGAGTGCTCAACGGTGGATCGGCCGCTCCGCGGGCGATGCTATAAATGGGTGTGGTTGCGCCGGCACATTCTTGAACATCGAGCAGGGACTGCTCGATCCACCGTTAGCCGCCTGGCGTTAATGCCAACAAACGCCTCTTGTCCGCGGCGGACAAACTGCTGTTTTGAATCCACGCACTTGCTGCGGCCGGATCCTTGTTCAGCCAAAACGCTGCGATCCCATTGAGAGATTTATCGCGAATTTTCGGATCAGAGATCGTAACCGCCCATGCCGCTGCAGCGTTGGGATCTTTTCGCAGCAAACTATAAGTATAAGTGCCGAGCGCTTCATCGCGTGCCGGGCCGCTGAGTCCCTTGATCCATTCGCCGGCGGCCGCCAGATCATTGGCGGCCCAGTAGTTGATGGCGCCACCCAATGTCGCTTCGCGCACATCGGGTGGAAGAGTAGCTGCGTATTCGCTCGCGTCCCGTGGATCATTAACCGCCATCTGAATTACCAAGACGTGCTCCGCCTGCCGGCGCGTTTCCAAGTCCGGCAGTTTACCAACCCATTCTTTGGCACGCTCCGGATCTTTGGCAAAAATATAACTCGCCAAAGTGGAAGCCATTTGGCGCCCCGCTGAATCAGTCGCTCGCGTCGCCACGTACTGTTCCGCGGCCCCATGGTCCTTTGACCACCATCCATTGATCGCGCCGTTCATGGCCCCTTGGAATCCTTGCGTATCGCTATGGGAGCGCGCCCATTCGATTGCAGCCGATGGATCAATCGCCGCCCAATTTTGCGCGATGACGGATGCCGCCGGATGAAAATGCATCGCGTTTGCTTGCATGGTATCGAAGAATTTCGCGGCACCAACTGGATCGAGGTCGGACCACTTCATGAGCAGAGAACTTAGGAAGCCATTCCGTTGCTCACGCGTAAGGGCATCTGCCGGCCACTCCTGGATTTGTTTGGCCAAAGTCTTTGCCTGAGCGGCATCGGCGCTGGTAATTATCGATTGCACGGCCGCCGTCTTGGTCTCGGAGATTTTGAATCCTGCTGCTGCTCGCAATGCCGCGACCGGATCAAGATGCGCCCAGGCTTTAAAAAATACGGCAACCTTGGCGTTCGTCTCTTTGCCAGCGGGTAAATTTTGCAACTGCAGGGCCAATTCATTCAGTTGCTGCGGCGAAAGCGCGGAAAGAACGCCGAATAATTCCTGAAATGGAACCGTCCCAATATTCCCAAGCAAGATGTTGGGATGCTCCATCTCCGATTCCAGACGTGAACCTGATTTCGCCCTAAGGTGGGCGGTGGCAGCAGAACCGCCGTCACTAGCTTGCACGACAGTTGAGGCAGTGCGACGCGCAGGCGAGATCGTGACGCCAATCACCACGCCAACAAAAATACCAGCGGCCAGCAACAACGTTGCGCGAACGATCGAACTGTCCATGAATCGTTAGATTTCGGTCGCGGTCCAGAATTTGCGAAATGCGCCCGGCCAACTGCGGTCGATCACGGCCTGGCGCGCCTGTCGCGACATCTGATGGCGCTTGCGCTTGTCATTTACTAAGTCACGGATGGCCCGGGCCAAATCTTCAACGTCGTGCGATTTCGTGACCACGCCGTTGACATTCTCTTCGACCAACTCCTTGGGGCCGCCGGTGTCCGAGACAATCACCGGCACTCCCGAAGCCTGCGCTTCGATGACAACGTTGCCAAAAGTGTCGGTGGTACTGGGGAAAACAAAAACATCGGCCGAAGCATAGGCGGCGGCGAGTTCTTTGCCGCGCAAATAGCCGGTGAAGATTGCCTCGGGCATTGCCTCGTGCAATGCCTGCAAATAGGGGCCGTCGCCGACGAGATAGAGCTGAATGGGAAGTCCTTCGTCACGTAGTTGGCGGTAGGCTTGCGCCAAAATATCCAGGTCTTTCTCTTTCGAAATGCGGCCGACGTAAAGCAAGTGAACGGCGCCGTTGTGTTCGCCGAACTTTTGCCAAAAGGCAGGATCGCGATGCTCCGGACTGAACAACGTCGTATCCAGACCACGCGGCAAAATTTTTAATTTTTCCGGCGCAAATCCGCGCGCAATCCAGCTTCGCCGATATTCCTCCGAGTTGACGAAAACGCTATCGAGCTGCCCGTAGAACCAATGCATGTAATTCCAGGCCACACTTTCAAGAAAACTGTCGTCCGTCAGAATGCGGATGTATTGCGGAAAATCCGTGTGATAAATGCCGCTCGTTTGCAGGTTCAACATTTTCGCCGCTGCCAATGCAGTCAACCCGATTGGTCCGGGCGTGCTGATAATGATTTCAGTGAATCCCTCGCGCTGAATGTAATCGAGCATGCGCAGGATCGGCGGGAAGCTAAGTTTCTGCAGCTCATATTCAGGCAGCTCGAATTCTCCGATCGGTTTGAAATTTTTGATCGGAATATCGGTGATGCGAATCTCGCTCCGCGAAGTGACGACGGTGAGATCAGCGCCCGCGTTCTTCGCCGCTGCGGTCATCTTGCGAATAGTAGTGGCGACGCCATTTACGTCCTCAAGGGTGTCGGTAAACCAGGCGCGTTTAGTGTTGCGCAAATTCTCTGGAACCGTGCCGGTCATTTCCTGGAAGATTTCCCGCAGCCATTTGCGGGAGGGCGCCTGACTGTGAAACGCGTAGATGTAGGGGGCGAGAACAATGAGAAGCGGCGCGATAGCGGTAAGCGCTTGCATGCCCTCGATCAGATTTCCCCCCGTCGTTTGCTGCACGAACCTTTGAAAAAAACGAAAGGCCAATTGTTCCGATACAATATTGGCGAGCAGGAAAGCGCGACGTTCCGGTTCGGCGACCACTTCGACTTCGCGCGCGATCTTCTCTTTCACTTCAGGCCGGGCGAAATAGCGCGAGAGTTCGTTCCAAAGTGAGACGTTCGCCGGCTTGACCAACTCGAAAAGTTTTCCCGATAGAATGCCTTGGGCGGCGAAGGTGGCTTTCTCACGGAGAGTGAATTGCGTCGGATCTCGCCCCTCCATGAAACGCGAAAACATTTGCTCGAGCAATATCGCGCCCGGTCCCAGCTTTTCGTGAAAGCGACCCTGAATAAAACTCGAGAGGGTATTGTAGAATCCGTGCGAAAGGGCGAGGGGAGTTCCGGCGCGACCCTTGGACTGACAGCGGCCCGCCCTGATATGAGCGAGAAATTCCGCCGGCGTTTTGGCCTTCGGTGTTTCCGTAAAAGCGGAAGCAAAAAATTTTCCGCCGTGATCATCCGAGCCGCCAACGAGGATTTTTTTCCAAGGCTCGGGGTGAGTCGGAGCGAGATCGTGGCGATTGGCGAACTCATCAATTTTTGCCGGCGTCAATTCGCGCAGCAGTTTGGTCGCGAGATCGCTGAGCAGTGAATCGCGCAAGCCATTGATGCCTTCAAAATGTTTGAAGAGAAGGATCAGCCGTTCGAGATGGGAGGCGGTGAGCTTGCCGTTGACGCTGTAGAGCGGGTGGGCGATGGCGTGCGCAATTCGATTTTCTGCCAGGTACTTTTGCAGCTCGAAAATGTTGCTACGGAAGACGGAAATATCTTGATGCTGCGCTGGCGCAATCCCCCAGACCAGTAGGTGAAGCTTGCACGAATCTTGCGGGAAATAGGTGGTAACCTGTTCGCTAATAAATGTCTGCGGTTTATCCGCGATCGCCAGACAACCGTCAATGCAATCGTGATCAGTGATGGTGATAAAATCCATCCCGCGCTCGCGCAATTGCGCGTAAAGATCGAGCGGCTCGGTGCAGCTATCAGGAAAATCAAACCGGCGGAAAAGCCAGTCTCCCGAGCGCGCGCTAAACTTGGAGTGAATATGAAGATCGCACCGGCTCATATCGCTTTTCGATTTGTTCGCTGCCTACCAATCCAATCGCGATAGGTGGTCGCATTACGCGTGCGGACGAAGCGTTTGATGAACTGAAGAATTTGGCTCCAGATTTTCGGAGCCTCGAAATCCGGAGGATGAATACTCAAGCGCGCCAGCTCGCGCATTTCGAGACTGCGCGAGAGCGCAGCATTCCACCCCAGGCTGACGGTGCGACGCCATTTCGAATGCGTGCTGTAAACCAGGGAGCGCGTTGCTTCGCGTTCGCCGGTCAGAAGATCAAGCACGCTGTCGATCCGTGTAATGTATTGCATTCCGGCGTCGCGCGCCGCGCGTTCGCCTGCGTGATTGAGCAGCCATGCCGGGGCGACAAATCCAATCGGTGATAGGCGCGCCGCTTCAAATTCATCGCGCGCTCTTTTAATTCGCGCGAAGGCTTCGCCGTATTCGAGATCGAAAAATTCGCCTTCGTCCTGGGTATAAAACCGGGTCATGAATTTCTCCTTCATCCGTTCGTCCACGCGCTGTGGGCGTTCATGAAAATAACCGTGAATCACAATTTCATAGCCGCGCGCCTCGAGATCGCGCAACCAGGAAACAAAATTCTTGTCCTCGGTTGCGCTCCCTTGTCGATGATAATTCGGCACAACCAAAAGCGAAGTAGTACGAATGCCGGCGTGTTTCAGTGCCTCGATAATTCTGGCCGATGCCTCTCGCGTGCATGGCGCAACATCGTGAAGTGAAACCACAAATGAACGCCGCGGGCTTTCCGCCGCTAATATTGGCAGGAAATCTGTGGCTACTGCCTCCGTCATGGGGTCAAACCTTCCCCTCTGACGCCAGCCGAACAAGGCGAAAATGGGGTGTTCGACAATGACTCCCCTTTGCCGCAAAATCGTGGCCATGCCGCTGATCACATTCGAAGGTTCCGAGGGCTGCGGAAAATCGACGCAGGTGAAACGGCTCGCCGCCCGTCTGGAAAAATGGGGGATCAGGCCGGCAGTTCTTCGGGAGCCCGGCGGCACCGCGATTGGCGAAGCCATTCGGCATTTGCTGCAGCATTCTGAAGACAATCATGCCATGACGCCGGAAACTGAACTGCTCCTTTTTGAAGCGAGCCGCAGCCAACTCGTGCGTGAGAAAATCCAGCCGGCACTGCGGCGCGGCGAATGGGTAATTTGCGATCTCTTTTTTGATTCAACCACGGTTTACCAAGGTGCCGCGCATCAACTCGATCTTGGGCTCGTCAAAAAACTGAATGCTTTTGCCGTTGGCGATTGCGTTCCCGAGCTTACCTTCGTGCTCGACATCGATCGGGCCACTGCTCAATCGCGTCTTGGGAATCGAAAGAAAATTCGCGATCGAATTGAGGAAGAGTCTGATGAATTCCACGAGCGCGTCATTCGCGCCTATCGAGAGCTGGCCGAAAACGAACCGAGACGCGTCGTGCAGGTAGATGGTCGAGAGTCAGTCCACCTAATCGAAAACGAAATCTGGCAAACGATTTCCGCGCGATTTCCCGACCTCGGAAAAGATCAAACTTCAAACATCAAACTTTAAACATCCCGAGATGTCTTTCTCCGCTGATAGCGCGCTGGAATATTTGCAACGCGCACACAAAAAAAACCGGCTCGCTCATGCCTACCTCATCTCAGGTCCCGCTGGGAGCGGGAAATCGGATGTTGCCGCCCGACTCGCTGCGGCCTTGAACGAGACGACGCCGGAAAAAGTTTTGAGGGCGCAGGCACCCGATGTTTTTGTGACCGAACCCGCCTCGCGTTCGCGCAAAATTGTGGTCGATCAAATTCGCGGTCTCGAGCGTGCTCTTCAACTGTGCACCGCCGGAAATCGCAAGAAGATTGGAATAATTCGCGATGCCGATCGAATGCAAACGCAGGCGGCCAACGCATTTTTGAAAACGCTCGAGGAACCGCCGCAGAATTCACTTCTCCTTTTGCTCACTGCTCTTCCCGAAGCGTTGCCCGAGACGATCGTCTCGCGCTGCTTGAGCCTGCCTCTGCGAACCGCGTCCGAGATCGTGCCTTCGCCGCAGGAAATGGAGTTGTTGCGCTTGTTATGCGCGACGGCGGCGGAAAGATCGCGCGGGATCGAAGGGGCGTATCGGGTTTCGCAAGGAATCCAGGCCCTGCTCAATTCCATTCGCGAGCAGATCAGGGACGAACACGCGGCGGCCTTGAAGCGAGAGGAAACGCGCTACCGTCATACCACTGATGGGGGATGGTTGAGTGAGCGCGAAGATTATTACAAGGCGCTAACCGAAAGTGTATATCGCGAACGGCGCAGCCGATTGATTGAGACGCTTTTTCTCTGGTGGGCGGATGTGCTACGCGCGAAGGTCTTGAAGGGGGAGCGCCTGCTCGAAAGTTGTGCCGAGGCGACAGAGAAACTCGCCGGGCAATTGAACACCGCGGCAGTCTTGAAGCGAATCCGGCGTTTGGAAGAAATGCGCGACCAATTGAACACGAACGCGCAGGAAGCGCTCGTTCTCGAAGTCGGTTGCTTGCACATTTTTCGTTAGAACGAGAGGAACCAGACTTCCAAGTCTGTGCCCCAAACAGGCTTTTAGCCTGTTTAAGATCAGCGGGTTAAAAACCCGCTGGGCGCACAGGCATAGATGCCTATGTTCCGCTAAGATGCCGAAACGCCGCACTCTTTCGGTCGCGCTCATTGGAACTAAATTCATGGGCCGCGCCCATTCCAACGCCTGGCGACAGGCTCCGCGCTTTTTCGATTTACCCGCTGATATTCGAATGGCAGCAATTTGCGGACGCGATCGCGCTGGGACCGTTCGCGCGGCGAACAGGCTGGGCTGGGAAAGGGCGGTGACTGATTGGAAAGCAATCATGGCCGACCCAGCGATCGACATCGTCGACATTTGCACGCCTAACGATTCACACGCGGAGATGGCGATTGCAGCCGCGGCTGCAGGCAAAGCGATACTTTGCGAAAAACCGCTGGCCCGAAACGTGGCCGAAGCGCGCCGGATGGTTGACGCGGTGAAACGCGCACGGATCGCGAACATGGTTTGCCACAATTATCGGCGCGTGCCGGCCATCGCATTGGCCAGGCAAATCATCGATGCCGGCAAAATCGGCGATCGCATTTATCATTTTCGTGCTCGTTACGCTCAGGATTGGATTGCCGATGAAAATTTCCCGGTGGTCTGGCGCTTGCAATCAAAGATCGCCGGCTCCGGTGCGCTCGGCGACATTGGCGCTCACAGCATCGATCTGGCGCGATTTCTTGTCGGCGAAATTGCAGGCATCTCAGCGGTGAGTGAAACATTTGTCAAAAGGCGGTTAACGAAAAATAGACAGTTTGCTCGCGTCGACGTTGATGATGCTGTCAGCGTGATCGGCAAGTTTCGGAACGGGGCGATGCTAAACTTGGAAGCGACCCGTTTTGCTCCTGGCCGCAAAAATCAGCTTGCTTTTGAAATCAACGTCAGTCGCGGTTCACTCGCCTTCGATCTCGAGGAAATGAACCGGCTGCGTTTCTACGATGCGAGTGATCCCGAGCAGATGCGCGGATTTCGGGACATCATTGTTACGGAATCGACCCATCCGTATGTTGTAAATTGGTGGCCGCCCGGCCATCTCATTGGTTACGAGCATTCCTTCGTGCACACGGTCGCCGACTTTGTGAAAGCCGTTATCGCCGGCAAAAAGATCGAGCCTGATTTCGCCGACGGATTAAAGACGCAGCGCGTCCTCGACGCCATCCAACGCGCTCGGCCTTTGTCCTCGCTGTAATCGAAGTAAACTAATCACATGAAACGAAAGACAATCGGGATAAAACGCATGACGACATCTGCGAAATCGAGCAAGCCCAATAGTCACGACGATTATCTTGCTGCGGTGACCGAAGAAAAGCGGGGCGCATTACAAAAACTTCGCAAGGCAATTAAGATGGCGGCGCCCAAAGCCGAAGAATGCATCAGCTATCAATTGCCAGCATTTCGTCTGAATGGAAAATTCCTGGTCGCTTACGGTGCCGCGACAAATCACTGCGCCTTCTATCCGGGTTCTACAGTCAAAGCCCTTAAGGACGAGCTGAAAAGTTACGATACGAGCAAGGGCACGATCCGCTTTTCAGCCGATAAACCGTTGCCGGCCGCATTGGTCCGCAAGGTAGTAAGGCTCCGGATTGAAGAGAGAGGTTAATGCGAGGGCAATTGGTAGGGCGAGACTCTGTCGAGCCATCGTGAAGTTGAGGCTCCGCAGAGCGTCGCCCTACCAAAGATGGTGATCAGTTAGGCGCGCCCTATCGCATACCGGTGTCGCAGCGCCACTCTACCTTCGTCATCCGGTCGGCAACTACATCGACTTCGAAGGGCCCATAGTGACCGATTCCGCCTGTTTTGTCCTTTAGCGAAACGATGTAGTGACCCGGTTCCAGTGGGACACGGAAATATCCCCGATCGTCGGTGGTAAACGGTGTTGCTATTCCTTTTTCGTTTTGCGCGAGGAACGTCACGTTTGCTAATGGCTTCGAACCAGGAATTCCGATTCTCGCTGGTCCGCCGTTCACGGGACCCACGGTAATCACCCCTTCGATCCCCGTTTGTGGTTCAGAGGCGGAAAGCGTTGCGCCAAGGAGGAGGCAGCAAGATAGAATGGACGTCGTCCAGATCATCTGGAAATAAACGCCGAAAAGGTGAAATAAAATATTGAAATGCGAGGGAGGGCTGGGATCAACGATCCCGACTACAGCAGCCGGAAAACGATATCGCGTAGCGCCAAAATCCGTTATATCGCGTGTGCAGCCGACACGGCTGCCGCTAGAGAAAGGATTACGCGGCCTTACTGTGACGCGTTGCGGCTGAACTCTTGCGCGCGTGATGCGATTTTTTTGTCTTGTTCAGGCTCTCCTGCAGGACCGACACGAGATCGATCACTTTCGTAGATGGTCGTGGCTTCGGTTTCGGTTTGTCTTCGATTTCTTTCCCACCTGCTTCAACTTTCTCCTCGATCACCTCCATCAAGGCTTCGCGGTAATCATCGCGATATTTTTTCGGTTCCCATTTCGACGACATGCTGTCGACGAGCGCTTTTGCCATATCGAGTTCGCGTTTTCCCGGCTCGATCTTTTTCGGAACATGGAGCTTGTCTGCATCCGCCAGTTCCTCGGCGAAATGCATAAGCTCGAGAACCAGCACGCTGTCTTCCGCTTTCACTCCGGCCAGATATTGCCGCGTCTTAATCACCACCTTCGCGATCCCGACCTTGCCACTCTTCGCAAGGGTCTCGCGCAACAAGACATAGGCTTTGTCGCCGCCTTTTTGTGGCTCTAAATAATAAGGTTTGTAGAAGAACATCGGGTCGATTTCCTCCTGATCGACGAAATCCTGGATGTCCACGGTCTGAGTTGCCTCGAGATCGACGCGCTGAAAATCTTCATCCTTCAGGACAATGTATTTCCCTTTTTCGTATTCGTAGCCTTTGACGATCTCATCCCACGGTACTTCCTTGCCGTCTTTCTCTGCCACTCGCTTGTAATTGACCGGGCTCAGATCTTTCGCGCGCAAAAGCCGAAACTTCAGTTCTTCCTTGCGGGTCGCCGGGTAGAGGGCAATGGGAATGTTGACTAACCCGAAGCTGATGCTGCCTTTCCAGATTGCTCGCATACGCAATTTATTTCGAAGCTGAAAGTGTGAATGCTTGGATGAGCGCAGATGCAGATGCGGGGGATATTGCTGCGCTCAACGATTGCGGCAAGGAGGGCAGCGGACGAAAGCCAATCCTCCGGCAACAATTACGCGCGATCAGCTTCTGCTTTGGATGCAGATTGCAGTCCCTTTACGGTTTCCCGGTCGGGTTGGTGGATCTGCGCTGCATCTCACGCGCTAACTCCCCGCTGGTCGTCTGAACATTAGATGCCCCGGGCTCGTTTCCCCCCGCGTCATTCACTTCGACCCAACCGCTTCCCATATGAGTGCCGGTCTTCGCGTCGACCCAGACATAGTGTTTGACCTTCTTGGCGGCGGCGGGCTTCAGATCAAAATCAATTTTCGAATTGGTCGTCGTTGTCTTCACATTGAGGCTCGATTTTACCGCGCCGTCGAGGACGACACTGACTGTATATACGCCCGGTGACAATCGGGAGTAAGAATAATGACCGCGAGCGTCGGTCTTGGTCGTAACCACGCTCTTATTGCCTTTTTGCTCGACCCGGACCTCGGAATCCTTGAGAGCTTTGCCGTCGGAGCCACGCACAGTGCCCTCGATGGACTGGCCAAAGGCGGCCCCCGAAAAAACGCCCGCCACCGCTACAAAAGAAGCGGTCAATACTTTTGTTCGATAACACATAAAAACATTCTACTTGCAGCGAAGATTACTTACCAACCTTTTTTACGAATATCTGCAAGAATCACCCACACCGAATCCGTGTGGGCGCTTGATCCTTTTAAGCAGCGGTTTCCAACCGCGCTCTCGAGATGCCGCGCAGCTCAAATAGCCGAATCAGCGTTTCTTCGATCAGGTTGTTAGGACAGGAGGCGCCGGCGGTAATGCCAACGACGACGGGACCGGGCGGCAACCAGAAGTGGGAAACGACTTCGCGCTTCTCATGCGAGTCGTAATGCTTAATCTCAGTGGCCGAGACCAGCCTCGAAGCATTCAAAACAAAATAAGTGGGCAATTTTTCTTCGCCCATTTCGGCGAGGTGAGAAGTATTCGAGCTGTTGTAGCCGCCCACCACCAGCAACAAATCCATCGGAACATTGAGCAATTCGCGCAGCGCATCCTGCCGCTCCTGGGTCGCACCGCAGATGGTATCGAAAAATCGAAAATTCTTCGCTGCTTCTTCGGGACCGTCGCGATCCACAATAGCCTGCCGTACCCGTCGCTGCACTTCCTCGGTCTCGCCCCGCAACATCGTCGTTTGATTGGCCACGCCGACCGTTTTCAAATGCACATCAGGATCAAAGCCGGCTGAGTGCGCCCCCCGGAATTTGTCTAAAAACGCCTCTTTGTTGCCACCGTGCCGGATGTAATCGCAGACATAGTCGGTGTCGGCGAGGGTAAGCACGACAAGATAATGGCCTTTGCCGTCCCCCAGGGCGCGGGAGCTGGTCGCCTTGGTTTCTTCGTGTTCGGCCTTCCCGTGAATGATCGAGGTTACGCTCTCGCTGGCATATTTGCGGACCCGTTTCCAAACGCTCATGACGTCGCCGCAAGTAGTATCAACGATCTGGCAGCCACGATCTTTTATTTGTTGCAAAATGGACAGCTCCGTTCCGAACGCGGGCAGGATGACGACATCGTCGGGCTGCAATTCGGCGATGTCGGCCTGCTTGTTTTGTCCGGTCAGGTTCTTGATGCCGAGTGAAGATATTTGCTCGTTCACTTCCGGGTTGTGAATGATTTCGCCGACGATGAAAAGGCGGCGGTCCTGAAAAACTTTGCGGGCGGCATAGGCGAGATCGATGGCGCGCTCGACGCCGTAACAAAATCCGAATTGCTTGGCCAGTCGCACCGTCACATCACCGACGGAAATAATACCGCCGTTCCGGCGAACCCCTTCGACTACATCGCTGCGGTAATGTGATTCCACTTGTTCCTGCACCGCCGCCATCACATCGGGCGTGCGCAAGTTTACTTTTTCGCGGGCACTGGTGCCGCTCGAAATAAGGTTTGTGTTCACAGATTCTTGCGCGGCTATCCGCAGGTGGGGCTATTCCAGAAGGGGACCACTGGGTTTCTCAAATGCTGCCGAACTAATACTGATATGCGGATCGGGGTCGGGTGTCCGTGAATCATCGACTCGTTTTACCTTCGGACCAATTGTCTCGTCTTCCGGTTGGGTCGTTGCGATGTGGACCGGCGTGCCGTTATGAACGAGCGCGTAAAATTTCGGGGCTGCTTCACCCTTCAGGCGAATACAACCGTGCGTCCGCGGGGCCGGATGCACGAAGCCCTGATGAAATCCATAGGCTGGTGCGAACTCGCACCAGAATCCCATCGGATAACCAACATAACGTCCGGGAATATTGGAACCGGCTTCGGCCGGCACTACGCGATCCCCCTGAACGCGGAAACCATAGGACCCGGAGCGCTTATCTTCCTCTTTCCGGTAAATGGTGAAATTTCCTCGCGGGGTCGGTTTGGAGGGAAGGCCAACACTGCACGCCACTGCCATCAGGCAACGATCACCTTCCATGACATAAATGTTCTGTTTCGAAAGCGAGACTTTTACTACAACCTTCGAAGGGTCATTTGGTTTGTAAGCCGTCACGTGATACGGGCCGCCGCTGGCTACCGGTGATGTTTCGCAACCGGTGAAAATAAAAGGACCGCAGAGGGCGAGGACAAAAACAACGCGCTTCAACATTTGCATAATTCTCGGTAACTAATCAGGGCTGCTCGCTTTTTCAACCTAAGCCTGGGGCATTGGGATAAAACCGTTTGCAACGTGGCAGCGGCGGTGTCATGGATTAGGCTCTGCCGGGGAAAGGGTTGGGGATGAAGGAATGGACGGGTCGGCAGCGAAGTTGGTCTGACTAAGGATGGAATTTTTCAAGGGCCTTTTTGGTCAAAACGGTTTCATGCCGCATGGCCATTGTTACCTGTGGGACCCGGGCCTGATGCGGCTGCATCTGATCTCGGATTTTCTGATCGCGACTGCGTACTTCGTCATTCCATTCACTCTCATTAATTTTGTTCGTAAGCGGCGTGATCTGCCCTTCAATTGGATGTTCGTTTGCTTCGGCATTTTTATTCTCGCCTGCGGCATGACGCATGTGATGGAGATCATCACACTTTGGAAACCATATTATTGGGTTTCGGGAATCGTGAAAGCAATCACGGCGCTAGCCTCCGTTCCAACCGCGATTCTTCTCATTCGCCTGATTCCACAGGCGGTAAATTTTCCGGGTCCGGCGGTTCTGCGCGCGGCCAATGAGGCGTTGATTGAACAAACCAAGCTTTTGAATCTGATCGTCACCAGTATGGGTGACGGGTTGCTGGTGGTTGATCGGGACGGCTCCGCATTGCTTTCTAACCCGGCCTTGCGCCGGATGCTTGGATTAAAAGAGAACGAAGACGTTCCCAAAAACTGTTCGAACGATTGCGGATTTTTTCGGGCCGATAAAGTGCGGCGGATTGCGCCGGCGGAATCACCAACTTCACGCGCCGTGGCCGGGGGACATGTTGATGACGAGGAAATTTTCATCCGGCACGGCAGCAATGTCGAGGGCTCGTGGGCGGATGTGACGGCGCGGGCGTTGCGTGACGAGCAGGGCACGATTCATGGCGCGGTGGCCGTCTTTCATGATGTCACCGCGCATAAACAGGCCGAAGAACAGCAGCGAAATTTGCTGCGCGAACGTGAAGCCCGAGCAGAAGCCGAGGCAGCAAACCGCGCGAAGGACAGGTTTCTCGCTGTGCTCGGCCATGAGTTGCGCACTCCCCTTACACCTGTCCTCGCGGGGGTGGAATTGCTCGAACAAAAGGTCAATGCCAACGGGGAGTTCAAGGGCACAATAGAAATCATTCGTCGCAACATCGAGCTCGAGGCGCGTCTGATCGACGACATTCTTGATCTCACCGCTATCGCCAAGGGAAAAATCAATCTCGATATTGGTACCGTTGATATTCACGCCACGGTGCGGGGTGCGCTGGAGATTTTTAAAACCGACATCGCGCACAAGAATTTGCGCATCCACACAAATTTAGCTGCGCCGGAATATTTTGCTCAGGCTGATCATTCCCGGCTGATGCAGGTTTTTTGGAACGTGATTAAGAATGCAATCAAGTTTACGCCCGAAGGCGGCGCGATTCATATCGGATCGGCCAACAAAGACGGAAAACTCATTGTGGGTGTCAGCGACAACGGAATCGGGATTGAGCCGGAAGTATTGCCACGAATTTTCGATTCCTTCGAGCAAGGCGTGCGTCGCGTCCAGGCGGGTCACGGTGGATTGGGACTCGGACTCGCCATTTCCCGCGCCATTGTCGAGGCCCATCACGGTCATATGGAAGCGAGTAGCCCGGGCCGGAATCGCGGAACCATCGTGACAATTTCGCTTGCTACCATCCCGAGGCGGTCCAGCGCCGACGAGTCTGAGGTTACGCGAGGCCCGACCGCTGCGACCTCACTAAGTGATCAGCAAAAAGCCCCGCTCCATATTCTTCTGGTTGATGACCACACCGACACGGTCATCACCTTGGGGGCACTGTTGCGAAACCTTGGCTACGAAGTGGCATGCGCCGAAACGGTCAAGCAAGCGCTGCAACTGGCGAAAGAATCGAAATTCGATTTGCTCGTGAGCGACATCGGTTTACCCGATGGAAGTGGGCATGATTTAATGCGCCAGATTCGTGCGCAACAATCGATCGCCGGCATTGCCCTCAGCGGATTTGGAATGGAAGACGATCTGGAGAAAAGTCGCGCGGTCGGATTCACCGAGCACTTAATCAAGCCGGTGAACGTCGATCGATTGCAAGCGACGCTGCGCGAGATCGCGCGGAGCAAAAGGTAACTACTTAATTTGCGGCACTGATTTCGATGATTTCGCCTGGTCGGCAGCGGATCGTCAAATCGATGGGACGGCAGCAAATGCTGCAGTCTTCGATCAAATTTTGTTCGCGCTGTGAAGTATCGATTTCCAAGGCAAAGGTTTCCCCACAATGTGGACAGGCAATATCAGCCGGCACCGTCAGTTGCATTTGTAGTCACGCTGCGTCTGACTTTTTCGCGGCGGCTTCGTCGAGCTTGCGAAAGTGCAGCTGCTGAACACTGCGTCCGTCGCTCTGTGAAATCGTGACCAGATAATTTCCAATCTGGACCTGCTCACCTTGTTTGGGCAAATGGCCGAGCAGATGGGTCACGTATCCACCGATTGTACTCACGTCCGCGCTTTCCAATTCGATCCCAGCCAGATCGCGTAGCTCGTAAAGCGCAAGGGCGCCATCCACGCTGAACTCATTCTCGTTAATCTCGCGAAATTCTTCTTTCTCAGTGTCGAATTCGTCCTGGATGTCGCCTACCAGCTCCTCCAAAACATCCTCCAGTGTTACCATTCCAACAGTGCCGCCAAATTCATCGACCACGATGGCAAGGTGCGCGTGTTTGCTGAGAAAGAGCGAGAGCAATTTTTCCAGGGACATCATTTCCGGCACCGGAATTAGCTCGCGTTTAATGCGCAAAAGATCGGGATTCGGATCGCGCATCAGCGGCACTAATTCCTTGATGTGAATCAAGCCAATGGTGTTGTCGAGATGGCCGCGACATAGAGGAAAGCGCGTGTGACGCGAAGCCAGCGCTTTCTTTACATTGTCCTCAAAGCTCTCTTCGATGTTGAGAAACACAACCTGTCCGCGCGGCGTCATGATATCGCGCACGACACGCTCGCGCAAATCGAGCGCATTTATAAGCAGCTCCTTGCCCAGGGGGCTGACCTCTTTTGCCTTTGCGCTCTCACTTAGAATCAAGCGCAACTCCTCCTCCGAATGCGCCAGCTCGGCTTCTCCCGCTGGCTGAACTCGGAAAATCCGCGTTAGAATCCAGTTCGAGGAGGCATTCAGAAACCAAATGAACGGCTTAAAGATTGCATAGAAGATTCGGAGTGGCGGACTGACAAGAAGGGCCGTGCCCAATGACCTTTGAATCGCCAATATTTTCGGGGCTTGCTCTCCAAGGACAATGTGAAGAGCAGTGATTACGGAAAAGGCGATCGCAAATGAAATCGATGTTACGGCAGTTTCTGAGCTGATACCGACGAGCGCAAAGAACGGCTGTAGCATCCGAGCGAGAAAAGGTTCACCGAGCCAGCCAAGACCGAGACTGGCGAGCGTGATGCCCAACTGACAGGCAGAAAGATACGCGTTTAAATTTTCAACTACGTGCTGGCTGATAGTGGCGCGCTTATTCCCTTCCAGGGTAAGCGCGTGCACTTGACTATGTCGCACTTTGACCAAAGCGAATTCGGCAGCGACGAAAAAACCGTTGAGGGCGACGAGAGCGGCAATGACGAGCAGTTTGCTGATGATGACAGCAGGCGAATCCCACCGGTCAAGGGCACTTACCGCCAGCCAAAGTGCGAAAGATGAAAAAATAAAGCTCATCGCGCGGATGCAGCCCGGCATCCGGATCCCCAACTCCAACCCTTACCAGCTAGACTTGGTGACGCCGGGAATCAATCCACTCGACGCCAGCTCACGAAACGTCAGCCGTGAAATCTTGAACCGCCGGATAAATGCGCGCCGCCGGCCGGTAACCTGGCAACGATTAACCACCCGCATCGGACTTGCATCGCGAGGCAGTTGCGCGAGCCCGGCATAGTCCTTCTTTGCTTTTAGCTCCGCCCGCAGCGCGGCATATTTCTTGACCGTCGCGCGTTTGCGTTCATTGCGGTTGACCCAGGAGGTTTTCGCCATAAAGGAACGCGGAAGGTAGCGGAAAAACCGCTGGAAGCAAATCTTTCCACGGGCGCTCCAGCGCTGCCGGCCGAAATCGAAAGATGTTCCTTTTGCCTCGAAACGAAATCCCGGAAACGCCGGAGGCCTTGGCGCAGGCGATCGAAGAAGGATTGCGCAGCTTTGTCTCCCGGCCAGACAAAATGGTCGTCGTGCATGGCAGCGACACGTCGGCGCTGGATTCAATCACGGTCGATTTATCCGGAGCCACGATCGATCATCATCATCGTCCACCACCGCTTGACCCCTCGGAAGCGATTTCAGCAATGGTGGTGCGCCACATTTATGTTTCAGGCGAGCCAATTAGTATTCTTGGGGGCGACTTCAGTTTTCAGTTTGAAGCTTCTAATGTCGAACTATATCAGAAGGTTCAGCCTGAAGGGAAACTGTTGCTCATCACGCATCGCGTACAGGACGGGAACATTCGCTTCGAGATTTCTCGCGCAGCGGCCGAGAGGATGATCATGAAAGGCGCGAGCAAGCTTGCGGAAAAACAAGGCGTTGTTGTCGACAATGCTCAACTCGAGTTGACACCGCGCGGTCCGCGCGCCCTCGACGGAAAGCTCACCGTCTCAGCGCACAAACTCATTTTCCATCCCGTGCTTAGTCTGGCCGGCACATTTGCGGTCAGTGAGGATCTCGTCGCTACCGTCTCCAATCTTAAATGTCACGGCGAGGGACCGATTGCGGCACTTGCATGCGCCGCCATCACCCCATCCTTTTCAAAAATTGAACGGCGTACCTTTCCATTATCCGCTCTGCCGCTGGGTGAAATGAAATTGTGCGATCTCGCAATCGATGCCGCTAACGAACAAGTCGTCGTCCGAGCGCGATTTGGTTCGCTGTAAGAGACGATGCTGATCCGAATCGGCTACGATATCTCCTTCGAGCTCGCGAATCCGACGCCGTTGATCACGATGCTTTATGTCCATCCTTCGAGACGAAAGGACTTGCAGGCGACGGAAGAGGTCACGGTCGAGCCAAATGTGCCAGTCCACACCTACCAGGATAGTTTTGGAAATATTTGTGGCCGCCTGCTCGCGCCAGCGGGCACGGTGCGATTCACACTCGACACCGCCATCCAGGACAGTGGTGAGTCCGATGCGGAATCGCCGGAGGCGGTGCAGCATAATGTCGAAGATTTACCAGACGAAGCGCTCCGTTTCTTGCTTCCGAGCCGTTACTGTGAAGTCGATAAACTAGGCGATGAAGCGTGGAGACTTTTTGGTCCGACGCGGCCAGGCTGGTCGCGGGTGCAAACGATCTGCGATTGGGTGCACAACCACATCACCTTTGGCTATCACTTCGCCGATCCGCAAAAAAGTGCGCTGGAAGTTTATCGCGATGGCAAGGGGGTCTGCCGCGATTTCATGCATCTTGCGGTTACCTTTTGCCGGTGCCTCAATATCCCGGCGCGCTATGTAACCGGTTACCTGGGCGACATCGGGGTTCCACCGGCTCCTTACCCGATGGATTTCAGCGCATGGTTTGAAGTTTTCCTGGGCGGGAAATGGCACACCTTCGACGCGCGTCACAACCAGCGACGCATCGGCCGTATTCTCATGGCCGTTGGTCGTGATGCCGCTGACGTGGCGCTAACGACAAACTTCGGCAGCGCTAAGCTGCTCAAATTTCACGTTATCACCGAAGAAGTGAAATAGTTGTGTAACGCTCAGGCGAGCCGGCCACTATTAGCCGGTGCGATCTGCTCAAGCACGGTCCGCAATTGCGCGAAATCTATCGGCTTGGTCAGATGATAATCGAAGCCGGCATCGCGTCCGCGCCTGACATCCTTGTCCTCGCCATCAGCTGTTAGTGCCACAGCGGTGAGATGCTGCCGCCGTTTTGCTTCACGAATGACCTCGCATCCGCTACCGTCGGGCAGGGCAAGATCGCTCACGATGGCGTCGAAGTGCTTCGCTCTCAAGAACGCAATGGCGCTTTCCACATTGTCGGCGGCGGAAATGGAATGACCGAAGTGCCCGAGCAAGCCAGTCAAGACACGGCGGGTATCGCCGTGGTCTTCGACCACCAGTATCTGCAAGGTCATAAGTCCGGGAAAACTAGCCGTGGCCACGACTGCCTCGCCTGTTACCACAATCGAAATAACCGTGCCGGTTGGTTGTTTCGCAGGCAGGAAAATTTTATCCCCGTATCCTCCGCAGGTGGGCGACTTAAGACATGTTCGAGCGAGCGACTTAGGATATTGAGGCGCGCTTAGCGCTTACTCAAACGGATGAAAAGGACCGTGCCCAACACAATGAAGAGGACGTTCGGAAACCAGACCAGCAATTCCGGATGAACCTTTGGATTGTTCCTAAGGGTATCGGCGATGATCACAAAAAGGAAATAAGAAATGGCGATGACCAGGCTGAAAAGAAAACCGATGGTGGTTTCCCGCCGATGCGCCGTGACGCCAAGCGGCACGCCAACGAGGGCAAAGGCAACGCAGGAAAACGGAAAGGAAAATCGTTTGTTCAACTCAGTCTTGCTGGCACTCCGCTCCCGTTTGTTTGCGCTCTTTAGTTGATCGACCAGCTGGGTAATCGACAGAGCCGAGCGACTCGGTCGCTTCTTCTCCTTTTCGTAAAGCTCGTCGAGACTGATCGGAAGAGTTCCCTCAGCCATGCTGATGCCATCTCGAATTTTGCGAAGATCGAGTGGATCTTTTTCGTCGCGCTGCTGATAACGCGCGTCGTAAAGGCGCATCAGAATCCGCTTGTTTGGCAGATCCGCTTCCAGCATTCCCGTGCGGGCAAAGGTCACCCGCACCGGCAACGATTGCTCATTCATTTCAAAAACCGTAACATTCTCGAGTTTATTGCCGTCTTTCTTTCCGACATAAATCTTACGGCCCGGAAATTCGTCGATCACTTGATCGCTGCCGAAAAGCGCCATCGGATTTCTAGTTGCGAGATCGTAGAGGCTGGAACGCAGTTTTTCCTGCGCTGCCGGGGCGACCTGCACATTCAGCCATAAGCTAATGGCGGTGCAGATGAGAGCGACAAAGGCAAGTGAGACGCAAACGCGCGGCACACTCACGCCGTTGGAGCGGAGCGCGATGAGCTCGTTATCGGCCGACAAGCGTCCGAAAACTAGCAGGATCGCCGTCAACAATCCCCACGGAATCGTGAAAATGAGCGAGAACGGAAGCACGTAAGCAATAAAGCTAACGAGATACTCGACTGGGACGTCGTGATTCACCAGCAACGGCAGGAGCTTGCGAAAAATATTGCCAACGACGAGGACGAGACTGAGGACGAAGATCGCGAACAAAAGATTCACGATCAGCTCGCGGCTGACGAAACGGTCGATCAACTTCATCTGTTGATTCGTTAATACGAAAGCATGCTCCTTACAAGGTGCGGCGTCTCTCAAACCACGTGAACCGCCGCGTTTGCCGCAGTGTTCCGGGTTGCGCGCGCGTCCCGCGTGCTGGTTTCGGCGTCTCGCCGGAACAATCTTTGCAGAAAAGTCCGCGAAGGCCGAGACGCGTGCGCTACCCTTTGCTTCCCCGCGAACTCGGCTACTTTCTGGCGATGGAAAGTTATGATGTTGCGATTATCGGCGGCGGCCCCGCCGGGAGCACCGCGGCGACGTTGCTCAGCAAAGCGGGGCGACGCGTGATCGTGCTCGAACGCGACAAGTTTCCCCGTTTCCACATCGGCGAGTCGCTTCTGCCGTTCAGCATGCAAACATTTACCCGGCTTGGCCTTCAGGAAAAGTTACGTGCCAGCTTTCTCGAAAAGTTTGGGGGCGAGATCGCGGAAGCCGGTGGAGAAAAAGCAGCGAAGTTTTACTTCAAGGATGGATTCGGTTCTCGCACCGATCGTTCGTATCAAGTGACACGATCGAAATTCGACAAGATGTTGCTGGATCACGCGGCGGAATCGGGCGCGGAAGTGCGCGAGGAAACCTTAGTCGAGAACGTCGATTTCGATCGAGATGGCGCGATGCTCTCCCTACGGAGGGACGCGCGTTCGCGTGTCCTCGGACGGGCTGAAGCGCGTCTCTCCGAAAACATTCGGGCGCGCTATGTTGTCGACGCGAGCGGGCGGAATTCCGTAATCGGGAATAAGTTTAAGCTGAAGAAAAGCTATCAACATTTACAAAAGCTTTCGCTCTTTGCGCACTATGAAGGGTTGGAACGAGAGGAGGGAATCGATGCCACGCTCACCCGTATGGTTCGCACTTTGCAAAGCTGGTTCTGGGTCATCCCACTGGAAAACGATCGCACCAGTATCGGCATCGTATTGGAGGCGGCGGACTTCAAAAGCTCTGGACTTTCCGCCGAGGAATTTTTCGAGCGCGCTATCGCGGAGCAACCGCTCGTGCGCAATCGCATCGGCGCGGGCCGTCGGGTTTCGCAGGTTTACACTGCGGCCGACTTTTCCTATCGGAGCGAAAGACTCACCAGCGATCGCTGGTTGCTGGCCGGCGATGCCGCCGGCTTCATCGATCCAGTTTTCAGCAGCGGCGTTTTTCTCGCGGTCCTCGCCGGCGAACAAGCGGCGGACGTTTTACACGAAGTGCTCGATCACCCAAAACGCGCCCGGCGTCTGTTCCGTCATTACGAGCGGTTGGTCAATCGCGCGATGGACGTTTATCTGCGTTTCGTTGAGTCGTGGTATGGCGGCAAGGAATTCATCGAAGTTTTCCTAACGCCGACCGAGCTTTTCCAGATTCCACCGGCAGTGAATGCCGTGCTCGGCGGTAACATTGGCAACCGCTTCGCCATCCGCTGGCGGATGGAACTTTTTTATCTCATCGTGCGCTTGCAAAGACGCTGGAATCTTTGTCCGCGACTTTCCCTCATGCCCAAAAGCGACGGTCAAACGGCGCCCCTTAAGCCCGCCCCTATATAATATGGGGCGAATCGCATCGATCCTGGCTGTTGCCCTCACTTTGAGCAGCTGCGCAATCCATCAATTCTCACCACCGAGTCGGACGTGGACTGCTCGCAACGGTCAGCTTTCTTATCGCGGCAGAAAAACGTCCCTCATCGGAGAGGTGTTCGTTCGCTACTCCAATCGCGGTGATTTCGAATTGACTTTCAGCAAAGGCCCAGGCGTCACTTTACTAGTCATGCGAACCGATCCCACTTTTGCTCGGGTGCAGGGCCCGCTTGCACGCATCCCCTGGTCAGGGCCGCTTCAACAGCCGCCGGCGCGGGCCAGCGGGTGGCTCGCCTTGCGCCGGGAAATTTTGCGCAATCCGCAAAACCAAATTGTGCGGGTGAGTGAAGGATCGGAAACTTTCGTTTTGCGCTTCTAGGCAGTCGCCAAGCTTTTCTGCGATGCGATTCAGCGAAAAGGTTGCCTTTCTTGTTACGGAACGCCGCGGCCTGATGTGGAGCGTGGTCGTGCTGATCGCGATCTCCAGTGTCGGCATTCTGGTGGCGTTTTTGCGGCTCGATACCGAAGTCCTCAATTTGCTGCCGCGGGGATTTGATTCGGTGGAAGGCCTCAAGATCTACAACAGTGAGTTTGCGCAGACGCGCGAACTGACGTTCGCCCTTCTTTGTCAGCCGGAGGACGTGGACAAGCTCGAAGAATTCGCGCCGAAATTTGTCGAGAACCTGCGGGCGCAACCATGGTGCGTTCGCGTCCTGGCGGGTTCGCCCATGGAAACACCGGATGGAGTGCGCGATCTACAGCGGATCGCGCTCCCGCTTCTGCTCAATCTCGAGCCGGAGGATTTTGATCGTGCTCTCTCTTTGCTTCAACCCCAGAAAATTCAGGAACGCCTCGCGCAATTGCGCCGGGAAATCGAAAGCGGCTCGCCGCGGCCCGAAATAGAGTTAACGCTCGATCCACTCGGCCTGATCACGCCTTCGCTCAAACCATTTGCCGGCAACGCCGCGATGGAAACGGATCAGCCGTTGACTTCGCCCGATTCCACCATGCGCATCTTCCCGACGGTGACGAACCAGCCAAGTATTAGCGCCTTCGATTGCCAGAAACTGATGAAGCAGGTGAATGCGTTTCGCGTTTCTGCCCTGGACGGGTGGGATGGCGGCAAACTCGAAGTGCTCATCACAGGACGTTCCGCTTATGTCGCGGAAATTTCGTTGAGTATGCGCCACGACATCATTGCCACCGTGCTGAGTTCAATTGCGCTGGTCGGCGCCGTTTTTTTTATCGGCTTTCGGCGGTGGCTCCCGTTGCTTGGTATGGGCTTCGCACTTCTGCTTTGTTGCCTGATTGGACTGGCCGCCGGTCTCTTGATTTTTCATCGCCTCAACATGGTGACGGTCGGCTTTTGCGCGATTCTGGTCGGCCTCGGCGTTGATTTCGCCATTCTGATTTATGGGCGCTATCAACAGGCGCGAAACGGAGGCGATGCACATCGCGTCGCAGTCGCCGATGCCGTTCACAGTCTTGGCCGTGCGGTTTTCTTTGGCGCCTTAACCACCGCGGTTGGTTTTCTCGCCCTCGTCCTAAGCAACTCTTCCGGATTTATTCAGCTCGGCGTCCTCATCGCCATCGGAATTTCCGCGGCCGGGCTTTTGATGACGACGGTCTTTTTCCTGTTCGTGCCGCGGAGAAATGTTCCGTTGCGCAGCGATTGGATTTTGGGTTCGGTGAAAAATTATGTGCATCGCATGCTCGGCCGGCCGCGGTCCATTCTCGCAATTAGCGCTCCCATTCTGATCGCATTGCTGATCATTGCAGTCGTCCCACAAATTCCACTGACCTTCGAGGCAAACGCGCGATCACTGGAGCCGAAGAACAGTCGCGCCGGCACCGCACTCAGCTTGATCATGCAAAAAATGCCGGTGCGCTGGGAACCAGTCCTTGGAATCGTCCGGGCCTCAAACGAACAACAGCTGCATGATTCCTGGAAAGCGATTTCGCAGCACTGGGCCGAGCTGCAGCACGCTGCCAAAATTAAGAGCTTCTCCACTCCCAATGCGCTCGCCCTTTCACCGCGCGAAATGGAACGCAATCGCCAGAAGCTGGCCTCGATTAACTTTGATGCGGCCCGCGCTGCCTTAGAAAACGCGCTTACTCAAAATCGATTTAACCCCGGGGCTTTTGCTTCCGCCTTCGAGTTACTCAACCAGCTCCAGGCAGCCGCTGCTCCTGATTACAAAATCCCGTCGTGGCGTACGCAATTGCCGCCGGGCTCCGTCTGGTGGTTTTTGGTCGAACGCTATTTCGCGCAGGATTCGCTCACGACAACCGGGTTCGTCACCACCAATGCCCCGGTGGCAACGCAGGAACAAAAGAATGTCCTCGCACGCGAATTGCCAGTCGCAGGAATCCCGATCACTCTCTCCGGCTGGAGTTATACTTTGACCGATCTGGTGCCGTGGTCGCATCGGCAGTTACTCCTGATCAGTGCGTTGATGGCCGTATTCGATGCCTCGCTTTTGGCGATTCTTTATCGGGACTTGCGCCTCTGGCTCGTGCAAGTGATAACTCTGGCGCTTGCGGTCGCAGCCATGATCGCTTCGATGAAATTGCTCCATGTGCCGCTGAATTTGTTAAATGTGCTGGCTTTCCGCCTTGTTCTTGCGATCGGCGTTGATTACGGAATCTACGTCTTGTTAGTTTGGCAGCGAAGCCACGATGTCGCACGCGATCTTACCGGAGTGGTGAAGCCGGTTGCACTCGCGGGATTGACGGCGATTGCCGGATTCGGTTCGCTCGGCTGGGCGCATAACCCGACCTTGAGCGGGCTGGGGATTGCCTGCGCCATTGGCTTGTTCTGGAGCCTGGCTGCGACCATCTTCTTCACTTTGCCGGCGGCGGTTGCAGTTAAACCAAAACTGCCGCAGGAACATTTTACCAAAGCGGAACTGGAACATGCGTAAAATAATTACCGTTATTTGTCTGGTAGCGTTGCTCGCTATCGGCGTGAGAGCCGCGCCGCTATCGCCCGCTGACGTCAAGACCTTGCTCGAACGTATTCGCGAGAAGCGCACCGCGGCTCCAAGCATGCAGGCCGACTTTCAAGAGCAACGAAAGGTTCACTTGTTGGACGAGCCGATCAACAGCAGCGGAAAAATTTGGTTTCAAGCCCCAAACAAGTTCCGTGTCGAACGCAAGGGTAACGCCCCGAGCATCACCGTCAGCGATGGACAACAACTTTGGATTTATTACCCCAACTTCAAATCAGCCGAGCATTATTCACTGACCAGACGCTCGCCGCTTGATGCCGCCATTTCCGCCATCACGACCGCGCTTAACTTGGAAAACGTTGAACACACGTTTCACATTGGCGGAGAGAAGGCAGAAAAGGGTTACGACCTTGAGCTGACGCCGCGCAATCCATCGATGAAGCGGATTTTCCAAAAGTTATTGTTGCACATGAGCGACGATCTTTTTGCCGAGCGCACCGATATGCTTCAGCCAAACGGTGATCAGATCGTGACGACCTACCAGAATCCGAACCATGCCGCCATCCCGGCCAGCCAGTTTGAGTTCAGTCCGCCACCCGGCACCGAAATCAGCACGCCGTTGGGCAAATAGCACCCTGTTCGTCACTCCGAGCGGCTGAAGGAATCCTGTCGCGCTACCTTGCAGATCCTGCCTCACGCACTTTGCCGAGTCTGCCCGAATAATGCTGGGGTTGAGCATCCGGCGTCTGACGTTTGAATCTTTATGCTTTGATCGCAGGCGAAAATCACAACCAATGAAAATTCTGAAATTCGGCGGCTCTTCGCTTGCAACGACCGATCGCATCCGAGATGTCGCCAAGATCGTCTTGGAAGAAGCGAGGCGAGGACCGGTTATTGTCGTGGTCTCTGCCTTTCAAGGAGTGACTAACCAACTTTTGGAATGCGCGCGTCTGGCAGCAAAGGGTGATCGGCAGACCGAGGCGGCATGGAAGAAAATTGTTCATCGCCATCGCTTTGCGGTCGACGATCTGCTTGGCAAACGCAGGAGTGCTCGTCTCCGATCGCAAGTCGATAAATTGGTCGGTGAGTTAGAAGAGGTGCTTCATGGTATTCAACTTCTGGGTCATGGCCCGCCACAAGCGCTCGACCTTGTGGCGAGCTTTGGCGAACGCCTGTGCGCGCTGATTGTCGCGGCACACATAAGCCGGTCTCACCCCGCACGGTTCGTTGATGCCCGGCAATTCGTAGTGACGGACGACCAGTTCACGAACGCGAACGTGAATTTTGCAAAGACTAATCGCGCAACTCGTCGGTTTTTTGCCGACCTGTTCGGCTTTAGGGGGCGTCGTCGGGCAATTCCCGTTGTAACCGGGTTTATCGGATCAACCATTGACAGCCAGACAACTACGATTGGTCGGAATGGATCTGATTACACAGCCGCCATCGTGGGCGCCGCCCTTTCCGCCGATATCATTGAAATCTGGACAGACGTTGATGGCGTCCTCAGTGCCGATCCGAATACGGTTGCATCGGCGTTTGTGCTACCGCGGATTACTTATGAAGAAGCCATGGAGTTGTCGTACTTCGGTGCCAAGGTGCTTCACCCTGCTGCCATCGCTCCTGCGGTTGCGAAAGGGATTCCATTACTGGTCAAAAATACTTTTAATCCGAAAGCGCCCGGGACATTAATTTCTCGCGCCGGAAAGAATGGCGATCACCTGGCGAAGGGAATTACATCCATCGCCGGACTGACCTTACTTACTCTCCGCGGTTTAAGCATGGTCGGTGTTCCGGGAAATGCCGAGCGACTATTTCGCGCGCTGGCGTCCCGCGGCGTCAGCGTCATCCTTATTTCCCAAGCTTCTTCCGAGCACACCATCTGTTTTGCCGTCCGGGACACAGACGCGGCGGCGGCGACTGCGGCAGTACGACAGGAATTTCGATTAGAGCTGCACCACAAATTGACTTCGTTGGATGAAAAACCGGAGCAGACGATCATTGCCGTCGTCGGTGACCAGATGAAAGGCCATCCCGGCGTTTCGGGGAAAATGTTCGGGGCGCTTGGCCGGCACAACATCAACATTAGCGCAATTGCGCAGGGCGCCTCCGAACGGAACATTTCTTGTGTTGTTGATACAGCACAGCAGTCGCGCGCGTTAAATATTATTCACGGCGCTTTCTTCGACAGGCGGAAGCGCCTCGCACTTTTCATCATTGGCACTGGCAACATTGGCGGAACCCTTCTCCGTCAGCTCGAAGAGCAACGCCCCTATCTTCTCTCTCGCGGCTTTGACGTCACTGTAATTGGAGTTGCCAATAGCAAACGCTTTGTCCTCGATGGCAGCGGAATCAACCTCGGGCACTGGCGCGAAAAGCTGTCTGCTTCGCGGCGAAGAACGGACCCGGTGACGTTGGCGGAAGAGATCGCAAAACTGGAGCTGACGGACGCTGCTATTGTCGATTGCACGGCTGCCGATTCGGTGGTGCGGGCCTACCCGGACTTTGTGCGAGCGAATCTTCACATTATCACGCCAAATAAGCGTGCGAATGTCCTGCCCTGGCGGCGCTACGTCTCGTTAATGAACCTTTTGCGACAACGGCAGGTTTACTTTTTCGATGAAGCCAACGTTGGTGCCGGGCTCCCAGTCATGTCAACGATTCGCGACCTCATCGCTAGCGGAGACGTTATCAAAAAGGTGGAAGGTATTTTTTCGGGAACGCTTAGCTTTCTCTTCAACAGCTTTGATGGAACAATTCCATTTAGCGAGCTGGTGCAGACTGCGCACAACAATGGTTTGACCGAGCCAGATCCGCGCGATGATCTTTCCGGTGAGGACGTCGCCAGAAAGTTGCTCATTCTTGCGCGCCAGACCGGATCGAAAATCGAGATATCGGATGTTGGGGTCGAGAATCTAGTCCCCAGGAATTTGGCGATCGGAAAATTTTCCGCGCGTTTTTTTACGCTGTTGGCCAGGTACGACGCATTCATGTCGGCACGACTCAAGCGTGCGCGGTCGCGCGGTGCGGTTTTGCGCTACGTTGGGACACTCGAAGGCAGCCGCGCTCGTGCTGGGATTAAGGAGTTTCCACGCGACCACCCGATTGCGGCGACGAAAGGCAGCGACAACATCATCGCGTTCACCACGAAACGTTACGCGCACACGCCACTTGTGGTGCAGGGCCCTGGAGCAGGCGCTGACGTCACCGCCATGGGTGTGTTTTCAGATATCCTGAAGTTACTCAACTACCTTCCGCATTAGGCAGAAACGTCATCGATTGGCCAAGAATTGTAGGACGGCGATTTTCGCGAGTGTGATGTCGACGGACGACACGCTTCCACTGAGCAAGCGCCGTTGGCCTAAACACGTGCTCTCGCAATTATTTATTACCTTCGAGTTCGTCTGCCAACGCGCCGGCATCATACACTTTCCGCAACGCTTCACTGATGGCCGCAGAATCGACGGAAACGGCGCGCGCTTGTTTGTCTGAGAAAATGCAATCCAGCACGAGCGATTGAATATTACCGTCGAAAATTATGCCGACAAATTCGTTCGCTTTGTTGACTACCGGACTGCCACTGTTGCCGCCAATGATGTCCGCGTCGGAAACGAAATTAAACTTTGTTGCCAGATTTAATTTTGCTTTGCGCTCGATCCAGCGGGGAGGGAGATCAAAGGGCGGCTGGTTGTCGTGTTCGGCCGAGCGCTGATAAAATCCGGCGAAGTCCGTAAAAGGCGGAATTTGTTTCCCATCTTCTTCATAACCCAGCACTTTCCCGTAGGACAAGCGCAGGGTGAAGGTAGCATCCGGGTAATTACTCGTCCCCTCAATCGCGAAGCGCGCGTTCGCAATTTCGCCATAAGCTTGCCGCTTGATTTCCTCCTGCGTCTCATGGGCTTTGCGTGCTTCCCGAGCCGGCGCCTCGATCATCCGCGCGAGATCGATCATTGGATCGTGCGCCGCCTCCAAGGCGGCGGCATCTTTTCCGTAAAGCTCTTTGCGAAAAGATACATCCTTCAACCTTGTTCCCTTAACCAGTTCGCTTGCCCTGGCATGCGGCGATTTTCCCGCCAGCACTTGCGCGACCAGCGGATTTTCCGCGCCGAATCTCTCCGCAAAATCGGTGAGTGAATCCGTCAGGCACAGAATTTCGTAATCGTCGTAGACCGGTTCGGTGGAGAAAAGTTCAAGCTCGAGCGATTCTTTCGCACTATCGCGAAATACAGCGATTCGTTCATTGTTTGGTTTAGCCCGTTCATCGATCGCCCGCGTAAGCAGACGCGCATATTTGAACAGATTTCCGTAGAGGGCGCGCGGCCCGCGATAGCCAACCGGATTTGGGCGTTCCTGCTCCAAATAATCGTAACGCGGAGCGATTTTTGCCAGTTCTGCCTGCGCCTTTTTGATCCGGTCGAAGGCCGTAATCGTGTCAACCAATTTGGGATTCCGCAAAATCGCCGCCCGAAGTTTTTCGGCACGATTTTCCAAGGCCGCCCAAATTTCCGGATCAAGCAGCGCGGCGATGTAACCACCGTAGCGTTTGCGATTATTCTGGTCGCCGAAAAGATCGTCGCGGCATCTGCGGGCATTCTCGAATGAGCGCTGGCCCCACGCCAGTAACATCACTTCCCTTCGGTTAAACATTTGCAGCCAGGTCGGCACCTCGCGATCGCGCCGATCAGCTAACTCATCGATCGTGAGCTGCCGGTCGGTTCTACCGGGATGACCGCTAACGAAAGTTAGCTCACCATCACTCGGTCCGCTCGAATTCCATTTCAGGTAATGCTCGATCCGCGCAGGCTGCCCATTTTCATAAACCCGGAAAATACAGATATCGAGATCGAAGCGGGGATATTCGAAATTGTCGGGATCGCCGCCGTAAAAAGCCATCTGCTGCTCTGGCGCAAAAACTATCCGGACGTCCTCGTAACGTTTGTAACAGTAAAGATGATAGAGCCCGCCTTGATAAAGCGTGACCACATCGGAGCGCAGGCCGGTTTTGTCTTTGCTTTCCTTTTCGATCTGCGCAATCGCATTCTCGTGTGCCTTGCCTGCCTTATCGGGAGGCATGCCGGTTTTTACGGCTGCGTTTACTTGCGCGGTTACGTCTTCGATCGATATCAGCACATTGAGCTCGAGATCGGCGCATTTGATTTCTTCCGCGTTCGTCTTCGCATAAAAGCCTTCCTTCAAGTAATTGTGCTGCTCGCTGGACGCTTTTTGCAGCGCGTCCGCCCCCACGTGATGATTGGTAATGCAGAGTCCGGTAGCGGAAACGAATGACCCGCTTCCACCGGAATTAAATCGGACGCTCGATTTTTGCAGATGCTCGAGCCACTGCGGAGTCGGCTCGAATTGATACTTTTCCTTGAGTTGCTTGAGCGGCGGATTGTTGAAGAGCCACATCCCTTCATCAGCTCGGGAGGAAAGTGCACTGGCAACGAGCATGGCAAAAATGAGTCGGAGCGAAATCATCGGCGAATGTAGAACGCGAAGGGCTTTAATGAAAAGCTTGCGTTGATTTCTAAAAGTGGGCGGCTCAACGGGGAATATTCCTATGAGACGGATGTGACTAATGTGGGAAAAAATGCGGCCAGCGAAACCTTCATTCCGCCGCATGGCGGGTATGCTGGCCTCCTTGCTTACCGCAAAGCGCTTGTGGTTTTCCAAGGCACGGTGCGATTCTGTGAACGATTTTTAGAGACAACGGCCGCACGGTAGACCAGATGATTCAGGCTGCGCGATCAGGGAAACAAAATATTGTTGAAACTAGCAAAGTCTCCGGCACCTCGAAGGAGGCCGAAATAAAACTGATTAATGTGGCTCGCGCGAGCTTGGAAGAACTCATGGAAGATTATCGCGATTTCCTACGCGTGCGAAAGGCACAGCTTTGGACAAAAGATAGTCGGGAGGCTTTATTTGTACGCAAGCTCGGCGCAACGAAGGAGTGTTCTATAGGACCTATGAGACCTATATCGAAACGAGACCACCCGAGGTGATCGCCAATATCCTGGTTTGCCTCATTCATCAAACCAACTACCTGCTCGACCAGCTCATCCGCAAACTGGAGAAGGCATTTGTGGAGGAGGGCGGCCTGCGCGAACGTATGACGCGCGTCCGGCTGGCGCGGGCAAAACAGAAGAGGTGCTGAAGAGCATTCGCAGGTCGATTAATTCGCAGAAGCCGACTTTGCAGCAGATTGCGAAAAGTAGTTCTCGCTACTATGGCGTGGACGTAGTTCATTCTACCAATGCCAAAGAAAAATTCAGACGGTTCGCACCGCGCCAGAGTGCTGGTCCTGGTCGATGAATCGAACGTCGGTAGTTCGGTGAGAACAGCAGGACGCGGCCTTGATTGGATCAAGTTGCGCGATTTCCTGGCCGGCCCGGCCACGGGCCGCGACTTAATCGAGATGGTGGTTTATGCCGGGTTGCCACCGGCAACTCTGGCATGGCAGGAGGAGCGCGATAAGAAAAACAAGTTCGTCCATTGGTTGCGCTCGAATGGATTCATGGTCGTGACCAAAGATGGGTCGCCCGCCGAAGAAGGGCATTACAAGGCGAACGTTGACGTGATGATGGCGATCGATGCAATCGAGCTTTCCGTCGAGATGCGGCCAGATCTCGTTATCCTCGTGACCGGAGATGCCGATTTTGCATATCTCGCCATCAAATTGCGGCGGCACGGGATCCGCGTGGAAGTAGCCTCGGTGGCAGCAAATCTTGGAAACACATTGAGGTCGGCCGCGAACGACGTGATTGACCTGGCGCCGCTGCTGCGAACCTTCGAGATTAACGTTCAGGATTCTGCATCGCGACCGCGCCCACAACAGCAGCGGCGCCGCCAGCCGCGGTTTCGTCCGCTCGCCGCGCCTCGAAACGGCTAACAGAACGTAGATCGGCGCGAAAGCATTCCCCCAAAAGAGAGCTAGCATTCTTCCGTTTTTCAGCCGATAGTACGTTCTGAGCTGCGACTTCCCGAAGCGCGATCTGATCCTATTGCGCCTTGGGAATTAATCCTCGTCAGCCGTTTGACTTATTTTAATCGATTATGAACGCCCAACTCCTCAAAGCCGCCAGCGAAGTAGTCCACAATCAGCAAATTCTTGTGAACATCGTTTCACGGCGTGTCCGCCAGCTCACCCTCGGGCATCGTCCGCTCGTCGAGTTCGCTCCCGGAATGGGTCATGCCGACATCGCACTGACTGAAATCGCGACCGGCAAGCTGGCGTTCGAATCCACGTTTGGCCAGAACGGAGATGCGCCACCGCAAGTTGTTCCATTTCCGGGAATCACCGCAGGCAAGAAAGCGAAAAAGGCCGCGTAGAAGGCCGGGTCGCGAGCTGATGAAGCGAAAAAGCTTCGAAGTGCCTGAGGGAAGGCGCGAGTTAGGACCTTATGGGACACAATCACGGAAGAGACAACGTTAGGAAACGCGCGGCACGCCGCAAAAAAACCGAGCGCCTCGCCCTGGCAAAGAAAAAGCAGAAACAGGCGAAATAACTTCACCGCAGAGATCGAGAATCCGAAGTCGGAAGAAAAGGCCGCGAGTTTGAAGCGAGGCGGCAACTTCCTGGTGGTGTTTTCGCGCGCGCAATCTTCGTTGTCCTATCTAATATAGGAATGGTGCCTTCAACGCCCCATTCCGGCCTCATCCTGCATACCAGCAACCGCCTTGAGCGGCTGGCCGACCAGCTGGCCGAGTTTATAGGCGATCCACTTCGCTCGCCTCTCCTGCCGGAAATTATACTCGTGCAAAGCAACGGCATGCGCCGCTGGCTCGAACAACAGATCGCAGAACGCCATGGCATTTGCTCGAACGTGCAGTTTCCGTTTCCACAAAAATTCTTTCACGATCTTTTGCAGAACGCTTTCCCTCGAGCCCAAGAGACGAATCTCTTCGATCAGGACGTAATGACGTGGCGGATCATGAAAGATCTTCCGCGCCTTGCTAACCGTCCGGAGTTTGCTGCGATCTCCAATTATCTCCGCGGTGAACGCACCGAATTGCGCGCCTATGAGCTGGCCCGAAGAATCGCTCACGCTTTCGACCAATACCTCGTCTTTCGCCCAAAGATGATTTTGGATTGGGACGCAGGCGAGGGGAACGATTGGCAGCCGATCCTTTGGCGTCAATTGCAGCAGGCCGCTCCGGGCCAGCATCAAGCGGCGCTCGGGTTGCGATTGATCGACGCACTCAAGCGTGATCGCGCGCCGGTTCCGGAGCGTGTTTCGATCTTCGGGATCTCGACCCTGCCCCCGTTTTACCTCTCGCTCATCGGAGAAATCTCCGCGCGTTGTCCGGTCCATCTTTTTGTAATGGAACCGACACCGCTTTGGTGGGGCGATATCCGTTCGAAACGCGAAAAAGCACGAGCGAAGCAACCAGAATTGTTCGGGTTTGACGAGGAGGACCCAGGCGACAACGAGTTGCTGAGCGCAAACGGAAAAGTCGGTCGCGATTTCCTGAATCTCATGGCTGAGCTCACGCCGGTGGCAGAAGACGAAGATTTCGTTTCGCCGGCGGAGAAGGAATCCGGAGCCGCGACACTGTTGCTGGAAATTCAACGCGACATTTTCGACCTGAAATCGAGCCCAGCCAAAGTGAAGCGATCCATCGCGCCGACCGATCGGTCCCTCCAAATTCATTCCTGTCACAGCGTGGTACGGGAGCTGGAGATTTTGCACGATTACCTGCTCGATTTGTTGCAGCGCGATCCGGCATTGAAGCCGAAAGACATCATCGTGATGATGCCGGACGTTTCCATTTATGCGCCCTTTATCGATGCGGTATTTGGCGTGCCGGAAAATCCGAAGCACAAAATTCCGTACACGATTGCCGATCGCGAACCGCGCGCCAGTAGCGGAATCATCGATACCTATTTTCGGGTCCTTGAAATTTTGTCGGGGCGTTTCACCGCCGGCGAAGTCTTTTCGATTCTGGAAGCACCGGCGGTGCAGCGCTGTTTTCAGATCGCAGCCACAGAGACGGAAACGATTCGCCGCTGGGTGAACGACTGCGCGATCCGGTGGGGGATCGACGCGCAACATCGCGCCCGACTTGGCTTGCCCGCATTCGCCGAAAACAGTTGGCGGCAAGGGCTCGACCGGATGCTGCTAGGTTGCGCGCTCCGACCGCAGAACCGGGAATTGTTCGATGGAATTTTGCCGTTCGATGAAATCGAGGGCTCGGATACAGAGGTCCTGGGAAATTTTGTCGAGTTTGTGGAACGGATTTTTTTGCGCGCTGGCGAATTCAGCAAACCGCGCTCGCTTTCCGAATGGCAGCGCGATTTGCGCGAAACGCTCGATGCTTTTTTCGAAGCGGAGGAAGCGGCGCAGCGCGAATTGAACCGACTTCGCGCCGCTATCGCTGCTCTCGGTGAAATTGGCGCGGCCTCGCAAAATGAAAGCGCAGTCCCGCTCGATGTCGTGACCGCGCAACTGGAACATTCTCTCGACGAATCCAACGGCGGCGCCGGCTTTCTGTCCGGCCAGCTTACCTTTTGCGCGCTCAAACCAATGCGCAGCATTCCATTCAAAATTATTTGCCTCCTCGGGCTGAACGACACGGCCTATCCGCGACATAATCGCGCCCCGGGTTTTGATCTGGTGGCGCAAGATCCGAAACGGGGAGATCGAAATATCCGCGACGTTGATCGCGAGCTTTTTCTGGAGGCGCTTCTTTCCGCGCGCGAAGTTTTCTACCTCAGTTACGTCGGGCAGTCGTTGCGCGACAACAAACCGCTGCCGCCAAGCGTGCTGGTGAGCGAAGTGCTCGGCTATGTTGCGGAAAATTTCGAAACGCCGATCGGTGAGTTTGTAATCCAACATCCGTTGCAGGCCTTCAGCCCCCGCAATTTTCAAGATAATGGCAGGTTGTTCAGTTACTCGGCGGACAACTGTGCGGCCGGAATCATCTCGGAAAAGGATCGGTTTGAAGCACCGGCATTCTTCGATCGACCATTAAGCGAGCCGGAACAGAAATGGCGTGACGTGGAAATTGCTAGGCTGGTGGAGTTTTTTTCTCATTCGACGAAATTTTTCGTGCGGCATCGGCTGGGAATCGACCTGCCACGCGATCGTGAAGAAGTGGAAGATCGCGAGGCGTTCACGCTGCATTCGCTCGATCGTTACAGCATTGAGCAGCAATTGCTGGATGATGCCCTCGATGGGGTTGGTCCGGACAGCGCGCTCGCCTCAGTGCGGGCGTTGGGCGTTTTGCCGCCGGGTGGGACGGGTGGACTAATTTTTGATGAATTATGCGCCAATGTGACAACGTTCGCCGACGCCATTCGTCAGCAGGTCGCGGTGCGAGCGCAACAGGCAACTATTGTTCATGCGGACATTGGTGATTTCACTTTGGGCGGTCGAATCGATCGCGTCCGCGGTGACACTCTGCTGCATTACCGGTTAACGAGATTAAAAACGAAAGATTTCGTGCGGATCTGGATCGAGCATCTGGCGCGGAACTTGACCGAAAAGAAGCCCGCGCTGCTTTTTGGAAAAGAAGGAGACGAGATCGCCGGTTACGAATTTCCGCCGATGGAAAATGCGCGCGAGGTTCTGACCAACTTGCTGACGATTTATTGGGGCGGCCTCCGCCTGCCACTGCGGTTATTTCCGCGAAGTTCCTGGACGTTTGTCGAAAAAATCTTTGCCGGGAAGAAGCTGGATAGCGCGCGCTATTCCGCAAGAAGCGATTGGAAGAGCAACGAGTACGACGACAAGAGCAGGGGCGAACGCGACGATAGTTATATTAAGCTGGCGTTCCGCAATACCGACGACGTCCTCGATGAGGAGTGGGAAAAAATTAGTCTTCTTGTTTTCAAACCGATTTTTTCTGCGCGTAAACGGCGATGAAACCGGAATTCACCGCCGCACAGACTCCACTGGAAAAGGGATTCACCGTCATCGAAGCGAGCGCGGGCACGGGGAAGACAACGACGATATCGGCCATCGTTTTGCGATTGCTGGTAGAGCAGGGGATCCCGATCGAGCAAATTCTGGTTACTACTTATACGGAGCTTGCGACCGCGGAATTGCGTGGTCGCATTCGCGACACAATCGTGGACGCGCTTACCCAGGAGCATCTGCCATTCGTCCAGGAGATCATCGAAAAAGTTACCGACCGAAAACAGTTCGAGCGCAGGTTGAAACTGGCGCTGCAAAGTTTTGATGAAGCTCCCATCTTCACCATTCACGGTTTTTGCGCGCGCGTTTTAGCCGATCGCGCATTCGAAAGCGGAGTGCTGTTCGAGACGGAGCTGGTGACGGATCAATCTCGTTTCGTACATGAAGTCGCGGACGATTTTTGGCGCGCTCATTTTTACTCTGACGACAGCATTATGGCTGGGTTGGTGCGGGAGCGCTTGACACCAGCGCGACTGGTTGAGTTGCTCGTTCAGCTAACCAACAATCCGAGTTTGCGCGTTTCGCCCCCTTCCGAAAATCACGCCGCTCTGGAAAAGAAAATTACCGAATTGTGCCGCGCCGGCGGCAATCCCGAGGAAATTGCACAATTGGCGGAACGTTTCATTGTCTCGCTGCAATCAGAATTTTGTGAATGGGCGCGTAAGGAGTTGCGCCGGCGGAAGACGGATCGGCGCGTCCAATCCTTTGATGACATGCTTACGCGACTAGACGAAGCATTGCGGGGCGAGAGGGGGAAAGAGTTGCGAAAAAGTTTGCGCGAGCGTTTCACCGCCGCGCTGGTGGATGAGTTCCAAGACACCGATCCGGTGCAGTATTCGATCTTCTTGCAGATTTATGGCGGTAGCGACAGGTCAGTATTTTTTATCGGCGATCCCAAACAGGCAATCTATGGATTTCGCGGCGCGGACGTTTTTACTTATTTGGAAGCGGCAAAAGTTGCGAATCGCCGTTACACCTTGGGGCGGAATTGGCGTTCGGAGGCGAAGCTCCTCGATGGAGTAAACGCGATTTTCCGCCGGCGCGGCGATCCTTTTGTCATTGAAAGCATCGATCTTTCGCCGGTAACGGCATCGGGAAAAGCCGACGCGGAGCCGCTTACGATTGGCGGCCGGCGGGATCAACCGCTGCGTTTCTGGATCGCATCGACTGACGACAAGGCGCGAGTAGAAGAAGCGGTGGCGGCAGAGATTGCCTCATTGTTGACCGGGGAAACAAAAACCGGGGAGAGGAAAATTGAGCCGCGCGACATCGCGGTCCTGGTGAATAACAACACGCAGCCAGGCTGGGTTCAGAGGGCGCTGGCAGATTATCGAATTCCGTCGGTCGTTTACAGTGCAGCCAGCGTTCTCAAATCCGGCGAGGCGTCGGAGTTATCGCGGGTGCTGATGGCAGTGTCGCAGCCGACGCATGAAAGAATTGTTCGGTCTGCGCTGGCGACAGAGGTGTTCGGCCTGAATGCGAGCGCGCTGGAGAATTTGTCGAGCGATGAAGCGGACTGGGAAGCGACGCTCAATCGCTTTGCCGATTACCACGTGCTTTGGCGCGACCACGGTTTCGTGCAAATGATGCGGGCACTTCTCATCGGCGAGAAAGTGCGGTCGCGTTTACTGCGCTGGCGGGACGGCGAACGGCGGCTCACGAACGTTTTGCATTTGATCGAACTGTTGCATGCAGCCTGTGTTGAAAATCGCCTCGGCATTAATGGGCTGATCAAGTGGCTGTCGCGGCAAATTTCGCTCGGCGCCGAATTAAAAGACGAACATGAATTGCGTTTGGAAAGTGACGAAGACGCGGTCCGGATCGTTACTATTCACAAAAGCAAAGGGCTCGAGTATGACATCACTTTTTCCCCGTTTGCGCGCAAGGAACCATGGAGCGCGGCGAAGGAATTCTTGAAGTTTCATGAAGACGATAAACTCGTGCTCGATCTGGAAGAATTACCGGCGCACAAACAAATCCGGAGTCGCGAAGAGCTGGCGGAGATGGTTCGCCAACTTTACGTCGGACTTACCCGGGCGAAACATCGCAGCTATCTGATTTGGCAGGAAAGGAAAGCAAAATCGAAATCGGCTCTGGCCTGGTTATTTTCCGAGGAAGCGTCGGCCGACGCATTTCTCGAGGAAAAAGGCGAGTCCAATACGAGCGGAAGTGTGCGAGTCGCATTTGGCGAAAGCGATTTAATTGCGGTTGAAGATTTACCCGAAGGCGGAGCAAAGGTTTTCCCACCGATACCGGCGTTACGAACATCAATGGCGCCGCGAGTTTTCGATAAGGAGATCGATCGAAGCTGGCGGATTTCGAGTTTCAGTTCGCTGATTAACGGGCGAACGGAAGAACCGGAGGCACCGGATTACGATCGCGCTGAAATTGGCGTCGAAATTGCCGAAGAACCGGTCCTCCAAACGCAGGGCATTCACGCTTTTCCCGGTGGGATGCGGGCCGGGACCTGCCTGCATTTGATTCTGGAGGAACTTGATTTCGCCGATTCCTCGCAACTGCGACCGCTCGTCGCGAGAAAGCTGAGCGATTTTCATTTCGCAAACTTCGATGAAGTGGTGTGCGACACTTTGGAGAAAACGTTGCGAGTTCCACTTGGGGAAGATGGCTTCACGCTTTCCCAAGTCTCGCGCCCGTCGCGTCTGTCGGAACTGGAGTTCATTTTTCCAATTACCGCATTAACCACGGAACGTCTGCGCAAGGTGTTTCAGATGGAGGAGCTGCCACTTGCGATCGATCGCCTGCAGTTCGCGCCGGCCAATGGATTCATGAAAGGATTCATCGATCTAGTTTTTGAGCACGAGGGACGTTTCTATTTTGTCGATTGGAAATCGAATTGGCTGGGTGCGGACTCTGCCAGTTACACGCCTGAGAGCGTTGCGACGGAAATGGCGCGGCATTTTTACAATTTGCAGCTTGGTATTTATGCGGTCGCGCTGCATCGCTACTTGGAACGGCGTCTTCCGGATTACGAGTACGAGAAGAATTTCGGCGGCGCCTTCTATATTTTTCTGCGCGGAATCGATCCGAGCAAACAGAACAACGGGATATTCTCAACACGCCCGCCGCGCAAGTTCGTGGAAGAACTGAATGAAATTTTCCATGGGAACTCTTGAGCTTGAAGTTCATTTCATCGATCGGCATTTTGCGGCGCTGATTAACCGGTTGGCAAAGGTTCCATCGCCGGAACTGGAGTTGGCCGCCAAATTGGTGAGCAATTTTCGCGAGCGCGGAGATGTTTGCATAGCGCTGCGAGCGATTACTGCCAGCGACGCCTCAAAAATCGGAGGTCCGGATATTCCGCCGCTGCATAGTTGGGTAAGAAAATTGCGCGCTTCGGGTGTTGTCGGCAAACCCGGGGAATTTGCGCCCCTCATCCTAGATGAGAACGAGCGACTTTACCTTCAGCGTTACTGGAAATATGAGGATGAACTGGCGCGCAATCTTCGGGCGCGCTTGAGAGAACATCCGATTCGCGACTTTAACCACACCGAGTTAGCGAGCAATTTGGCAAAACTCTTTCCCGCTCAGTCAGATTTGCAAAAAGTGGCGGCTTTCGTCGCGGCAACGTCGCGACTCTGCGTCATTTCGGGCGCGCCCGGAACCGGAAAAACGCGCACCATTGTTTTGATCTGTGCGCTCCTGATCGCACTTGCGGGAAAACGCGACCTCAATTTTGTGCTGGCCGCTCCAACTGGCAAAGCGGCGGTCCGACTTAAGGAAACAATAGCGCAAACGCGACCCTTGCTGCGGTTGCCTGGCGCGATTGATGAAAAGCTTCCGGTGGATGCGTCAACCATCCAGCGTTTGCTCGGAGCCAAAGGCGATTCGCCCCATTTCCGACACGATGCCAAAAACCCGCTGGTGGCGGATGTCGTGATTGTAGACGAGGCATCGATGATCGACCTGGCGCTACTGGCAAAGCTGTTCGATGCAGTGCGACCGGACACGCGTATTATCCTGGTCGGTGACAAGGATCAACTCGCATCCGTAGAAGCGGGAAGCGCCTTTCGCGATATTTGCACGCCTGGTTTCGAGCTTGGAGTCTCTGTCTCGTTAGCAGAAACATTCGCGGAATGCACGGGCGAGGAATTGGAGGGAACGAGTGCGAGCGAAGCTCCGATTCATTCCGTGGTCGTTGAATTGCGGCGCAACTATCGTTTTACGCCAGAAACGGGAATTGCCGAACTGAGCAATGCTGTAAATCAAGGCGATGCCGAGAGCGCAATCGCGGTATTGAAAAAGGGCGGCCGAATTTGCTGGCGGCCGACGCCATCGGCACAAAGTTTCGAGCGAGAACTGCGCGACCGCGTCTTTCCGCGATTTGAGAAGTTTTCAACGCTGACCGATCCAGCAGATGCCTTGAATCAACTGGCGGAATTCACCGTCCTGTGCGCGTTGCGCCGCGGGCCGTGCGGCGCGGAAACAGTGAATCGGTTGCTGGGGCGGATGGTGCGGGAGACGGGGAGCATCGAAGATGATGGGCCGTATCATGCGGGAGAGCCGGTCATTATCGTGCGAAACGATTACAATGTCGGTCTTTTTAATGGTGACCTCGGGATCGTCCTGCCGGATGCGACGAGTAGCGAGCTGCGGGTTTTCTTCCGCGGCGAAGACGGAGACGTGCTCAATTTTGCGCCAGGACGTTTGCCGGCGCACGAACCCGCTTTTGCTTTGACCGTTCACAAGAGCCAAGGATCGGAGTTTCGTGATGCGCTGCTTATTTTACCCAAAAGAGACGCGCCGGTGTTGACCCGTGAGCTACTCTATACAGGTGTAACCAGAGTGCGCGAGACGGTGGAAGTCTGGGCCGCGGAAAATATCTTAAGGCAAACCATCGAACGAAAAATAGAACGGAATTCAGGATTGCGGGATCGTCTTTGGAAGAAACCGGCCGGCAGTTAATCGTTGACTTCGCTGGCCTAAATTTGAGACAGTACCGCGTGAATTTGAGGCAACCATCTTGGAAATAATGGTTGGGAAATCGACAACTCACCATGGGATTGGGGACGGAAGCGGCCCAGTTTTTTGATCCCGAAGGCCAGAAACGATGCCAGTCAGGCAGCCAATCACGCGAGAGGGTCGAGTGATTTTTTCGAGCGGCGAACGCGGATTCACCGCCAAAGACGTAGTCGATTGCGCGCTCGTGCGCGGCGAAATCGATCCGTTGTGGAAAGAATTCTTGCGAGTGGCTGAGTGCGATCGCCTGGCGAACGAACGGGAGTTGGAATTGGACGATTCGGCGCTTGATTCTGCGGCGATTGCATTTCGTTACAGGCATGACCTGATCACGGCGGAAGAAACCGAACGATGGCTCGAGGATCGCGGAGTTTCGCTGGCCGAATTCAGTGATTATTTTGGTCGCCAATATTGGGGGCGCTCTTACACCGGCACGCTCGATCCGCCCAAATCCAGCTATGAAACGGCGTCGCCGGAAGAGAAGGATCTTTTTCTGGTTGATCTAATTCTGTCAGGCTCACTGGATCGAATGGCGGAACGACTAAGTTATCGAGTTGCGGCACAAGCAGATGAAGCGAGCGATAACAAGGCAAGTTTGGATGAGGAGCGTGCCCGGTTTTTGGCGGCGGCGAAAATTGAGCAGGCCGAACTGGCCGATTGGCTGGCGCATCTTGGGCGGAACCAGGAATGGCTCGATGAAACACTCGCGACCGAGGCGGTCTACCAGCGGCGTGTCGCGCAAATTCTTACCGAACAAGCGCTCCAGAAAGAGCTGGGGCCGATGCAACTCAATCTCACGCGTTTTCAGCTCGAGACGGTCGAAGTCGATTCACGCGATGCCGCGGCGGAAGTGGTTGCCTGTGTGCGCAACGACGGCATGGAAATGAGCGAAGTAGCGGAAGAAAGCCGGTACCCGTTCCACCATAGCGAAGTTTTGCTGGAGGACGTTCCGCTCGAACAGCAGCAACGGTTCTTAAGTGTAAAAGCCGGCACCCTGTTCGATCCCATTCCGCGAAGCGACGCCTTCGAAGTTTGGAGGGTGAAAACGCGAACCGAACCGTCCTTGCAGGACCCGGTTATTCGCGCGCGCCTGGAGGGCCGCATTGTTGACCGTTGTTTCAATGAATTGCTAAGCAAATACATTGATTGGAAATTCTTCGTGCCTCCTAGCGAATGAACGCAAAAGATGTCGATTTGCTGCGGCGCTCCGATCTCTTTCGGTTTTTACCCGACGAACATTTCGAGAGAATCCGGCCGCTGCTTCAAGAGGAACGGCATGACTTTGGCGATTTGATCGTCAAGCAAGGCGATCCCGCCAGCGCCTTTTATATTTTAATTTCGGGACGCGCCCGGGTTGTAAAGTCGGGAGCTAGCAACGGCGAGGAGATTGTCCTGGCTACGCTTCGGCCCGGAGACAGCTTCGGCGAGGCAGCGCTCACGGAAGGCGGGACGCGGACAGCGACAGTTCGGTGTAGCACCTCGGTGGAAGTGTTGCGACTGGATCGGGCCCAGTTTCTCGCGCTCACTGAAACGGCTCCAGAATTTAAAGAGTACATGCAGGTGACGCGACGCGCGCGAACGCTCCAGAGTTTCCTCTACGAATTTAGTAATTTCGGGCGACTGCCGACTCCCGCGCTTCGAGAAGTGATCGAGAAACTCGAGCGAGTTCAATTTCGAAAGGGCAACCTCATTATTAAGGAGGGCGACTCCGCGGGACCGATGTACATCCTGGAGAAAGGACGAGCCCGCGCTTTTACGCAGAACAATGGCGCTAAGGTGAACCTCGCATTTTATCGGGATGGCGACTTTTTTGGCGAGCTCTCGATTTTGAACGGCTCACCGCGAGCGGCCTCGGTCGAAGCATATTCGGATTGTGATCTTCTCGCGCTCGATCCGGATGCCGTGCGCAGTTTGAAGCAGAGCTATCCCGAATTCGGCAAGTTGCTGGAGGAACGCCTGGCGCAATACAAAGCGAAAACCGAAGCGCGTATTCCCCTCGATTTCACCGAGGAATTGGTTCCGGCCGAAACGCTGGCGCATAACAAAGTCGCGCTCGATGGGAAATTCGCGGTCAAGGAAAAGGAGAACGCGGAGGCGCCCTTTGCCGACGACGAAGGACATTTCCGGAAAAGGAAGCGCCGCATCCGCAAATTCGAGCATATCACGCAGATCGATGAAATGGATTGCGGCGCGGCCAGTCTGGGCATGATTTGCCGGCACTTCGGGCGCAAGGTCAGTCTCGCGCGCATCCGACAGCTTTGTCACACCGCCACCGATGGTACGAGTTTAAAAGCGCTTTGTCGCGCGGCGGTCGAGCTCGGTCTGGCGGCGCGAGCGTTGAAGGTTTCGCTTCGCAATCTTTCGGTGATGCCCCTGCCCGCGATTGTACACTGGGAAGGCAATCACTGGATGGTGCTCTACGACGTCGATGAAATGCACGTGCGCGTGGCCGACCCAGCCCTGGGCTTACGCAAAATTCCACGGAAGGAATTTGAACAAAAATGGTCGGGTTACGCGGCGTTGTTTGATTACACAATTGCGTTTGAACAGGCGCCGGAAAGCAAACCAAGCATGGCCTGGGTCTGGCCGTTCCTGGCAAAGTTCCGCAAGATTTTGCTGCAGGTGCTGGGACTTGCGGTCGCGGTCAGTTTCCTCGAGCTGCTCTTCCCGGTCTTCACTCAGATGGTGGTGGACAAGGTAATCGTCGAGAATGATCTCGGCCTTCTCAAGACCATCATCCTCGGCATGTTCGCCGCGATTATTTTTGTGCAACTGGCAGCGATCGCGCAGGAATATTTGCTCGCCTTTGCTGCCGTGCGGCTCGATACGGCTATCCTCGATTTTCTCAGCCGGCAGCTTCTCTCTTTGCCGATGAGCTATTTTAGCAGCCGCCGGACGGGCGACATTCAACGCCGGCTTGATGGCGCACGCCAGGTCCGCCAATTCGCCGTGCAACATGGCGTCGCCGCGTTATTGGCGATGGTGCATTTGCTTGGGGCAGTGGTGTTGATGGCGCTCTATAGCGCCTGGCTCACGCTGGCCTTCCTTGCCACCGTGCCGCTCTATGCCGGTTTAATGTATTTCTCGCTCAAAGTTCTGCGACCACTTTTCGCCGAGGTTGAGGAGAGCCAGGGAAAATATAGTTCGCATCAAATTGATGCCATCAAAGGGATCGAAGCAGTCAAAGCTGCCTCGGCCGAGTCGGTCTTCCGCGATGCGATGTTGAACGAGTTTCTTTCCGTCTCGAAAAAGATTTTCCGCTCCAATTTCGTGGTTATGTCTTACGACAGCGTGCTGCAAACCATCGGCTTGCTCTCGACCGCGATTTTTCTGTGGGTCGGCGCGAACCAGGTCATCAATGGTCATCTCAGCGTTGGCGGCTTTGTCGCCTTTAGCTCGCTAACCGCGATCGCTTACGCCGCGATCCTGCGCACGCTCGGTGTTTGGGACAATCTGCAGTTGGCGGCGGTTTTGATGAATCGGCTCAACGATATCTTCGAACAGGAACCCGAGCAGGGACGCGACCGTTCGCGCTTGACCCCCGTGCACAGTTTGGAAGGCCGGATTGAATTGCGCAACGTGAGTTTCAGATATGGCGGACCGGAAGCTCCCAACATATTGAGTAATATCACGCTCGACTTGCCGCCGGGTCGAATGATCGCGTTCGTCGGGCGAAGCGGTTGCGGCAAGACCACGCTGGTCAAACTGATCGCCGGTCTCCTCGAACCGACGGAAGGCACGATCCTGTTCGATAACGTCGATCTGAAGAACCTGAATTATCGGGATGTGCGCCGTCATATCGGAATGGTGTTGCAGGAAAACCACATGTTTAACGAAACAATCGCGCGCAATATTTCCTTCGGCGACCCTGAACCCGACCTCGATCGTGTCCTCGCCAGCGCCCAGGCTGCGGCGGCGCACGATTTCATCATGCGTTTGCCGATGGGTTATGAGACGAAAATCGGCGAATCTGGTCTCGCGATCTCGGGTGGACAAAAGCAACGCATCGCGATTGCGCGTGCCATTTATAACAATCCTCCGATTCTGATTTTCGACGAAGCAACCAGTGCGCTCGATACGGAATCGGAGCGGGCGATCCAAAATAACCTCGGCCGCATTATGGCCGGACGCACTACCATCGCAATTGCGCATCGCTTGAGCACGATTCGAGAGGCCGACTCAATTATCGTGCTGGAAAAAGGCAGCGTGGCCGAAATTGGCTCGCACGATGAGCTGATGGCGCAACGCGGTTTGTATTTTTATTTGTCCAGTCAGCAAATGGGTGTCGGCGGATGAGCTCGGAAACCTACTCGCCCAGCTCGTTTGAAACCGAATCGGAGATGCTCCCGCAGGATCCGCCGCCGAAAGTCATTCGTTTTATGGGTTGGTGGTTGATCTGGCTTTTTATCATCGGGCTTTTGGCAGCCATTTTTGTGCACCTTCCCGAAACAGAGCACGCCGCGTTTGTCCTCATACCGCGCGAAGGGGCCGATCCAATTCAGTCGCCGCGCCTCGCCACGGTGAATCGCGTTTCCGTTACGGAAGGGCAAACGGTTGCAGCAGGCGCGGAACTTTTCGTCCTGCGATCGGACGAGATTCGGGCATTCGATACGCAGCTGCAAACCCTGACGGAAGATTTGCATACGCAGGAATTGACCCTGGCGAAAATGGACGAAGCCTATGCTGCCGAAGCAAACATTAAGAATGCGCAAGTGTCCCAGGCGGAAAGCGAGCTGCGATTTCGCGAGAAGCAAACCGCGAGCAATCGCGAGTTGCTCAACCGGCTGGAGAAGCTTTCGAAAAGCGGCGGTTTTTCCCAGATCGACTTGATCAAGCTTCAGCTTGAGGCTGCTGGAGCGGAAAAAGATCAAGCTGTTGCCCAGCGCACACTCGAGCAGGTGAAACTCGAGCGGCAACAACTGGAAAATCAGAATTCGCGGAAACGCGCGGAGCAAGCCGGCGAAGTGCAGAAGTTGAAGATGAAACTCGGCGCTTTGAAAGGTGACCTCGAAAATTCGCAAAAGAATCTGCTGACGATTCGCGCGCCCTACGACGCCGTCATCATTTCCCTCGCTCAGCGCAATGTTGGCAGCGTTGTGCAAAGCGGACAGGAGCTTTGCCAGCTTGGACGCAGGGACGCCAAACCGCTCGCGCGCTTGATGCTGAACGAGTCCGGCCTGGCGAAGTTAAAATCGGATCAATTGGTGCGGTTTTTCTTCGAAGCGTATCCGTATCAACGCTACGGCGCGCTCAGCGGAAAGCTCGATTGGGTGAGCCCGTCCGCGGTCGCGGGAGCAAGCGGTCAATATTTCGTTGGGCTGGCCTCACTGGATGAAGCTGCGAATCGACACCACCTTTCGTTACGGCCTGGAATGAAAGGTGAAGCGCGGATTCGGGTGGGAAGCCGGACGTTGATTGAATATGCGTTCGAACCGATCCGGCAATTGCGCGAGGGAATTCGAAATTAATGGAACAGCGTCTCTCCAGTTTGAAGGTTGAAGATCTGCGAACGACGAACGCAGCGATGACGCGCTGCATCAGCCTGGCCAAGCTCGCGGCGAAATCAGAGGTTCCAATTGTTTTGCTGGGCGAAACCGGCACCGGAAAAACGCTGCTGGCGCAGGCCGTTCACAACTCTTCCGCTCGCGCCCAGGGTCCATTCATTTCTTTTAATGCTTCGGCGATGAGCGACACGCTGCTGGAGAGCCAGCTTTTCGGTCACGAAAAAGGCGCGTTCACCGGCGCGCAACAAGCGGTGAAGGGTAAATTCGAACTCGCGAACGAAGGCACAATTTTCCTCGACGAAATTTCCGACATGAGTCCGCTCGCCCAGGTAAAAATCTTGCGCGTGCTCGAATACGGCGAATTCGAGCGGCTCGGCTCCGAACGAATGTTGAAGACGGATGCGCGGATCATTTGCGCCACCAACGTTTCGCTGCGCGATCGGGTGCGTCAGGGAAAATTTCGCGAGGACCTCTATCATCGCCTGAATGGTCTTACTATTTTGATTCCCGCGTTGCGGGATCGCCGGGAAGAGCTACCGGGACTAATCGCAAACGAGTTGAAAGTGTCGGCATCAAGAATGGGTAAAGAGAT
>Ga0207697_10000024_pt1 | contig 53113 bp, 48 predicted proteins | sample KBSSwiS5withPhiX_FD_184293 | JGI IMG/M metagenome (GOLD analysis project Ga0207697, IMG submission 184293) | Switchgrass rhizosphere microbial communities from Kellogg Biological Station, Michigan, USA, with PhiX - S5 (SPAdes) (version 2) | ecosystem: Host-associated > Plants > Roots >... | reverse complement strand
CGCCACGGGTCGACATTCCCGACAAGGTCACCGGCCGCTTCACCTACATGCAGGACTTCCGCGTGCCCGGCATGCTGCACGGGCGCGTGGTGCGGCCGCCCGCCATCGGCGCCAAGCTTGAAAAGGTGGACGATTCCGCGGCCAGGAAAATCCCGGGCGTTGCCAGAGTGGTGCGCGAGGGCGATTTCCTCGGTGTCGTCGCGACGAGTGAATGGGACGCGATCCGCGGCGCGGATGCGCTCAAGGTCACCTGGTCGAAATCCGAAACGCTGCCCGACCAGGCAAAGCTCTGGGAGCACGTGCGAGCCACCAAGGTGGTGAAGGAAGACGCCACCAGCAACGTGGGTAACGTGGCGGAAGCCTTGGCGAAGGAAGGGGCGAAGCTCCGTAAGGCAACCTATGACTTCGCCATCCACACGCACGGTTCGATCGGACCGTCGTGCGCTATTGCCGAGTTCAAGGATGGCAAGCTGACCTCATGGTCAGCGTCACAGGCCACGCACGACCTGCGCAAGCAACTCGCGTTGATGCTCGGCCTCTCGCCGGACAACGTGCGCTGCATCTATGTGGAAGGTGCCGGCTGCTACGGCCGTAACGGCCACGAGGATGCTGCCGCCGACGCCGCGCTGCTGGCGAAAATCGTGGGCGCGCCGGTGCGAGTCCAATGGTCGCGAGCGGACGAGCACGGCTGGGACCCGAAAGGCCCACCGACGCTCGTCGATCTGCAGGCGAGCACTGATGACGCAGGCAACGTGACCGCTTGGGACTCAATCTTCTATATCCCGCAGGCCGGCCCCGAGCTCAATGTCCCACTGGTGGCGGCTGATCTTGCCGGCATGCCGACCGCGAAAGTGTCATTCCCGGGCAATATCTTCCAGCTTTCGGCGATCCCGTACAAATTCCCTAACGTAAGAACGGTCTGTCGCCGCCTGGAAACGACGCCACTGCGTCCATCCTGGATCAGAACCCCAGGGCGTATGCAGAATACTTACGCCAACGAATGCTTCTTCGATGAACTGGCGGCGGCGGCGGGCATCGACCCGCTGGAATTCCGTCTGAAATATCTCGACCCCGCCGACAAGCGCGGGATCGAGGTGCTCGAGCGGGTGGCTGCGTTGGCCAAGTGGGATAAACGCCCCTCGCCAAAAAAAGCGTCCAGCGGCAACGTCGTTAAGGGACGCGGCATCAGCTACACGAAATACGAACTGGTGCGCACCTATGTCGGTGCGGTCGCCGAGGTCGAAGTTGATCGCTCGACTGGCCGTATCGCCGTTCCCAAGTTCTACATCACCCACGACTGCGGCCAGATCATCAACCCCGACGGCTTGAAGAGCCAGATCGAGGGCAATGTGATCCAGACCGTAAGCCGCACGCTCATCGAAGAACTTAAATTCGACCGCTCGCAGGTCACTAGCCTCGACTGGGCGAGCTACCCGATCCTCAAGTTCCCGCAAGTGCCCGACATCGTGATCGAGCTTATTGACCGGCCGAACGAAAAGCCGTGGGGTGCGGGCGAGCCCGCCGCCGCGGTCATCCCGTCCGCGATCTCGAACGCGGTGTTCGACGCGATCGGCGTCCGGCTGCGCTCGATCCCCTACACGCCGGCCAAGGTCCTCGCCGCAATGCAGGCGACCTGACGGATGCAGCAATAGCGGAGCGCCCCGGCGGGGCGCTCCGTCATTTTGGAAGGAACTACAATGACCATCGCCAGTCGCGTGGGCGCTCTTGTTACAACTGTCATCCTTGCCTTCGGAACTGCAATGCCAGCCAAGGCCGATCTCGTCAAAGAACTCATACCGACCGGCAAGCTGCGCGTGGCCATCGCGATCGCCCCTGCCCCGTCCGCCTTCTACGCAGTGAAGGATGGCACGACCGGCAAGTTCCGCGGCGTCACTGTCGACCTTGGCGCCGCATTGGCGCGGAAGCTGGGGGTGCCGGTCGAATTCCTCCCACACCTTGCGTCCGGCGAGATCCAGAATTCAGCCGCGAGTGGAAAATGGGACGTGACCTTCATGCCGGTCGACGAGGAGCGCAAGAAATTCGTCGATTTCGGCAATGCCTACCACCTTCTACAGAGTACATATCTGGTCGCACCAGGGTCTAAGCTCGCGAAAGTCGAGGACGCGAATGCACCCGGCGTTCGCATCGGCGGCATCGCCAATACCGCGACGTTCCGGGCGGCGCAGCGCACGGCGCCGACCGCAACCTTCGTCACCGTCCCCGGTGTCGACGCGGCGATCGCTGCGATGAATGCCGGCGAAATCGACTGCATCGCGATGTCGCGCGAGTCGCTGTCCGGTCTCGTTACGAAAATTCCGGGTTCGCGCACGCTCGAAGGCGGGTTTCTCAATTCATCGACCGCCGTCGCCGTCCCGAAAGGCAAGGCGGACGCCCTCGCCTACGTCAGCGCCTTCATCGAAGAGGCGAAAGCCAATGGCCTTGTCCGCAAGGCGCTGGATTCGATGAACCTGCAAAACTCCCAGGTCGCGCCGGCCGGGATGAAACCCTGAACACGGCGTGCTATGCGGTAGACGCGCGCTTCATTCACTCCCGATTTCTCTGGAGTTCGTATCAATGGTCGATTCCGCTGTTTCGCAGCAACTCACCCCCACCGGAAAACTTCGTGTCGCCATCGCCATAGCGCCGGCGCCGTCGGCGCAATTCGCCATCAAGGATGAAGCGACCGGCGCCTACCGTGGCGTTGCCGTCATTCTCGGGAAAGCGCTCGCGAAAAGGCTCGGTGTCGAGGCTGAACTCATCGCCCACAACGGCTCCGGCGAAGTGCAGAACTCGGCCGCCGACAACAAGTGGGACGTCGCGTTTCTGCCGGTGGACGAGGAACGCAAGAAATTCGTCGATTTCGGCAATGCCTACCATATCTTGCAAAGCACTTATCTGGTCGCGCCGGGCGCGAAGCTGAACGCGGTCAGCGAGGCCGACCGGCCGGATGTGCGCATTGGCGGGGTCGCTAACACCGCGACTTTCCGCACGTCGAACAAGACGGCGCCGAACGCAGCTCACACCGGCTTCGAAAAGGCGGATGAGGCGGTCGCGGCCTTGCGCGACGGCAAGCTCGACGCGATCGCTTTTTCCCGCGAGTCACTTACCGGCCTGCAGACCAAGGTCCCCGGCTCGCGCATCCTCGACGGCGGCTTCATGAATTCGACGACATCGGTCGCCGTGCCAAAAGGAAAGCCGGCGGCACTTGCCTATGTGACTGAGTTCATCGAGGAAGCGAAGGCATCGGGCCTCGTGCGCAAGGCCTTCGACGAAATAGGACTCAAGAGTTCGCAGGTTGCGCCAGCTGGGATGAAGTCTTAGGCCGACCTACGCTTGCTTGTCGGGAGTCGACACCACGAGCCCATCGAGTTCGTCGCTTACTTTTATCTGGCAAGACAGGCGTGAATTGGGTCGCACGTCGTACCCGAAATCGAGCATGTCTTCTTCCATCGGCGACGGTCCGCCAACTTTCTCGCGCCAGGCTTCGTCGACGTAGACGTGACAGGTCGCGCACGCACACGCCCCGCCGCACTCGGCCTCGATGCCAGGAATGTTGTTGCGGAGGGCCGTTTCCATCACGGTCGAGCCGTTCTCGGCATCAACCGTGCGGACAGTGCCGCTTGAGTCGGTATAAGTGATCTTCGGCATGAGGAAGCGTAGCAGGAGTGACCGCGCCAGCAGGTGGCGCGCGCCTCCTATATAGTCATTCCCTTGAGGACGCCATCCCCAATCAATGGGCACGGATCAAGGCGGAAATCGCCGCGCGGGCCTCTTCCACCGCCTGTGCAAGCTCCTCAATCGCGCGGCTGCTTTCACCGGACTTTGCCTGTGCAGTCGCTTCGACCTCGGCGGCAGCACTGGCAACCCGCGTTGCACCGATTCCGACAGCCGATCCTTTGAGCGTGTGAGCGAGCGTCGCGATTGCAGCCGGCTCGCTCGCGCGCATACGCTCGAGCAGCAGTTCCGACTGGCGATCGAACAGCTGAAGAACTTCCCGTTCGAGGCTGCGATCGCCGAACGTTATGCGCGCGAGATGATCGCGGTCGAGCACCGCCACCTTCAGCGCTTCGGGCTGCGCACGCTCGTATATGTTGACCGCGGCTTGCGCCATCTCTGCCTCCCAGCCGTTTTTATTGGCGAAGAGTTTGGCCCGATCGGGATCAAATCCCGGTAAATGCAAGGCAGCGAAAGAAGACGGTGGTTAAGTCGCCGTAAGTGCGGACGACAATTCCTGTTCGCAAATGGTGTTCAGCCGCAACGTGGCCTCAAATCGCCCGCCATCATCCGTCGGCCCGAAGCCGGGGCCGAGGCCCGTTTGCTATGGTTAGCAATCAGTTAACGATGATAAAAAAGTCCTTACCGGCGTGGTTTCTTTCATGTTGCCAAGGCGATAGGATGAGCGCCGGGCGATAAATCGGGGATGTGGGCGGCTCGGCTGCCGCTTCCGTGCCGTGCTTGCGGCATAACCCTCTGATTTCTTGACGGTTCGGGCCGCGGCGACAGTCCGGCGTAATGGCGAGGCGACGACCGAGATGGCGAATACTCCGCAGAAAACTAAAGACGCGACCGAAGAGGCGCTGACCGCCATCCAGGAAGCCCTCAGCATACGCCCAGCAGAAACGCGACCCGGTCCGTCCTTTGGTTCCCCGGAGGCCAGCCTCTCCGACACGCCACCACCCCATGAACCGAGCGACCTCTTTCCGCACGACGGACCGCAAGCAGGATGGCAGGCAGGCGATGCGACGCCACGCCGCGCCGCCAATGACGACCGGATCGGCATTGGTCAGATTCTGCAGGCGCTGCGCCACCGTCCGTCGCGCGGCCCCTATATTGCCGCCGGCGTTGCCGGATTCATCTGGGCTGTCATCTGCATTGCCGCGCTCTATTCGATCGACACGCAGGCGGTGTTCGGCACGGCGAAACTGGGCTTTGCCGCCATGCTTGCGATCGGCGGCGCCATTATCGTGCCCGTCGTCTTTTTCTTCGTGCTCGCCCACATGTTCAATCGCGCGCAGGACATGCGCGTCGTCGCTGAGTCGATGGCCGAAGTTGCGATGCGCCTGGCGCAGCCCGAAACCGTCGCCCGCGAATCCATTGTCACCGTCGGCCAGGCCATCCGGCGCGAAGTCGCGGCCATGGGTGATGGTGTCGAGCGTGCACTCGCTCGCGCGGCAGAGCTTGAAGCACTCGTTCACAACGAGGTGTCAGCGCTCGAACGTGCCTATAACGACAACGAGGTCCGAATCCGGGATCTGCTCACGGAACTGACCAACCAGCGTGAAACGCTGGTCAATCAGGCCGAGCAGGTTCGCAACGCGATCGCCAGCGTCCACCTCGATCTCGCCCACGACATCACCTCGGTCGGCGACCTGGTTTCCGACAAGGTCAATGAGGTCGCCCAGCGCGTTACCCGCTCCCTGACCGAAAAAGGCGAGCACATTACCCTTGCGCTCGGCCACGCCGGCGATTCCATGATTGACGCATTGAGTGAGCGCGGATCGACGCTGCTCGACCGGCTCGAAACGACAAGTGATCAGGCGACCAACGCCATCTCATCCGCGAGCGACCGCCTCTCCGCCAGCCTTAACTTCAAGACCGAGCATGTGCACGACGAGTTCGCCGACCTTGCGGCTCGTCTGCAGCAGATGATGACCGCGCGCCTCGATCAGGTCGCGCAGAACTTTTCCGACAAGTCGTCAGTGACCATTGAATCCATGGCGTCCCGGTCGCAGCAGTTGACCGATGCCATCACGGACACCAGCGGCCGCCTTTCGGAATCGATTGTTTCGCGCGCCGAGGAGGTCAACACGGCGCTGCGCTCGACTGGCGATTCCCTCATCCTTGACCTTTCGCTGCGCGGCGGCGACGTCGTCTCGAAGCTCGAGCAAACCGGCGCGCGCATAACCGACACCATTTCCAGCCGCAGCGACGCGGTCGCCGACAACTTCCGCGAAAGTGCCGAAGCCCTGGTCGCCGCCCTCAACAACCGTGGCGAGGCTGTCAAGGAGATGCTCACGGCGCGCCTGCAGGCCTTCGAGTCGATGTTCAATCAAGGCGGGACGGAGCTCACCGAGAAGATATCCCGCGATTCAAGCAACCTCGGCAACCTGATCACCCGGCACATCACGGAGTTTGACCACACGGTGAAGAACTACGGCGGTGAGCTGGTTGGCCGGCTTGGCCAGCGCACCCAGGATGTGGCCGAGGCGCTGCGCAATTACGTCGACACTTTTGATCAGCGCGTGTCCGGCCGCACCGGCGAGATATCGACGACACTCGATCAGCGTCTGGCGCAGTTTGAGACGCTTCTCGGCGCGCGCGTGCTGGATCTGGCCAAGACCCTTACGGAGGGCGGCAAGGACGTCGTCAGCGCACTCGACCAGCGCATTGGCGAGGTGGCCGGCACCATCAATTCACGCGGTGCCGAAGTTGCGGACTCGATCAGCACCAAGATCGGTGAGATCGACCAGACGCTCGGCACCCGGGCGCTCGAAGTCGCAAACAATCTCGACAGCCGAATCGGCCGCTTCGAGGACCTGCTGGTTGGGCGGGCGGAAACGGTCACCAGCCAGATCGAGACCCGTAGCAAGGCGGCCGCCGATGCGCTCAATGCGCGGCTGGAGCAGCTCAGCGAGGTAATCAAGGTCAACTCTGCGGAAGCCGAGCGCTCGCTTGGGCAGCTCGCGCTGACCACCACCGAGGCGATCCGCGCCAGCGCGGGAGATGCCGAGCGCACTTTGGTCGGTGTCAGTGAGGAAGTCGCGCGCAGCTTCGTCGGCAAGGCCGAGGAGATCGCCACAGCTGTCAGCCGTCGTACCAACGAAATGACCACCGTGCTCTCTGAAAAGAGCGGCGGTGTGCTCGCAGCGATCACCGAGAAGAGCACGCAATTCACGCGCGACGTCACAACGGCCACCGATCAGGCGGTAAAGGCGATCGAGGAAAAGGGCTTCGCCTTCACGCGCTCGATGATGGACAACAGCAGCGAAATTTCCCGCATGATCAACACTGCGGGCGAAGCGGCGACCGGCGTGGTCACGCGCACGATCAACGAGCTCAACGAGACCGCGCAGAAAGCGATCGCGCAATCGCAGCACACAGCGACGTCGACCGTAAAGGAAATGCTCGAGACGCACACAATGCTGCGGTCCGACACGACCGCTCTCTTCGAGCGCCTGCGCGAAGCCAACATCATGCTCCAGGAAGTACTCAGCGGCGCTCACGAAAACATGGGTGCGCTGGAAAATACGCTCATGGTGCGTGTGTCCGAATTCGTCACCGCGATGAACGAGGTCACGGCTTCGACCGGCGACGCCACGGGGCGCGTCGAGACGAACATTGCGGCCTTCCGCGACATTACCGCTCAGGTCATCGGCGATCTTGGGCAGTTGGCGCGGCAATTCGACATTCACGGCCGCGACCTTGTTAAGGCGGTCGAGATCATCGATCACAGCAATCAGCGCGCTGATGACAGCGTCAACGAGCGGCGCGTCCAGCTCGATTCCCTGGTCGCCACCCTCGATATCCGCACCGAGGATCTCGAGAAGCGCCTGACCCGATTCTCCGGCCTGCTGGACGAGTCGCTCGAGGCCGCTTCGACGCGCGCCCGCGAGGTCGCCCGCCTCGTCTCGGAAGCCAGCGCCGAAGGCACCCGTGCCATCAGCGAACAATACGAACGCGTCCGCGAGAACGCCGAAGGGGAGCGCCAGCGCTCCGCCGAAGCGATGCGGGCAATCTACGACCAGAGCGCCGGCGAGACCCAGGCCTTGTTCCAAAGCGCGAACGAACGCTTTTCTGAATCGGTCAACGGCATGAAGCAGATGGCTGCGGAAATGCAGCGCGAGCTGGAAATCACGCGCAACGAACTCCGGCGTGGCGTCTTTGAACTGCCGCAGGAAACTGCCGAAAGCGCCGCCCAGATGCGCCGGGTCATCGTCGATCAGATCGAGGCCCTCGCCGAACTCAATCGCATCGTTGCGCGCCACGGCCGCAATCTCGACGCGGTGGAGCCGGTGGTGCGCCGCCCGCGCGAAGAGCCGACGCTGGCCGTTATCGGGGGCCGCAGCGAACTCCCGCGCGCTACCCCCGCCGATAATCCGCGAAGCGAAATGCCGCCGCCGCGTCCGCCGCAGCGAAGCGAGAGCGGCGGTTTCGCCCCGCCTCCCCGCCGCGCACCGGCGGAACCCCCCTCTGTGACCGCCGCCCCGGCAGGCCCGGGCCGCGGCTGGCTTTCGGACCTTCTCACTCGCGCCTCACGCGACGAAAACGAGCCAATGCGCGATGTTCCACGCGAGCCTGCCCGCGAAACGACGCGTGACGTCATGCGCGAACCGTCCCGGGCGGGCGAAGATCGGCCACCGCGCCACTCCATCGAGTCGCTCGATTCGCTGTCCGTCGATATTGCGCGGATGATCGATCACGACGCTGCGGCCGACCTTTGGGATCGTTACAAGCGCGGCGAACGCAACGTGTTCACCCGCCGGCTCTATACGCTGCAAGGTCAGCAGGCATTCGACGACATCCGCAAGAAGTACCGCGCGGACCGCGAATTCAAGCAGACGGTCGACCGGTACATTTCGGAGTTTGAGCGGTTGCTCGAAGAGGTATCGCGTGACGATCGCGGCCAGGTCGTTGCCCGCACCTACCTTACGTCGGAAACGGGCAAGGTCTACACGATGCTTGCGCACGCGGCCGGCCGTTTCGATTGACGCAGGCATCGCTGACCCTCTCCTACACTGTCGAGCGTTGGCCGATCGCCGGGTCATTCGGCATCAGCCGTGGCGTCAAGACCGAAGCTGTCGTTGTGGTGGCCGAGTTGGCCGACGGCAACCGGCGTGGGCGCGGCGAATGCGTGCCCTATCTCCGATATGGCGAGACGGTCGAGAGCGTCACAGCCCAGATTGAAGGGCTGCGACCGCAGATCGAAGCCGGTCTCGACCGGCGCACATTGCAGACGGCGATGCCGCCGGGGGCCGCGCGCAACGCACTCGATTGCGCGTTCTGGGACCTGGAGGCAAAGCGCAGCGGCCGTCCCGCCCACGAGATTGCCGGCATAGCGGCGCCCGCCGCACTGACCACCGCGTTCACGATTTCTCTGGCGGTGCCGGACGACATGGCGAAGGCCGCGGCAAAAGCAGCGAGCCGCGCCCTACTTAAGATAAAGCTCGGGTCCGACGGTGACTCCGATCGCATCGCCGCCGTTCGGAACGCGGCCCCAAAGGCAACTCTGATTGTCGATGCGAATGAAGGGTGGACCGACGGCAATCTCGGTTCCAATCTCGCGGCCTGCGCGCAGGCGGGCGTGGCGCTGATCGAGCAGCCATTGCCGGCCGGAAAGGACGAGGCGCTTGCGCGCATCGGGCGGACGATTCCCATATGCGCCGACGAGAGCATGCACGATCGGGCTTCGTTGCCCGCTCTCGCGGGAAAATACGACGCGGTGAATATCAAATTGGACAAAACGGGCGGGCTCACGGAGGCGCTCGCCACGGCCGCCGAAGCAGAGCGGCAGAAGTTCACGATCATGGTCGGTTGCATGGTAGCGACATCATTGGCGATGGCGCCGGCGGTGCTGCTGGCACAAAGAGCGCGATTCGTGGATCTCGACGGACCTCTGCTGCTCAGCAAGGACCGGCCCGGCGGTCTGCGCTACGAGGACAGCCTTGTCTATCCGCCTGCGGCCGCGCTTTGGGGCTGATGACACTGGAACTTTTCCCCTGTAGCGGCCTGATTCTGTTCATGAAATGTGCCCGATCGCACATCCTAATTTTGTAGATTCCGAAAACGAATGCTTCCCGTCCGACACCCGCTTGGCTTACACTTGAATCAAATGATCGCGCCGCTGCTTGAACAGCGGGCAATGATAACGGGACGGGGAAATGCGAATTCGGGGACTCGTGCTCGGCGCCGCCGTGATGGCGCTCACTGTATCGTCAGCATCCGCAACGATGCGGATCTCGGAGGATCGCGGCGGTCAGATCGGCCGCTATCTGGAGGCTTACGCCGCAGTGCGCTCATCCGGTGAAAATGTTGTCGTCGATGGAAACTGTCTTTCGGCATGCACGCTGCTGTTGGGCGTGGTGCCACGTGAACGCATCTGCGCTACGCAGAATGCGCGGTTCGGCTTCCACGCTGCCTGGATGCCCGGCCACGACGGCCGTCCTGTAACGAGTCCGTTGGGCACGCAGGCGCTTTGGAATATTTATCCGACGTCGGTTCGGCGATGGATCAATCAGCACGGCGGCTTGTCGCGAAAAATGATCTATCTGCAGGGGCGCGATTTGAGTGGGATCGTCGCCAGCTGTGACCGCGGCCCACGTTCGCAAACTCGCTCAGCGCGCCGCCTGGCGCCGGAGCCGGTGCGCTACCAGTCCGCAAGCGCCTCCGGCGATCGCCGTTAGGGCCATCGCCGCGTACGCAACGCTGCCGAAATCACGATAGAGCGCGCCTGAAAGCGCCATCGCGCCTGCCATGGCCACTCCGGACGCGATCGCCAGGTGGCCCTGCGCAGTTGCTGCCTCTGCCGGCGGCGCTTGTCGGGCAAGGAACATCAGTGCGCCGAGATGGGTCGCGCCGAACGACAGGGCGTGCAGCAATTGCAGCGCGGCCAGCATGAAAGCCGGCGGATCGAAGGCCATTCCGATCCAGCGCAGCACGCCGCCGCAGGCACCGGTCAGCAGCAGCACGGTTGGCTCGAAAAACGGCGGCAACCTGGATTGCGCCGCGAACAGCACGATCTCGGCGGCAACGCCGAGCGCCCAAAGCGCGGCGATGACGGTTCCGTCGAAACCAGCAGCGGTCCATTGCACCGCGGAGAAGCCATAATACAGCGCGTGGCTCGCCTGGATGAGGCTCGCAGCCGCGACGACGGCAATGAACAGGCGGTCCCGCAACAGGGTCTGCCGGGCGGCAGCCGGTGCACTCGGCGCAACCGCGCGCGGTGTCATCGCGGGCAAACCGAGCGCCGCGAGCGCGATCAGAACGCTCGCCGCAACGATGAGCCAGATGAGATCGTGGGCGGCAATGACGTCCGCAGCAAACCCGGCAACGAAGTTGCCGGCGATGAATGCGAACGAGCCCCAGAGCCGCACCGGCCCATAAGCACGTTTGCGCGCGCTGAGTTCCTTGAGCGCATAGGTTTCCGCGAGTGGCATCTGCGGCGTGGTTGCTAATGATGTGAGCGCATAGGCAACGAGAATGAGGACCGCACTCGCCGATAACCCGACCAGGATGTAGCCAGCCGCCGCCGCAAAACCACAGACGATCAAGGCGGCGCGGACGGCATCGCGCCGGTCGGCATCACGCATGATGACGGGAACCGCCAAAAGCCGCGCCACAATTGGCGCCGCCAGCACGATGCCGATCATTCCGACGTCGACGCCCTTGGCTTCGAGCCAGACCGGAAAAAACGGCATCTGAATGCCGGGCAAGGCGAACAAGGCTGCGTAGAAAATCGCCAGGCGCGGGACCAGGCCGGAGGTCTCTTCAGTCCGCATTGCGTCGCCCCAATCCAACTAAAACATTGCCCAACTGATCTTTTCCAACGCGGCAACTGCCCGGCGACGCAGCAGCGCTGGCCGAATCATGCCGCATGATTGATAAACGGCTGCGCAAGGATTGCACATGCCGACCGAGACCACCGTGCGGGCGCAACAGCTGCAGCCGGGTGCGCCGGACGAGGCTGACTATCACGCTTTTTGCACGGCGCTATCGGAGAGCGCACGCGGCCGTGCATTTCTCGCCGAATATGCCCGGCGCAACCGCAATGCTGACACGCGGCCATTGCTGAGCGCGATCGAGCGGCTTCAGATTTCCCTCGTCGCCGATCCGGCAGCGCCCGCCGAGGTGCTGGTCAAGCAGAAATTGCGGGCGCTGCTCGACGACATCAACTCGGCGCAGAATGAAATCGAGGCAAGCGTGATGGCAATCAGGACGGCAAAGCTCGCCGATCTGATCGCCATGGTCGAGCACAGACTCGTCGAGATCATGGCACCCGCCATGAGCAGCCCCGCGACGCACGAGCCGTTGCCGCCGTCACCGCCGGAAGAGCCTGCAGAAGAGGCGCGCGCACGCCTCGCTGTGGTGCCGCCGTCTGATCAGCCCGAACTGCCGATCCCCTCGCCGGCTGTCGCGCAGCCGCCGCCGATCGCGCTGGTTCGGACAGAAACGGCCATAGCGGAAGTTGCCTTCGTCGAGCCTCAACCTGCAGTGCCGGTGAATGATCCGAAGGCGGCTCGGGCCACGGCCGTCGCACCGGTTCCGTTGAAGACCCCGATGCCGACGGATCCGCTGGCCGCGATCAAGATGCTCAGCGAAGAGGAGCGGCTCGCATTGTTCACGTGAGCAGGCGCACTATTTGGCGATCAACCGCCCAAACAGTTCCGGATCGACATTCGCACCCGACAGGATCGCGATTACGACTTTTCCTTTGACCGCGACCTTGCCGGCGAGCAGCGCCGCAAGGCCGATGACGCCACCCGGTTCGACGACCAGCTTGAGCTCGTGGAACGCGTAACGCACGGCATTGCCCACCTCGTCGTCGTTCACAGTCGTGCCTTGCCCGATCAGCTCGCGAGTGATGGGAAATGTCAGTTCTCCAGGCGTGTTGCTCAACAGCGCATCGCAGATCGACCCGCTCATGCGGGCATTCGCCTCGCGCTTGCCGCTCGCGAACGACCGCAACGTGTCATCGAACCCTTCCGGCTCGACCGCGTAGAATTTCGCAGACGGAACCTTTGACTTCACGCCGAGCGAAATACCCGCAGCAAGCCCGCCACCGGAGGCGCCGACGACCACGATTTCGGGCTTGAGAGAAAGGCGGACGAGATCCTCGACGATCTCGGCACCGATCGTCCCCTGGCCCGCGATGATCAGCGGGTCGTCATAGGGCGGCACCAGCGTCGCGCCGCGCTCGGCGACGATTTTCTTCGCGATTGCAGCACGGTCCTCGGTGTTGCGGTCGTAGAGCACGACTTCGGCGCCAAGCGCCAGCGTGCGCTCGCGCTTGGGCTTGGGCGCATCGGCCGGCATCACGATGGTGGCGCGCATGCCGAGCAGACGCGCCGCAGCGGCCACACCCTGTGCGTGATTTCCGCTCGAATAGGCAACAACGCCCGCGGCCCGCCGATCTTTCGGGATCGATGAAATCTTGTTGTAGGCGCCACGAAACTTGAACGATCCGGTGCGCTGGAGTGTCTCGGCCTTCAGGAAAACCCGCGCGCCGATCGCTTCGTCCAGCACCGGCGCATTGATCAGCGGAGTGCGAACCGCGACGCCGGCAAGGCGCTTCGCCGCCGCTTCAATGTCTGCAGCGGTGGGTAAGATCGTATTGTCGACGGCGCCCATGGCGAAAGGCTAGCGCAATAAAATGGCGAGAGCCACCGGCAGATCTGGCTATGCGGCCTGCCGCTTTCCCACACGCGCGGCATCGACATGCTCCAGAAATATCCGCGCACTTTCAGCCCAGGTCATGCCGAGCGCAAAGTCCCGGCAGTCTTGCCGCTTGAGGTCCAGCGCCTCAAGGCACGCACGGCGCAGGTCTTCGTCGAGGCATCCGACCGGCGCACCTCCCGCCACGTCGCGCGGGGCCGCCGCCGGAAACGCGGCCACCGGCAGACCGCTGGCCAGAGCTTCCAGCAACACGAGACCGAACGTGTCGGTGCGGCTCGGAAAAACAAAGACGTCAGCGGCGGAGTAGATGTTGGCCAGCGCCTCGCCGCGCCGCGCCCCGACGAAGATCGCCTTTGGAAATTTCCGTTCCAGCGCAGCGCGCGACGGGCCGTCACCGACCACGACTTTGGTGCCCGGCAGGTCGAGCGCGAGAAACGCCTCAAGGTTCTTTTCCACCGCCAGCCGGCCCACGGTCAAAAAGATCGGTCGCGGCAGCTTGAGATCGACGCCCGCGCGCGGGCGGAACAGGTCCGCATCGACGCCGCGCGGCCAAAGACAAACATTGTTGAAGCCGCGTGTTGCGAGCTCACATCCCAGTGTGGGTGTCGCCGCCATCACCGTTGCGCCGGGTGCATGAAAACGGCGAAGCCAGCCCCAGGTCAGCTCGCTCGTCCATCGCTCCGGCACCGGCAGCCTTCCGGCAAGATAGTCAGGGAAACGCGTATGAAAGCTGGAGGTGAAAGATAAGCCGCGACGCAGGCAGAAACGCCGCATGGCATGCCCGATCGGACCTTCGGTTGCTATGTGAACCGCATCGGGACGTATCGCATCGAGCCGCCGTTCGACGTCGCGCGGACCGACCAGCGCCAGCCGGATCTCCGGATAACTCGGCATGGGCAGAGCCCAGAACTGGTCGGGACTGAGGAATTCCAGTTCGGCGCCGAGTGCCCGCGCCTCGCGGGCCACATGCCCGAGCGTGTGGACGACGCCGTTAACCTGCGGATGCCAGGCGTCGGTGGCGACAAGAACCTTCAAGCGGCTTCCGCCCTCGGCGACGACGCCGGTGTTTCGGCCGTGGCATGACTGCCGTGAGTCCAGGTAATGACTTCAAACCGGCCGTCATGACGCTCGGCGACGGCCGTGCAACTTTCGACCCAGTCACCGCAATTGACGTAGCGAAGACCGTAGTCGTCGTGCATGGCTGCAGTGTGGATGTGGCCGCAGATGACACCCTCGGCCCGATGGTGTCTGGCCTCGGTCGCCAGCGCCTTCTCGAACGCGCCGATATAGTTCACCGCGTTCTTCACCTTCAGCTTCGCCCATTTGGAGAGCGACCAGTAAGGCGCGCCCAAGATGCGACGGCATGCGTTGAAAATGCGGTTGGCCGTCAGGGCGAGTTCATAAGCCTTGTCGCCCAGCAACGCGAGCCAGCGCGCCTGCGTCACCACCAGGTCGAAAATATCTCCGTGGACCACCAGGTAGCGGCGTCCGTCGGCGCCTTCGTGAATCGTGTTCTCGACGACCTCGATGCCGCCGAAATGCGTGCCGTAATAGCCACGCAGGAATTCGTCGTGGTTGCCGGGGATGTAAACCACTCGCGCGCCCTTGCGTGCCTGCCGCAACAGCTTCTGCACCACGTCGTTGTGGGTCTGGGGCCAATACCAGGACGATCGCAGCGCCCAGCCATCGACGATGTCACCGACGAGATAGATCGTTTCGGCCTCGTGATGGCGGAGGAAGTCGAGAAGTTTGTCGGCCTGGCAGCCACGTGTTCCGAGGTGGACGTCGGAGATGAACAGTGCGCGAAATCGCCGCGTGGCGTTCTCCGTCACAGTACGACGTTCTCCAGCGCATTGATCATGCTCGACAGGTACCAGTCCCGCGTTTCAGTATTGTGACGGCGCCGTTTACCTTGCGGACATCTTTACGCTGCCGCGCATTGCGCCTCGGCACACTTGGATCGCACCAGCGTGTAGACGCCAAACGGCCTCAGCTTGCGCCGCTCGATCAGCTCTGCGCTTCCGTGCTTCAGCGCAGGGGTAACAAGCCCGTACGACAGTCAGACGACACGCCGCCGACCCTTGACCGCGTCGCAACTACGCCTTCTAACAGTCGTCGACATCGTCACGGTCATGAGGATCCCATGAATCTCGGAATCGCCGGCCGCAAGGCCATCGTCTGCGCATCGAGCCGCGGCCTTGGAAAGGCCTGTGCGCGCGCACTGGCCGAAGCCGGCTGCGAGGTGGTGATCAACGGCCGCGATGCCAAGAGGCTCGAGGCCGCCGCGGCTGAGCTCTTGGGAATTGCAGGGGCCAAGGTCATTCCGGTCGTCGCCGATGTTGCGACAGCCGATGGGCAGAAAGCACTGCTCGCCGCCTGCCCCCAACCGGACATACTGGTCAATAACAATGCCGGCCCGCCGATGCGCGATTTCCGCGAGCTGACTCGTCAGCAGATGCTTGACGGGGTCATCGCCAACATGGTGGCGGCCGTCGAGCTTATCCAGAAAGTGATCGATCCGATGTGTCAGCGCAAATTCGGCCGCATCGTCAACATTACGTCGGGCTCGGTGAAGATGCCGCTCGCTGGCCTCGATTTATCGTCGGGGGCCCGCGCCGGACTCACGGCCTTTCTCGCCGGTGTCGCGCGCAAAGTCGCGGACAAGAACGTCACCATCAACAATATCCTGCCCGGCGCCTTCGATACCGACCGTCTGCGTAGCACGTTGAACAAGACCGCCGAGCAGCAAAACAAAAGCGAGGCAGAAGTCGCGGCTGCCCGTATGGCTGGCATCCCCGCCAAGCGCTTCGGCAATCCTGACGAGTTCGGCGCGGCCTGCGCATTTTTGTGCTCGGCGCAAGCCGGCTACATCACGGGTCAGAACCTTCTGATCGACGGCGGCACCTTCAACGGCGCCTTCTGAAATGCGAAGGCCGGCAGCAATGCCGGCCCTGCACCCCAACCCCGTAATGATGAGTTATTTCGTGACCAGCTGCTTTGGCGGGGCCGGCTGGAGCGCCGCGAACGGAACCACAAGCGCGCCCGACACAATGTCCGCATGCCCGTTCACGGTGCCATTGTAGTTCACGACACCGTTGAACCATGGATTGCCTGAAGCAGCTGAAATGCTAATGGGCGCGTCCTTAACCCAGATGTGAGTGTACGCAAGATCAAAGTGGATGCCCCGACCGAGCTGATAAGTCAGGCCCGCCGATGCCCAGAATCTATCATTGTCGGGTATAACTGGCGTGCGCACGCGATCGTTGATCGGCGAGAGTTCGTAGCCAACTCCTGCACGCAATTGCACCTGATCACTCCATCGATATTCAGCACCGACAGAAAAGAACCAGCCATCGTCGTACTGGAAGGGGAATTGCACCGGAGTAGAAGCAATGGTTGCGACGCCACCACCCGGCTGGGTCCACTGAGAAGTGCCAGTACGGCTCCAGTGCGACCATTCGACTGTTCCCATCACTGTCCAAAGAGCGTCGAGGCGCTGGCGAATTCCCAGAGACACAATGTCGGGGGCCCTGATCGTGGTACCCACTGTGCCCGGCGTCGTGATGCCTGCCGCGGGAATGGGACTCACATATAATATGCCGTTAAAATCCTGATTGATGCCCGAGCGCCAGCCAATCCCGATCAGTGTTGTCGGTGTCGGCGTGAGTGTGACACCGGCAGTGACTCCGAAGCCCCAACCACTCCCTTTGAGTACTGCATTGCCACCAAGTGGCGGAGCGGGGCCCACGCCCTCCTGGAAGACCAAGCTTGCGTACTGAAGCTGAATGCCCGCGCCGACGCTGATCCAGTCATTGATACGATAAGCAATACTAGGCGCGGCGTTATAGGTTTTCAGGTTGCCGGGGCCCGCACCGTAATCGCGGCCTGCCCATCGGTCACGAAAGTTGACGGAAAGTCCGAACGGGGAATTGATCGACAGCCCGAGCCAGAGGTTTGGGTTGAGTTGGTAAGAATAATAAGCCGCCGGGACAAATGCTGGGTTGAGGCTATTGGAGTCACCAGGATAACTAAATGGTGCTGCACCTAGATCGAACGGCGGGGCTGGAAACGTCGGGTTTGCTCCCGGGTGAGGCGTATGACTGGCGTAAGAAATTACCCCGGACACGGCCGTTTCAGCGATAATGCCCGGGAACTGCGTCATCACAGCCGGATTCCAGAACATCGATGACACTGCGCCGCCGGCTGCAACGCCGGCATATGACGTGCCCTGCCCGTAAGGACTCTGCTCGCGAATGGCCAGAGCACCGGCATTTGCCTGTGCGGTGGCGATGATCAGAATTCCGAGCGCAGTCCCCGCCCGAAGTGTGCCCATCCATCCGAGACGTGACATTGATTGGCCCCCGCCCGACTCGTGTCTATCCCCGCAACAACTATCGTGATCTGAGGTTGTACGACGGACAATAGTCGCCGCCTTAAAAAACGCAGGAAGAGCACGAACTTGTGCAAAAAGACTGCGGCTGTTGCGGCGATGACACAGCGGCTTGCCGCGCTGCGGAAAACTAGGGAATTGGTTGCCTATCAACGAGTTGACGGGCCGGCTCAGGCCGTGCCGAAACCACGCGGTGGCGACGGCTTGGTCGCGGTCTACCGTGACTTTCGGCGCACTAGTCGGCGCGAAATTCCACACCCAGGCGCGTATCCGAACGCCAGACCACGTGGCACGGCTGCTTGAACTTGTCGTAGCCGACCACGAGAACGAAATCGTTCGGAATACCGACCTGGCTGCTGACCTCGAGACAGGCGCCGACCGGTGACATGTTGCGCACCCGGCAATCGATACCGCTGGCCCGGTTAAAGTTGATGCTGCCAGCCTTGAGCGTGCGCCCGCGTTTAGCTTTGCGTCTGTCTTCCATTGCTGCCTCCGTCGCCGGTGGCATCCGCATTCCTTGCGCGGCCTCGCCATGGCCTTGTCGTCCGACGGAAACGGCCTGTCGCACGCTAGGCCCGGCTCTTTATCGGACAATGAAAAGGGTCATCAAAAGACCGGTAAAGCTTTCAGAAACCGCTAACCACGGCGAACCTGCCCGAAAGCCTCTGATCCCACGTAGATTTCCCCTCGTTCGGGTGCATGCGTGGGCTGCAAAGGAGGGTTGCCCCCGACATGCCACCATGCATGATGGCGCCGACCTGCCTGTCAAAACTCAAAAACAAACGCCCCAAAGGAGACATCTGAAAATGAAGCTCGTCCGCTATGGCGCGCCCGGCCGCGAAAAGCCCGGCATCATCGGTGACGACGGAAAAATTCGCGACCTCTCGCGGCTCGTGAAGGACATCGACGGCGCGATGCTTGCCTCCGGCGGCCTTGCCAAAATCAAAAAGGCCAATCTGAAGCGGATGAAGCCTGTCTCCGGCAAACCGCGGCTCGGCCCCTGCATCGGCAACGTGAAAAACTTCATCGCCATCGGCCTTAACTATTCCGACCACGCGGCGGAAGCCGGTATGCCGATCCCGAAAGAGCCGATCATCTTCAACAAGGTGACGAGCTGCATCAGCGGACCGAACGACGACACGATCACCCCGCGCGAGTCCGGCAAGCTCGACTACGAGGTTGAGCTCGGCATTGTCATCGGCAAGCGCGCGCGCTATCTCGCCAAGGACAAGGCGAAAGATGCGATCGCCGGCTATTTCCTCTCGAACGACGTGTCGGAGCGCGTATTCCAGATCGAGCGTTCGGGTGGCCAATGGGACAAGGGCAAAGGCTGCGAGACCTTCGGCCCGATCGGACCGTGGTTCGTCACCAGGGATGAAATCAAGGATCCGCAGAACCTGGACATGTGGCTCGACGTGAACGGCGAGCGCCGTCAGCGCGGCAACACGCGTACGATGATCTTCGGCTGCGAGCACCTTGTCTGGTACTGCTCGCAGTTCTTCGTGATGGAACCGGGCGACATTATTATCACCGGTACGCCGCCTGGCGTCGCGCTCGGCATGAAGCCTACTCCGGTTTTCCTGAAGCCGGGCGATGTGGTCACGCTCGGAATCGCAAAGCTCGGAGAGCAGCGGCAGAAAATCGTCGCAGCAAAATAAATCCCGGCGGCGGGCATTGGCACATGTTGCGCATTCTGGTGACGCTCGCCGCACTTTCTTGCTGCTGCTCGCCGACTCTTTCGGCGACGCTCAACTCATTCCGCCATGCGCACGGACTGCCGGCGCTGCAGCGCAGCGGCACATTGCAAGCGATGGCGCATCGTCATGCCCAAAGCATGGCGATGCGTCGGACAATCGATCATTCCGGATTTTATACCGAGCGCGGCAGAGCCGGTGCGCGCGCTGAAAATGTGGCAGCGGGATGCGCCAGCGAAAGCTGCGCCATCGCCTTGTGGGCCGGGTCGTCGGGGCACCGCGAAAACATGTTGCTGCCCGACGTTCGTAAGTACGGATTGGCGTCATCCGGACATTACTGGTGCCTGGTCCTCGGCCGGTAGCGCAAATTGATTAAAAACCGTTGGCGAGTGATGCAAAAAAGCCTCACCTCGCGACAAAATGGTGAATCCCGGCTGATCTCTACCCGCGCACCGCCGGCAGGCAATAGGGAGCGCTAGCTTCATCGTCGGGGATCGGGGGCGGCTCTGCGACCGTTTCGCATGGGGGCGTCTCATGGAACTACGGGCCAATCCCGACGGCAACCAGATCTCGCGCCTGCTCGTATTGGGCGCCGCTTCTCTCATGCTTGCGAACTGCACGGCCGATGACAATGTCGCAAGCCGCGCTAGTCGCAAGCACGCAGCTATATCGCCGCTGGTCACCGCAACCGGTGAGATCGCGCCGAAGACCGAGAGCATTGTCCGCAAGCGCACCGTGAAAGTCGCGCGCGAACATGCCGTGGAAAAGGTGATCGCGGAAAAGACGGCCAACTATACCGCCGTCGGCGTGGCGTCCTGGTACGGCGGAGACTTCCACGGACGGCGAACCGCCAATGGCGAGACATTCGACATGAATTCCTTTTCGGCAGCGCATCCATCGCTGCCGCTGCCGAGCAATGTTCGGGTCACCAATCTCGAAAATCACCGCTCGGTCGTCGTGCGCGTCAACGATCGCGGACCCTTTGTCGGCGGCCGCGTCATCGACGTGTCGGCGAAAACTGCGAAGGCGCTCGGCTTCTACGACGATGGTTTGAGCAAGGTCAAAGTGGAATATGTCGGCCGCGCGCAATAAGGCGCGCGCCAACTGCGGCAGTTCGACCGCACATCGCGGTGAGAAGATACCGGCGCTCGTGCCAGCGTCTCACGCTACCACCGACAAGCGATTGACGGACGTGGAAAGTGCATCGCCGAATTTGCAACGCATTGCGGCCCCAATCGCGAATTCCAATAAGCCTCTTTCGTTTTGAATCCCATTTGCGTTTCTTTGTACAAAGTGAGGAGGGAGACGCATGCGAGGAACCAGGACGGTTCTGGCATCGAGTTTTTTTGCGCTCGTCTTGATCACCGGTTCGTCCACGCGCAGTGCCGCCGACGACTGTTTGGAAAAGCCAAACGGGCCAACGCCGCAAGGCCAGCGCTGGTACTACCGCATCGACCACGCGAACAACGGCCGCCAATGCTGGTACTTGCGAGCAGAGAGCGAGCGCGTCCAGAAAACGTCACGGCAAACGGAGCCGAATTCGTCCAACGCAATGGCACAGGCGATACCGGCGCCGACACGGCAGACCGCACCCGCGGCAGAAACGCCGCTTAAGGAAAATACGGCTCCTGCGGCGGCCCCCATCCCATGGCTCAATGTGCAGCGATTGCCGGAGCCGATTCCTCTTGTTCAACCTGTGACGCAGCAAAAACCGGCGGCGCAGACGCGATCTGACGGCGCCGCAGCGGCCGCGACAGGCAGTGCAGTGCCCGAGAGAGTGATCGATCCTCCCGCCGCTGTCCCGAACCGTCCTGCCACGAGCGCGGACAGCAACGCAACGTCGGCACAACGCACAAGAGAGCAACAGCGTCGTCAACCTGCGCAAGCGCGCCCCGAGCCGCCGATCCCTGCAAATGCCCCCATCGATCACACTTTTGCCCTGCTGATGATCATGTTCGCGGCACTTGCGATTGCTGGCCCTGCCCTGCACTTTGTCGAGCGCCGCCGCAGGAGCAAGGCCGTCAAATTCCGGCCGCCACTACGGGCGCGTGTAGTCGCCCTGAATGCGCCAACACCGCGCGTTGGCCTGATGCCGCGGCCGCGCGTTGCGAAACCGCCCGCGCCGCCTATGCCAATCAGCCCGCCCGATCAGACCGCAAGGCTCGCGCATGCACTGCAACAACTCGTGGACCGCCTGCAGACGGCCGACGGGCATGAGCCCAAAGCGGCCCGCGTCAGACCTCGCGGGCACGCATCGATGTGAGACACGGCGGAATAGCAATTCGGCTGCCGCTGGCGACAACGCGGGGTACAAATTGTTCAGCTGCGGAGGCCCTTTTCCTTTTTTTCCGCATCCTGTGCGCGCGTCTCCCAGGCGTCGGCAATTTCCAGCAGAGCCTGCCGATCCTTGCCGCTCATTTGGCTCGCGATGCGGACACAATCCGCCGCGTATTTCCTGAATTTTTCCGACTCCCGCAACCTGGCCTCCTCAGTCCCCGCGAAGGGCAACGCCGGTTTTTGGAACTTTGTTCTTCAACAATTTTGTGATGGGAAATTGCGGGGAACAATTGGACCCGGACGTGACTTTTACCTCTGCGTGTCGGGGAGGCTTGGTTGCCGTTTTTTTCCGCCGTCGATTACCGTCGATATGCCGCGGTATGCGTGAGGTTGGCGCAACAGGTCGCTGACCCCGGCGACAAGGCGCGGCTCCTGGACATGGCTGAAACATTCCGAGAACTCGCCGATAAAAACGATATCAGGCACTCGGCCCCGCCCGACGACTGACCACTCACCTGCTGCTCCGGTGGTGCCATTCTTTCGCCTGCACGGAACCTGCGAAGGCGCAGCGGGTTTCTCAGGTGTCGTAGGTGAAATGCCGTGACGTTTTCGATTGCCATACCCGAGAGCCGAAGATGTCGGGAGCGGGCACTTGAGTGCCGCACCGTCGCGGACCGTCTGCGCTTGCAAAATGCGCGCGCTCAGATGTTGAAGGTCGCCGCCGACTACGAACGCATGGCGCGCGATGCCAAGCAGCGCGAAATCGCCCAGGGCTTGTCGTATCTAAGCGTGCTTGTCGTCAGGCAACGTCAGGCCGCCTGAGAGCCGGAATAGCCGCAATCCGGCTCCGCTTAATCATTCGTAAACCATGTGGGCGCACCATCCTACCGGCGCAACCGCTGGTGGGAACTTTCCGTGCGGATCAATCGTAGCTGGCTCTGCCTACTTGGAGCAGCGTTCGTATGTTGTCTGAATACGTACGGCCGCGCGGAAGACGGCGTATCCAAAGACAGCATTCTCTTCGGACAAGTCGCGGCGCTTAACGGCCCGGCGCAAGCGTTGGGCCAGGGAATGCGCGAGGGTATCCTTGCAGCATTCGAGGAAGCCAACCGGGCCGGCGGCATCAATGGCCGCAAGTTTGAGCTCAAGTCGATTGACGACAGCTACGAGCCCGAAAAGACCATCGAAGCCACGAACAAGGCAATCAAGGAAGACAAGGTTTTCGCGCTGGTCGGCGCAGTGGGAACGCCGACATCCAGGGCCGGCCAGCCGATCGCGACGGCAGCCAAAGTGCCCTTCATCGGGCCTTTCACGGGTGCGGAATTTCTTCGCAATCCGTTCAACCGCTACGTGGTCAATATTCGTGCCTCCTACTTTCAGGAGACCGAAGCCTGGGTCGAGCACCTGACCAATGATCTCGGTGTCACCAGGATCGCCATCCTGTATCAGGATGACGCATTTGGTCTCTCCGGCCTAGCCGGCGTGAAGAAGGCGATGGAAAAGCGAAACCTGTCGCTGGTCGCCGAAGGCACCTTCAAGCGCAACACCATCGCCATCAAGTCGGCATTGCTCGAAATCATGAAAAGCCAGCCGCAGGCAGTCGTAACGGTTGGGCCTTACAAGCCGATCGCCACATTCATCAAGCTCGCGCGCCAGCTCAAGGTCGATGCGACATTCGTCGCCATTTCTTTCGTGGGGTCGGACTCACTCGCTCAGGAGCTTGGGAGCGAGGGTGCCGGCGTGGTCGTGAGCCAGGTCGTGCCCTTCCCTGGCGACAAGTCGTTGCCGGTCGTGGCGTCGTACCATTCCGCGCTCGCCGCCGTGAACGAGAAATCAAAACCTGGCTTTGTGTCGCTTGAGGGCTATCTCGCCGGTCGGCTCGTGGTCGAAGCGATCAGGCGAATTCCAGGCGAGCCTACGCGTGACGCGTTTCTCGATGCCATAGAACGCGAACCGTTCGATCTTGGCGGCATGAAACTCACCTTCAGCGCAACGCAAAATCAGGGATCAAATCAGGTCTATTTCACGGTGCTGCAATCAGACGGGTTTTTCCGGCCGGTCACAAGGCTCGTGAAGACCGTCGCAAAATGACGACCAGCGTGTAACCGAAATGCTCATGCGCACGACCACCCCGCAGGAAAAACAAGCTCAAGGCTCTCGCGCCTCGGGCTGGCTGTCCACCATTCGCGCCCGGCTGTACCTCGCCTTCGGCTTTGCTGCGGCGCTTACGATCATCGGTGCGTCCATCGCGTTCTATGAATTTACCATTATCGGGTCCACAACCAACGAGATTGTCTCGCGTAGCCTTCCGGCCACGGCCGTATCGCTTCGCCTCGCGGAACAGGCAAGCAGTCTCGTGTCCTCGGGCCCGCGTTTGATGACGGCCGGAACCGACAAGGTCCGCGCAGAAATTCTGGCTGACATCAACAAGCAAGAAGAAAATCTGGAGACCGGGATCGCACAGCTGCAAGCACTTGGCGTCGGCAATGCCGACGACATCGAGGTGAGTCGCAAGGCCTTGGCGCAGCGTCTTCAAACGCTCAATCAGGCAGTCTCAAACCGAATTTCTATGTCGAACGAGCGTTCTTACCTGGCTTCCTCGGTTCGCGCCGCGCACGAGGCGCTTCTGATCGGGCTCGCACCGGCAATCGATGACGCAAATTTCGACTTGATGATGAACGCCAGGCAGGAAGTTGCTGCCGCGATTGAGACGAGGCTCGAATACCTCCGCCGGCTTTTGGAGACCGAATCCGAATCGAACCTGCTGGCTGGCCTGTTGACGGAGGCTTCGCTTGTCAGCGACGCAAGCCGCCTGGAGCCATTGCGCGACCTCATTGCGGCCGCCCAACGGAAAATAACCAAAAACCTGAATGCAATCCCCGATCGGGCGCAACAGGAGAAACTGACCGCGCTTTACAAGCAGCTTGGCGCCATCGGTGCAGACGACGGGATCCTTGCCGCGCGGGCCTACGAGCTCAATCAGCAACACGAGGCGCAAGTCGCATTCACGGCGGCACAAAAAGACGCCGCGAAGCTCAAGCAAGCGGTTGACACCTTAGTCGAACACCAAAACAGCACCGCGCAACACATATCCGGCTACGCGAGCAGCCAAATTAGCTCCGGCAAGTTTATCCTCACCGTCCTGTCCATCGCGGCTGTCCTTGGTGCGGCATTGGTCGCATGGCTGTATGTCGGGCGCAGTGTTGCTCGGCGGCTTGGCTTCCTCAGCGATGCAATGCGACGCCTGGCCGGTGGCGATCTCACCGTCGATATCCACGACACCCGCCGCGACGAGATCGGAGACATGGGGCGAACGCTTTTGTTCTTCCGTCAGGCAACAGCCGACGTGGCAAGCGCGCGCCGCAAGGAAAGCGAGCAGACGCGAACCCTGGAATCGCGCCGGCAGCTCGTCGAGACCGCAACGCAGGAATTCGAGCGGGCCGTGTCCAATATCGTTCAGACGCTCGACCGCGCGGCGGGCGCGATGGACACCTCCGCGCGCGAAATGGCAAACAGCGCCGGCCGCAATCAGGAGCAGGCGCTCGCGACTGCGGCCGCGTCGGAGCAGGCAACAACGAATGTCGGCATCGTGGCGACAGCTGCCGAGGAAATTGCCCAGTCGATCGAGCATATTGCGGCCCGCGTTGCGAATTCAGCGAACGTTGCGACACAGGCGACCGACGAGGCGAAAGCCATCACCGAGGCGGTCGAGAGCCTGTCAGCCTCGGTGGATGAAATCGGCGAAGTCAGCGACCTCATCAGCAGCATTGCGGCGCAAACGAACCTGCTTGCGCTCAATGCGACGATCGAGGCTGCCCGCGCTGGAGAAGCCGGGCGCGGCTTTGCCGTGGTTGCACAGGAGGTCAAGGGCCTCGCCGGACAGACCGCCAAGGCGACCGAAGAAATCACCCGGCACATCGTCTCGATCGAGCAGACGACCGAGCGCTCAGTCAACGCAATCAAGAAGATCGCGACCACAATCGGACAGCTCAGCGAAGTCGCCAATGACGTCGCGGTGGGGATGCGGCAGCAGGATGCGGTGACGCAGGAAATCGCGCGTAACGCCGGCGCGGCCGCCAAGGGAACGCGTGATGTCTCCGAGAACATCACTGAAGTTTCAACTAGCGCAATCAAAACCGGCCAGATCGCCTCGACGGTTCTAACGGCTGCCGCCGAACTGGCCGATCAATCTCACCTGCTGCGGCGCGAGGTCGAACGCTACCTGGCGCAGCTGCGCGTGGCATCGTAGCCGCCGCTTCGCTTCAGAAATTTTCTTCGGAACGTGGCGACAGGCCGCCCTTGCGCGCGCATCCATACTCTTCACACAGGTAGGAAAGGTCGCCCTCGCAGGCGTAGCCGGTGACCGGGCACGGTTCGCGCTGCTCCTGGCCGCCGTTCGGCGCAACCGCCGCAAAGAACCAGGGATCCTCCCACAAAGACTTTCCCACCACGGCCTCCATCCGCCGCCATCAATCCGAATACGCGGTCATGGGACCGATCTCGATCTGGACTTGGTACCTTTGTCACTGGAAAGCCGGCAAGGCGCGAATGCTCGTGCTTTGCCAGCAAGCCTCATGATTTCCAACTAACCGGGCCACTTCGCCATGGATGATCCAATGGCAGGAGGTGTGCATGCCTTACGATCACAAGACGGGCTTCGCGGCGCCGTGATTTCTTCAACGCGTCCAGGAAGCGCGACAACAGAGTTCTACGTCTCCCGGCCCGTCCAACTTCGAGGAGGGCAGCGCCGGGGGTACGGACACCCATTGCGACATTCATGAGATACTCCTTTTCAAGGTCGGTTGCTTGCCTGCCGGCTTCACCGCTTCATGATGACGACTTCCAGATACTCGCTCGGCACGACCATGGTGCCGTCGTCCGCCTTGTTCATGCGGCCAATGAGATCAAAGAGGTCTTTCTCCAGCGCGTTCTGCTTCCGAATATCGAGAGCCGCAAATGCTTTGAGGGTCGGACCATAGAAAGTCCTGAACACGTCGAGGAAGTGCTCCGGCGACCGATAGCGGAAATTGAAATGACGCGACTCGGTCTTGATCCAGCCAGCGGCCGAGCCGAACATTTCGGTCAAACGCGCGCGCGTGCCCCAGAGCAGCGGAGACTTCGCCGCCGCCGGAGGCGCGATGTATTTTCCGAGCGTCTTGAACAGGTGGCCGATAAAGCCGTCCGGCGTCCAGTTCGTAAGACCAATCTGTCCGCCCGACCTGCAAACGCGCAGGAGCTCCGAGGCGGCACGATCCTGATTGGGCGTGAACATGACGCCGAATGTCGAGACGACCGTGTCGAACGCGCCGTCGTCAAACGGCAGGGCCTCGGCATCCGCGACCCTGAATTCGATCGGCAGGCCTTCAGCCAGCGCGCGCGCGCGGCCACGCTCAAGAAGACTTGCCACATAATCGGTTGAAATCACGTCGCACCAACGGCGCGCCGCGGCAAGGCTCACCATCCCGTTGCCGGCAGCGACATCGAGCACCTTCCGGCCGGAGCGAAGATCAAGCGCTTCGCAAAGCTCCTCACCGACGATTTGCAGAGTCGTGCCCACGACGGCATAGTCGCCTGACGACCAGGCTGCATGCTGGCGAGCTTTGATTGCGGCAAGATCGGCTGATGTTGTGGGGACTTCCGGGCTGGTTGGCCTAGCACCTGTAAGGGTAGCGACGTTCATCGGCATCTCCTGTCCAATTTCCAACATGATTGGGAGGTGAGTACCGGCAACTCGCGCGAAAGGCTTTGCCCGGGCCTTGATTTGTTCTTGAGGCGGGCTTGATTATTTCACGAGGCCCTGGCTTGCACTGGTGGGGGCGCCAATGCAGTTTCTCTTTGGCGATCATACACTTGACGCCGACCGGCGCGAACTGCGCCGCGGCGCCGAGCCCATTTCCGTCGAGCCGCAGGTATTCGACCTGCTGATTTATCTGGTTGAGAACCGCGACCGGGTGGTCAGCAAGGACGACCTGATTGCAGCGGTTTGGGGTGGCCGGGTCGTTTCCGATTCGACCCTGACGAGCCGCATCAATGCCGCGCGCAAGGCAGTGGGCGACAGCGGCGACAACCAAAAGCTGATCCGCACCATTGCCCGCAAAGGCCTGCGCTTTGTGGGCGACGTGCACGTCGGTCCTATGGGTGGAGATCCCCTTGGCCAGCTGTCCCGCGCACAGGCAGACGCCCAGGAATCGTCGCGCGCAGCCCTGCCGATGCCCGACCGGCCCGCCATCGCCGTGCTGCCTTTCGTAAATCTCAGCGGCGACCCCGAGCAGGAATATTTTTCGGACGGGATCAGTGAAGACATCATCGCGGCTTTATCGAAATTGCGCTGGTTCTTCGTGATCGCGCGCAACTCTTCGTTCACATTCAAGGGCAAGGCCGTCCACATGAAGCAGATCGCCGAGGAGCTCGGCGTCGGCTACGTCGTGGAAGGAAGCGTGCGCAAGAGCGGCGAGCGCGTGCGCATCACGGCGCAGCTCAACGACGTCGCGACGGGGGCACACATCTGGGCCGAGCGCTACGACCGCGATATCGCGGACGTGTTCGCGGTGCAGGACGAAATCACGGAAGCGATCGTCGCGGCGATCGAACCGCAGCTCTATGCCGCGGAGAATTTCCGCGCGCAGCGAAAGCCGCCGGAAAGCCTGGACGCGTGGGATCTGGTGATGCGGGGATTGTCGCATTACTGGCGACTGACGCGGCAGGACAATATGGTCGCGCAGGCGATGCTGGAAAAAGCAACAGCGATCGACCCCAATTACGGGCAGGCGCATGGCGTGCTCGCCGCAGCCCATACCTTCAGCGCACATATGGGGTGGGCCGAAATGTCAAAGGCGGTGCCGATCGCCGAACGCGCGGCGCTCGCGGCGCTCCGTGCCGACAGCGAGGACCCATGGGCGCACTACGCGTTAGGTAACGTCTACCTTTTTACGCGGCGATTCGACGATTCACTCGCCGAATTCGAAACGGCGTTGCAACTCAATCCAAATTTTTCCCTGGCGCAGTGCTATTACGGGCTCACGCTGTGCTACTGCGGGCGATGGGAGGACGGCGATCTGGCGGCGCGCCGTGCGTTGCGGCTAAGCCCGCGAGATCCGTTCTCGGCGCTCTACTACGGAATTGCCGCCTACTCGCAGTACAACGGTCACAACTACGAGGAAGCCATGCGGTTCGCCCGCGAGTCCATCCGTGAACGCAACGATTTTGTCGGCGGCCACAGGGTGCTCACGGCGTCTGCCGGCATGGCCGGGCGCAGCGACGTTGCGGCTGCCGCACTGCAGGAACTGCGCCGCGTCCAACCCAATATCTCGCTGGGCTGGATTGCGAACGAGATGCCGTTCAAGCTCGATGAGGACCGGAAGCATTACCTGGAAGGCTTCCGGCGCGCCGGCTTGCAGTAACGGGCCGGTCTGGACTCAATCAGTCCGACAAGGACCCCAGTCCATATACGACTCTCATCACCGGGCTCATCTGGAGTCCGATCTGGCTGAACCACCCTGCGAACAAGTTCAGAATCGTACCGCTGCGGTAGACCTGCGCCAGACCCGTGTTCACGGCGAGGCGGAACGCCCAATCGCCGCGCGGCAATCCGATCCCATAAGGTTCCACCGACAAATCATCAGGCAGCATCATGAACGCGTCCGCATTCTTAAACTTCGCACCGACGAGCAGAAGCTTGTCGCTGGCAAAGCCATCGGCGTTTCCGCTTTCCAGCAGCGCGATGGCTTCTGGCCCATCCTTGACCGAAACAACCACCGCTTCGATCTTCTGCTGCTTGATCTGCGTAATGATGGCCTGCTCGTTCGTCGTACCGGAGGCAACCGCGATTTTCTTGCCCGCCATATCGGCAAAACTTCGGATATTCGACGTCTTGCTGACCACAATGCCGGTGCTCTCGATGAAGATGAAGTTCGAAAAATCAACTTCTTTCATCCGACCCAAGGTCACGGTGCTCGAGCCGCATTCCATATCGGCCTTCCCGCTCGCCACCGCTGAGAATCGCGTCTGAAGTGTAACGGGGACCCACTCGATCTTGAGGCTGCCCGCATTGAGCTGCCGCTCGATGGATGCCACCACCAGTTTGCACAGGTCGATTGAGTAGCCGACCGGCTGGTTGTTGTTCACGAACGAAAACGGCCTGGCGTCGGTCCGATAGGCGATCTTGACGACCTTTGTGCTCGCAATGGTTTTCAACCGGCTGTTGGACGGGACCTGCGTCTGCGCAGGTGCCGCCGTCGCATAGAAAAGCGCCAGTATTGCAGTGATTACTCGCAACATACTCACCCCCAGATGTGCGCGAACTTCTATTCGATCATAACCTGTTTTTTCAAGTGGTGTTGATCCAGATCAATGCGGGATTGCGGGCCTCATATGCGTGCGCGCCTGCGTGAAGCCCCGTGGGCTTTCAACGGCCTGGTCTTTGCAATAGGATTTTTGCAACAGGATTTCAGTCGATGACGATGCTTTGCGGCGCGGTACCAAGGATTTTTCTGATGGCACTCGTTACTGCTACGCTACTTCGTGCCGAGGGCATCGCTCAAACCTGCAATCCGGCCATTGACGGCACCTACTGCGCCGAGCAGATGAGCAAGAAGCCGGGCGGTGCCATGACGACCTCCAAGCCGAACCCGAGCCTTGGCGGCGACTTTTTTTCAATCGTGCGCGAAAATGATCCGGCGACTTTCGGTGCCATCACATTCAGCGGTGGATCACGATGCATCGGCCTTCTGCGTCGGAGCAACTGCAACTAAGGGGCATGCAAAAATGAACCCGACGCAAATCGCGGCCGTTCTTGGCACCGTGGTCCTTCTGGCCGGCGCGGTCGCGCCCATATCGGCGCAGGACAGCAAGGATCGCACCGTCGAGCAGTATTCCTGCAAGGACATCATGCGCGAAAGCGGCGCCAATCGCGACGTCGCCATCGCCTTCCTGCGTGGATTCATGCTGGGCAAGTCCGGAAGCGCGAAATTCAATCTCGACGTCCTGCACAAGCAAAGTGACGACTTCATCGAGCGCTGCCTGACCAATCCAGACGAAAAAGCCATGGACGCCATGGCGAAGATCATCGGCTAGGAGAATTTGCGGTGAGGCCGCTCGTCATCTCAGCGATCACGTTTATGCTCGTATTTGGCGGGGCACTTTGCGCCATGTACTTCCGTAAGGTCATTGCAGCCGACCATCTACGCGAGGACGTCAAGGACGTCATACGGCTCAGCACCGGCATTATCGGGACTATTGCCGCGCTTGTGCTTGGTCTTCTGATCGCGTCGGCCAAGAACTCCTATGACGCGCGCGCGACGCAGTTCAAACAGATCACAACGAACGTCATCCTTTTGGATTTATTGCTGGAGCAATATGGATCTGCCGCGCAAAACCTGCGGGGCACGCTGCGCATCGGTATTCCCATCATGGTCGAGCGCATCACAAACGAAGGCCGCAGCGGAAAGCCGGCACCGTTTGAGACGATTCCGGAAGCACAACGCTTTGTAAGTATGATTCAGGAGATGAAACCCGCCACGGAAGCGCAACATGCGTTGCAAACGCGCATTGTTGACGCCGCGGTTCAACTCGCCCAGTCGCGGCTCGCCCTGTTCACGCAGTCGCACGAGTCGATTCCGGTCCCGTTTTTGACGATTCTTGTTTTCTGGCTCACCGTCATATTTGCGAGCTTCGGTTTGTTCGTGCGACCGGTGCCTATTGTGGTTATCACCTTCGCGGTCGGAGCACTGTCGGTCTCCGGCGCTCTGTTTCTCATCCTGGAAATGGACCAGCCCTTTGCAGGCCTATTCCAGATATCCACCGAGACGCTTAGCAAGGCGCTTGCGCCGGTTGGCAACTGAAACCGACATCCGGCGCTACGCGCGGAAACGGGCAATCCCCCGCCGGCTCGTGACTGGCCGGCGTTCAGGGTCGCGTCGGATCGGTTTCACCACTTCAGTTTTGCAGTGATAGCACCTGTAGACGATCGAGCAGCCGTCGGTCGGCACGCGCACAAGCGCGACTCCGCAGAGCGGGCATGGTTTTGCAGGGACGCGTGGTTCGTTCATGACTGACCTCGTTGCGAGCGGCAATCTCTGGCCGAACACCCGAAACCGTCTGCCCGCTGGGCTCCCACCCTGTTGTGTGGCTGTCTCTGCCGTGGTTTCTGACAGAGATCGGCGCCAGCCACGTTGCGCTATGTCAATTTCCGGCTCCGTAGAGATACGTGACCGGTCGCAGCCCGGATGCTCCGGACCGTCGTTGTCGAAAGGCTTTTGCTGGAGTTGCGGTATTTCGTGCGGGCTAGGCGTGAAGCATCAGGAAAAGAAGTGTCGCGATCCCACAAAGCGTCACACCGACCAAAAGGAACGACCACTCCGCCGGCTTAAGCGCACACAGTCTTCCCTCGCTCACAACGTACGCCATCATTGCCGTTACGCGTTGCATTTTTGCCTCCACGGCAAAAGAGATTTTGTTGAAATTGTATCTACGCCGATGCCGTGCCCGCGCTGTGACGCGGATCACGAAAAGCCCGATTCAGGCTGCTTAAGTGGCGACCGAGCACCGGCCGTTGTGGACAACGGCCGGCTGCCCGTCGACGCCGTAGCCGGCTAGGGCTGCGGTATTTCCGCAACCGGCAACGTGTTCATCCCGCGATATCCGGTGTGCAGGTCGTAGGTCGATATCGTGGGTTGAACCGAGGTGTCCCTGCCGGCGGCGTGCCTGCTTGGCGCTGCGACCAGTTCGGCGATCGCGGCAAAGACCAGAACGGCAATTGCTGCAACTGTAAGTGTCTGGCGCATCAGAGGCTCCTTCCAGGATGTCCCCAAATCACCCTTGCACCAATGCGCCGGTAGGGTTTGTGAGTAACCTCACACTTGTCGCAGTTTTACGGATGCGGGTACGGGCGGCCGCTACGGCGACACCAGCCACGACAGGTCGAGTTGCGCCGACAGCTCGTCCTGAACCTGGATTTGCGCCATCTCGATGCCCGCCGCCGTTGCGCTTGGCATCACAACCTTGATGGCAATAGCCAGAACCAGAGCAACCACAACCGAAACGCCGAATTCGCGATCCAATTTACGATCCATGGCAACCTCCTGCGTGGGCTTCGCCCATGCCGGATCATGGCTCGGTCTGCGAGCAGCGTTTGTGAGCCGCCTCACACGCCAAAACAAGCAGGCGGGCGCGAGATCGTGCCGGCGAGGTCAGCTTCTGTTGAGGCTGATGGACGCCTTCACGACCTGCCCGGCGCCATGCGAGTCGATGTTGATGCTTTGACGCTTGTTTTTCGTGACCATGACAAGCTCAGCCGCAAAGCCCGCACTTTCGACGTGGAGCTGCAGTCGGTCGCCGCTCCTATTGCCGATGGCCGTGCCGCCCACGCCGCGCGTGCGCTCGGTCCAGCGGCCGGCCACCTGGTTTTGGCCATCGACCGTAAACTCGCCGCCGAGGTCGAAATTGTAGCTGTCGCTGGCGCAGCGCAACTGAAGATAAACTTCGTTCGGCGCGCTTCCCGGTCGGTAGTTGGCATTGCAGCGGATACGTTCGGCCGCGCCATTTTCGGGCTTCAATGTGCCACCACCGCTCCAGCTGCCCGGAAATTCGGCAAAGGGGCCGTCGGCGGCAGAAGCCGGCAGAGGCGGCATGGCGATCGCCGCAACCAGGGCGCAGGCGGGAATGGCAGTACGGGCAAGTACGCGGAAAATTCGGGTTCGCAAGGGACGCTTCCCTTTCAAGGTTGGAGTTGAGCTGCCCAAATGGGGACCACCGGCCTTAAGACAAATGGGGTTCTTCCGGTTTCAATCAAGAATGCCTGTCTGCCGCCTCCAAAGTCTAGCGGCATTTTGCGGCTAGTACGGCACCCCGTGTCACGGCCATCTTACCCCGCGATGGCCGGAGCCAAGGTGCCGCTCCGTGCTACTTCTTTTCGCCCGGCAGAAAAACCCGGAATGGCCGCTTGATGGTGCCGGTGCATGCGCGCGTGAAGCTTTTACCGCCGTCCGTCCAGGTCTGTGTCCCCTTGAGGTCAGCGTGCCGCCGCACGAATGCGCCGCTGTACTTCGCCTCATACTGACGATTGCCCGCCTTCCATGAACCTTGCAGCTCAATGTCCTGTCCGTTGAGGCTGCCCTTCCCCTGTTCGGAGACAGGCTCGGCTGCGTCGCGCAGGCGTACGACGTGACTGTAGCGAACGGTGCCGCCCGCGATCGTGACTTCGATCGCCTCGCGGCCTTTGCCGGCCGAAAACGGCAGCTTGTCACAGATAAGAGTGCCACGATAAACCGCATCGCGCACCTGCGCCGCCGCCGGCATGGCTGCCATCACGATCGCTGCCCCGGCCAGCATACCGGCCGCTATTCCTGCGCGCACCATTGCATCCCCCCTAAAATTTCTGTCGTTGCGACCGTTTTGGCAGCCGTCTCAACCTTGTCCGATAATACTGCACATTTTCAAGCGGGAGGGCAGAGGAAATTCGACTAGCGCGGCGACGCGGCGGGCAAGCCCCGCTCTAATTGCTGGACCTTGGCCTTGCTGTCTTCAAGCGCGCCTTCAAGGCGTGAAATATTCTGCAGGAGACGCTCGCTGGTCAGGCTGAGCAGGTAGTAGCCGAACTCCGGGTTCTGGAAATACAACTCGAGCAGAGTCTCGTAGGTGATGCTCAGCACATCGCCGCTTTCGAGGCACTGGATGGTCTGCGTACGGCGGTTCTTCGGAGCAGCGAAACCGAGTTCGCCCATCAGGCGGCCGGGCGGAAGCTCGATGCCGAGTTCGGTGACCAGGAATTTCCCGGTCACTGTCAGAAACATCTCGTTGGCCACGTCACCTTTGCGGAAAAGTATGTCGTCCTTTTTGTATTTTCGCGGCGTCATGTACGGCCGCAGCCAATCCATCGACAGGTCGCCCTGCGCCGAACTCCGCGCCTTTCGCACAAGAGTGAGCATTTGACGCAGGCGGATGATGTTGACCGGCAGCGAGAAGAGATAGAGCAACAGCGTCGAGACCGCGCCCGCGACGACGCCATAGGCGATGAAAAATGCGATGCTGATGATGCCGATAACGCGCAGCGGAACGATCGTACGCATCATCAGGGTCGCCACGTAGAAGATCGCACCACCGAGTGCGAGCATGTTCGCGGTGTTGATATTCGCCACCGCAATCTCCATCAGGTGATGGAAGACGCCATCGATCGAGAGTTTGGCCGGGTCGAAACCCAGATGGGTGGTCAGTCTGTCGATCCACGAGGCCTGCACCACGAATTCGTAGAGGCGATCCGTGGCCGAGTCGAGATTTGCGGCGAACATGCGTCCCCCACCGGTGGCATGGGCTATCCGTATTCCGGGCGGATAATACAGCGCAGACGCGCGGTAATCGAGTGAGGTGGATCACATCTGTTAATGCCAGGACCGCTGTTGCGCCGCCAAAAACAACGGACGCCGGCCTCGAAATGCGCACCCCCGTGGATGCCCCCTCCGAGCGGGACGACACTACGGGAGCCGCGCCGCCCCGCGCTCTGCATCGGCAAGACACCGCCGGCCCGACCGCCGGCTCCGACGGAACGAGTTTCATCCCCCGCCCTTTGATCGTTCAGGTTGTCGGTGTGGACGAGCAGCGATGCGTACGTCACTTCGAAGGATTGCCATGGCTGCTGCAGCAGCCAAGGCGATTGGGGCAGCCACAGCGCCCGGCGCCGACGCGAGATGGCATGGTGGCGGCTGGCGCGGTGGCTGGCATGGGCACGGCGGCTGGGGCGGGTTCGGCTGGGGCTTCGCGCCTGGTTTCGCGATCGGCTTCGGTGCGCCCTATTACGGTGGGTATTATGGCGGCCCGTACGCCTACGGAGGCGACTGCGTCATGCGCCGCCGCTGGGTGATTGACCGCTGGGGACATCGCGTCTTGCGGTGGACTCGCGTCTGTTACTAGATGCCACCCTTTTGGCAATTTCCAGCTGGCCTCTGCGCGGAGGCCAGCCGCTTCGCGTGTCAGCCTTCGGGCGTCACGTGATAGATGATGAGAACGCCGATCACGACGCTGATCAGCAGCGTCGTCAAAAAAAGATTTTCCATTTCATCGACCCCTTCGCGCCGCAATGATGAACAGTTCATGCGGCGAAAAAGTTCGTCGGCTGGAGTACGCCTCTACTTCGCTATGAAGGCAGTTAACGTTTCATGGCCGGGCCCTCATAAATCCGGCTCGCGCCGGGACGATCATCGTCCGAATGGAAAAGGCCGGGCGTGGGCCCGGCCATTTGCCAATTCGGGTTCGAACCGTCTCGGACGGTGTCAAACTACTCTGTCGTGGTGATGACTGTGGACGTGCCGGCGGTGTGGCCTGCATCGGCAGGAAGATTCATCCAGGCCGAGAAACCCAATGCGGCTGCGCAGGCGACGATGAGGACGATTCGCATTTGATGTCTCCCTGAATTCTTTTGGTTTCGTGATTCTTAAATTAGATTCACGCGCCTGCACCTTCTGTGTCCAGGATCACAAAAAAACTGATTTAAGATTCCGGCCCCAGCGCTAGGGTCCCGTGCAGGAAGCCCACAATTCTGCCCGCGAAATGGGCCGATTCTGATCATTCTGGTTTTAATTAAACCAACTTTGAATCTCTAATAGCTTCCACACACGCCGACAGTAATGATGAGCGCCGACCCGGATACCTTTTCGTCGAGGGGCTCACAATGGATCCGTCGAAATATCACTCCGTGCGCGCTGATATTCTGGCTTTTCCGCACATGTCGCGGAAAGACGAACAATTGTTGCAGACCGTCCTGAACAACATGTCCCAGGGCGTGCTGATGTTCGATCAGGAAACGCGGCTAATTTTTTGCAACCAACGTTATATCGAATTGTATGGACTTTCCGCGGAAGTCGTTAAGCCGGGGTGCCATCTCCGCGATCTTCTCAGCCACCGGCTCGAGCTGGGAAATTTCTCGGGCGACATCGACGAGTATATTGCACGCTTGAAAGAGGGAATCTCCGAAGGCAAGACCTTTAATCAGGTCGTAAACTTGCCGGACGGGCGCGCCTTTTCTGTCGTCAACAAACCGATCGCTGGCGGCGGCTGGCTGGCAACCCATGAAGACGTCACGGAGCGCCAGCGCTCGGAGGAACGTATCGCGCATATGGCGCGGCACGACGCGCTGACCGACCTGCCCAACCGCACGCTGCTGCTCGAGCAGCTCAATCACGAGATCAAACGCGTCAAGCGCGGCGAGTGTCTCGCGGTGCTCTGTCTCGACCTCGACCACTTCAAGAGCGTCAACGATGCGCTCGGCCACCACATCGGCGACGAACTGCTCAAGCTGGTCGGCGAGCGCCTGCGCGGCTGCACGCGCGAACTTGACGTCGTCGCCCGCATGGGCGGCGACGAGTTCGCCATCATCATGACACAGATGGAACAGGCGACCGACGCCGCGGCGCTTTCGAAGCGCATCCGCGAATCGGTGATCAAGCCCTACCAGATCGAAGGCCATCAGATCGTCACCGATATCAGTATCGGAATCTCGGTTGCGCCGATGGACGCGGTCGAGTCGACCGAGATCCTTCGCAATGCCGACATGGCGATGTACGACGCCAAGGCCGACGGACGCGGAACCTTCCGCTTCTTCGAGCCCGAGATGAATACCCGCATGAAGGTCCGCCGCGAACTGGAAATGGACCTGCGCAAGGCGCTCGCGACCGAGCAATTCCAGCTCTACTACCAGCCACTCGTCGTCCTGCAGACCAACGACGTTAACGCCTTCGAGGCGCTGCTGCGCTGGAATCACCCGACCCGTGGCCTGATTTCTCCGGCCGACTTCATCCCGATCGCGGAGGAGACCGGCCTGATCATCCCGCTGGGCGAGTGGGTGCTCAAGGAGGCCTGCGCCGAAGCCGTCGAGTGGCCCGAGCATATCAAGGTCGCAGTCAACCTTTCGCCGGCCCAGCTCAACAACCGCAATCTGGTCAACATGGTCAAGGCGGCGCTCGAGCAATCCGGAATGTCGCCGCACAAATTGCAGCTTGAAATCACCGAAAGCGTGCTGCTGCAGAACACATTTACGACCCTTGCGACCCTGCATGAGCTGCGCAAGATGGGCGTGCAGATCGCGCTCGACGATTTCGGAACGGGCTATTCCTCGCTCAGCTACCTGCGCAGCTTCCCCTTCGACAAGATCAAGATCGACCGCTCGTTCATTCAGGACCTGTCAAACGGCGCCGAGCCGCTCGCGATCGTAAACGCGGTGGCGGGCCTTGCGAAATGCCTGAACATGACGTCGACCGCCGAAGGCGTGGAGACGCGCGAGCAGATGGAGACGCTGCAGGCGATCGGCTGCACAGAAATGCAGGGCTATCTCTTCAGCAAAGCGCGCCCGGCCAACGAGATCCGCCAGTTCTTCAGCCAGGGCGCTTTCAAGGATGGCGCCCTCAAGAAAGTCAGCGCGGCCTGAAATCGACCGCATGAGAGAGAACGGGCCGCCCCACCGGCGGCCCGTTTTCTTTTGCATCGAGAGCCCGATCGCACTCCAAGGCCAGTTGTTTCCTTGTGACCCGCTTGCCACATGACCGAAACTTGGCGCTGCATCCCGCTGTAATCCTATTGCTCCCGGTCTCTACCCCGATACTCTGTGCCCCACGTAAAGTGGGATGAGGAAGCGATCATGGGTCGGGTGTCGTTCGCACTAATTTCAGCCTTTTCCATTGTTGCGTTTACACAAATTGCGTCCGCGGCCGACATGCCGGTGAAGGCACCAGCGCCGGCACCACAATTAGGCGGTAGTTTCTGGGCAGAAGCGGAATACCTGTACTGGCAAACCAAAGGCGACAGACTGCCTGCTTTGGTCACGACCGGCGTCACCGGCGTGCTGGGCGCACCCGGAACCTCGGTGTTGTTCGGTCAATCGACCGTCAACGAAGACTGGCGTTCAGGAGTCCGCGTGCGTGCTGGGTACTGGCTCGACCCGACAAGAAACATGGGTATTGAGGCGCATTTCTTCGGTCTGGAGAATGCCTCGACGAATTTCTTCGCGTCATCCAGCGGAACGCCGCTCTTGGCGCGGCCGTTTTTCAACACGACGATCAACGCTCAAGACGCGATGTTGATTGCCGCCCCTGGTATTGCGGCCGGGCAGGTGTCTGCAAACGAAACCTCGCGTCTGCTTGGCGCGGGCATCGCGTTCCGCAAACAGCTTTGCGAGGCCTGCGCCCTCGGTCCCATCGCCGGCATTGTCGGTTACCGGTACGTGCATTTGCGCGACGAACTTGGAATTTCGTCGTCTATAAATGCCGCCCAGCTCGCTACAGCCTTCGCAGCGAGCGACCAATTTGAGACGCGCAACGACTTTCACGGGCTCGATCTCGGTGTCACCGGCCTGATCGCCAGCGGCCCATGGCGGTTCGAGTGGCTTGCGAAGGTGGCGCTGGGCGCCACCTTCACGAACATTGCGGTCAATGGATCAACGACGATTAGCGCCGGCGGAATCACAACCACTGCGCCCGGAGGTTTGTTGGCCCTGCCGACCAACATGGGCAACTTCAATAATGAACGATTGTCCGTCGTACCTGAACTCGACGCGCGCATCAGTTATCAGTTCTCGCCCCAGCTTCGCGCGGTCGTCGGTTACAATTTCATGTATTGGACCGGTGTGGTCCGCCCCGGCGGCGTCATCGACACCACCGTGAACCCGACGCAGATTCCGCCCGGAACTTTGGTCGGCACGGCGCGGCCAGCGCCCAAGGCGGATACTTCCGACTTCTGGGCTCACGGCGTCAGTGTCGGTCTAGCCTATAGTTTCTGACAGGATCCTGGGGCGCAAATTACAAAAAAGCCGCCCGCGAGGGCGGCCTTTTTGCATTCCGATCCCTGCCAGTTTGCTCCAGCGCAAAGACGGCCGGTTTGGCCCGGCTACGATGGGCCCCGAAGAGGCTTCCATGTTCTCGATGGAGGACATCATGTTTGAACTTAAAGCGGCAGACGCGCGGTACCCGACGGTTGAATTCGTGCTGGGAGCCATTGCGGGATGGATCAAAAGACACAGTTCTTTGCATGGCGTACGCGATGAATTGAGGCAATGCAGCCAGCACGAGGCAATGAACATTGCGAAGGACCTGGGCGTGCCGCTCGACGATCTTCGCGGCCTCGCCGCGAAAGCACCTGATGCGGCGAACGACGTGTCGAAGATGCTGTACGCGCTGTCCGTAGATGAATCGACACTCGCCAAGGGCGAGCCAGCCACGCTGCGGGACCTGCGACGAACCTGCATGCTGTGTGTCCGAAAAGGCCGCTGCAGACACGAGCTCGCCAGTTTCACTGCCGCTCGTAACTTTCATGAATTCTGCCCAAATGCATACACGCTCGACGCCTTGCTTAGGCAGAAAGAGCAGCGACGCCAGCATTGATGCACCGAACAACCGCACGCTGAGGCTTGCGCCTGCAGCGCGAACACCGGACATCAAGAATTAACAAGTCCTGGCACGCAGCCCGGCGATGATCGAATGCCTTTGCCCCCGTAAAGAGCTCGCCGGCCTGCGGCAATTTGTCGATTTGCGGCCGGTTTGAGCCAGCGCAAAGAGCGTGCCGGGCCCTCTTCCTACGTTGCAGTTGAAAAAGCACGAGGTGGAAAGGGCAACAGCCATGAAACTCCCCAACAACAGAAATGACCGCGTGATGGTCGGCATGGGAACCGTGGTAGCGGGACTTCTCTTCGCGGTTGCCTTCACAACGGCATTCTTCGATCCGCAATTCACAGAGCTGTGCTCGACATCCAAGTGGTTCGGCAACAGCGCTTCGGCGGCGGAAGAGCCAAGCAAACCGCGCATGTACCATGCGCAACCCGCCAATGGACCAGTGTTGCCGGCACACAAGGTCAGCAAGATCGTCAAGTCCGACGGTCCCATTTCGATCGTGCGCGATCCGACCGAACTCCCGGCACCGATTGGCAGCCGCGGGCCGAAGCGCGTCAGGGTCGATCTTGAGACCATTGAAGTGACGGGCAATCTGGCCGACGGCGCGACCTATCGCTATTGGACGTTCAATCAGAAGGTCCCCGGGCCGTTCATTCGCGTGCGCGTCGGCGATACGGTGGAAGTACGTCTGAAAAACCATGACGACAGCGTCATGATGCACAACGTCGACTTTCACGCCGTGACCGGTCCCGGTGGCGGTGCCAAGGCGACCGATGCGGCGCCCGGCGAATCGCGCGGCTTCGAATTCACCGCCATCAACCCCGGGCTTTACGTCTACCACTGCGCCGTGCCGATGGCGGCGCAGCACATCGCCAACGGCATGTACGGCATGATCCTGGTCGAGCCCGAAGGCGGCTTGCCCAAAGTCGACCGCGAATTCTACGTCATGCAAGGCGAGATCTATACCGAGCAGAAGCTCGGCAGCAAAGGCGAGCTCACCGAAAGCTACGACAAGCTGCTGGCAGAGCGACCCGAGTACTTTGTTTTCAACGGCGCCTCCCTGGCACTGGCCAAGGAAAAGCCGCTCAAGGCCAAGACCGGGGAAACGGTGCGAATCTTCTTCGGCGTGGGTGGCCCGAATTATACATCTTCCTTCCATCTCATCGGTGAGGTGTTCGAGCGCGTATACAATCTCGGATCTCTCACAACAGCGCCGATGCGGGACGTGCAGACCACAACGGTGCCGCCGGGCGGCGCAACGGTGATCGACGTCAAACTGGAAGTCCCCGGCAAGTTCATGCTGGTCGATCACGCGCTGAGCCGGGTCGAGCGCGGCCTTGCCGGCGTGCTCGAGGTCACCGGCCCCGATAATCCTGACGTCTACAAGGACTACGATCCCGCCAAATCAGCGAAATCCATGTCGCACTAGGTGTTGTTTGCAAATTCGACAGCGCCGGCCTCCTCACAGGAGGCCGGCGCCGTTTCTTGCCGGAGTGAGGTCCGCTATGATGCACGCGCCTGCCCTCACCAAGACGGTGATATTTTGTGTGGCGCTAAAAATCGACCAGTCCCTGATTTCCGATCTGCCGGTGTTCGAAGGACTTTCGGCCGAGGCACTCGATGACATTTTGAAGCGCGCGCATGCGCGGCATTACACCAAAGGCACGGCCGTTTTCTCCCAAAACGAAGCGGCGCATTCGTTTTTCTTGTTGTTGCATGGACGCTTGCGTGTCACCCAGGTGACCCCACACGGTGAGCAAATCGTCGTCCGCTTTGTCAGTCCAGGCGATTTGTTCGGCGTGGCGATGGCGCTTGGGCGCAAAGACTATCCGGGAACGGCCACCGCGATCGTCGACAGCCTTGCGCTGCTATGGCCATCGGCCGCCTGGCCCGAAATGATTGGCCGGCACCCCGCACTTGCCAGCAACGCGATGCGCGTGATCGGTGGACGTCTGCAGGATGCCCATCAGCGCCTGCGGGAAATTTCAACGGAAGATGTCGAACGGCGCGTCGCCCATGCCGTTCTCAAGCTTGCCGACGAGGCCACATCACCAGGCGGGACGACAATCGACTTCCCGTTGAGCCGCCAGGATATTGCGGAAATGACGGCGACCACGTTGCACACGGTCAGCAGGATCGTGAGCGCATGGGAAGCCGCCGGCGTGATCGAAGGCGGCCGTCAGCGGATCGCCATTCGAGACCGGTCGCGCTTGCAGATCATCGCCGACGGCCAGGAGCCCTGACCACCGCCGGTGCTATGCCGTGCGTCGGATTGCCCGCGCGGCAAAGATGAGGATGCATGCTCCGATGAAGCCGGCGATCAAATAGCCGAGCCAACCACCGAGCGAGACACCGAGCAGGCTGAGCAGCCAGCTGGCAACCGCGGCTCCTACAATGCCAAGGACGATGTTCATCAAAAGCCCCATTTGGCTCTTCATGAACTGTTCGGCGAGCCAGCCAGCGACCCCGCCGACGACGATGGCTACGATCCAACCGATTGCCTGACCTTCCATGGCGTCCTCCCGTTTCAAGGCGGCCACGCGTCAGATCCTGCAATTCGTGACCGCCGAAATCTGACCACCAATCAGAGCGTTAAATCGCGGGCCGGTCACCGACAAAATGTGGCACTCACAACAGTGTGATTTTCCGCCATATCGTCCTCGATGCCTTGCGCCTGATCCTTTCCCTTTGAGTGCTGACTTTGGCCTGCCTGCCTTTTTGGCATTACAAGACCGTGATCCTCGGCCCGGTGCCGCGTTTCATGAGGTCGGTGACGGCCCACACCAGCGCGTCAAGCCGATCGGGCGAAGCGCCCGATGAAAGCCCGCTGATGCCGAAATCGCACATCTGATCCTCGAGCGCCTGTAGCGGCGGACCGACGTGTTTGACCTCGCCCTGCTGGTAACGCATTGCCACCGGCTCGGCGCGCAGCCATTTGCCACGAGTGGCGTGGACCGTACGCACCGGTATCGCCGGGTCGATCTGCTGCAACACGGCGCGCACCATGTCGCCGCCCTGGTTGCCTTCGGCAACCACTAGGTCGGCTTTCAGCCGGCTGAACAACGTTACCACAGCACTCGCCCAGCCATGCGGCGCGAGTTGATGAACGGTGGCATCTGCCAGCACGTAGATGGTGCCGCTCTCCGCGATCCCGGCCGCCACGATGCCGCAGGCGTCCGAACCCGGCCGCGTCGAACCCGGTGGATCGACCCCGACCACCAGGAGCAGCAGTGGCGGCGCCTTCGGCACACGTGCGGCCTCGATCATCGCACGGGTCCATAGGGCGTCGGCACGATCCTCGATGATTTCACCATCGATTTCCTGCCGTCCGAGCCGCGTGCCCGTGTAACGGGCTAGCACCTCATCGAGAAATGCAGGCGACAAATGCGCGGCATTGGCGTGCGTCGACGCGCGCGTGACGGCCGTGCGCGGATCGGCGAGCAGCCGCTTGATCAGCGCGATCGGCCGTGGCGTGGTGGTGATGAGTTGCCTCGGCCGTGCGCCAAGCCGCAGGCCGAACTGCAGCATGTCGAAGGTCGCATCGACGTGACGCCACTTGGCAAGCTCGTCGCACCACGCGGCATCGAATTGCGGCCCGCGCAATTGCTCGGGGTCTTCCGCGGAAAACGCCAGCGCCGCCGCGCCATTGTTCCATTCGAGGCGCCGACGCGACGGAATCCACAGCGGCCGCTCGCCGTACGGAGCGGCGCGCAGCAAGCCGGAAGGGCCCTCGATCATCACCTCCCGCACGTCGTGCTCGGTCTCTCCGACGAGCGCGATGTGCATTGAACGCTGATCGGCATAAGGGCGCGTTCCGCACGCCTGCGCCCTCACCCACTCGGCGCCCAGTCGCGTCTTGCCCGCACCACGCCCGCCTAGCATCAGCCAGGTTGTCCACGGACCACCGTTGTTCGCATGTGCCGGCGGCTCCTGATGTCGATGCGCCAGCGCAATAAAGTCACGATCAAACCGGACCCAGGGGCGGAGCGGCAGCTCCGACAGCATCGGCCCCTCCAGTCCGGCTATCGACGAACGCATTAATGCGGCGCGCAAGTTCGTTACGAAATTCATCGATGTCGGCAGGCATGTCATCATCATCTTTGAGCTCGGTCTCCGGAGCGTGCATTGCAGGCGCTGCAACTTCTGCAGGGTTTCGGTGAGGCTAGAGAGCGTGCGTGCCGTTCGCTCGGCATCAATGGGGTTTTGGGGTTCGCGTTTCAGCCGTGCACGCATGGCTTCAACGGCACTGAGTTCCTCAAGTACCGCGCGATGTAGCCGTATGATCGTGTCGCCAGGTGGCGGCAAAGCCGGCCGGTTTTCAGCGACGTGGTTGAGGCCGGGGTGCTGAAGCTCTGGTTTTTCCTCGCTTAGCGTGACGGCGGGCGCGCTTGGCGCGTCGTCCTGAGTCCCGAGGTCCTTCAGATCGTCTGCCTGCGCCAACAACTTGGCGGCGGGTAACAAGTCACGCGGTGGTGGTTGTAGCGAACCCATCCCTGCCGCACCGCCAGAGCACGGAACGTATTTCTGTTCACACCAAAATCGGACGCGATCGAGATAAGCGACTCGTCAGTCTGCTCGTAACGATAGCGGCCATTGGCCAATAACGCGGGCGTGTAGGTGATGGGTACGCCTACCGGACCGCACATTCGCGCGGGTTTGCGATAGGCCAGTCGCTGCTTTGGGCGCGCGGACGCGCGCGTTCGTTTCGCCCTGCGAAGCGCCAATTGGTTTGATGCTGGGATAAGTGCGCAGGGCGCACGTGGCGCAGTCCTGCGAACCTGCCGAGCGGTACCCAAGGAGCGTCACGCTGTCAAGGATTATTTTCCTGTCATTTTCGCGTCAGGGCGGACATGCGCTGACCGAGGTTGGCAAATGTACCAAGGCCGCTAGACTTCGCTTCGTACTGCGTGCGGGGATAGTCCGTGAAACTCGTGCTCTTCCAGACATCGGCCGGCGGCGAGACCCTGCCCGGCCTGCTCACCGAACGCGGCGTAATCGATATCTCCCCGGCGGCCCGCAAAAGCTACACGCCGCAGCTCACGATGCAGGGCGTCATCGACGACTTCGAGAAACTGCGGCCCGCGCTTGTTGAGCTTGCCAAAGACGGTGCCGCTATTCCGGTTGAAAAAATCCGCCTGCGGCCGCCGCTGCCGCGTCCCGGAAAAATTCTCGCCTGTATCGCCAATTATTGGGAGCACGCGCAGCGCGAGCCGCGCCCGCTCAACATGTTCATGAAGAACCCCGATGCCGTCATCGGACCGGGTGACACCATCGTGCTCCCCGATTTCACGGTGCCGTGGATTTTCATGCACGAGGCGGAGCTTGCGCTCGTGATCAAGGGCCCCGCGAAGATGGTGAAGGCAAAGGACTGGAAGAGCGCCGTCTTCGGCTACACCACGATGATCGACGTCTCGGCACGCGAACAGGGCCGCCGCACCTGGCCGGCGACGCCCCTCACCAGCTGGCTCGGAAAATCCTTTGATACCTTTGCGCCGATCGGCCCCTGCATCGCCACCGCCGACGAGATCAAGGATCCGAACGATCTGATCGTGCGGTTCTGGAACGACGGACAACTGCGCCACAATTACAGCACCGACGACATGGAGCATCGCGTTCCGGCACTCGTTGAATTCGCCACGACCGTGATGACCATGAACTCGGGCGACCTCATCGCCTGCGGCACCAACCATGAAGGGCTTGGCGCGCTGCAGGACGGCGAGACCGTCGAGATCGAGATCCAGAATATCGGCAAGATGACGCTCAAGGTGTCGGATCCGCTGAAAAGAAGCTGGGAGCGCGGCATCTACATGGGCGCCGATTCCACCAATCCCGAGGCGGTCAAGCGGCATCGCCCGCCATCGGCCTGACGACGAACGGGAACGCCAATGGAAGCAAAGAAAGAGATCCGGGACGGAATGCGCATCGATTGGGATGTTGCGATCCCCATGGACGACGGCGTCGTTCTTCGCGCCGATATTTTCCGGCCGACGGCGGAGGGTCGCTATCCGGTGATCCTGAGCTATGGCCCCTATGCCAAGGGTCTAGCATTCCAGGAAGGCTACAAGGGCCTGTGGGACCGGCTGGTAAAGGCTGCGCCCGAAGTATTGGAAGGCTCCAGCAACAAGTACCAGAACTGGGAGCTGGTCGACCCGGAGAAATGGGTGCCGGACGGCTATGCCTGCCTGCGCATCGACTCGCGCGGCGCCGGACACTCACCGGGCTATCTCGACGTCTGGTGCGAGCGCGAGACGCAGGACCTCTACCAATGCGTCGAATGGGCCGGCACGCAGCCCTGGAGCAGCGGCAAGGTCGGCATCAACGGCATTTCCTATTACGCGATGAACCAGTGGACCGTCGGCGCCTTGCGGCCCCCTCACCTCACCGCGTTGTGCATCTGGGAGGGTTCGTCCGACTATTATCGCGAGCTTTGCCGCCACGGCGGCATCCTCAGCGACTTCCTCAACAGCTGGCATCCGCGCCAGGTCGCTAGCGTGCAGTACGGAGTCGGCACGCGCGGAAAAACGAGCGTGGTGACGGGAGAATACGTGGCGGGGCCCGAAACGCTGCCGAAGGAAGAACTCGCCAAAAACGTTGCCGACACGCCAGGCGAACCGAAACGCCGTCGCCACTTTGACGACTACTACAGCAGGCGCATCGCGAAATTCGAGGATATCGAGGCCCCCCTGCTCTCCGCCGGGAACTGGGGCGGCATGGGCCTGCACACGCGCGGCAATTTCGAAGGTTGGTTGCGCGCCGGCTCGAAACAGAAATGGCTCGAAGTGCACGGCGACACGCACTTCACGCATTTCTACAGCAACTATGGCGAGGCGCTGCAGAAAAAGTTCTTCGGGCACTTCCTCAAGGGCGAGAGCACCGGCTGGGACAAGCAGCCGCGCGTGTCGCTGAACATCCGCCATCCCGGCGAGAAGTTCGTGCTGCGCGCTGAGAACGAATGGCCGCTCGCGCGCACACAATGGACAAAATATTTCCTGCAGCCGGATGCGAAGACGTTGAGCCCGGACACGCCGTCACAGGCAGCGACGCTCAGCTATGAAACAAAGGGTGATGGGCTCACTTTCTCAACGCCGCCGATGACGAAGGATCTCGAGATCACCGGCCCGGTCGCGGCGAAACTGTGGGTCTCGTCGGAAACCACCGACGCCGACCTGTTTTTGGCGCTGCGCGTGTTCGATCCCGCCGGCAAGGAAGTCACCTTCATCGGCTCCAACGACCCGCGCACGCCGGTGGGGCTCGGCTGGTTGCGGGCGTCACATCGCAAGCTCGATCAGAAGCTGTCGAAGCCCTACCGGCCGTGGCACACGCACGACGAGGAGCGGCCGCTTAAGCCGGGCGAGCCGGTCGAGCTCGACGTGGAGATCTGGCCGACCTCGATCGTGGTGCCGCTGGGCTACCGGCTCGCCCTCACGGTGCGCGGCAAAGACTACGAGGTCGACGGCCGCGATATCGCGCTGCCGAACGCGCCCTATCCCATGAAGGGTGTCGGGCCGTTCCTGCACATCGACAAGGACGACCGGCCGCCGGCAATCTTCGACTGCCGGAATACGCTGCATTTCGCCGCCGGACGCCAGCCCTACCTCTTGTTGCCGATCATTCCCGCGGCGTAAGCTTCCTGAAAACAAGCCGGGAGGAAACTATGAAGCGCGCCGCCGCACTCGTGCTGGCCGTTGTCGGCCTTTTCATTCTCGCCGTACCGGGATGGGCGCAGACCTATCCGAGCAAGACTGTCACTATCATTGTGCCCTACCCGGCGGGCGGACCGACCGACCAGGTGGCGCGTGTTCTCGCCCAAGCGCTGCAGGACAAGCTCAAGCAGAACTTCATTGTCGAGAATGTCAGCGGCGGCGGCACCACGATCGCGACCGGCCGGGTCGCGCATGCCGCGCCCGACGGTTACACGCTGCTCATCCATAACCTGCAGATTTCAGCGAACGTCGCGCTTTACAAGAACGTGAACTACGACACCGAGAAAGACCTCGTCCCGGTCATATTCATCAACAACAACCCGCTTGTGCTGGTCGGGCGCAAGACGCTCGAGCCCAACAATCTCACCGAGCTGCTGGCGCTGATGAAAACGCAGGCGCTGAAAGCGGCAACGCCGGGCGTCGGCGCGACCGGGCATCTCGCCACCTCGCTGCTCGCTCAGGAGGCCAAGATCAAGGTCGACCTGATCCCTTACCGCGGCGCGGCGCCGGCCTTGCAGGACATCACCGGCGGCCACGTCGACCTGTTCTTTGCGACGCCGCAGTCAGTGGTACAGCAGGTCAAGGCTGGGCAGATGAAAGCCTACGGCATCACCGCAAAAGAAAAATCGGCCGATATGCCGACCGCCGAAAGCTTTGTGAAAGCCTTCGGACCGAAGCTCGAAATCCTCTATTGGCATGCATTTTTCGCACCAGGCGGAACGCCGGACGACGTCGTTAACAAGCTCAACGCCACGCTGCAGGAAATCATCGCCGATCCGGCGATCGTGAAGTCGTGGGCGGATACTGGCGTGTCGCCTTATCCGAAGGACCAGCGCACGGTCGCGGCCGCGCGCGCGTTGCTCAAAAGCGAAATCGCGCGCTGGGGCCAGGTCGTCCGTGACAACAATATCCAGGGGCCGATGTAGTTTTCCGTTGCGAAAGACCGAGTGATGCAATCGGCAAGTCCGCTTTGCTTTAGCCCAGGGCTCGGATCATGAATGTTCATGTTGGCGCTTTGACGCGCGAGCAACCCCCATTCCGCGCCGAGCATATTGGCAGCCTTTTGCGACCGGCCGCGCTGTTACAGCAACGTGAGCGTTACGCGCACGGGGAGATTTCGCAAAATGATCTGTCCGAGGCTGAGGACGCTGCAATTTCCCAAGCAATCGCCTTGCAGGAGCGACTCGGGCTGCGTTTCGCCACGGATGGTGAATACCGCCGAAGGTCCTATCACAGCTTCTTTTATCAACAGCTGGGAGATGTGAGCATCGACACCATCGCCGGCGCCGATGCGAAGGGTGCGCAGAGCGACGGCGGGCGCGGTGCGCAACCGGTGGCGCTCATCAACAGCAAGTTGCGATGGACGCAACCGATAAACGTTGATGATTTCAATTTCATCAAAAACCGGACTGCGTTGCTGCCCAAGATAACAATTCCCGGACCCTGCGCGCTGCATTTCCGCGGCGGCGATGCAACGGTGCTCGCGCACGCATATCGCGACGTCGGCGAGTTCTGGGATGACACGATCGAGGCCTTCACCAAAGAGTTAAGCGCGCTGGCCCAGGCGGGATGCCGTTACGTACAGATCGATGAGACCGCGTTTGCGAAATTCGGCGATCCGGACGTGCAGGCAATGTTGAGAACGCGCGGTGACGATTGGAGCCAGCTCATCGACACATACATTACGATCACCAATCGTGTGCTACGTGCCGCGCCGAAATCTCTTCACATCGGCATGCATTTGTGCCGGGGGAACAGGGGCGGTCAATGGCACGCGGAGGGCAGCTACGAGGATGTCGCGGAGCGGCTTTTTAATGCGCTTGAAATTCCCTTCTATTTTCTCGAATACGATACTTCGCGCGCGGGCAATTTCACGCCATTGCGCTTCGTTCCCCGGCACAAGTCCGTCGTGCTCGGATTGATTTCCTCTAAAACGCCAGTGCTGGAAGACAAGGCGGCATTGCGCGCGCGCGTGGAAGACGCGACCCGCTACGTGTCACTTGAACGATTGGCGGTGAGCCCGCAGTGCGGCTTCGCGAGCGTCGATACCGGCAATCCGGTGACGCCCGAGGTGCAGGAAGCCAAGCTTCGTCTTGTTGTCGAACTGGCGCGGGACATCTGGGGTGAAGCCTGAGTTTTGATAGGGAGGAATTTCATGGGGCGTATTTTGGCAATGGCACTCGGCTGTGCTCTGATCGTCTCCGCGACAGCCGCGCAGGGACAGCAAGCCAATTATCCAACCCGTCCGGTTCACGTTCTTGCGGCCGCAGCGCCGGGAGGCAATCCGGACGTGCTGGCGCGCCTGCTGTCGCAGCGGCTGGCGGAAGTGCTGGGGCAGCCTTTCGTCGTGGAGAACGTGCCCGGCGCCGGCGGCATTCTCGCAGCCAAACGCGTCGCCGGGTCGGCGCCCGATGGTTACACGGTCATGATCAACGATTCCGCCGCACTCGCGATCCAGATCGTCATGAGCCCCGACGCCACCTACACGCTGGCGGACTTCACACCCATTACCGCGCTCGCAACCGTTCCCACCGCCTTCGTCATCATCCCGTCGGTTCCGGCCACTACGCTCAGCGAATTCGTCACGCTCGCGAAATCGAAGCCCGGCGACATGTCTTTCGGTTCCGCGGGAGCGGGCTCTATTCACCACCTGACAATGGAGGTTTTCGCCGAGCACACCGGCATCAAGCTTCTTCACGTTCCTTATCGTGGTGGCACCGCTCTGGTGAACGGTCTGCTCACCGGCGAAATCCAGGCCGGATGGTCCGGCCTTCCCAACGTGGTTCCGCATATTGGTGCCGGCAAGTTGCGCGCACTGTGTGTCAGCGTGCTCAAGCGTGAGCCGTCTTTGCCCGACGTGCCGACCTGCGACGAGGCCGGGATCAAGGGCTTCGACATCGCCGATATGCTGGGGCTGCAAGGCCCTGCCGGGATGTCGCCTGCGGTGGTCGCGCGACTGCAGTCGTCGATTGCAAAAATCATGCGCGAGCCGGCCATGGCCGAACGTATGAAAACGCTCGGCATGGGTATACAGGAGAACGGCACGGCGGATTATGTGCGGTTCATGAAGGACGATCTTGAGTTCTACACAAAGGTGATCGACCGGCTCGGTCTCAGGCGCAAATAAGCTTGGCTACTTCCCCGGCTGCAGCACCTGCTCGAGCCAGTCCCACATATAGGCCGCGCAGATGCTCTGGTTGTCGATCTGGCAGTGGTGATAGCCGCCTTCCTCGCGCGTGAAAATCTTCATGACCTTCTGCTTCGAGCCGACGGCGTCAAAGCATTTCTGTGCTTCGCCTAAAGGAATCTGCTCGTCGCCATCGCCGTGCAGCATCAGGAACGGGCAGCCGATCTTCTGCACGACGCCGTCGAGCTTGAACGGCTCGAGGTGCTTGAGAACTTCGTCCTGCGTCTTCACATTGAGCACCCAGGCGATGTGCTGGTGCGCGACCGAGAGCGACGGCGTGTCGGCGCGCGCCAGTCGCTCGAAGCGATCGCGCCAGATCTTCTGGTAGTCCCACTGCGCGCCCCAAGCGAGGCAGCAGGCATAGCGTTTCTCGAATGCCGCCGCACGCGGCGCATAGTAGCCGCCGAGGCTGATCGCCATCACGCCGATGCGCTTTGAATCGACCTCCGGCCGCGCGGCAAGATACTCGAAGGCCGGCGTCGCATAGTGCTCGGTATCCGGACGCAAATAGAGATTGCGGAAACGGATGCTTTCGCCGTTTCCGGGGCCGTCCACGATGAGGCACGCGATGCCGCGCGCCACCAGATCGGCCACGCCTTTGAAATACTGGATTTCCTTGGTGACATCGAGCCCGTCGAAAAACACCACGGCCGGCACCTTGCCGCTCGCGTTCGCCGGCTCCGCATGGACGTAAACCGCCGGCAGGCTCGTGCCCTCGTAGGGAATTTCGACATGCTCCATGCGCGGCCGCTTAATGTATTTGGCCGCGTCGCGGAAGCACGCAACGCCGCGCATATAGGCGTCGAGCCCTTCCTTGCTCTTGGGCTGCAGGAAGCGTTCGCCGACGTGGTAGTAGGCGCTGGCACGATGCAGGTATTGCGCGCCGCTCGTGGTGAAGCCTTCGGCGATGCGTTGCCGGCCAACGTCTTCCACCTTGCGCGCCTCGCGCGCCCATTCCCGGAACCATGCATCGTCGTCGCCGATGCGGTTCTTTAAGCGTAGGCCGACGCGGTTGACCTCCCCGATCTCGGCGCCGCCCCACGGCGCCATGTTGAGGCCGATCAGCAGGCCGTGCGACCAGCGGTAGTTCTCGGGAAAATACGTGAAGGACAGCTCTTCCAGCTTGGCATCCATGCGAACGAACTCCGGCTACGGATTTGCCAGGCTATCAAAGCCTCACGCCCCCCGCGCGCGCAATACCGACTCGATCGACACGCGTGACCAGGGCGCCGTCCGCTCGCGGAACGCAGCGTAGGACGCATGCACCTTGCCGGTGATGGCGCTCTTGCCCGCGAGCTCGCCGAGCACGTCGTTCGCCTGCTTGCGCGCGGCATCAATGAGGTCCTCGGGGAACGCCGCGAGCTTCACCTTGTGCTCGTTCACCAGCACGCCGAGCGCCTGCGCGTTGAGCCGTTCCATTTCGGCAAGGGCGTAATTGGCTTCGGTCGCGCACGCATGCGCAACGATGGCCTTGAGCTCGTCGGAGAGTGCGTTCCAGGATTTCAAGGCCACGATGCACTCGCCGGTGCCGTTCGGCTTGTTGAAGCCGGGGTAGTAATAAGAGGACGCGACGCGATAAAGGCCGAGGGCGATGTCGGTGCCGGGACCGACGAATTCGGCGCCGTCGATCACGCCCGATTGCAGGCTCACCAGAATTTCCGCCGGCGGCGTCGTCTGCGGCGTAACGCCAAGGCGGCGGTAGACCTCACCGCCGAGCCCGAGCGTGCGCAGCTTCAGGCCGCGCACGTCGGCGAGGCTTTTCACCTCGCGGCGAAACCAGCCGCCCATGCAGACGCCGGTGTTGCCGCCCATAAAGGGCTTCACGCCGAAGGGCGCATAAAGCTCGTCCCACAGCGCCTGCCCGCCGCCGGCATCGACCCAGGCGACGTGCTCGTTCGGCGTAAGGCCGAACGGCACCGTGGTGAAGAAGGCGGCGGCTGGCATTTTGCCCTGCCAATAGAAAGATGCCGTGTGGCCGATGTCGGCAACGCCATTGCCGACGGCACCCAGCACCTCGAAGGCGGGCACGATTTCACCTGCCGCGTGAACGGTAATGTCGAGCCTGCCGCCGGAGAGCGCGCGAATGCGCTCGGCAATGCGTTCGGCCG
>Ga0207697_10000022_pt1 | contig 54834 bp, 50 predicted proteins | sample KBSSwiS5withPhiX_FD_184293 | JGI IMG/M metagenome (GOLD analysis project Ga0207697, IMG submission 184293) | Switchgrass rhizosphere microbial communities from Kellogg Biological Station, Michigan, USA, with PhiX - S5 (SPAdes) (version 2) | ecosystem: Host-associated > Plants > Roots >... | reverse complement strand
TGCGGATTCAGCCACGGCGCCTACTCTCGTTGAGATCTAAAAAACAAGTAGTAAGCATACATATAACTAGTTAAACGAGCTAGTTATGCCGCTCGGCGCCGATGGCCGCGCTCATCCGGCGGAGGAAAGTGATGACCACGCGGGCGTCCTCCGCGCTCATGGACTCTGCCACCTCCATCATGCGCCGGTGCATGTGTCCAAGCGTGGCGCGGACTTCGGAGTCCGTCGCCACCGTCGGCACGATCACAAGGGAGCGACGGTCCGTCGGGTGCGGCTCCCGCCGGACGTGCCCGCTTGCTACCAGCCGGTCGATCAGGGACGTTGTGGAAGCGGTGGTGATGCCCAGGACGCGGCTGAGATCCTTCGGACCAACCCGTTCGCCTGTCGCTTTGGCCCGCAGCAGGTAGCGCAAAGCCAGCAGGTCCGTCTCACCCATCCCCATCGAATCGCGGGTGGACCGCCTCGTCGCCACCTCCGAGATCCGATAGTCGCGGAGGGCCTGCAGGATCGCCGCCGGAGGATCCAGGCTGTCATCGGGGCCATACCAGTATCCGGAGGCGCCGTGGGAGTCCATTCGCCAAGCCTAGCGGAACTGGTAACTAGCCAGCCGTACAATCCGGGTGGTTGCACCCACAGGGCTCCAGGGCCCCGGAGCGCTGGGGGCTGGGGCCCCGGCCCGCCAGGACAGGACCCCGGTGGCGGGCACAAAAAACCCCGGCTTCCTGTTGCCAGGAAACCGGGGTTTTTCCACTCTTCGCTAAAAGAGTGGGCCCTGTGGGGATCGAACCCACGACCCACGGATTAAAAGTCCGATGCTCTACCAACTGAGCTAAAGGCCCCAGCCGAGAGCCCCGAACCAGCGGATAAATCCGCTGGTGCAGCGCGTTTCGGCCCAGTCCATTTCTGGACGTTAACACTGTACCCCAGACCCGGGCCGGCTTTTTTCACGTTGGCCGCACCGGCGTCGTCGGCCCCCGGCGTCTATGGCAGCAGCGCGCACCGATCCTCGATTCCCTTGCGGCACTGGAGTAGCGTGGGGGCATGAGCGAGCAAGCAGGATCAAGCGCCCCCGGCCCGCGGCACCACAAGCCGAAACCCTTCGCACCGATCGACTTTGAGCCTTTCGCCGGAGGGGCCGATCCTGCCCGCGTCTCGGAGGCGGCCCATCTGGCCGCGCAGGCTCTCGTGCGCCGCGGCCGGGACAGCGACGATCCTAAAGTCACCAAACGGCTCGTCAAACTCGCCGATGAGCAGGGCCTGGAAGCGATCGCCGAAATGTGGGCCGAAAGCCCCGCCCGGTCCCTCCCCGGCGCGCTGTGGCGCCTGTACGCCCTGCGGGCCGCCACCATCCAGGATCCCGAGCGGATCTCCGTCTACTTCAAGGCGGGCAAGGACACGGCCCAGGTTTCGCATGTGGTCGCCGGCGCGGCCGAACCGCCCGGCGCCGATGAGATGAAATCCATGGCGGACGCCATCCTCTCCGGGGCGTTCGACGGCGAATTCGACGTCGCCCTGGAACGCTCCGCAGCGTTCTGCCGCGTGGTGGCCCTGGGCCAGGCAACGCTTGCGGACAACGCCGAGCACAGCAACGAAAACCACGCCAGCAAACTCACCCGCAACTCGCATCTGCTCGTCAAGACGGCCGAGGACCTCGAGCACGCCGCCAACGCGTGGCGGCTGGGCGAACTGGACTGAGGGGCCAGCCGGGCCGGGCGGCAGGCGCCCGGATGACGGGCCCGCAGCACCCAGGACACGCACGGCTCGGGCAGGCTGTCAATGTTGACTTGCATGAACCTACGTAGAAAACTAAAAGCGGTGCCGAACCGCGAAACCCCCGGGCTTCAACATTTAGCCGCCTAGAGCGGCCTACCGCCGAGAGGCGTATCCGGTTCGGCACCATTTTCATGCCTTCTTACCCTGATGTTCGCCCGGTTTTCACCTGCGCCGTCACACGCCGCGTCGGGCCGGGCCGGACCCGCCGCGGACGGTAAAGTGATGCGTATGCACTGGTCACCGTCAAGTCACACGGCCGGCCGACTCCACCCGCGAACCTCCTCCCGGAAGACCGGTGACACCACGTGAAGCTGCGCCTGTTCCCCCAGGAGTCCGCCGGACTGAACCTGCTCTCCCAAATGGCGCGCCAGATCGTGCTGGGGACCGGAACACTCTCGGAGATCCTCGGCGCCCCGGCCAGCGAGCATGCCCGGCTGGTGGAGGACATGCACAACCACGAGGCCAAATCCGCGGAGCTGCACTTTGCCCTCCTGACCCACATGCGCACCAGCTTCGTGAACCCGCTGCCGCGCGAGGACATGTACACGCTGTCCCGGTTCCTCAACGAGGCCATGGAGAAGCTCGACGCCGCCGCCGAGCTCGTCTCCCTTTACAAGCTCGAACGGCTGCCCAGGCGGGCCGCCGACCAGCTGGAAATCATCAGCCGCCAGGCCGAACTAACGGTCGATGCGATGCGGCGGCTGAACAATCTGGACGACCTCGAGGACTACTGGATCGAGATCCTGCGCCTGGCCAAGCGTGCCGAGCGCACGCACCGGGTCTGGGTCGCGGACATGCTCCACGAGATGAAGGCCATGCAGTACGCGCGCAACCGCGATGTCGCGAACCAGCTCGTGGAAGTCACGAAGGACATGCGCCGGATCGCCACCCAGGTGGGCAGCATCATCGTCAAGGAATCCTGACGTGGTGCTCTTCTTCCTTGCCCTGGTGCTGCTCTGCGCCGGGGCCTTTGCATTCCTCAACGGGTTCAGGGACGCGTCCTCATCGGTGGCGCTGGCCGTGCGGACGCGCGCGCTGACCCCAACAGTGGCGGTGATTCTGGCCAGCCTGTTCAACTTCATCGGTGCCGGGCTGAGCGCCGCCCTGGCCCTGGCCGTCAGCCAGGCGTGGCTGTCGCTGCCGCCGGGCACAAACGGCCTGACGATTCTGCTGGCCGCGCTGCTGAGCGCCATCCTCTGGGGCGTCTACTTGTGGTGGCGCGGCATTCCCTCGTCCTCCACCCATGCCCTGGTCGGCGGGCTCGCCGGGGCGGGGGTCGCGAGCGTCGCCGTCGGCGGAAACCCCGTCATGGGCGTTGACGCCTCGCTCCTGTCCCAGGTGGTGCTCCCGCTGCTGATCTCACCGGTGATCGCCTATGCGGGGTCGTTCCTGCTGGTCTGGCCTGCGGGCTGGGCGGCCCGGTACACGCCGCCCAATGTCGTCAACACCCGCTCCCGGCGGGCCCAGGCCATTGCCGCGGGCGCCGTCGCCTTCGGGCACGGGCTGCAGGACGGCCAACGCACCAGCGCGGTGGTGATCCTGGCGCTGCTGGCGGCCGGGCTCTCCGACGGCGGTTCAGTGCCGGTGTGGGTGGCCCTGCTGACGGCCGTCTTGCTGTCGGCGGGAACCCTCGCGGGCGGGTGGCGGATTTCCTACACCATCGGCTACCGGCTGACCCGGGTCGATCCCCTGCGCGGATTCGTCGCGCAGATGTACAGCGCCGTGATGCTGTTGGTGGGCGCCATCGGGCTGCACTGGCCCGTCTCCACCACGCACACGGTGACGGCGGCAACCCTTGGCGCCGGCGCCAACCAGTGTTTCCCGGGCACCGACCGGCGGCTGGTGATCCGCATCCTGGTGTTCTGGGTAGCGACCCCGGTTGTCACCGCTGCCGCCGCGTTCGTCCTGCAGTTGGCGCTCTCGACGGTGGCCGGCCTGTAGCAGCCTGGTTATCCGAAGCGGCCGGAGACGTAGTCCTCGGTGGCCTTCTCGGTCGGGTTGCTGAAGATCGTGGGGGTGTCGCCGAACTCGATCAGCTTGCCCGGCTTGCCGGTGCCGGCAATGTTGAAGAAGGCCGTCTTGTCCGACACGCGGGCCGCCTGCTGCATGTTGTGCGTCACGATCACCACCGTGTACTGGTCCTTGAGCTCGTTGATGAGGTCCTCAATGGCCAGCGTCGAGATCGGGTCCAGGGCGGAGCAGGGCTCGTCCATGAGGATCACCTGGGGTTCAACGGCAATCGCGCGCGCAATGCACAGGCGCTGCTGCTGGCCGCCGGACAGCCCGGAGCCGGGCTTGGCCAGACGGTCCTTGACCTCGTTCCAGAGGTTGGCCCCCTGCAGGGACCGCTCCACCAGGACATCGGCCTCGCCCTTGGAGATCTTCGTGTTGTTCAGCTTCACGCCGGCCAGCACGTTGTCCCGGATGGACATGGTGGGGAACGGGTTGGGGCGCTGGAACACCATGCCGATCTGGGACCGGACGGTGACCGGGTCGACGCCGGGGCCGTACAGGTTGTCCCCGTCCAGCAGCACTTCGCCTTCAACCCTCGCGCCGGGAATGACCTCGTGCATGCGGTTCAGGGTGCGCAGGAAGGTGGACTTGCCGCAACCCGAGGGGCCGATGAAGGCCGTGACGGACTTGGCGTCGATGTTGATGTTGACGCCTTCGACGGCCAGGAATTTGCTGTAGTAGACGTTCAGGTCCTTGACGTCGATGCGCTTAGACATGGTGTTCCTTCACTTGCTGGAGGTAGGGGCGGCGGGCGCGGATGGCCTAGCGGCCTGTCTTGGGGGCGAAGATGCGGGCAATCAGGCGGGCGCCGAGGTTGAGCAGCATCACCAGGATGATGAGCACCAGGGCCGCGCCCCAGGCCCGCTGGGAGGACGGATCCGGGTTCGACGGCGAGGTGGGGTTCAGGATCTGGGTGTAGATGAAGGTCGGCAGGGAGGCCATCCAGCCGCTGAACACGTTGGTGTTGATGGTGGTCGCGAATCCGGCGGTGACCAGAATCGGCGCGGTTTCGCCGATCACGCGGGCGATCGCCAGGGTGATGCCGGACGCGATGCCGGAGATCGCCGTCGGGAGGACCACCTTGAGGATGGTCCGCCACTTGCGGACGCCGAGGGCGTAGGCGGCCTCGCGGAGTTCGTTGGGCACGATCTTGAGCATTTCCTCGCTGGAGCGGACCACCACCGGGATCATCAGCACCGACAGTGCGACGGCGGCGACGGCGCCGGTCTTGGTGCCCGGGCCGACCACCGCGAAGAACGCGGCGGCGGCGAACAGGCCGGCGACAATCGAGGGAATGCCGGTCATGACGTCCACGAAGAAGGTGATGGCCCGGGCCAGTGCGCGGTCCTCGCCGTATTCCACGAGGTAGATCGCGGTCAGCAGGCCCACGGGGACCGAGATGAGGGTGGCGAGCACCGTGATCAGCAAGGTGCCCATGAGCGCGTGGTAGATGCCGCCCAGCAGGGGGGCGCCTTCCTCGACCGTCTTGTTGTCGAAGGCGCCGGTGACCCCGTTCATGGAGGTGGTGAGGAAACCGGGATCCAGGAGCCCGGGGAGCCCATTGATCAGTACGGTCCAGATCACCGAGAACAGGGGCAGCAGGGCAACCAGGAAGGCCCCCACAACCAGGCAGGTGGCCAGCTTGTCCTTGGCTTTGCGGGCGCCTTCCACAACAAGGCTCCAGCCCACCAGGCCGGCGGCGAAGAGGATGGCGGAGACGATGCCCCAGCCGAAGGCATTGAAGCCGATCAGCGCGAGGATCGCCGCGCCGAGGATCAAGGCAACGGCCAGGACGATGTACGGCGCGGCCTTGGGCAGTTGGCCCCTGGTCAGCGCCGAGCGCTTGCGTACCGGAGTCAGGGTGGAGGTCATTTAGTTGGCTCCCGAGAATTCTTTGTGCCGGCTGATGATTCCCCGGGCAATCATGTTCACGCCGAGGGTAATGACGAACAGCACCAGGCCCGCGGCGATCAGCGTGCTGACCTTGAGCCCGCTGGCCTCGGGGAAGTTCAGGGCGATTTCGGCGGCGATGGTCTGGTTGCCGGTCTGGATCAGGCTGGCGGTCAGGGCTCCGGATGACAGCACCAGAGCGACGGCCATGGTCTCGCCGAGGGCCCGGCCCAGTCCCAGCATCACGGCGCTGATGATCCCGGGCCGGCCGAACGGCAGCACGGTCATCCGGATCATCTCCCAGCGGGTGGCCCCGAGCGCCAGCGCGGCCTCTTCGTGCAGCTTGGGGGTCTGCAGGAAGATTTCGCGGGTCAGGGAGGTGATGATGGGCAGGACCATGACGGCGAGCACGATTCCGGCCGTCAGGATGGTCTTGCCGGTGGCGGAGGCGGGGCCCTGGAAGATCGGCAACCAGCCCATGTTCTCGGCCAGCCAGTTGTACGACGGCGAGATTTCCTTGGCCAGGAACGCGACGCCCCAGGCGCCGTAGACCACGGACGGGATGGCGGCGAGGAGGTCAATCACGTAACCCAGGCCGGAGGCGAGCTGGCGCGGCGCGAAGTGCGAAATGAACAGCGCGACGCCGATCGCGATCGGCGTCGCGATCACGAGAGCGATCACCGAGGCGATGAGGGTGCCGATGACGAGCGGCCAGATGTAGGTGAAGAATCCTTCGCCGCCCTGGATCTTGTCCGCCGGAGCCACGAGGGCGGGGAGCGCCTGGATCACGAGAAACAGTGCCACGCCGAAGAGCACGACGAGGATCAAACACCCTGCTGCCAAGGTGGCTGCGGAAAAGACTTTGTCACCGGCGTGGCCTGCGCCCCGGGACTTGGTCAGGGAGGTGGTGGTCACTTCACGGTCCTTCGGTTTGGATGGGATCCGGGCGCCGGGTGCGGAGGCCTCCGCGGCCGGTGCCCGGCAAATCTTGATGTATGGAACAAACGCGTCAGTTCCCTGCTCCATGGCGGCCGCCGGTGACGGCCGCCATGATGCAGGGAACCTTGATCAGGCCCGTGTTTCCACTATGCCCTTTTCCACTTCGCCTCGCGGCGCAGCGTATTCCTAGGCCTTGGCCTTGACGGAGTCGACGGCAGCCATTGCCTTGTCCTGGAGGGTCTTGGACAGCGGCGCCGACTTGGCGGCGTCGGCGGCGGCCTGCTGGCCCGCGTCGGAGGCGGCGTACTTGACGAAGGCCTTGACCAGGTCAGCGGTGGCCTGCGTGTCGTAGGTGGTGCAGACGATGTGGTAGGACACCAGGACGATCGGGTAGGCGCCCGCGGCCGTGGTGGTGCGGTCCAGCTTGATGGCGAGGTCGTTGGCGTTGCGGCCCTCGACCGGCTTGCCCTGGTCGACTGCCTTGGAAGCTGCCTCGGCGGAGATCTTCGTGAAGGAGTCGCCGACCTTGATCTGCGCGGTGCCGAGCTTGCCGCTGACAGCGGAGTCGTCGGCGTAGGTCACGGCGCCGGGGGTGTCGGTGACAGTCTTGACGACGCCGGAGGTGCCCTTGGCGTTCTCGCCCTTCAGGCTGGCGGGCCAGACGCCGGCTGCCTTGTCGGTCCACACGGTGGGGGCTACGGCGGACAGGTAGTCGGTGAAGTTGGTGGTGGTGCCCGAGTCATCGGAGCGGTTCACCGGGGTGACCTTGAGGTCCGGAAGCTGGACGCCCGGGTTCATCGCCGCGATGGCGGGGTCATTCCAGTTGGCGACCTCGCCGCGGAAAATCTTCGCGACGGTGGCGGCGTCGAGCTTCAGGTCCGTGATGCCAGGGACGTTGAAGGCGACGGCGATCGGGGAAATGTAGACCGGAATGTCAATGGCCCCGTCGGGACCACACTTTTCCTTGGAGCTGGCGAGTTCGTCATCCTTGAGGTAGGCATCGGAGCCGGCGAACTGGGCCGAGCCGTCGAGGATCGCCTTGCGTCCGGCGCCGGAACCGTCCGGGGAGTACTGCACAGTTGCGCCCTGGTTCGCGGTAGCGAAGTTGGTCTTCCAGACATCCATGGCTGCGCCCTGGGCGGAAGAACCGATGCCGGTCAGGGTGCCGGTGACCGCGGGACCCGAGGCGGACGGCGCGGCGGTCTGGGCCGTGTTGGTTGCGTTGTCCGAACCGCAGGCGGTCAGCGCAAGTGCGCCGACGGCGATTACAGCGATAGCCGCGTTGCGGCCGAAGCGGAGAGCCTTCACTGAGTTGTACCCCTTCCAGGGCTGTGAGTGCCGGGCCTGGAGAAGGCCCGCAGGGATGCGTACGGGTTTGTACCTTTACCGACCGTAAGTGGCCCAGGTGAAGAGAATTGCGGACCAAAGTGAACGGCCGGTGAACGACGCGGGACTATTGGCTTACATATGCCGGGCCGCCATTGTGTTCTGTGCGTCACAGTCGTATCGGCCGCACAGTGCCCGCGGCCCGTGCCGTGTCCTGCCGTGCCGGCCGTCCCGGCGCAGCAAATAGACTGGAGGGCATGGCCTCCGCGACTGGACTCTCCGCAAGCGCACGATTCCTGCGCGGCCGGGTCCGCACCGGCTTTGTCCGGAGCCGGAACTCCCTGGGCCCGGCCATCCAGATGACCACTTGCGCCGTGGGCGCTTACGCTTTCGCCGAATACGTCCTGGGTCACAGCGGGCCGTTGTTTGCGGCCACGTCATCCCTTATTGCGCTCGGTTTTTCCCGCGACCCCCGGCTGCGCCGCGTCATCGAGGTGGGCTTGGGCTGCACGCTCGGAATCGTGGTCGGAGACCTGCTGCTGCACTGGCTGGGCTCCGGAATCTGGCAGGCCGCCGTCGTGCTCCTTTTCTCCATCCTGCTGGCCAGGTTCCTGGACAGCGGGACGATTTTCACGACGCAACTGGGCCTGCAGTCGGTGCTCGTGGTGCTCCTGCCCGCACCGATCGGGGGCCCGTTCACCCGCAGCATCGACGCCGTGGTGGGCGGAGTGTTCGCGCTGCTGATGACCGTCCTCGTTCCCAAGGATCCGCGGCGTGAACCCCGCAGCGACGTCAAGAAGCTCCTGCACGAGCTCGCCGAGGTGCTGCGGGAATGCGCCTCGGCGCTGAGCTACAGCGATTCCACCCAGGCCTGGCATGCCCTCATCCGGGGCCGGAACTGCCAGCCGCTCGTCGACGCCATGCGCCAGTCGCTGCGTGCCTCCGGCGAAGTAGCAACCTTGGCCCCCGCCTACCGGCGGCACCGGGACGAACTGGACCAGATGGAGCAGTCGCTGGACTACATCGATCTCGCGCTGCGCAACAGCCGGGTCTTTGCGCGCCGCCTGACCAGCGCCATCAACCATGCGGCGCTCTCGGACGAGGCCACCCAGAACATCGCCGAGGTCCTGCAGGAGACGGCCGCCGCCGTCGACGAGCTCTCGCTCGGCCTGGCGGAAGTCCACGACGGCGCCCGCCGCGCCCACCTGCGGACAGCACGCTCGGAGCTGCGGGAGATCGCAGGCCGGCTGCATCCGCGGATACTGGACGTCCAGCGGCTGGAGGGCGAAACGGTGGTCATGTTGTTCCGCCCGCTCATGGTGGACCTGCTCGAGGCCGCCGGGCTGGATTCCAAGGAAGCCCGGGACATCCTGCCCCCGCTGTAGCTGCTGCAGCTGGCGCACGGGCCTGCTGACCCCGCCGCCGGCGCACTTGTTGTCGCTGGCCCCCGATAGTGTGGACCAATGGCTACGAAGACTTCCCGGGGGCCGAAGGCGCCCGGCTATAAATGCGCCGAATGCGGCTGGACGACGGCCAAGTGGGTGGGCCGCTGCGGCGAGTGCCAGGCGTGGGGCAGCGTGGAGGAGACCGGCACCGCCGTCGCCCGGACGACGGCGGCCACGACGGTCCTGGAACCGGCCCGCCGGATCGCCGACGTCGACGCCACTACCGCCGCGTTCCTGCCCACCGGCGTGGATGAACTCGACCGTGTGCTCGGCGGCGGGCTGGTGCCAGGCGCCGTGATCCTGCTGGCGGGCGAGCCCGGGGTGGGCAAGTCGACGCTGCTGCTGGACGTTGCGGCCAAGTTCGCCCGCACGGCGCAGGACGTCCTCTACATCACCGGCGAGGAATCCGCGGCCCAGGTCAAGCTCCGCGCGGACCGGATCGACGCCGTGGCCGAATCCCTGTACCTGTCCGCCGAAACTGACCTGGGGCAGGCCCTGGGGCAGGTGGAGAAGCTGGAGCCGCGCCTGCTGGTGGTGGACTCCGTGCAGACCCTCAGCAGCGCCGACGTCGAGGGCAGCGCCGGCGGGGTGTCCCAGGTGCGCGAGGTGGCGGCGTCCCTGATCGCCGCGGCCAAGCGCCGCAACATGACCACGCTGCTGGTCGGGCACGTGACCAAGGACGGCTCCATCGCCGGGCCCCGGCTGCTGGAACACCTCGTGGACGTCGTCTGCCAGTTCGAAGGCGAACGGCACTCGCGGCTGCGGCTGCTGCGCGCGGTCAAGAACCGCTACGGACCCACCGACGACGTCGGCTGCTTCGATCTGAACGAGGACGGCATCGAGGGCCTCGCCGATCCCAGTGGGCTGTTCGTCTCCCGGACCAAGGAGCCCGTTTCGGGAACCTGCATCACGGTCACGCTGGAGGGCCGCCGGCCGTTGCTGGCCGAGGTGCAGGCGCTGCTCGCCGAGAGTGCCAGCTCCCAGCCCCGCCGCGCCACCAGCGGGCTCGACAGCTCGCGCGTCGCGATGCTGCTGGCCGTCCTGCAGCAGCGCGCCGGCTGCCTGCTGAACAAGGACGACTCGTACGTGGCAACGGTCGGCGGCGTCAAGCTCAGCGAACCCGCCACGGACCTCGCCGTGGCCCTGGCGGTGGCTTCGGCCAAGGCCAGGAAGCCGCTCCCCCAGCGGCTCATAGCCTTCGGCGAGGTGGGCCTGGCGGGCGAAGTCCGCCCGGTGCCCGGCATCAACCAGCGGATCCAGGAGGCGCACCGGCTCGGCTTCACCCATGCCGTGGTACCGGCCAGCCCCAACGGGCACGGACCGGTTCCGGCGGGCTTCTCGGTCCGCGAGGTCGGCCACCTGGCCGAGGCCCTGGGACTGCTGATCAGCTGACGCCGCGGAAGCCGGGCGCCCCGGTGGTCTGGGACCTGGGGACGATGCGAGTTGCCAGAGGTCCGCTGAGGCTGGAAATGCCCTCTTGCCAAAGATACCCCCCGGGGGTATGTTGGGCGTAGCCGCAGATGACTGAGCATCCGTCAGGAGCACACACCATGGAACACCGGCACAGCAGCCCCGGCGCGGACCAGGGCCTCCGAAACCACAGCCCGGGCGGGACGCCGCACGGCAACCATGCTGTGAGCTCCGCCGCGGACGAGCACACGGTACACACTCACGGCCAGCATGCCGGGCACAGCGTCGCGATGTTCAGGGACAGGTTCTGGCTGTCACTGGCCCTGGCCGTGCCGGTGGTCTTCTTCAGCCCCATGTTCGCGGAACTCCTGGGCTACGCTCCTCCCGCCTTCCCCGGCTCAGCATGGATCCCGCCGGTCTTCGGCACGGCGATCTACCTCTACGGCGGCCGTCCGTTCCTCCAGGGCGGACTCAATGAACTGAAGACGCGAAAACCGGGGATGATGCTGCTGATTGCCATGGCCATCAGCGTCGCCTTTATCGCCTCCTGGGTGACCAGCCTCGGCATCGGCGGTTTCGATCTCGACTTCTGGTGGGAGCTGGCGCTGCTGGTCCCCATCATGCTGCTGGGCCACTGGATCGAGATGCGCGCCCTCGGCTCGGCGCAGGGTGCGCTGGATGCCCTGGCGGCGCTGCTGCCCGACGAAGCGGAACGCGTCACGACCGCCGGCACGGAGACCGTCAGCCTCGCCGAACTCCGTGCCGGGGACACCATCCTGGTCCGCCCCGGCGGCCGGATGCCGGCCGACGGCACCGTCAGCGGCGGGCAGGCCGAATTCGACGAATCCATGATCACGGGCGAATCAAAAACCGTCCTGCGGGCCCCGGGGGATCCCGTGGTGGCCGGCACCATCGCCACTGACAACTCCGTGAGGGTCCGGGTGTCGGCCATCGGCGAGGACACGGCCCTCGCCGGGATCCGGCGCCTCGTGGCCGAGGCACAGGCCTCCTCCTCCCGGGCCCAGGCCCTGGCCGACCGGGCAGCGGCCTTCCTCTTCTACTTCGCGGCCGGCACCGGCGTCCTGACGTTCATTTTCTGGACCCTGATGGGCAGCCTAGGAGACGCGGTCACCCGCACCGTCACTGTCCTGGTCATAGCCTGCCCCCACGCCCTCGGCCTTGCCATCCCGCTCGTCATCGCCATTTCCACCGAGCGCGCCGCCCGGGCGGGCGTCCTGATCAAGAACCGGATGGCGCTGGAGCGCATGCGGACAGTCGATGTCGTGCTGTTCGACAAGACCGGAACCCTGACCAGGGGCGAACCGGAACTCAAGGAAGTCGCCGCCGCAGACGCGGGAACAACCGGCCAAGACGCTGCGCAGAATACGGTGCTGGCACTCGCGGCCGCCGTGGAGGCTGACAGCGAACATCCCCTGGCCCGCTCAATCGTTGCCGCGGCCCGCGAACGGGGACTGAAGCTTCCGACGGCGGACGGGTTCACGTCGCTGACTGGCCGCGGAGTCCGCGCCACGGTCGACGGCCGCACGGTCCAGGTGGGCGGCCCGGCCCTGCTCCGGGAGCTGGGTCTGCAGGAGCCGCCGGATTTGGCCGCCACGACCGGCGCCTGGCTGGAGCGCGGCGCGGCGGTGCTTCATGTCGTGGACGGCGGCAGGGTCCTGGGTGCTGTCAGCCTCGAGGATGCCGTGCGGCCCGAGTCCCGCCAGGCCGTCCGCGCCCTGCAGGCACGCGGCATCAAGGTGGCCATGGTCACCGGCGACGCCCGGCAGGTGGCGCACGCCGTCGCCGCCGAGCTCGGCATCGACGAAGTGTTCGCCGAGGTGCTCCCGGCCGACAAGGACAAGAAAGTGGCGGAGCTCCAGGGCCGCGGGCTGAAGGTGGCCATGGTCGGCGACGGCGTCAACGACTCCCCCGCACTGGCACGGGCGGAGGTGGGGATCGCGATTGGCGGCGGCACGGATGTGGCCGTGGAATCCGCCGGTGTGGTCCTGGCCGGCAACGATCCGCGGGCTGTGCTGTCAATGCTCGATCTTTCCAGGGCGAGCTACCGGAAGATGTGGCAAAACCTCGTGTGGGCCACCGGATACAACGTCATCTCGGTGCCGCTGGCTGCCGGTGTCCTCGCCTTCGCCGGAATTGTCCTGTCCCCCGCCGCGGGCGCCGTGATGATGTCGGCGTCGACCATTGTGGTTGCCCTGAACGCCCAGTTGCTGCGCAGGCTTAAGCTCAACCCGGCCGCGGTCAGCTGACCTGTTGGAGGCCCCGATGCCGGAAACCACCCGCCGTGAGTCATCATTCGGGAGATCGTATGCCCGGGTGGGTCCGCGGATGGACGCCCGCGGCGCAGCAGAGCACCGCCGCCGGCTCGTGGCGCCGGCGCACGGCTTCGTCATCGAAATCGGGGCGGGCTACGGGGCCACCTTCCCGTTCTACCCTTCCGCGGTGTCCGGTGTGCTGGCCCTCGAACCGGACCCCACGCTCCGTGCGCTGGCCCTCGCCGCCGCCGGCAGGGCGCCTGTGCCCGTCACGGTGAGGGACGGCGTGGCGGAAGCGCTGCCGGCGGCGGATGCCTCGGCCGACGTCGTCGTTTCCAGTTTGGTGCTGTGCAGCGTGCCGGACCCGTCCCTCGCCCTGGCGGAGGTGGTCCGGGTCCTGCGCCCCGGCGGCCTGCTGCTGTTCTACGAACACGTCCGCTCAGCGCACCGCCTGCTGGGGGCCGCCGAAGACCTGCTCACACCGCTGTGGGGCCGGCTGGCAGGCGGATGCCACCCGAACCGTGACACCGCCGCCATCATCGCCGCGGCAGGTCTGAGTGTGCAGGGCATCGAGCGCTTCGGCTTTTCGGTGCTTCCCGGCAATCCGCGGCTGGCCCACGTCCTCGGTGTGGCGGGCAAATCCTGAGCCCGTCCCGGCACAACGAAAAGGGGGCGCCTGCCGCGATGGCAGACGCCCCTCTTCTGATTTCACCCCGGCTGAGCCGGCCTGGGTTTGCTAGGCCTTCTTGGGCGGCAGGGCCAGCTTGAAGATCTTCGCCCACGTGGAGCCGACCTGCTTCAGCAGCGGGCCCGTGGTGTACGGCAGTCCGTAGCGCTTGCAGATCTCCTGCACCTTCGGCTGCACTTCCGCATAGCGGTTCGAGGGCAGGTCCGGGAACAGGTGGTGCTCAATCTGGTGCGAGAGGTTGCCGGTCATGAGGTGCATGAACTTGGAGCCGGAGATGTTGGCCGAGCCGATCATCTGCCGCACATACCAGTCACCGCGGGTCTCGCCCTCCACCATTTCCTCGGTGAAGGTGTCAGTGCCTTCGGGGAAGTGGCCGCAGAAGATCACTGCGTGCGCCCACACGTTGCGGACGGCGTTGGCGGTCAGCGTGCCGTAGAGGGCCTGCTTGCCGGAACCGGTCAGCATGGCGACGGCGGGAGTGGCGGCGTAGTCCTTGGTGAACTGCGTCAGTGCCTTGCGGCCGAGGGCCTTCAGGTCCTTGGTCAGGGCTTCCTTGGACTTCCGGCCCTCTTTGTAGTCCACCAGTTCGAGGTCGTAGATCGCGATGCCCCACTCGAAGACCGGTGCCAGCAGCGCGTTGTACAGCGGGTTGCCCAGGTTGAAGGGAGTCCATTTCTGGTCTGGATCCATCCGCAGCAGGTTGTATCCGATGTCGTTGTCCTTGCCGACCACATTTGTCCAGCGGTGGTGGAGATCGTTGTGGGTGTGCTGCCAGGAGCGCGCGGGGGTGACGAAGTCCCATTCCCAGGTGGTGGAGTGGATGTCCGGGTCCCGCATCCAGTCCCACTGCCCGTGCAGGATGTTGTGCCCAAGTTCCATGTTTTCCAGGATCTTGGCGAAGCTCAGCAGCGCGGTGCCGGCGAACCAGGCGGGCTTCTTCTTGCTGACAAGGAGCAGGGCACGGCCGGAGAGCTCCAGGCCGCGCTGGATCTTGATCATGCGGCGGATGTAGGCGGCATCGGCGGACCCGCGCTTGGCGAGGATGTCATCCTTGATGGCGTCGAGTTCGCGCCCCAGCTCCGCCACCTGCTCGTCGGAGAGGTGGGCGGCCGCGGGCGGACGCAGCAGCGGGCTGCCGGTCTCGGCGAGGGCGCCAGGCCGCGTCTTCGCGACCGTGACGACCTTCGCTGTGTCGGCTGAACCGCTGGTGGCGGGGGTGTCGGCGTCGGAAAGGTCCGGTTTGTTGGAAACAATCGTCATGCGGTGATACTCCTCAGAGGTCGAGGTTAACGGGGCCGGCGGCTGCCGACACGCACGTCTGGATTAGTTGGCCGGGCTCGCCGTGCACTTCGTTGGTGCGCAGGTCACGGACGTGGCCGGCCCGCAGCGGGATGAGGCAGCTGTGGCAGATACCCATCCGGCAGCCGCTGGGCATGAGGATGCCGGCGTCCTCGCCGACATCGAGCAGCGGGGTGTCGCCATCGGCCTCGACTTCACGGTCGGAGGCCTCGAAGGTGACCAGGCCGCCGTCGTGCCCGGCGCCGCCGGCGAGGCTGGTGCTGAAGCGTTCGATGGTCAGGGTGCCCGAGCTGGCCGCGACCGGCTGGGCGTCCTCCGCTTCGGCCTCCCACAGCGCCTCGGCGTCGTTGAGGAACCCTTCCGGACCGCATGCGTAGGCGGCGCGCTGGCGCCAGTCCGGGCAGAGCCGGTCCAGGTCGGCGGCCGAGGTGAAGTCCAGCCGTCCGCTCTCACCGGTGAACCAGTGCGTGACGCGCAGGTTGGGGAACTGGTCGGCGAGCTCGGCGAGTTCTTCACGGAAGATGGTGTCCGCGGCGGTGCGGGCGGTGTGGATCAGGACGACGTCCGAATCCGGGCGGTGCGGAACGAGCGTGCGGATCATCGACATCACCGGGGTGATCCCGCTGCCGGCCGTGAGCATGAGCAGCGGCCGCGGATGCTCGGGAAGGACGAAATCGCCCTGCGGGGGCGCCAGGAACAGGACGTCGCCGGGCTTGGTGCCGCGCACGAGGGCCCCGGACACGGCGCCCATGTCGGTCACGGTGATTGCCGGGTCCTGTCCGGCGGGGGCGCTGAGCGAGTAGGACCGCCAGTGGCGGACACCGTCGAGCTCGACGCCAATACGGGCCCACTGGCCGGCAAGATGTGCTTGCCAGCCGCGGCCGGGACGGAAGAAAATGGTGGCGGAATCGGCCGTTTCTGGAACCACCCTGGTGACCACGCCGCGCAATTGGCGGGCGGAAAACACGGGATTGAACAGCGACAGAATGTCTTCTGGAGCTAGTGGGGTGGTCAGTAGAGATGCGGCGCGCGCCAGCTTACGGAGCCGGATCATTCATCAAGCTTATGTCAGATTGCGCCATACTTCTTCACCCAAGGCATACGATCGACTCGAGAAAACTATCCCGCCGCAACAACTCATCGGACTTTCCATGAACACATCCCCTGCCCGGGAGCCTGCCGGCCCCGCCCCCGCCTACGATCCTCCCTGGCTGGCCCTGCCGCGGGAGGTCAGCGACATGCTGCGGCCGCGGATGCCCGGCATTGTCGAGGCCATCATCGAGGCCGTCCCGCAGCTCGTCCCGGCGTACGCCAGGCCGATCGAGGGGCGCTTTGGCAGGGGGCTGCGCAGGGGCGTGGCCGCGGCGCTGGACCGCTTCCTGCAACTGCCCGGGACCCGGCTGCCGGCGCTGTCCGAGGAAAGCCGGGAGCTGGTGGCCGGGCTGGGCAGCGGCGAGTTCCGGCAGGGGCGGAGCATGGACGCGCTCCTGAGCGCCTACCGGATGGGCGCCCGCGTGACGTTCCGGGAGATGTCCAAAGTCTCAGTGGAACACCATCTGGGCCAGGGCGTCGTGGTGGACCTGGGCGAATCGATCCTCGCGTACATCGATGAGCTGTCGGCGGTCAGCGCCGAGGCCTACGCCTTTGAGCAGTCCGAACGGGCCGGAGCAGTGGACCGGCGGCGCACCGAACTGCTGGACCTGCTCCTGCTCGGCCAGGCCGACGAGGCGGCCCTGCGCCAGACGGCGGCGATGGCGGACTGGTCCCTGCCCCAGCGCATGGCGGTGGTGACGCTGCCGCTGGACCGGGCGGCCGGGCTGCGGCTGCGCCTGGGCCCGGGCACCCTTGTGATTGAGCGCGAGACCGATGTTGTCGCCCTGGTGCCGGCGCGGATGTCGCGCTCCGCCCGGGACGACCTGGACCGTGCCCTGAAGGGGCGCGGCGCTTCCGTGGGACCGGCCGGGGGCTGGGAGAGGGTTCCGGATTCGCTGCGGCTGGCCGTGCTGGCGGCCGCAGCACTGCCTCCGCGGGAGGGACCGGATGATCCCCCGATCTGGGCCGACGAGCACCTGGCGCAGGTGATTCTCGGTGCAGAACCCTCGGCGATCACGGAACTCGCCAACCGCCGGCTCGCGCCGCTGGAAGGGCTCCGGCCCGCACAGCGCGACCGGCTCGCCGAAACCCTGCTCTCCTGGTTGCGCCACTGGGGCCAGCGGGCGCCCGTGGCCGCCGAGCTCGGGATCCACCCGCAGACCGTGGGCTACCGGGCAGCCCAGCTGCGCGAGCTCTTTGGCGACGCCCTCGAGGACCCAACGGCGCGCTTCGAACTCGAACTGGCCCTTCACGCCGGCCGGCGGTAGGCCAGCCCGTCAGGCGGACCGCGGGTTACCCGGCGAGCGCCCGCCGGCTGTGGAGCCGCAACTCCAGGTCGTGCATCACGAGCGCCGCCAGGTCCTCCAGCGCAGCAGTGTCCTCATCGCTGAACTCGCGGGGCTCACGGTCCAGGATGCAGAAGGTGCCCAGGTTGTAGCCGTCCGGAGTGCGCAGCGGCACCCCGGCATAGAACTGCAGGCCGAACTCGCCTGCCACGAGGGGGTTGGCGAGCGTCCGGGGATCGTTGACGGCGTCCCGGACAATCCAGGCATCGCCCTGCAGGACGGCGGAGGCGCACAATCCGGGGTCCCGGCCGATTTCCGTGACATCCGTGCCGTGGTGGGACTTGAACCAGATCCGGTCATGGTCCACAACACTGACAATCGCCACGGGCACCGAGAACATGCGTGCGGCCAGCGCCGCGATCCGGTCAAAGACGCCGTCCGCGGGAGTGTCCAGGATCCGGTACCGCTCGACCGCCTGCATGCGCCCTTCTTCGTCGGTCAACAGCGCGGCCGGGTCCCGGCGGCGGCGTCCTGTGCCGTTGATGACTTCCTGGCGCAGGGCCAGGGACACTTCCCGGGCCGGCGGGCGGGCGGCCGGATCCCTGTCCAGCATGGAGGTCAGCAGGGCCGCCCACATGGGCGCGATGTCCTCAGGGACGTCCGGGTCGTGGAGCAGCCGGGCCAGGGCGGACTGCACCGGCGCGCCGGGATAGGCCATTTTCCCGGTCAGGCCTTCCAGCAGGACCAGCCCCAGCGAATAGACGTCGCTGGCGGGGCCCGCCGGTTCGCCGGCAGCCTGTTCGGGGCTGAGGTAGGCCGGGGTGCCGGAGCTGTCATCGGGGTCGCCGTGGTGGCCTTCGCGGATGGTGATGGCCACGCCGAAGTCACTGAGTTTGGCGCGGGCGCGCCGGTCCTCGACGCTGTAGTCCACGAGCAGGATGTTGGCCGGCTTGACGTCCCGGTGGATGATGCCGTGGTGGTGGATGTGCGCAAGACCGTCGGCGAGATCGTGTCCGATCAGCGCCATGTGGGCCGCCGACAGCGGGCCCTCGGCCGAGCGGCGGCGCAGGTCGGGGCCGCGGACGAGTTCCATCACCAGATAACTGAGCCGGCGGGTCGGGTCACTGAGGTCCGTGCCGGCGTCGAACAATGTCACGAGGGCGTGGTGGGCCATCCCCGCCAGGATCCGCACTTCATCGGCTTGCCTGCGGGTCCGTTCTTCGTCCACTGTCCCGTCGCGGAAGAGTTTGACTGCCACTTCACGCCCCAGGACCTCGTCCGTGGCACGGTACACGCTCGATTGGCTGCCCCGGCCAATGAGTTCTTCGATCCGGTAGCGCCCGCTGAGCAGGAAACCGGGGTCCATGGTTGTCAAAGGTCTACGTGGTCCCTCTAATGGGGCCGCCGCTGGAAGCGGGCGGATCAGTCCAAAGCCGGGACAAATCCCGGCACCCGCATCATAAGCAAGCTTACTTATCATAACGCGGAAACCGGATTCCGGAAGACTTCCGGGGAGTCTTTCGGTCCGCCGCCTTGGCTATTTTGCGGGGTTGTGGGTCCCGATCGGCACCAGGGTGAGGTCAGGGTGGTTCTTTTCAATCCGGCGCAGGGCCCAGACGTCGTTGAACAGGGCCAGGTATTCCCCGTCGGAGCGCAACAGGACTTCGGCGCCGGGGACGTTGGCCAGCGCCGGCATGGCGTCGGCGGTCGAGATCCGGGCCATGGAATACGGGAGCCGCTCCAGCCGCATCGGGGCGCTGAAGTCGTGCGCCATGCGGTCCTCGACCACTTCGAACTGCATGGGGCCGACGGCGGCAAGAACGGGCGCCTGGTCACCGCGGATGTCGGAGCGGAGCACCTGGATGACGCCCTCGTGCTCGAGTTGTTCGATGCCGCGGCGGAACTGCTTGAACCGGCTCGGGTCCTTGGAGCGCGCCACCTGGAAGTGCTCCGGGGCGAACAGCGGGATCGCCGGGAATTCCACGGGCTGGTCCAGGAACAGGCTGTCCCCCACCCGGAGGGAGGAGGCGTTCACGAGGCCCACCACGTCGCCCGGGAAAGCCTCGTCGATCACCTCGCGTTCGCGGCCGAAGACCTGCTGGGCGTACTTGGTGGCGAAGGATTTCCCCGTCCGGGTCTGGGTGACCACCATGCCGCGCTCGAACATGCCGGAGCAGACACGGATGAAGGCAACGTGGTCGCGGTGGGCCTTGTTCATGCCGGCCTGGACCTTGAAGACGAACCCGGCGAACGGGGCATCCACGGGGCGGGGGTCGCCGTCGACGTCGGGCCGCGGGGCGGCGGGCGGGGCGAAGTCGACGAGGGCGTCGAGGATTTCCTTGACGCCGAAGTTCAGTGCGGCCGAACTGAAGAGGATCGGCGTCGCCTTACCGGCGTGGAAGGCCGCGACGTCGAACGCCAGGTTGGATTCGATGACCAGTCCGGCCTCGTCCACGGCGTTGGACCAGTCGTCGCCCTGGCTGGCGGCGGCCTCGTCGGGGGTGAAGTATTCGGTGAGGGCGATGTTGGCGCCGGCGTTGTTGCGCTTGAACTGCGCGAAGCGGTCGTTGCGCAGGTCCCAGACGCCGCGGAAGTCGCCGGAGATGCCAACGGCCCAGGTCAGCGGCATCGGCTGCAGGCCGGTGCGCTCGGTGATCTCGTCCATCAGCGCCAGGGCGTCCAGCCCGGGCCGGTCCCACTTGTTGATGACAGTGATGATGGGCAGGTTGCGCTGCTTGCAGACCTCGAAGAGCTTCATGGTCTGGGTTTCCAGGCCCTTCGCGGCGTCGACCAGCATGACGGCACAGTCCACGGCCGCGAGCACCCGGTAGGTGTCCTCGGAAAAGTCGGCGTGGCCCGGGGTGTCCAGGAGGTTGATGACGGTGTCCCGGTAGGCGAACTGCAAAGCGGCGGAGCTGATGGAGATGCCGCGGTCCTTTTCCATCTGCATCCAGTCCGAGACCGTCTCCTTGCGGTTGGCCTTGCCGCTGGAGGCGCCGGCCGTGCCGATCACCTTTGCGTGCAGCGCCAGGGCCTCAGTCAGGGTGGATTTGCCGGCGTCGGGGTGCGAAATGACCGCGAAAGTCCGGCGCCGGGCCGCCTGCTTGTGAATCTCCTGGACTCGGGCGGGGCTGAGGACTTCTTGAGACACGATGCTACTTTCGCTGCGGCAGTGGACGGGTCACGGCGCGGAGAGCCCGCGGTACACCCAAGGATCCAAGTTTATCGCAGGCCGCGGACCGCGGACGAAGCTGCGGCCGGACCGCGCATGAAGCTGCGCGGGGCCCGGGCACGATGCTGCGGCCTTGCGGCGCCAAAATGCCCTCACTGACGGCGCCCGGGGCAGCCCTTCAGGAGGCCCGCGGCAGCACGCCGCAATGGACCACTTTAAGGCTTGCCTGTGCGGAAGTGGCCCTGCTTTACCCCTATCATGGGGAGAGCGGGGAACTGAGTACTTTGATCCTGCCGGGAGACCCTGGAATCCGGCGCACTTGCAGGCTCGTCCCTGCACCTTTGAAGGGAAATCTATGGCTCGGAGCCCTGAAGATGCGCTCAAGGCGACCCTGGCCAGGGTGGCACCGGGCACAGCCCTCCGCGACGGCCTGGAACGCATCCTCCGCGGCCGGACCGGCGCGCTGATCGTACTGGGCATCGACAGGACCATCGAGTCCATCTGTTCGGGCGGCTTCGAGATCGGCATCGATTTCTCCCCCACCCGGCTGCGGGAACTGGCGAAGATGGACGGCGCCATCGTCTGCGACAAGGATGCCAGCAACATCCTGCGCGCGGCCGTCCAGCTCGTCCCGGACTCGAGCATCGAAACGCAGGAATCGGGCACCAGGCACCGGACCGCGGAACGCGTGGCCATACAGACGGGCGTCCCGGTCATTTCGGTCAGCCAGTCAATGCAGATCATCGCGCTGTACGTGCACGGGCTGCGCCACGTCCTGGAGGGCTCCGAAAAGGTCCTGGCCCGCGCCAACCAGGCCTTGGCAACCCTGGAACGCTATCGCTCGCGCCTGGACCAGGTCACCAGCTCGCTCTCCGCCCTGGAAATCGAGGCCATGGTGACGGTCCGTGACGTAGCGGTCACCCTGCAGCGCCAGGAAATGGTGCGCAGGATCTCCGAGGAAATCTCCCAGTACGTCCTGGAACTGGGCGAGGACGGCCGCCTGCTCTCGCTGCAGCTGGACGAGCTCACCGTCGGCCGCGGCCCGGGCAGCGACGTCATCATCCGGGACTACTCCGGTCCGGCCGCAACAGCGGAGGACATCGACAAAGCGGTCAAGGCCCTCGTCAGCCTGGGCCCGACCGAGCTGATCGACCTGGGCAAGATCGCCGGGATCGTCGGCTTCGCCGGCGGCGAGGCCAACCTCGACGCCGTCGTGCAGCCGCGCGGCTACCGCCTGCTCTCCGGGCTCAAGGCCGTGCCGAAGGCCGTCGCCGACCGGCTCGTCGACCACTTCGGTGGCCTGCAGTTCCTGATGGCGGCAACAATCGATGACCTCATGACCGTCGACGGGATCGGTGACCAGCGTGCCAGGACCGTCAGGGAGGGACTGAGCCGCATGGCCGAGGCCAGCCTGCTGGACCGCTTCCTCTAACCCCCTCCACAAACCCGTCGGGGGTAACTGGAGTTATACGGGTCAGCTGAGCTGGAACACGGCCTTGGGGCTGTTCTTGTTCGCCAGCCGGGCGGTGAAGACGTAGTAGGCGCCGCCGGCACCGGGCGTGGCCTCGACGGGCTCGCAGCCCTGCACCGTGCGGTTGCGCTGCCACGGGAAGTTCGCCGTCTCACTCTTGCCCGGAGCAATTGTCTTCATCAGGTCCGCGCTCTCCGCCTGGCAGTCCTTGGAGGAGAAGATCCGGTCCGAGCCGCTGGTGATCATGTACTCCATCTGCGACGTCCCGATGTTGACCTCGCACGGGACCTTGTTGTTGTTGGTCACCGTGAGGCTCAGCAGCGGCTTCTCACCGGCGGCGTAAGCCTGTTTGTCGGTGGCGGCCGTAACGGTGATCAGATTCTGCTCGCAGCCCTCCCCCGATGTGGCCGTGGGTGAGGCCGAAGCCTCCCCGGACGCCGTCGGGCTCCCCGACGCGGAGCCAGCCGGGCTGGCCGCCGGCGACGCCCCTGCCCCGGACGGCTGGGCGCCGGCAGACTGGCCCCCGCCCATGGCATTCGAGACCGCCACAAAGCCGCCGAAGGCCACCGCGATGACGAGCAGCAGGACCACCCCTGCAAACAGCCGGCGGCGGCGGTAGACCCGGCGCAGCGGGGGCCGTCCGGATTTGCGCCCGGATTGCCCCGTGGCCGAACCTTTCGGCCGCGAACCGCCCGTACCTGAAGTGCCTTGCCTGACCATTCTTCTAGCCTAGAGAACCGCGCGGGCTATGGCGCCCGACCACGCCGCGGGACCGGACGCCGTCCCGATCCGTTACCCCGATCTATTACGCTGAATGGATCGAAACTCTAACCCCCACGCCCCCCGTATCCGCCGCGGCACCGCGGGAACCCCTGCCCGCCGGGGCGCCCGGCCGCGCCGGCAATCTCCCAGCCCTCCATGCGGCCCTGGATGACTGGTTCGCGTCCAACGCCAGGGACCTGCCATGGCGGGCCGCGGACTGCACGCCCTGGGGTGTGCTGGTCAGCGAAGTGATGCTCCAGCAGACGCCGGTGGTCCGGGTCCTGCCGGTCTGGGAAGAGTGGCTGCGCCGCTGGCCGGAACCTGCAGATCTGGCCGGCGAACCCGCCGGGGAGGCCGTCCGGTCCTGGGGCCGGCTGGGATATCCCCGGCGCGCCCTGCGCCTGCATGCTGCCGCCGTCGCCATCAGGGACAGCCACGGCGGGGCCGTCCCCGACACCTACACCGAACTCCTGGACCTGCCGGGCGTGGGCAGCTACACGGCCGCGGCCGTCGCCGCGTTCGCCCACGGACGCCGCGAAACGGTGGTGGACACGAACATCCGCCGGGTCCACGCGCGGCTGGTCACCGGCTCTGCCCTGCCGGCGCAGGCCCTGACCGCCGCCGAAATGCGGCTGGCGGCATCGCTGCTCCCGGACCGCCCCGACGCCTCGGTGCGCTGGAACGCCGCCGTCATGGAACTCGGCGCCCTGGTCTGCACTGCTCGGACCCCCAAGTGCGGCCAGTGCCCTGTCCGGGAGTCCTGCGCCTGGCTGGCGGCCGGGGAGCCGGCGCCGACATACACGCCCAAGGGACAGGCCTGGCACGGCACGGACCGGCAGGTGCGCGGCGCCGTGATGGCCGTCCTGCGGGCAGCCGAGGAGCCCGTGGCGACGGTCCTGTTCCACCAGGCTCCAGCGGACCTGGGCTTCGAACCGCAGGGCATCGGCATCCCGCTCGCGGCCCTGCACCGGCTCAACGCGGCCCCCGAGCAGCTGGAACGGGCGCTTGCAGGGCTGCTGGGCGACGGCCTCGCCGAACTGCACCAGGGCGGCTTCCGGCTCCCGGGCTGAGGATCTACGCTGGAGCATGCGCAAGCTGGCGGCCGCGGCCGTGCTGGTCCTCACCGCAGTCCTGCCTGTCTCGTGCCGGCCGGAGGCCGCCTGCCCGGCGATCGCCCAGGCGCCCGTTGTGTCGCTCACGGTGGACCGGGAGTACGCCCCGTCAGTGCGGACCATCCACCTGGCCGCATGCCAGGACGGCCGCTGCAAGGAGGCGGACCTCGAACTGGTTCCCGGGAGCACGGCCGTGGACCAAGGCTGCGAGCCGGGCCCCTACGGCGGCGACGGCGTCTGCTCGGCCACTTCCTCACCCGACGGCACCCTGACCGGAATGCTGATGATGGAGACGCTGAGCGCCAGCCGGATCGAGGTGACGGCCACGGGCACGGACACCGCCGGGAACCCGCTGCCGGCCCGGACCGCGGCGTTCACGCCCCGGTCGGCGCACCCGTTTGGTGAGCAGTGCGGAACCTTCATCACCGCCAGCGTCGTGCTCGACGCGGCCGGACTCCGCCAGGCACCCTAGCGCTTACGGTTCTCCGAACCCCGAGCCGACCAGGCGTCCCAGGTAGTCGACCGCCTTGGCGGCGTCCGGGCCGCTGGCCTCCACGTGCAGGACGGTTCCCTTGCCGGCGGCAAGCATCATGAGTTCGGTCATGGAAGCGCCATCGGCGCCGTTAACGGTCACTTCGGCGTCCATGGCGGACAGGCCTCCGGCGATCTTCGCTGCCGGCCGGGCATGCATGCCGGTCTGGTTGACGAGCTCAAAGTCCCCGGTGGCGTCCGGCGGCTGCTGGTGCACATGCCCCGCCTCCGCGGGATGGGCCGGGGGCCGGTAGACGGCCTCGGCCGCGTCCTTCACCGCCGCCGCTTCGGCCCCTGCCTGGGCAGCCACCGCGGCCGCGACGAGTCCTTCGACGATGGGCGCGTCAGCAATCAGCACCGAGCCCGGGTCGGCTGCAAACTCCGCAGCGGACTCGGCCGTCATCACCGCGGAGCCGAGGTCGGCGAGCACCACCACACCGTCACCGGCAGCCTGCTCCAGGGCCGCCATGACCTTGTCCAGGCTCGTGCCGATGCGGCCGTCGTCGGTGCCGCCGGCGGGCAGGATCAGGACGTCGGGAGCCATCTGCGCGGCGAGTTCGACGGCGCCGTCCGCGATCTTGGAGCTGTGCGAGACGACCACCAGCCGGACTGTCATTCGGCCGCTCCGGCCGCGGCGCGCAGAATCAGCGCGCTGGAGACCGCTCCGGGGTCGCGGTGGCCGATGCTGCGCTCCCCCAGGTAGCTGGCCCGGCCCTTGCGGGCGAGCATCGGATCCGTGGACACGGCGCCGGCTTCGGCGGCCTCCGCCGCGGCTAGCAGCACCTTCCTGACATCGCCGTCGCCGTCGCCAGCCGCTGCGGCGGCCGCCTCGATCGCGGGCGTCCAGGCGTCCACCATGGTCTTGTCGCCGGATTCGGCCTTGCCGCGGGCGACGATCCCGTCGCGGGCGGCCTGCAGCGCGGCAGCGAGGGTGGCGGCGTCGACGTCGGAGGCCTCACCCAGGGCCGTGGCGGCCCGCAGGAACGCCGTGCCGTACAGCGGGCCGGCCGCCCCGCCGACCTTGGACATCAGCGTCATGGCCGTCAGTTTCAGGGCCGCGGCCGGGGTTTCCGGCGGCGTCTCGGCAAGTTTGTCCATCACGGCCTTGAAGCCGCGGTCCATGTTCTCGCCGTGGTCCGAGTCCCCGATGGGCCGGTCCAGCTCGATCAGTTCCACCCGGTGCTCCGCCATGGCCTGCGCCGAAAGCGTCAGCCACCGCACCGCCCAGCCGACGTCCAAGCCCACGGTCAGACGCCCCAGCGAAGGGCCGGAGTGTGCACGGGAGCGTCCCAGAGTGTTGTCATCTCGTCATCGAGACGCAGGACAGTGATGGAGCAGCCCTGCATTTCGAGGGACGTGATGTAGTTGCCCACCAGGGAGCGGGCCACGGTGACGCCCTGCTCGGCCAGTTTCTGCGCGGCCCTGCGGTAGACGATGTACAGCTCGCTTTGCGGGGTGCCGCCCATGCCGTTGACGAACAGGAGCACCTGGTCCCCGGAAGCAAGGCCGAGGTCGCTGACCACCGGATCCAGGAGCCGGTCGGTGATGCCGTCGGCGTTTTCCATCGGGATGCGGTGCCGTCCCGGTTCGCCGTGGATGCCGATGCCGATCTCGATCTCGTTTTCCTCGAGCTCAAAACTGGGCACCCCGGCATGCGGAACGGTGCAGGCAGACAACGCCACGCCCATGCTGCGCACGTTCTGGTTGACGCGGTCACCGATCGCGGCGACGGCGTCCAGGTTGTCACCGCGCTCGGCGGCCGCACCGGCGATTTTCTCGACCAGGACGGTGCCGCCGACGCCCCGGCGCCCGGCCGTGTACAGCGAATCCTGCACTGCGACGTCGTCGTTGACGAGCACGGTGCGGATCTCGACGCCTTCGGCCTGCGCGAGTTCGGCGGCGGTTTCGAAGTTCAGGACGTCACCGGTGTAGTTCTTCACGATGTGCACGACGCCGGCGCCGGAGCTTACGGCCAGCGTGGCCGGCAGGATCTGGTCCGGAGTGGGAGAGGTGAACACGGCGCCCGGGACGGCGGCGTCGAGCATGCCCAGGCCCACGTACCCGCCGTGCAGCGGTTCGTGTCCGCTGCCGCCGCCGGAGACGAGCCCGACTTTCCCTGCGACGGGAGCGTCCTTGCGCACGATGTATTTCGGGTCCGGGAAGACGGTCACGAGGTCGGCGTGAGCAAGCCCGAACCCTTCCACTGACTCGTCGACCACGGCTTTGGGATCATTGATGAGTTTCTTCATGGCGGTGCTCCCTGGATGGTGTCCTGGCTGCTTGCTTAGACCCTACTACCGGGGCACGGCCGGCGGTAGGCTCCCCGTTCCCCCGGCCCGGGCTCCCTGGCGGGCTGCGAATCCCGGGGCGGCGGGGTTGTGGCCGTGCGTTCCGAACCCCCGCGCTTCAGGCTTGTTGGTCGGCCCAGGCCGGAGAATGCGGCCAGGCATCGACGCCCAGCCATGAGAACGGCGGCGCGGCGAGCCGGCCCTTGCGGGCGCGGGACGTGGCCGGCGGTCCCGACGCGGCAGATACTGTCTCGGCGGTTTGCCCCGTCACGGGCGCGCCGGTGCCGGGCGAGGAGTGGTTGGCGGGTTCGGGCGGCAGCGCTTCCAGCGGCTGGTCCGGCGGCCCTGCCGGAGCGCTGGCGATTGACCTGTGGATTGCGGAGAGATCGGGAAAAATCACGGCTTTGTGCAATTTTTTGCCTCCGGAAGTATGGCGGCCCACCCCCTGGGCCGGCATCAGTTTATCCACCAAATTTACTGAAGGGAAGCCCTGCGTGGACGTCGGGTTCCTGGCGGCTGCCGGCGCCGGCCTGGAGCCACCTTCGCTGGCCGGGGAGCCGGCCTGGGGCCGCCTTCGCTGGCCTGCGAACAGCCGCGCGCAGCCGCAACCCGGCGGCGGCTACAGCTCCTTGATCATCCTGGTGTTGCCCAGCGTGTTCGGCTTGACCCGCGCCAGGTCCAGGAATTCGGCCACGCCTTCGTCGTGCGAGCGCAGGAGCTCGGAATACACCACGGGGTCGACGGCGGTCTGGTCGGCCATGACTTCAAAGCCGTGCTTCTTGAAGAACTCCACTTCGAACGTCAGGCAGAAGACCCGGGAGACTCCCAGCGCGCGGGCATCCTCCAGCAGGCGCTCCACCAGCGCGTGGCCCACGCCCTTGCCGCGCCAGGCGTCCGAGGCCGCGAGGGTGCGGACCTCCGCGAGGTCCTCCCACATGACGTGCAGCGCCCCGCAGCCGATCACCCCGCCGTCTTCGGATTCGGCGATCCGGAACTCCTGCAGGCTTTCGTAGTAGGCCACGGTTTCCTTGGCCATGAGGATCCGCTGGTCGGCCAGCGGCGCCACGAGGGTCTTGATGGCGCCAACGTCGTCGGTGCGGGCGGGGCGGATGCGGATCGTCTCAGTCGCGGTCTCAGTCACGGTCTCAGTCACAGCCCAATCTTACGGGTGCCCCGGGCCCGGCCGGCTCCCTGCCGGCACGGGCCCGGTCCGTCAGAGACCGAGTTCGTCGGGGACGGGAACGTCCTTGTCCAGCAGGTTCCTGGCCAGGAAGTGCTCCACGACGCCGTACCAGACCTTGGCGTGCTGCGGCTGCAGGATCCAGTGGTTCTCGTCCGGGAAGTACAGGAAACGGTGGTCTGTTTCGCCGTTCTCATCCGCCGCCAGCTGGGACTTGGCGAGCAGTTCGTACCAGAGCCGGAGCCCCTCGCCGATCGGCACACGGTAGTCCTTGTCGCCATGGATGACCAGCATGGGAGTGCGGATGTTCTCCACGTGCAGGTGCGGGGAGTTCTCCAGCGCCATCTCGGCCGTCATCTCCTTGAGCCAGTACTGCGCGGCGTCGGTGGTGGGGCCGAACTGGTCCAGGGCCCAGAGGCTGGCGTGCGTGACGATTGCCTTGAAGCGGTCCGTCTGCCCGGCCACCCAGTTGGCCATGTACCCGCCGAACGAGCCGCCCATGGCGGCCGTGCGCGTCTGGTCGATGTCGGGGCGCTGCACGACGGCGTCGGTGATGGCCATCAGGTCGGTGAACGGAGCCTTGCCCCATTCCCCCCAGCCGCGCTGGATGTGGTCCTGGCCGTAGCCGGTGGAGAGGGCAGGGTCCGGGAGCAGCACCGCGTAGCCGCGCGCCACCAGCAGCCACGGGTTCCAGCGCCAGGTCCAGGCGTTCCAGGATCCCAGCGGGCCGCCATGGATCCAGAGCAGCAGCGGGGCCGGGGCCGCGGCGGACGCGCCCTCGGGCAGGGCCAGGTACGCGGGCACACGGGCGCCGTCGGCCGCCCTCGTCTCCACGCGCTCCAGCGTGCCCTTGAACTGCGGGCGTTCCGCGGGCGCGGGCAGGCGGACGACGTCACCGGAGGCGAGGTCGATCCGTACAGGTTCGGCGGGGAATTCGTAGGAGCTGCGCAGGGCGTAGGCGCTGCGTCCGTCCGGTGCGACGACGACGTCGGTGTACGCCGCGGCGTCGGCCGTCAGGCGTAGCACCTGGGCCGCCCCGCCCGGGTCTCCGGCCACACCGATCCGGAATACCGGCGATGCGCCGTCCTCGTCGGCGGTGACCAGCAGGGCCGATCCGTCCGGCAGCCATGCGGCAGGGCGGGCCCAGCGGTCCCAGTCATGGGCGAGCGGCGTCAGGGCGCCGTCCCCGGCCGCCGGGCCGGCGACGTCGAGGAGGTGCAGCAAGACCCGCGGGGCCGCCAGCGGCGTGGTGTCGCTTTCGCTGACCACCACCAGGCTCCGGCCGTCCGGACTGACCGGGCCCGGGAAGTAGCTCTGGCCTTCCGTGTCCAGCAGGACCGTGCGGGTGCCGGTGGCGACGTCGATGGCGACCAGGACGGAACGTGAATCGGCATTGGCGAGGGGCTTGGCGAAGCTGCTGTAAATCGTCGTGCCGTCCGGGCTGAGCACCGATTCGGCGTCCCTGAGCCGCGTGCCGGCGTCGGGCGTCAGGTTGCGCAGCTTCAGCGGCGGCGCGGCGTCGACGGTGGCCGGCTTTCGTGCCTCCAACGGGTCTCCGGGTTCGACGGCGAACAGCCGCGGCTGCGCCGGGCCCAGGTCCGCATCCCAGTAGCGGACAGGGTAGCCGCTGTGCAGGATGGCCGCGACCTTGTTGTCCTTGCGCGCTTTCCGGCGTTCCTCGTCATTGTCCTCGTCCGTGGAGCCGGCCAGGACCGAGGCCGCGACCACCACGGTGTCGGCGTCCTTGGCGGCGTGGACCCCGCCGATTCCGCCGGCCCGGGACAAGGCCACCCGGGCTTCGCCGCCGTCGGACGGCAGGATCCAGAGGGCGTTCACCGGGTCTGCCTCGGGGCTCTCCGGATCGGGACGGGCCGAGGTGAAGTACAGGTCGCCGTTGGCGGCAAACACCGCACCGGCCTCCCCCTTGGCGCTGCGCGTGATCCGGCGGGCCTGTTTGGCCCCGCCCGGATCCACCTCCCACAGCGCGGTGCAGTATTCGGTGCCCTTCGCGCCGAGGGTCGCCACGGTGGTCACCAGCCGGGCGCCGTCCGGGCTCAGCGTCAAACCGCTCACTCTGGGGATCGCGAGGTAGTGGTCCAGATCGTGGAAGGGGGTCTCGGGTTGTTCGCTCAGGGTCTCTGAGTCCTTAGCAGCCATGCACCGATTCAACACCGTATGTGGTATCGATCACAAAACGTTCACTAAGAGTGAAACATTGCTTTCAGACACAGCTCCCGAATCATGCGGGACGGGCCCTGGCGCTTCAGCACGGCCACCGTTCGCCGAAGATGGCCGCCAAGCCAGGTCCCATAGCGGCCATCTCAAGCAAATGGTTCACGGCGGCGGGCAACGCAAAGGCCCCGCCGTCCCTTTCGGGGCAGCGGGGCCGTTGTTGATGGTGCTTAGACGCTCGGAGCGATCTCCGGGATGCGCGGCTTGGCGTTGCCGGCGAAGGTGAACTTCGCGTCGTCGCCTTCGCCTTCCACGTCCACCACCACGATGTCGCCGGAGTGCAGTTCGCCGAAGAGGATCTTCTCGGAGAGCTGGTCCTCGATCTCGCGCTGGATGGTGCGGCGCAGCGGCCGGGCACCCATGGCGGGGTCGTAGCCGCGGGTCGCCAGGAGAACCTTGGCCGCGGACGTGAGCTCGATGCCCATGTCCTTGTCCTTGAGGCGCTTCTCCAGGCGGGCGACGAACATGTCCACGATCTCGATGATCTCGTCCTGGGTCAGCTGCGGGAAGACCACAACATCGTCAACACGGTTCAGGAACTCGGGGCGGAAGTGCTGCTTGAGCTCTTCCGTGACCCGGGCCCGCATCCGGTTGTAGCCGGTCTGCGTGTCCGTGCCGGACTGGAAGCCGGTGGCAACGCTCTTGGAGATGTCCCGGGTGCCGAGGTTCGTGGTCATGATGATCACGGTGTTCTTGAAGTCCACCACGCGGCCCTGGGAGTCGGTCAGGCGGCCGTCTTCCAGGATCTGCAGGAGCGAGTTGAAGAGATCGGCGTGCGCCTTCTCCACTTCATCGAACAGGACCACGGAGAACGGACGACGGCGGACCTTCTCGGTCAGCTGGCCGCCTTCCTCGTAGCCCACGTAGCCCGGAGGGGCACCGAAGAGCCGCGACACCGTGTGCTTCTCCGAGTACTCGGACATGTCCAGGGTGATCAGGGCGTCTTCCTCGCCGAACAGGAACTCGGCGAGGGCCTTGGCCAGTTCGGTCTTGCCGACGCCGGTGGGGCCGGCGAAGATGAACGAGCCGCCCGGACGCTTGGGGTCCTTGAGGCCTGCACGGGTGCGCCGGATCGCCTGGGACAAGGCCTTGATGGCCTCGTTCTGGCCGACCACGCGCTTGTGGAGTTCGTCTTCCATCTTCAGCAGGCGCGAGGACTCTTCCTCGGTCAGCTTGAAGACCGGGATGCCGGTGGAGTTCGCCAGCACCTCGGCGATGAGGTCTTCATCAACTTCGGAGATGTCGTCCATGCCGCCGGTCTTCCACTGGCGTTCCTTTTCGGCGCGCTCGGCAATGAGCTTCTGCTCCTTGTCGCGCAGCGACGCGGCGCCTTCGAAGTCCTGCGCGTCGATCGCGGATTCCTTCTCCAGCTTCATGGCGGCGATCTTCTCGTCCATGATCTTGAGCTCCGGCGGGGCAGTCATGCGGCGGATGCGGAGCCGCGCACCGGCCTCGTCGATCAGGTCGATTGCCTTGTCCGGCAGGAAGCGGTCCGAGATGTAGCGCTCGGAAAGGGCCGCCGCCGAGGCGAGGGCGCCGTCGGTGATGGTGACGCGGTGGTGTGCCTCGTACCGGTCGCGGAGGCCCTTGAGGATCTCGATCGCGTGCGCGACGGAGGGTTCCTTGACCTGGATCGGCTGGAAGCGGCGCTCCAGCGCGGCATCCTTCTCGATGTGCTTGCGGTACTCGTCCAGCGTGGTGGCACCGATGGTCTGGAGTTCGCCGCGGGCCAGCATGGGCTTCAGGATCGAGGCCGCATCGATGGCGCCTTCGGCGGCACCGGCGCCCACCAGGGTGTGGATCTCATCGATGAACAGGATGATGTCGCCGCGGGTGCGGATCTCCTTGAGGACCTTCTTCAGGCGCTCTTCGAAGTCGCCGCGGTAGCGGGAGCCGGCCACGAGGGACCCGAGGTCCAAGGTGTACAGCTGCTTGTCCTTGATGGTCTCCGGGACATCGCCGCGGACGATCGCCTGGGCCAGGCCCTCGACGACGGCGGTCTTGCCGACGCCGGGCTCACCAATCAGCACAGGGTTGTTCTTGGTGCGGCGGGAAAGGACCTGCATGACGCGTTCCATTTCCTGCTCGCGGCCGATCACAGGGTCCAGTTTGTTCTCGCGCGCCGCCTGGGTCAGGTTGCGGCCGAACTGGTCAAGGACAACGGACCCGGCCGGGGTCCCCTCAGCCTGTCCGGGGCCTACACCGGCGCCCGTGGCTTCCTTGCCCTGGTAACCCGAGAGCAGCTGGATAACCTGCGAGCGGACCCGGTTCAGGTCTGCGCCGAGCTTGACGAGCACCTGGGCGGCAACGCCTTCACCCTCCCGGATAAGGCCGAGGAGGATGTGCTCGGTACCAATGTAGTTATGGCCCAGTTGCAGCGCCTCGCGCAGCGAGAGCTCCAGGACCTTCTTGGCGCGGGGGGTAAAGGGGATGTGGCCGGAGGGCGCCTGCTGGCCCTGGCCGATGATCTCCTGGACCTGCTCGCGGACACCGTCGAGCGAAATGCTCAAGGATTCAAGGGCTTTGGCGGCAACACCTTCACCCTCATGGATCAGACCCAAGAGGATGTGTTCGGTACCGATGTAATTGTGGTTCAGCATGCGTGCCTCTTCTTGGGCAAGCACAACTACGCGACGGGCACGGTCCGTAAATCGCTCAAACATTTCGCCACACTCCTAGCTACGACGTACTTTGATGCTACGTGGCCGGGTTCCAGATTTGGGGCTTGTTCGCCACAGGGGAAACCGGAGGGTTGCGCAACCGCGCCCGGACCGGGTCCCCGGCCAGGGGCAAGAACCGCCCGGAACCCCTCCGGACCGGCGCATCCGGCCCTTCCGGAAGGGCGCAATGTGCCCTTCCGGAAGGGCGCAACCGGCCGATGAGCGGGCCGTTCCGGCCGGGCGGACCGCCGGACGGGCGCCGCCGCACGGGCGCTTTCGCCGCCGGCATGGCAAAGGTTCTCGAATTGACGAAGATGGCCGCTAAGTCTGGACCCATCGCGGCCATCTTCGGCAAATGGTTCACCTCGTGCTGGACATGTGCCTGGAAATGCTGCAGGGAGGAACATGCGCGGCGGAGCCTGTTCATCGCCGGACGGGCGGGCCGATCCACCGGACGGGCGCTTTCGCCGCCGGCATGGCAATGCCCCCGTCAGATAACGGGGGCATTGGCATTTGACAGACACTCGATTACGGCGCCATGAAACGTGATTGCGGCTGGATACTGCGCCCTCATGCCGGGCCCGGCACTGCACCCTGACGCGGGTCCCTGCTAGGAATTAGCCTTTTGGTAAGCTTCCTGAATTTCAGCCTGGATGCGTCCGCGGCTGTTTACCGCATAGCCGTTGTCCCGTGCCCACTGGCGGATCTGGGCAGAGTCCTGATTCCGTCCGCTGGAAATTTTCGTGCGCGTGGCGCGTCCGCTTGACGTTTTGCGCGCGTGCGTCACAAATCGGTCCACCGCGGAGCGCAGTTCTGATGCATTGCTTGACGACAGGTCTATTTCGTAGCTGACGCCGTCAAGGCCAAACCGGACAGTTTCGTCCGCGGATCCCCCATCCAGATCATCAACGAGGATGATTTTTACTTTCTGTGCCATAAAGGACTCTCTTTCCAAAGATCGAGCGTTTAGAAAAGCAGGATGTATCTGGAATAAGTATCCTCCGCGTTACAGCAGGGAGTCAAAGCGCAAAACTCTGTCCAAAGGAAAACCGAAGGCGGCAATAGGGAACTATTACTTCTTTCGGGTAATTAGCTTCCCAGGGTCCCGGAATCCGGTCCTTTGGCCCTAGTTTCGGCTTCGGCATGGGCGCGGGCTTCTGCCTGCCGCTCTGATTTGTCGGCATTGAATATGGATTTCATGGCAAACCAGAAAAGCAGGCCCACCACGATGGGGGGCAGCAATACGGCGATATAGTCCATGCTCAGTGTCCTTCGGGCTTCAACAGGGGGAAGAGGATCGTTTCGCGGATGCCGGCTCCGGTGAACAGCATGACGAGCCGGTCGATGCCGAGTCCGATCCCGCCCATGGGCGGCGCGCCGTACTCGAGCGCACGGAGGAAGTCTTCGTCCAGCTGCATTGCCTCCACGTCACCCGCGGCGGAACGGCGGGACTGTTCGGTGAGGCGTTCGCGCTGGATGACCGGGTCGATCAGTTCGGAGAAGGCCGTGCCCCGCTCCATGCCGCCGATGATGAGGTCCCAGGCCTCAATCAGGCGGCCGTCTTCGCGGTGCTGGCGGGCCAGCGGCTGCGCGGACGGCGGATAGTCGTAGACGAACGTGGGGTTGAGCAACGTCGGCTCCACCAGTTCGCCGAAGAGTTCGACGACGAGCTTCTCGGCTTCCCAGGCGGCGTCGACCTTGACCTCGTGCTTGGCAGCCAGCTCAAGCAGCTCGGCAACCGGGGTGTCGGGGGTTACTTCCTGTCCCACGAAGTCGGACAGTCCGGGGTAGACCGCCAGCCAGGTCCATTCGCCGTCGAGGTTGATCTCCCCGGCTTCGGTCTGCAGCACGCGGCCCACACCGGCGGCGTCGGCGGCGTCCAGGATGATCTCCTTGATCCGGTCCGCCATGACGAACTGGTCCGCCCACGCCTCGTAGGACTCCAAGGTGGTGAACTCGGGGCTGTGCGTGGAGTCCACGCCCTCGTTGCGGAAGACCCGGCCCATGTCGTAGACGCGGTCGATCCCGCCGACCACCGTTCGCTTGAGGTAGAGCTCGGTGGCGATGCGCAGCGTCATCTTCTGGTCGAAGGCGTTCATGTGCGTCTCGAAGGGACGGGCCGTGGCGCCGCCGTGAACCAGCTGCAGCATGGGGGTTTCCACCTCAACGTAGCCCTGGCGGTGCAGGGTTTCGCGGATGGAGCGGGTGATCGCGGCGCGGGTGTAAACCATCTCGCGGGCTTCGTCGCGGACAATGAGGTCCACGTAGCGCTGGCGGACACGCGTTTCTTCGTTCAGCCCGGCGTGCAGCACGGGCAGCGGGCGCAGCGCCTTCGAGGCCATGGTCCAGGAATCCGCCATGACGGAGAGTTCGCCGCGGCGTGAGGAAATGACCTCGCCCTTGATGAAGACGTGATCGCCGAGGTCCACGAGGGACTTCCACTCCGCGAGCGCCTCCTCACCGATGTTGGCCAGGCTCAGCATGACCTGCAGCCGCACGGCCTTGCCGTCCAGGCCGCCCTCCTGGAGGGTGGCGAAGCAGAGTTTGCCCGTGTTGCGGATGAAGACGATGCGGCCGGTCACGCCAACGGCGTCGCCGGTGGTTTCATCGGCCTGCAGGTAAGCGTATTTCTCCCGGATTTCCGTGAGCGAGTGCGTGCGTTCGACACCCACCGGATATGCCTCGACGCCGCGTTCGATCAGCTTGGCGCGCTTCTCCATGCGGATGCGGGTCTGTTCGCTGGCATCATGCGGCTCGGCGGCGGTGTTCGGGGCGGGGGTGTTTTGGGAAGTCACAATCCCCAAGTTTACCGTCGATTTGCGTCCGGGAAGGTCCCGGCCCGGTTCTGCCCGGGCGGCAGCCAGGCGGACGGGGTGCGGGAATAGACTCGAAGTTGTGGAGACATGGACAGTGAGGACCGACGACGGCAAGGGACACCTTGAGCTGCACACCATCCGCCCGGCGGGGCACGCACCGGGCAGAACAGCCGCGTCCGACGCCGCCGTGGCGTCCCGCGGCGAAGGATCCGGCGTCGTCGTCGTGCACGGGACCCTGATCACCGATGCGCTCTACCGGTCCTTTGCCCGAAAACTTTGCCGGCTGCTGGACCAGCCGGTGCACTGCTACAACCGCCGCGGACGCGCCGGTTCCTCGCACCAGCCTGCCGACTATTCCGCCGCCACCGAGGTGGCCGACCTGGCAACCGTGCTCCGCGAGACCGGCGCCAGCGACGTCGTGGCCCACAGCTATGGCGGGTTCGTGGCCCTCGAGGCCGCCCGGCGACTGCCGATCCGCAGGATGGTGACTTACGACGCCGCCGTGAGCCTCTCCGGGAACCTCACCCAGCGCTGGCGTCCCGAACTGGAAAGGTCCGTGGCTGCCGGCGAACTCGACCACGCCTGGGCGCATTTGGTGCAAGGCCTGGAGACGGCCGGCCCGGTGTCCATGCTGCCCCTGGGCGCACTGCGCATGCTCAGCATCCTCTCGGCCCGGACCAGGCTCGGCGCCGAAATGCGGCAACTGCTGCCCACGGCCGTCGCCGAGATGCGCGCCGTACTGGATGCCGACGCCGAACTCGAGGATTTTGCCGCCATCACCACCCCCACCCTCATGCTCAGCGGCGGCTGGAGCCCCGGCTACTTCGCCGACACGAGCCACCAGCTTGCCGACGCCGTCCCCGCGGTCAGCTTCGCCGTGGTCCCCGGGCAGCTCCACGAAGGCCCCATCCGGCCGGGAAGCCGGCTGGCCCTCCGCACGGCCCGGTTCCTCCACGGCGGACCCGGGGCTGCGACCCCGCCGCCCGTCAGCCTGGCCGGCAGCCTTGCAGCCGCGGGCGTGCCGGCCCGGTGGCGGCGCAGTGGGCCCGGCCGCTGAGGGCTGCGACGCGACCGACCGCTAGAATCGGGGGCGACCCTTTCGAAAGGACCCCCTTGGCCAAGCTCTACTTCCGCTACGGCGCCATGAACTCCGGCAAATCTACGGGGCTTCTGCAGGCGGCCTTCAACTATGAGGAACGCGGCCAGCGGGTCCTGCTGGCCAAGCCGGACGTGGACACCAAGGGCGACTCCGACGTCGTGTCCCGCCTGGGCATGACCCGTTCGGTGGACTTCCTGATCCCCGCCGGCGCGTCGGCCCGCGACCTGTTCACCGCCCAGGCCCACGGCGACGATCCCGACGCCCTCCTGCAGCACGTGGACACCCCGCCGGTGGCCTGCCTGCTGGTGGACGAGGCCCAGTTCCTGGAACCGGAGCAGGTGGACGACCTCTTCCGCATCGCGGTCCTGGACAACGTCCCCGTCCTCGCCTACGGCATCCGCACCGATTTCCGGACCCGCGCGTTCCCAGGTTCCCTGCGCCTGCTGGAGATCGCGCACACCCTCGAAGAGCTCAAGACCATCTGCCGCTGCGGACGGAAGGCCATCTTCAACACGCGCCGGATCGGGGACCACGTGGTGTTCGACGGGAACCAGGTTGCGATCGACGGCCAGGACGTCTGGTACGAGTCGCTCTGCGGCGCCTGCTACCTCGAGGTCTCCGGCGGCCGGCTGGGCAACTAGCGCCGGCGCCACTGCAGCTGCGGCGGGACCACAACTGAACTGCAGTCATACTGAGCTGCGCCTTGCTGGACTGCGCCCTACTGGACTGGCGCCATAGTGCACCGCGGCGTACTGCACTGGGGCGTGGCCTCGGCTAGGCTCGGAGCATGACCCGCGAGAACATCAGAACCCCCAACGGCGGAACGATCGAGCTTTTGAGCACGGGCGCCGAGCTCGCCTCGGCGGGTTCGGGCATCGTCGTCGTGCCGGCCTCGATGGTGACGGCCGCCGACTACACCCGTTTCGCGCAGAAACTCAGCGCATCACTGGGACGGCCGGTGCACACCTTCAACCGTCGCGGCCGCGGCTCGTCCTCCCCGCAGCCTGAGGATTACACCCTCGACGTGGACATCCACGACCTCGACGCCGTCATGAAGCACACCGCCAGCACGGACGTCTTCGGCCACAGCTTCGGCGGGGCAGTGGCCCTGCACGCGGCCCGCACCCTGCCGGTGGAACGGCTGGCCGTGTACGACCCCGCCGTGTCCGTCAACCACAGCGTCACGGCGGACTGGACGCCCGAATACGAGCGGGCGACCGCAGCCGGCGACGACGACCGCGCCCTCGCCGTCCTGCTCAAGGGCCTGGAGACCGGCAGCGCCCTCTCCCGGATGCCGCTGTCCATGCTGACGCTGGCGAACAAGCTCTCGGCGGGCACCCCGATCGGCAAGCAGCTGCGCGACCTCATGCAGACCGGCGTCCGCGAGATCAAGGCGATCATCGCCGCGGACATGCCGGCCGAACCCTTCCTGGAACTGCCGCTGGAAACGCTGATCATCGTGGGCGAGAAGAGTCCGGCCTATTTCGGGGTGGCCTGCGCCCAGATCCACGATGTCCTCTCCGGCTCCAGCTATACGATCCTGCCGGGCATGGGCCACGACGGTGTCAACAAGGCGCCGGACAAGCTGATCGCCGAGCTGAGCGCGTTTTACGCAGGCTAACCCGCACCACGCAACGCCCCATCAAGCAACGCTGGGTCACTTGGCGCCCATTCCGGAGGTCCGGACCGGCGCTAAGTCACCCCGCGTTGTTTTTTTAATTGCAGCTAGTGGGCGGCCGGGTGTCCCGCGCCTTCGGTTTTGCGCATCATGGTGGACAGTACGACGGCGGCGACGGCTATGACGGCCGCCGTCAGGAATGCGGCATGCATGCCGGCGACCATGCCCGAGGCAACGGCCACGAAGGCGTAGATCGAGACCAGGAGCGCCGTGCCGGCGGCGCCGGCCACCTGCTGCAGCGTGCTCATGATGGCCGAGCCGTGGGAGTACAGGTGCGGCGGCAGCGGGTTCAGCCCGGTCGTGAAGGCGGGGGTGAACAGCAGCGCCAGGCCCAGGCTGAGTGCCACGTGCAGGGCGATGATCCACCCCAGCGGCGACGTGGCGTCCAGCATGGAGAACTGCCAGAGGGACAGCACCATCATGATCGAGCCTGTCACTGTCAGCGGCAGGGGCCCGACCCTGTCGAATACGCGGCCGATGAAGGGCCCCAGCAGGCCCATGGCGAGGCCGCCGGGCAGCAGGACCAGGCCGGTCTCGAGGGAAGTCAGGCCGCGGATTTCCTGCAGGTACAACGGCAGCAGGATCACCGCGCCGAACAGCGCGATCATGGCCACGACGAGCAGCAGCACGGAAACGGTGAACATCCGGAACGTGAAGGCGCGCAGGTCCAGCAGGGGGCCGCCGGTCTTCTGGAGCTTCAACTGGCGCAGGACGAAAGCTGCCATGGCAAGCACACCAACGGCCAGTGCCACCACGGCGGGGGTGCGGGAGCCTGCCTGGCCGCCGCCGATCTGGCTCAGGCCGTACACCAGGCCGCCGAAGGCGGGGACCGTGAGCACCACGGAGAGGGCATCGAGCCGGGTCTTCTCGGTTTCACCGATGTTGGTCAGATACCTGGCCCCGATGGCAAGTGCGGCGAGCGCGATCGGCAGCACGAAGACGAACATGAACCGCCAGGAAAAATGCTGGAGGATCAGGCCGGAAACTGTCGGGCCCAGTGCCGGCGCAACCGAAATGGCGATGCTGACGTTGCCCATAACTGCGCCGCGGCGCTCCAGCGGCACGAGCGTGAGGATGGTAGTCATCAGGAGCGGGAGCATGATGGCGGTGCCGCCGGCCTGGACGATGCGGGCCAGCAGCAGGACTTCGAAGCCCGGCGCGAGGGCGGCCAGCAGGGTGCCGCCGGAGAACAGTCCCATGGCCAGCATGAACACGGCACGGGTGGTCAGCCGCTGCAGGATGAACCCGGTGGTGGGTATCACGACGGCCATGGTGAGCATGAAACCCGTGGATAGCCACTGCACGGTAGGCGCATCGATGTTCAGGTCCACCATCAGCCGCTGCAGGGCCACGTTCATGATGGTCTCGTTGAGGATCACGACGAAGGTGGCCACCAGCAGCGTGGCGATGATGGCCACGGACTCCCGGGGCATCTTTGCCGGCGCGGTGGGCGCGGTGGATGCCGCGGGCGCGGCCGGCGTGGCCGATCCGGGGATGGCGGGGGCAGCGCCCGGTGCGGGATCGCCAGAGGCGTTGGAAGAGACGTCTGTTGACATGGGAATTCCCTCAGGGAGTTTAGTGTGGGTCCGGCGAGCGTCGGCGCTGCTGCAGGTTCCAACAGTCTAGGGCCCGGGGGCATTCCCGTCACCGGAAAAGTAACGCGGGGGTCAGTTACGGCCCATCGGAGGCCTCACCATGGGCCGTAAGTGAACCCGCGTTGCGTATTGGTGGTGGGGTTGGGGCTAGGAGTTCAGGGGCGCGTTGTCGATGAGGCGGACGGGGCCGACCTTGGCAGCGATGATCGCCAGCCCCTCGCCGCGGAACGGGGTGTCCCGGCAGTTCTCCGCCAGGGGCTCGAGGGTGCGCGGATCCACCACCTCGAAATAGTCCAGCTCCACGAGCGGCTGGGACCGGACGAGGGCCTGCGCGGATTCGATGTCCAGCGGCTCATGGGCGTTGGCGCGCTCCTCGATGAGCCGCAGCGCGCGGGAGAGCACCAGGGCCGCCTCGCGCTGGTCTTCGGAGAGGAATCGGTTGCGGCTGGACAGCGCCAAGCCGTCGGCCGAGCGCACAATGGGCACCGGCACGATCTCCACGGGAAAATTCAGGTCAGCCACCATGCGCTGGACCAGGGCCAGCTGCTGCGCGTCCTTCTGGCCGAAATAGGCGCGGTACGCGGGCTGGCCGCCACCGGGCAGGCCGGCCCCAGGGATGCCGTAGTGGAGCAGTTTCGCGACGACGGTCAGCGCGCCGTCGAAGTGCCCCGGCCGGGACGCGCCTTCCCATTTTTCGCCCAGGGGTCCCGCCGTGATCCGCACAAGGGGTGCCCCGCCGGGGTAGACCTCCTCAACACCCGGCGCGAACGCCAGGTCCACCCCTTCGGCGTCGAGCAGCGCGAGGTCGGCGTCGAGCGTCCGGGGGTAGCGTTCGAGGTCCGCGGCCTCGCCAAACTGCAGCGGGTTGACGAAGATGGTGGCCGCCACGACGTCGTTCTGGGCGACGGCCGTCCGGGCCAGCTGGGCATGTCCCTCGTGCAGGGCGCCCATGGTGGGCACGAGGCCCTGGGACGTGCCGCCCTTCTGTGCCAGCAGCCGGGCGCTTGCGGCGCGGAGCTGGGCAGCAGTGGTGACGAGTTGGATTGCCATGTCAGGGTCCTTCCGGGGCGGGCGTCCCGTTCTGGCCGGGGCCGCCGAGCGCCTGTTCGATGCCGTCGAGTTGTTCCGGCTTCAGGAGTCCGCGGCTTCCTGCCCGGCGGGCTGTCGCCCGGGCCATGGCCAGGTACGCCTCAAGAATATCGCCGGCCGCGCCGCCGTCGTACTCGCGGAGGGCGCCGGCGTGCGCGGCCACCGTGCCGGTGTCGCCGCGGGCCACGGGCCCGGTCAGGGCCGTTTCACCGGAGGCGAGGGCGTTCTCGAGGGTGGCGCGCAGCAGCGGGCCCAGCATCCGGTCCGGGGCGTCGACGCCGACGTCGCGGAGCAGCTGCGAGGCCTGCGCCACGAGCGTGACCAGGTGGTTGGAGCCGTGCGCGAGGGCAGCGTGGTAGAGGACACGGTCGGCCTCGGCGATCGCGACGGGCTCGGCGCCCATTTCGACGACGAGTGCCTGGGCGATCGGCAGCATCGCGGCGTCGGCCGTGACGCCGAAGGTGCAGTCCAGGAGCCTGGTGAGGTCCAGGCTCATGCCCGTAAACGTCATGGCAGGGTGCAACGCGAGCGGCACGGCACCGGCGGCGCGGACCGGATGCAGGATCCCGACGCCGAAGCGCCCGGAAGTGTGCGCCACGAGCTGGCCGGGCTGCCAGGCGCCGAGTTTGGCCAGTCCGTTCACCAGCGGGCCCAGGGCATCGTCCGGGACGGCAAGCAGGACCAGTTCGGCCCGCTCCACGATGTCCTGCACGTCCAGGATCGGGACGCCGGGCAGGAGCGTTTCGACGCGTTCTTTGCTGGCGTCCGAAACGGCGGACGCCCCGATGACGGCGTGCTCGGCTCCGCGCAGCGCCGCCCCCAGGACGGCGCCGACCTTCCCTGCGCCAATGATTCCAACGCCGAGGCGTCCTGGTTTAGCCATGATGCGGGCCTTCCTGGGGGTCTTCTGCGGGTGGTGCGGCAGGCTGGGCCGCCGGCTCCAGCCAGTGTTCGCTCTTCTGGTGCTTGCGCGCGGCGCGGGCACGGGCCGACTGGGCATCGAACAGGCCCCGGGCCTCGTCGAGGCCGGCCTGGATGAGCCGCGGGGCCACCGGACCGGCCGTGGTGTGCAGGACCAGGTCCGCCACCCGGAACCGCCGGGCGAGCGGGCCCTGCTGGAGCGCCATGGACTGGGTGCGCTGGTGCGGCACCACCACGAAGTTCCGCCACCAGCGGCCCGACCTCAGGAGCAGGGCGGTCTCCGTTGCCGCGAAGCCGTTGCGCCGCCAGCCCAGCGGCGCCAGGAACCGGGCCCGGCGCGGGCTGGTGACGAAGCCGCCGTCGGCGTCCTTCCCTGCTGCGCTGCCCGGGATCCCGGCAGGGTCCGCGAGGCCGGTGATCCCCGCGGTGAACAGCCCCACCGGGTCCGGGGTCCCGGGATCCGGGAGCACCAGGGAGAGGATATCCATGACGTCGCCGAGGTATCCCACCGGAAGCAGCGTGGTCCGGGCCGATCCTTCGCCGGCGCTGCCGGCCAGGCCGTAGCCGGCCACGTTGACCTGGATCCGGTACCAGCCGAACATCCGCCACAGCGGCGGCTGGCTGACCTTCAGCGCCTGGATCCTGCCCGGCGGAACGGTCTGCGCCTGCGTGTCCAGCAGGCCGTAGCGCAGCCGGATGCCGTCCGGGGAAATGGCGGCCGTGAAGTTATAGCCCTTGTTGAACGAGGACCAGTAGGAGGCGATGAGCCCGATCGCGGCAGGGATCAGGAAGACCGTGAAGTTCCGGTTTTCCGTGACGGCGGAGAGCATCACCGAGGCAATGCCGCCAGCCAGGATCACGACACTTTGTTCGCTCAGGAGCAGCGAGCCCACCAGGCGCGGCGGCGGCACGGTGAGCACGGCCTGTTCCGGGGCTTCCACGGCGGCGGCCGCCAGCTCTCCGGACTCCGGGTCTCCCGGCTCCCGCGCCGGCGTCCCGCCCGCGGCACCGGAGGCGCGGGCCAGGATTGTCGCGCGGAGCTGCCGGGCCTCGTCCGCGCGCAGGTACGCCAGGCGCACCGCGGACTGGCCGGCGTCGGCGACTTCGAACCGCAATTCAGCCAGTCCGAAGATCCGTGCAAGCAGGGGTTGCACGACGTCGATCGCCTGCACCCGGTCCAGCCTGGCCTGCCGCTGCTGCTTGAACAGGAACCCGGTGTTGACGCGCACGTAGCCGCCGGCCACCTGGTAGCGGGTGAAGTACCAGCTCAGGACGTAGCCGAGAACGGTCAGCAGAATCAGGGCGCCGCCGCCGAGCAGCAGCCAGGGCGCCCGTCCGGCCAGCCGCTCGTCAAAGAGCGGGCCGCCCTGCAGGAACCGTTCGAAACTGTCGCGCCCAAAAAAGAACAGCAGTGCAGCCAGCGCCACCCAGCCGCGGACAAAGGGTGAGGCGGGGTGCACGCGCAGCCAGCCGGCGTCGGCAGTTCCTTCGATTCCGGAGCCGACGGCGGTTGCGTCGGCGGCGCGTCCGGCATCCTCCGGTGTCAGCGCCATCCCGTCACGGCCTTCCCGTCACAGCCCGGCCAGCCGGGCTTCGCCGCGGGCGGACAGTTGTTCGCGGAGCCGGGCGCCTTCGCTCGCGGGCAGCCCGGGAATCTCGGCGCTGGTCGCGGCGGCCGCGGTGTGCAGCTTCAGTGTGCACAGGCCCAGCTGGCGTTCGACCGGGCCCACCGCGATGTCGACGTACTGCATCCGCCCGTATGGAACCACGAGCGTGCGCTGGAAGAAAATGCCGCGCCGGATCAGGAGGTCATCCTCACGCTCGGCGTAGCCGATCGAGCGCACCTGCCGGGGAATCAGCGCGAGCCGCCACAGGGCCAGCAGCAGCGCGACCGCGGGCAGGGCGACGGCCAGCCAGACCGGCAGCCATGTCCACCCGCCGGTCAGCACCAGGATGAGGGGAAGCGACAGCAGGGCCACCGCGATCAGGGTTCCCAGCGCCCACCCCGCGAGGCGCACCGTGACGTACTTCGGGGAGACCCGGAGCCAGTCGATGCCCGGAGGATCAATCGCTTCGGTACGCATATTCGCCTTCCGCCGAGGGCTTGCTGCGCTTTCCCTGCAAGCCGGGCCGGGAATCGGCGTCACCGTCCTCGGGGGGAATCCGGCAGAACCGCTCGACGACGAGCCCGACGATCACCATGATCAGCCCGCCGCCAGCCATGGCCAGGGCCTGCCAGGTGATCTCCTGGTTGCTGCGCAGGTTCCACAGCCTCAGTTGCTCCACCACGATTCCCGCGTGCCAGCCCAGCAGGACCGAGCCGGTGTAGGCGCAGGCCTGCGCGAGGACCAGGGTCCAGGCAGCCAGGATGGGGTTGAGGATTTTCTTCTTCTTGCCGTTGCGCCACCGGAGCACGCGGATGCCCAGCACCAGCGTGAGGGCCACGATCACGCCCATGGTCACCAGGCCCGTCAGCGGCAGCACGGGGGTGGCCAGGCCGTAGCGGCCGGAGAGCATGGTGGCGAACCAGCCGGCCACGGCGAGGACCACGCAAATGGCCAGCAGGAGCAGGGGGCTGGTCAGCTTCACGGCCGCTCCGCCGCACCGGGGACGCCGGTGATCTCCGTGGCTGTGACATCCGCTGCGGCGGGGTTCTGGAAGCCGTCAAAGGTGGCAAGGTCGGCGAAATCGGCGGCTTTCGCCGCGAGGTCGCCCACGCGTTCGCCGTTGAGCTCCGCCGCGGGATCGATCAGCGACCACGGATAGAGCACGAACGCCCGTTCCGCGGCCCGGGGGTGGGGCAGGGTGAGCTCGGGATCGGAGCTCACCACATCCCCGTACGTGATGATGTCCACGTCCAGGGTCCGAGGCCCCCACCGGACCTCGCGCACGCGCAAATGCTTCTGCTCCACGTCGTGGCAGTGCTCGAGCAGTCCGAGCGGCGGCAGCGACGTCTCGACGGCAATCACCATGTTCAGGAAGTCGGGCTGGTCCGGCGGACCTCCCACGGCCTTGGTCTGGACGATCGGCGAGATGGCCAGCAGGCGCACCTCCGGCGGGTCGACGAGGTCTGCAACGGCGGCGGACAGGGTGTCGCTGCGCTCCCCCAGGTTGCTGCCGAGCGCGATCACGGCACGGGTGTAGAGCGGGCTCACGTCCGCCTCCGGTGCACGCTGACGGCGACATCGCCAAAGTCGACTTCGATCGGGGCCTTGGGCTTGTGCACGGTGATGTCCACGGCGGCGACGGCGAATTTCTGCAGGACGTCCTCGGCAATCCGCACCGCGAGGGCCTCGATCAGGTTCAGCGGCTCACCGGTGATCCAGTCCCGGATGCAGTTGGCCACCTCGCCGTAATGCGCGGTGTCCAGGACGTCGTCGGAAGCGGCCGCTTTGCTGAAGTCCAGGTGCAGCACCGCGTCGACAACGAAGGGCTGCCCGTCGCGGCGCTCGAAATCGAACACACCGTGATGGCCGACGGCGGTGACGCCGCTCAGCGTGATCTGATCCATGGTGCCGGCCGGATCAGTTGGTGCCGGCGTTGGCGGAACCGGCCGGTGCCGGGGGAACCATGCGGGCGGCGACCTTGACGGCGTCCAGGCTCGCGCCGACGTCGTGCACGCGCACAGCCCAGGCGCCGCGGAAGGCGCTGATGGCGGTCACGGCGGCGGTGGCGGCGTCGCGTTCAACCGGCTGGGCGGCCTTGCCGGCCACGGTCAGGAGACTGCCCAGGAAGCGTTTGCGTGAGCCGGCGACGAGGACCTTGTGGCCCATGGCCTGCAGGACATCCAGGTGCTGCAGGAGCTCCCAGTTCTGGCCCTCGTTCTTGGCGAAGCCCAGTCCCGGGTCCACAATGATCTGTTCCGGCGCGACCCCGGCGGCGTACAGCTTGTCGCGGACGCCGGCGAGCTCCGTCACGACTTCCCCGGCGACGTCACGGTAGTCCGTCAGGGAGTTCATGGTGCTGGCGTCGCCGCGGCGGTGCGTGAGGATGTAGGGGACCTTGGTGCGGGCGGCGAGTTCGGCCATTTCCGGTTCCATGGTCAGGCCCGAGACGTCGTTGATGATCGCGGCGCCGGCCTTCAGGGCCGCGGCAGCCGTCGCGGCGTGGGTGGTGTCGATGCTGACCAGGGCACCGGCCTTGACCAGGGCCTCGATGACCGGCAGGACGCGGCGCTGTTCCTCGTCAGCGCCGACTGCCGTGGCACCCGGGCGGGTGGATTCGCCACCGACGTCAATGATGTCCGCCCCGGCGTAGAACATCCGCAGCCCGGCCGCGATCGCCGTGTCCGCCGTCGCATAGGCTCCGCCGTCGCTGAAGGAATCAGGGGTGACGTTGAGGATTCCCATCACCAGTGTCCGGTCCGTGGGCAGGTCCTGGAACTTCGCCGCCGGGCGCGGTTTGCGCAGGATGGGCAGGGGCGAAGTGGCGGGGCCGGTGCCCGGGGCTGCAGCTAGGGAGTCCATGGTCTGTGTTCTTACCTTCCGAGTATGAGGCTCATGGCTTCGGCACGGGTGGCCGGGTCATGGAGTTGCCCGCGCACTGCGCTGGTGACGGTCTTGGCGCCGGGCTTGCGGATTCCCCGCATGGACATGCACAGGTGTTCACATTCGACGACGACGATCGCGCCACGCGGATTGAGGTGCGTAACGAGGGCCTCGACGATCTGGGTGGTCAGGCGTTCCTGGACCTGCGGGCGCTTGGCGAACATGTCCACCACGCGCGCCAGCTTGCTCAGGCCCGTGACCTTGCCGTCGTGGGACGGGATGTAGCCCACATGCGCCACCCCGTGGAACGGCACCAGGTGGTGCTCGCAGGTGGAATAGAACGGAATGTCCTTGACCAGCACGAGTTCCTCGTGCTCGAGGTCGAAGGTGGTGGCCAGGATCTCGGCGGGGTCGTGGTGCAGGCCTGCGAACATTTCCACGTAGGCCTTGGCCACCCGCTTCGGGGTGTCAATGAGGCCGCCGCGGTCCGGGTCCTCACCGATCGCCAGCAGGATTTCCCGTACTGCCGCTTCGATCCTGGGGCGGTCCACTTTGGACTTTGAATGCGGGGCTCCCCCGTCCCCCGCCGAAGCAGCGGCGGGGGCGGGAACGTCGTCGTCGAAGTTAGAAGTCACAGAAGAAGCCTAGCCGGGATGACCATCAGTCCCGATATCTGTTGCACCGCCCTGGAAGGACTCCTGCCCGCCGACGCCCTGGGCATGCGGGGGCTGGGCATCCAGGGGCTCTTCGAGCCGGGCGTGGGTGGCTTCCTCCTGGGCTTCACGCTCCGCCTTTTCACGGCGTGACTCCACCGGGCCGGCGGTCTGGAGCGTGCGGGTCTCCTTGGAGAGCCAGACATCGCGGAAGTCGCGCTTGCGGATGTGGGTGAATATTTGCGCGATTTCGGCCTGGTTCAGTGTTTCGCGTTCGAGCAGTTCCAGCGCCAGCTCGTCCAGGACATCCCGGTTCTCGGTCAGGATGGCGTAGGCCTCATCATGGGCGCCGTCGATCAGGCGGCGCACTTCCTCGTCGACGATGTAGGCGATCTGGTCCGAGTAGTTGCGCTCGTGGCCGGCGTCGCGGCCCAGGAACGGCTCGCCGCCGCCCTGGCCGAGGCGCACCGATCCGACCCGTTCGCTCATGCCGAACTCGGTGACCATCTTCCGGGCGATCCCGGTGGCCTTCTCGATGTCATTGGATGCACCCGTGGACGGATCGTGGAAGACGAGTTCCTCGGCGACGCGGCCGCCCATGGCGTAGGCCATCTGGTCGAGCAGCTCGTTGCGGGTGATGGAGTACTTGTCGTTTTCCGGGACCACCATGGTGTAGCCGAGGGCACGGCCGCGGGGCAGGATGGTGATCTTGGTGACCGGGGCGGAGTTCCGCAGGGCAGCCGCGACGAGGGCGTGGCCGCCTTCGTGGTACGCGGTGACTTTGCGTTCGTGTTCCTTCATGACCCGGCTGCGCTTCTGCGGGCCGGCCATGACGCGGTCGATCGCCTCGTCCAGGGCGCGGTCATCGATCAGGTTGGCGTTGGACCGGGCCGTCAGCAGGGCGGCCTCGTTCAGAACGTTGGCCAGGTCCGCGCCCGTGTAGCCGGGGGTCTTCTTGGCAACAGCCTTGAGGTCGACGCCGGCAGCCATCGGCTTGCCCTTGGCGTGCACCTGCAGGATCTGGTCGCGGCCGATCAAATCGGGGGCCTCAACCCCGATCTGCCGGTCAAAGCGGCCCGGACGCAGCAGGGCGGGGTCCAGGACGTCGGGGCGGTTCGTGGCGGCAATCAGGATGACGTTGGTCTTGACGTCGAAGCCGTCCATTTCCACCAGCAGCTGGTTCAGGGTCTGCTCGCGCTCGTCGTTGCCGCCGCCGATTCCGGCGCCGCGGTGCCGGCCGACGGCGTCGATCTCATCGACGAAGATGATCGCCGGCGCGTTGGACTTGGCCTGCTCGAAGAGGTCGCGGACACGGGAGGCGCCCACGCCGACGAACATTTCCACGAAGTCGGAGCCTGAGATGGAGAAGAAGGGTACGCCGGCCTCGCCGGCAACCGCGCGGGCCAGGAGGGTTTTGCCGGTGCCCGGGGGGCCGTAGAGCAGCACGCCCTTGGGGATTTTGGCGCCAACGGCCTGGAACTTGGCCGGTTCCTGCAGGAATTCCTTGATCTCCTCGAGTTCCTCGACGGCCTCATCGGCGCCGGCGACATCGCTGAAGGTCACCTGGGGCATGTCCTTGTTGACGAGCTTGGCCTTGGACTTGCCGAACTGCATCACCTTGGACCCGCCGCCCTGCATCCGGGAGAGCAGGAACCAGAACAGGACGCCGAGCAACAGCACGGGCACCAGCAGGGAGAAGAGCCCGGAGAACCAGTTGTTTTCGATCGGCTGGTCGGTGAAGCCGCCGGACGGTTTGGAGTCCGTGACGGCCTTGACGACGTCCTGGGCGCGGGCGTTGACGAAGTAGAACTGGACGTTCTTGCCCTTGTCCTGCCCGTCGACCTGAAGGTTGTCCTTCAGGACCAGGTCCACCCGGTTCTCGGCGTCAAAAATCTTGGCCTGTTCAACCTTGCCGCCGGCTGTCAGCAGCTCAAGGCCCTTGTCGGTGTCGATCCGGCTGGCGCCGCCCGGCGCAAGCGTGGCAAATGCCAGCAGCAGCATGGCCACCACGACGACAATCCAGATGCCGGGGCCCTTGAAGAAACTCTTAGCTTTCATCTGTTCGGGGCTGGCCCCGTCCCTCCTGGTAGTGCTGCACGGCGACCGGTCTGCGCGCGTGTGGTGCTGCGTCAGCTTCTAGCTATACACCGTCGCACTACCTCACGCACGGCAAAGGGCAAAAGTTCCCTGTGGGCGTAGCGGGGCCGGGCCTCCGGCCGCCCGGGGCCCGGACGGGGTTGCCTTCGCGTGAACGATTTACTCGTAGACGTGCGGAGCCAGGGTGCCGACGAAGTCCAGGTTGCGGTACTTCTCGGCGTAGTCCAGGCCATAGCCCACCACGAACTCGTTGGGGATGTCATAGCCGACGTACTTGACGTCGATCTTGACCTTGGCGGCCGTCGGCTTACGGAAGGCGGTGCAGATTTCCACCGACGCCGTGCCGCGCGATTCCAGGTTCGTCTTGAGCCAGGACAGCGTGAGGCCGGAATCGATGATGTCCTCGACGATCAGGACGTCTTTGCCCATGAGGTCGGTGTCGAGGTCCTTCAGGATGCGGACCACGCCTGAGGACTGCGTGCCCGAGCCGTACGAGGAGACGGCCATCCAGTCCATGGAGACGTGGGTGTGCAGCGCACGGGCCAGGTCTGCCATGACCATGACGGCGCCCTTGAGCACGCCGACGATCAGGAGGTCGCGGCCCTCGTAGTCCTTGTCGATCTGCGCCGCGAGTTCGGTGATCCGTTGCTGGATCTGTTCCTTGGTGTAGAGAACGTGTTTGAGGTCTGCCTGGACGTCGTTTGAATCCACCAATGGCTCCTGTGTAGATGCGGGGTGCGACTAATTTCGGGGCGGCTGTTGAGGCCGGAATACAAGCTTCCCACAGCGGGCGGCTTCGCGGGGAACACCGGCGGCGGACGGCTCCGCCGCAAGGAGCTGCGCGAGCGAGAGCCGGTAGACGCTGACCGCGCCGGGAAGCTCCACCGGGCCGGCCGATCCCTGCCGGCGCAGGAGCGCTTCCGCGGCGAGCAGCCGCTGGTAGCTGGGCTGCTGACCGCCGACGGCGGCGGCGGCCTTGGCGATCACCCGGAACCTCACGGCCGGGGCAAGATCCCTCAGCCCGGCCTCCGGAAGGCTGATCTCCTCCCCTGTCTGCTGGCGCAGCCGCTCGAACGTGTCGTTCGCCACGTCCTCCAGATAATCGGCGTCGAGCTGCAGGATCGCGGCCGTGCGGGCGAGCGATTCGGCAACGCCGGGGCCAAGCTTGTCCTCCAGCAGGGGCAGCACCTCAACCCGGGTCCGGGAACGCGCGTACACGGGATCGGTGTTGGACGGGTCGTGCCAGGGCTCCAGGTCCTCCACCCGGCAGATCTCCAGGGTGTCCGCGCGCCGCAGGCCCAGGAACGGGCGCAGCAGCCGGCCGCGGGCCGGCCGCATCCCGGCGAGGGACCGGGTGCCCGACCCGCGCGCCAGGCCCAGGAGCACTTGTTCGGCCTGGTCATCGAGGGTGTGGCCGAGCAGGATCGCGGCTGCACCTGCCTCGTCCGCGGCGGCCTCAAGGGCCGCATGGCGGGCGTCCCGGGCGGCGGCCTCGGGGCCCGCGCCGCTGGAGGCGACGTCGACAGTCCTGATCGTCACGGGAGAGAGCCCGAGCTCATCGAGGGTCCGGGCCGTGGTGGCCGCGACCGCGGCCGAGCCCGGCTGCAGCTGGTGGTCCACGACGACGGCGCCGACAGAAACAGGATGGCCGTCCACGTGGCCCCGGCGCCCGAAATAGGCGGCGACGGCGGCGAGAGCCAGCGAGTCCGGGCCGCCGCTGCAGGCAACCAGGACGCGGTCCGGGTAGCCTGCCGCGGCGAGGGCGTCCTGCAGCATTTTTCGGGCCGTGCCGACCACCGGCGCGAGGCGGCCGGGCCGGCGTCGTCCGCTGGAAATCGAGGTCGAACCGGCGCCGTCGGGGGCAGTCATGGCGGCTAGAGGCCCATCCGGTCGAGCCAGAGCCGGGAGTCGTGGATCTCGGGTTCGCTGGGGAGGTGGTCCGCGGACTCCCAGACTTTGTTGAAGCCTCCCATGCCGGCGGCGGCCACCACTTCCCGGACGAACTTGGCGCCGTCACTGTACTGGCGCATCTTGGCGTCGAGGCCGAGCAGGTTGCGGATGAATTTCTCGATCATGCCGCGGTCCTGGCCGCGGTCGTTGAATCGTTGCCGGATGGTCTTCACCGAGGGAACGATGCTGGCGTCCACGGCGTCCATGACCACATTGGCGTGACCCTCGAGCAGGCTCATGAGGGCAGTCAGGCGGGACAGGGCCGCCTTTTCCTCCGGGTTCTGGAGCAGGTCCAGGATGGCGCCGCGTCCGGGCGCGGCGCCGGGTGCCGCGCGGTCCTTCAGCGATTTCGCGGCCGCCGAGGCCCGTTCCATCAGGGAATCGACATTGCCCAGCAACAGTCCGCTGAGGTTCTCGATCTCCTGGAGCATGTGGTGCCGCAGCCAGGGTGCGGCGGCGAACTGCACCCGGTGGGTCTGTTCGTGGAGGCAGACCCAGAGCCGGAAGTCCGCGGGTTCGACTTTCAGTTCGCGTTCCACGGAGATGATGTTCGGCGCTACGAGCAGCAGCCGTCCGGAAGCGGGGGCCGTGGAGTTTTCGGCCAGCGCTGAGAAGGGATCGTACTGGCCCAGGACTTTGCTCGAAAGGAAGGCCAGGATGGCGCCGAGCTGGCTGCCGGTGATGGCCGCGCTGACCCCGGCAGCGCCGGGGCTGATGGAACCGCGGCCCTCCAGCAGCTTTCCCATGGCGGGCTTGAGCATGACGGCGAAGCTCTGCGTGTTGGCCTTGGCCCATGAGGCCCGGTCCACGACGAGGACCTCGGAGTCACGCAGGTCCCGGGCGGCGTCCAGGCCGGTGATGTGGTGGACGTGCGGCACGGAAATGTCCGCCATGAGCCGCAGATTTTCGACGGCGGCGCCGATCTCGGCGCTGCCCAGGACGGGGCCCGCCGGCGTCAGCCGGGCTGCCGTGGACGCGGCGAGCTCCCAGTTGATGAGATCCGGGACCTGGACCGATGCCGCACTCGGCGTCTTGGGTGATGTCTCGCTTGATGTCTCGCTTGCAGAGGACTCCATGGGGTCCATCAGATCACAGGGCCCCGACAATGCGCCTTAATTTTCGCTGACCGGCGAACCGGCCGGGGCTCCGGGACCTCCGGCCGAAGGGCCAGACCGGCGCGAAGAGCCAGACCTGCGTGGGGTCCCGGCCGGCCCGCGCCGTCAGCGGCAGCCGCAGCCGGCGAGGACGGCGGCGGAGCGGTCCAGCGCGGCTTTGTTCGCGGCGCCGGGGGTCAGCCCGTTGCCGACGAAGGAAAAGACCAGGAGCCGGCCGTCGGCGTCGACCACGGAACCGCTAAGCGCAATGACTGTGTTCAGTGTGCCCGTCTTGGCGCGGACCAGCCCGGCGCCCGCGGCCGAGGCCGCATCCGTGTAGCGGTCCCCCAGGGTGCCGGTGAGCCCGGCGACCGGGAACCCGCTCAGGGCGGCCCGCAGCCGGGGGTCTGTGCCCGAGGTCATGGCCCGGACCACGTCCGTGAGCTGCCGGGCCGAGACCCTGTTGGCCAGGGCCAGGCCGGAGACGTCCGCGGCCCGGAGCGAGTCAGTGGGAACGCCCATGTCCTTGACCTGCCGCAGCACGGCGGCAATGGCGTCGTCGCTGCTGCCGGGCCGGCCGACGCCGAGGGCGGTCATCCGTCCCATCACCTCGGCGAGGTAGTTGTCCGAGGTCTGCAGCATCAAGTCCACCTGCTGCCCCACCGTGGCGGACTGGACCTCGGCCAGGACTTTGGCGTGCCCGCCCTCCGGCGCGTCACCGGGCCGGCCCCGGGCGACGCCGGGGGCCACGGACAGCCCCCCGGCCGCCGCGGCCGCCGTGAGCCGGGCGGCGAACACCTCGGCGGCGGTCATGGCGGCGTCCTGCGGGCGGGGTCCGGTGGTCTTGGCGGGATCGAACCTGGCGGAGTTCAGCGCCAGCGGGTACAGCGGGGCCATCTCCCCGGCGGCTACGTCCTCTGGGCTCCACGCCTGGCTGAGCGAGGGGCCGCTGAAGAGGGAGTCATCCAGCAGGACGTTCACCGTGCCGGTGACGCCGCCGGCTTTGAGGGCATCGATAGTGGCCTTCGCGAGCGTGGTCAGCCCGGCGCGGCCCAGAACGGCGCCCGGGGCCGATTCTCCGGCGCCCAGGAGGACATCTCCTCCGCCGGTCAGGACCACCGAGCCGGGGGTCGGCCCTGCCAGCACGCGGGTGCTGAAGCGGCGGTCGGGGCCCAGGACACGCAGGGCCGCACCGGCTGTGAGGAGCTTCATGTTCGACGCCGGAACGCGGGCCTCGTCGGCAGCCCGGTCGAAGAGGACCTGCCCCGTCGCGGCGTCCTGGACGATGCCGGTGAAGGTGCCGGCGCCGTCGGGCCTAAGGGTCTTGTTCAACTGCGCGGCGAGGGCGGCCCCGGCCGGAACCGGCGCGGAAGTGCTGAGGGGCCCGACTGCCCCCAAACTGTTGCCGGGAGGGCTCAATGTGGCGGGGATCTGCTGCCAGGGCGGTGCTGTCTGCGAGGCGTCGGAGGACCCGTCATGGCCGAGGAACGCCGGGGCGATGGCGATGCCGGCCGGCACAGCCACTGCCACCACGAGGAGGGTCTGGAGCAGCAGCGCGGGCATCCTGCGACCCCTGCCGGGCACCGGCTGGGTACCCTCGCGGCTGGTTCTCGGTTTCATGCTGCTGCTGGTCCTTAGTCCTGAAATGTCCCCACTAGTTCCTGAAACCAGCGCCTCTCGCTATATCCTCAATAGTAGTCGGCGGCACCGACAGCCCTTATGCACGTGCCGCGCACCCCCTGAATTCGTCAAGGAGCATTCCATGAAGCATGACGTGACCATCGAGATCCCCAAGGGATCGCGCGTCAAGTACGAAGTCGACCACGAGACCGGCCGCGTCCGCCTGGACCGCGTCCTGTTCACGTCGATGCAGTACCCCACCCACTACGGTTTCTTCGAGAACACCCTGGGTGAGGATGGGGATCCGCTGGACGCGCTGGTGCTCCTGCAGGACTTCGACCTCTACCCCGGCGTGATCGTCGAGTCCCGCCCGATCGGCGTGTTCAACATGACCGACGACGGCGGCGGCGACGCCAAGGTCCTGTGCGTCCCGACCGATGCCCGGTTCGACCACATCAAAGAGATCAGCGATGTCAGCGAGTTCCTGATCAAGGAAATCGAGCACTTCTTTACCCGTTACAAGGACCTGGAGCCGGGCAAGTGGGTCAAGGCCGAGGGCTGGGGCGACCGCGCCGCCGCCGAAGCCGAACTGGCTGCTTCCATCAAGCGTTACGTTCCGGCAGCCGGCCACTGACCGTTCCTGCACTCCAGCGCGGGGTCACGTACCGCCCATCCGGGGTTCCGGAACGGGCGGTAGGTGACCCCGCGTTCTTTAAATTGGCAGGGCCCCGGTGATGCGGACTCTCGGCGTCGACCTCGCCGCCGCCGCGAAGAAGACGGCAGTGGCCGTCATCGAATGGGACCACGGCGCGGCGCGCCTGGCGCATCTGTCGTTGGACGTGGGCGACGAGGAGATCCTCCGCCTCTTCGGCACCAGCGCCATGACGGGGATC
>Ga0207697_10000020_pt1 | contig 55999 bp, 61 predicted proteins | sample KBSSwiS5withPhiX_FD_184293 | JGI IMG/M metagenome (GOLD analysis project Ga0207697, IMG submission 184293) | Switchgrass rhizosphere microbial communities from Kellogg Biological Station, Michigan, USA, with PhiX - S5 (SPAdes) (version 2) | ecosystem: Host-associated > Plants > Roots >... | reverse complement strand
ATGTGATCGGTCTTGATCATTCCGTACTTCGTCGTCACCGTCGTCCCCTCGACAAGCGGCAGGAGATCCCGCTGCACGCCCTGGCGCGAGACGTCGGCGCCGTGCGTGTCGGTGCGGGCGGCGATCTTGTCGATCTCGTCGATGAACACGATGCCGTTCTGCTCGGCCGACGCGAGGGCGCGCGCCTTGATGTCATCGTCGTTGATGAGCTTGGCCGCCTCCTCGTCGGTCAACTGGCGCAGCGCCTCGGGCACCTTCATCCGCTTGACCTTGCGCCGGCCGCCGCCGATCTGCTGGAACATCCCCTGGATCTGCGACGTCAGGTCCTCCATCCCGGGCGGCGCCATGATTTCCATCTGCGGCGACGACACGGCCACCTCGACCTCGATGTCCTTGTCGTCGAGGCCGCCCTCGCGCAGCATCTTCCGGAATTTCTGTCGCGTCGCGGAATCGGCCGGCTTCATGTCGCTGAAATTGACTTCGCGCGCCGGCGGCAGCAGCACGTCGAGCACGCGCTCTTCCGCCGCATCGGCCGCGCGATCGCGCACGCGCCGCGTCTCGGCCTCGCGCGTCTGCTTGACCGCAACCTCGACGAGATCGCGGACGATCGTGTCGACGTCGCGGCCGACGTATCCGACTTCCGTGAACTTCGTCGCTTCGACTTTCACGAAGGGCGCGTCGGCGAGGCGCGCGAGCCGGCGCGCGATTTCGGTCTTGCCGACGCCGGTCGGTCCGATCAGCAGGATGTTCTTCGGTGTGATCTCCTGCCGCAGCGGCTCCGGCACCTGCTGGCGGCGCCAGCGGTTGCGTAGCGCGATCGCGACCGCGCGCTTGGCCGTATCCTGCCCGACGATGTGCTTGTCGAGCTCGGAGACGATTTCCTCGGGCATCATCGGCAACGGCATTTTCGGCACCTGCAAAAGAAACGGCCGCCGAAAGCTCGGCGGCCGCGTCATTTTACCGCGCGCTCGTCAGCGCACTTCGATGCCGACGTCAACGCCGCAACCGCGAGATCGCGCTACGAGAAGTCCGAGGTCAAGCGGCGCAACGCGTAAGTCTCGTCATGCCCGCATTCAGGGTGCGAGCAGCTCGGCGCAGTTGCCCGGCTGGCTGGGCGTGTTCGAGATTGCCCCGCCCTTGGGAATGCATTGGCTCGGTGGCAGCGGTTGCTTGTTCTCGACGTGGTCGACGAGCAGATCAAACGCCTTCTGCGCGTGCGGCTGAATGAGCACGAGCTCCGGGAACGGCGTGATGTACGACTCGATGTGATTGCCGTTCTGCACCTCGTAGAGACGATACTGCGCGTTGCGCTTGTCGTTGTTGCCCTTGCGCGACGCTTCGACGGCATCTTCGTATGCGCGCGCCTGGTGCTGAATCGGGAGAAGCGCATCGAGCGTTCCGGCCACGGTGATCAGCGGCTTCTTGATCTTGCCGGTCGTCGTGATGGCATCGACCGCCTGGGAAATGTCCGGCGTCAGGCGCGACAGATAGTCATAGTTGCCCGGGCCGGCCGTGTAGGTCGCGTACGCGGGATCGAAGCGCTGCTGCCACTGGCACGTCGTGACCTCCCAGAACTCGTTGTAATAGCGCTGCCACAACGAGCCCGTCACCGCGCCGGTGGTGGCGTTCCGGTGCACGATGTCCGGCGGGTAACCGGCGGCCACGATGTTTTGTGCCGCGACGCTATTGGGATCGAAGTCGGAAGCGGCGTACGCCGGGTAGTTCTTCACCGCCGGGGGAAGGTCGACGAGGATGTTCTGCGTCGGGTCCACGTACGTCCCTTCCCAGTCGACGCCGCCGTCGAACAGGTTCGGCGCTTCCTCGATCGCACGCCGCACCTGGTAGCCCCCGTTGGACGTTCCGACCGCGTAGGTCCGGCGCGGAAACTGATGGTAGCCCGCCTTGGCGGCGCCTTGTGCCAGCGACGCCGTCTCGAGCATGTACTGCGTCCATTGCGTGAACGACTTGTCAGGATCGACGTCGTAGAAGTGAACCCACAGCAGCGACGACGCGCCCCCCGGAGGCCCGACGGGGACCGGCGGCGGGTTGACGCGGCACGACAGCGGGTCGTTGGCGGGCTGGGTCACCGAGCCGAAGTTCACCACGTGGAAATTGAGAACGCCCTTGTTCTGGGACGCGTACGCGTAGCCCTTGGGCAGCACGTAGTTGCTCCACGCATAGTCGCCGTTGTATTCGCTGCGTGTGCCCGACGCGCCGGCGACGACGAGCTTGCCGTTCCAGTCGTCGGGAAAGCGCAGGACGAAGCGCGCCTGGTGCGTGGGGTCGTCGGCGAACCAGCCCCGCAAAAATTCAACCGTTCGCGGGGCTGCACCGACCGCGTGCGACAATCGAGCTCGTCGGAGTCGACGTCAATCCGGAGCGCTGCCATGACGCGTTACGTTGTTCCCCTCGCCGCTGCCTTGCTGCTGGCGGGGTGCGCATCGATGGCACCGACGATGCCCAAGGCGTCGGCTGCGCTCGCGGCAACCGCAGGCAACAAGACCACAGGCACGGTCGCGTTCTCGCCCAACGGCGATCGCGTGCGCGTGCTGGCGAAGGTGACCGGTTTGGTACCCGGCGCGCATGGCTTTCACATCCACGAGAAGGGTGACTGCAGCGCGCCGGATGGCATGAGCGCAGGCGGCCACTTCAATCCGACGGGCAAGGCGCACGGCAATCCGGCGGCGGGCGAGCATCACGGCGGCGACATGCCAATGCTTGAGGCCGATGCGGCCGGCAATGCGACGCTCGACGTGACGCTCGACACCATCACGCTCGGCACCGACGCGAACGGCATCATCGGCCGCGCGGTGATCGTCCACAAGGACCCCGACGACTTCCAGACGCAGCCGACCGGCAATTCGGGCGCCCGCGTTGCGTGCGGGGTCATCGCCGCGGCCTGACGGCGCGGTGCGACCGATGACGCAAGCGATCCAAACTTGCGCACGCGTGCCGCGGCGATGGGCGCCGGCGCTGTGCGCAGTTGTCTTAGTGGCAGGCTGCAACGTTCGGATGGCCAGCTACCCGGATTCGGCGCCGCCGGAGGCCACGCGGACCGATGCATCGCAGCAGGCGGTGCTGCGCGCGATCGGCGGCTCGGCCCTGTCGGGAAAGATCCGCGTGATCGATCGCGGGGACGGTGCTTCGATCCTCGTTTCGTTGCTCAACCTGCCGCCGGGCGCGTACCGGATCGCGATCCACGAGACGCCCAATTGCTCGTCGCCGAACGGGTTTTCGGCCGGCGCTCCATGGGCGCCTCCGTCGTCGGGTAAAACGCCGCAGGAGCTCATCCCCGTTCAGTACGGCAACGCCGAGCAGCGCGTCGAAACCGGGCTTCGGATCAGCGGCTTGCACGCGAACGGGCCGAACGGCGTCGCCGGGCACAGCGTCGTGCTGTACTACGGCACCAGCATCCCGGAAATCCGGCCCGATGTTCGCAACGATGCCATCGCGTGCGGTGTGTTCGAGCCGACGCGCCTGCTAGCGTTCTGACGCGACCGCTTATCGTCACGACCGGCCGATCACCATGGGATTGCTCACCGATCGCAGGATCCTGATCACCGGCATCCTGTCCACGCGCTCGATCGCCTACGGCGTGGCCAAGGCGTGCCATCGCGAAGGAGCCACGCTCGCCTTCACATACGCGAACGAAGACTTGCGCGAGCGCGTCGCCAAGATCGCTGTCGAATTCGGTCCGTGTCCCGTGCTCCCGTGCAACGTCGCCTCCGACGACGAGATCGCGGCGCTGTTCGATTCGCTGCGCGGGGAATGGAACGGGCTCGACGGTTTGTTGCATTCGATCGCATTCGCGCCGCGCGAAGCGCTCGCCGGCGACTATCTGAACGCGCTGTCGCGCAACGCGTTCGCCGTCGCGCACGACATCTCGAGCTACAGCTTCGCCGCACTCGCAAAAGGTGCGCGCCCGCTGATGACGGGTCGCAATGCGTCGCTGCTGACGCTCACGTATCTCGGCTCGGTGCGCGCGCTCGCCAATTACAACGTGATGGGTCTGGCGAAGGCGAGCCTCGAGGCGAACGTTCGCTATCTCGCCGCAGCGCTCGGTCCAGAAGGCACGCGCGTCAATGCAATCTCGGCCGGGCCGATCAAGACGCTCGCGGCCGCGGGAATCGGCGGATTCTCCAAGATCCTGGGGTTCGTCGAGCACACGGCGCCGCTGCGACGCAACGTGACGATCGATGAAGTGGGCAACGTCGCCGCGTTCTATTTCTCGTCGATGTCGAGTGCGATTACCGGCGAGGTCACGTACGTCGACTGCGGATTCTCCAACGTCGCCGCCGGACTCGCGGAATAACGGCGAAACCGCGCGCGGTGCACGCGTAACTTCGCGATGGCGCCGATGACGCCCGCTCGTTTCGATGCCGTCGTCGTAGGCGCCGGGCACAACGGACTGACCTGCGCGGCCTATCTCGCCGGCGCCGGCCTGTCGGTCTGTGTCGTCGAGCGGCGTGACGTCGTCGGCGGAGCGGCGGTCACCGAAGAGTTCCATCCCGGCTTTCGCAACTCGACGGCGAGCTACACGGTGAGCCTGCTCGCACCGGAGGTCATCGCCGACCTGCGGTTGCATGCGCACGGGCTTGCGATCGTCAAGCGCTCGCTCGCGAACTTCCTGCCGTTGCCGGGCAACGCCTTCCTCAAAGTCGGCGGCGGACTCGCGGCAACGCAGGCGGAGGTCGCCAAATTCTCGCCGCGCGACGCACAGCGCCTGCCCGACTACTACGCGATGCTGTCGCGTGTGGCGGACGTGCTGCGCGAATTGCTGCACGTGACGCCGCCCAACGTCGGCGCGCGACGCGGCGGTCGGCTGGCGCTGGCGCTCGACGCATGGAAGACGGCAAAGCCGTTTCGTGCGCTCGATCGCGCGGGGCAGCGCGACGTGCTCGACCTTTTCACCAAGAGTGCGGGTGAAATCCTCGATCGGTGGTTCGAGTGCGAACCGATCAAGGCGGCCTTCGGCTTCGACGCGGTCGTCGGCAATTTCCAGAGCCCCTACGCACCGGGCTCCGCTTATGTTCTCCTGCATCACGTATTCGGCGAAGTGAACGGCGAGCGCGGCCAGTGGGGCCACGCGCTCGGCGGCATGGGTGCGATCACCCAGGCGATGGCGAAGGAATGCGTCGCACGCGGCGTCACGATCCGCACGGCGTGCGCGGTGCGAAGCATCGATGTCGAGAACGGACGCGCATCCGGCGTTACGCTCGACAGCGGCGAAACGATTGTCGCGGCGCGGGTCGTCGCCAACGTGAATCCGAAGCTGCTGTTCGAGCGCCTCGTTGCACCCGAGCACGTCGACGCGGACTTCCGCGCACGGATCGACGGCTACCGCTGCGGTTCCGGCACGTTCCGGATGAACGTCGCACTGTCGGAATTGCCGGACTTCACGTGCGCACCGGGTCGCTCGGCACAGCCGCATCACGGCAGCGGCATCATCATGGCGCCGTCGCTCGCGTACATGGAGCGCGCGTATTTCGACGCGAAGGTCTCGGGCTGGTCGCGCGAGCCGATCGTCGAGATGCTGATCCCGTCGATCGTCGACGATTCGCTCGCACCGCGGGGCATGCACGTGGCGAGCCTCTTCTGCCAGCATGCGAACCCGCGCATCGGCGACGTGCGGCCGGGCAGCACGTGGGACGACCATCGCGATGAAGTCGCCGACCTGATGATCGCGACGGTTGACGCCGTCGCACCCAACTTCGCGCGCAGTGTCATCGGTCGCCGCGTGCTTTCGCCCCTCGACCTCGAGCGCGAGTTCGGCCTGATCGGCGGCGACATCTTCCATGGCGCGCTGTCGCTCGACCAGTTGTTCTCGGCGCGACCCGTACTCGGCAATGCCGACTACCGGATGCCGATCACGAATCTCTACCTGTGCGGTTCCGGCGCGCATCCGGGCGGGGGCGTCACGGGGATTCCGGGCCGCAACGCCGCGCGCGAGATCCTGAAGGACGCGGGAAGGCGCGACCGACGCCGCACGCGCGCGACCCGTTCGTCCGGATGAAAAGCGAAGCCCGCCGATAAGCCGGGTTCTGTTACGGCGCGCGGCTTCCCACGCGCTATGACCGTCATTCCTCTAGGCCCGCCGTTGCCGACGGGCTCGAGCCGCCTACCCGCGGACTCGGCGAGCAGCGTCGTCGTCCGCCTATTTGGCGTTGCTCCGGATGGAGGTTGCCGCGTTTCACCCGCCTCCCGAAGGAAGCGACTCGTCTCTGTGGCCCTGTTCCTCGCCTTCGCGTCGGCCGCTAGGCCTCGGCTGTTGCGGCCGGGCGTTACCCGGCATCCCGCTCTGTGGAGCCCGGACTTTCCTCTCCCCCGGAATTACTCCCGGGGCAGCGACGATCTGGCAGGCTTCGCGGGGCCATTATAGGCGGGCCAGCGCTCGATCGGGGTGTCAGACGACCTTCCACCGCAGCGTCGCCCCGGCGCGCAGCGGCGTGATGCTCGTTGCACCGAATGCGAGCGTCTCCGGCACCGGCCAGGTTCCGCGCGCAAGCGTGATCGTATCGCCGTTGCGCGGCAGGTCGTAAAACGCCGCGCCGTGTACGCTCGCAAAGCCTTCGAGCCGATCGAGCGCACCCGCATCCTCGAACGCTTCCGCATAAAGGGGCATCGCGATCGGCGCCGAATAGCAGCCCGCACAACCGCACGCATGCTCTTTGGTGTCCGTCGCGTGGGGCGCGGAATCGGTACCGAGAAAGAATTTCGGATTGCCCGATGTCGCGGCCGCCACGAGCGCCTGCCGATGCGTCTCGCGCTTGAGTACGGGCAGGCAATAGAGATGCGGGCGCAGGCCGCCCGCGAACAGTGCATTGCGCGAATAGAGCAGGTGTTGCGGCGTAATCGTCGCCGCAACACGCGGGGGAGCGTCGGCGACGAACTGCGCGGCCTCGCGCGTCGTGATGTGCTCGAGCACGATGCGCAGGCCCGGATGGTCGCGGACGATCGACCCCAGGTGCCGCTCGACGAACACGCGCTCGCGATCGAACACGTCCACGTCGGCGTCGGTGACCTCGCCATGGATCGACAGCACGATGCCGAGGCGCTCCATCGCCGCGAGCGCGTGATTGACGCGGGGAAGCGACGTGACGCCGGATTCGGAGTTCGTCGTCGCGCCGGCCGGGTAATACTTGACCGCGTGCACGAACCCGCTTGCCTTCGCGCGAGCAAGATCGTCCGCGGACGTGTTATCGGTGAGGTACAGCGTCATCAGCGGCTCGAACCGGCTGTCCGCGGGGAGCGCATCCCGGATTCGCTTCCGGTAGCCCGCGGCCGCATCGGTCGTGGTGATCGGCGGCTTGAGGTTCGGCATGACGATTGCTCTGCCGAATACCTGTGCTGTCGCGCCAACCACCGCCCGCATCTGTGCGGTATCCCGCAAATGGACGTGGAAGTCGTCGGGGCGCCGCAGTGTCAGGGTGGAGAGTGACATCGGAAGGTACTGATTATTAGAGAGTATATAGGTCGACGCGCAAAGCGTGCTCCGCGCGGCAGGCCGAGGAACGGGGTCGCTTGCGACGGCGACGCGGGCTATAATGCGCAGTTTATTGCCGCTTGGGCGTATCGGGGGTTGCAAATGCCTGACGTCCCATCGGTACGAAGTTCACGGATGGAACAAAACATGGCCGCCAAAACAGCAGTTGCCGTCAAGAAGCAGCCCCGCGAGCTCACCGAGGAAGAGATCCTCAAGGCTCCGGAGAAGGATTACATGAACGACACCCAGCTCGCTTTTTTCAAGAAGCGGCTGGAGGAAGTGCGCGACCAGATCCTGCGCAACGCCGACGACACCGGCGAGCACCTGCGCGAAAACGAGATCACGACCGACCCCTCCGACCGGGCGACGCTCGAGGAGGAATACACGCTTGAACTGCGCACGCGCGACCGGGAACGCAAGCTGCTGAAGAAGGTCGAAAAGTCGTTGCGGATGATCGAAGACGGTTCGTACGGGTACTGCGAGGAAACGGGCGAGCCGATCGGCGTGCCACGTCTAATCGCGCGTCCGATGACGACGTTGTCGATAGAAGCCCAGGAACGTCGCGAGCGAGTGCAGAAGCTCTACGGCGACTGATTCGCCGCAAAGCACGACCTCGCCGTCCCGGGCGGCCGCCGTCTGAATGCGCACGCGACCGCCATGCGCTCCGCCTTTCCACTCATCGATTGAAGGAGAACGACGCCATGTTCACGCTGCCGCCACTTCCGTACGCCGAAAATGCGCTCGACCCGGTAATCTCGGCGAACACGCTGTCGTTCCACTACGGCAAGCATCACAAGGCTTACGTCGACAACCTCAACAATCTGGCGAAGGGCACGGAGTACGAATCGGCCCCGCTGGAGAAGGTCATCCGCGATACGGCGGGCAAGGCCGACAAGGTGGGCCTCTTCAACAACTCGGCCCAGGTGTGGAACCACACGTTCTACTGGAACTGCCTCAAGGGCGGCGGTGGCGGCAAGCCCACCGGCAAAATCGCGCAGATGATCGAATCCGATCTCGGCGGCTACGATGCGTTCAAGAAGGACTTCGCCAACGCGTGCGTCACGCAGTTCGGATCCGGCTGGGGCTGGCTGGTTGCCGAAGGCGGCAAGCTCAAGATCATGAAGACCCCCAACGCCGAGCCCGCATTCCTCAAGGGCGCTACGCCGCTGTTGACGATCGACGTATGGGAGCACGCGTATTACCTCGACTATCAGAACCGTCGGCCCGATCACGTCAATGCCGTGATCGACAAGTTGCTGAACTGGAACTTCGCCGCGGAAAACCTGGCGCGCGCCTGATTTTTTCCGCGCATCGTCGAGCGCGAGCGGCGGCCGGTCATCCGGCCGTTCGCAATCTCCGGGCTGCAGTCGCGGCGTCGAGCGCTGCCTTGTCCGCTCCTTCGCGTAAGACGATAATCGTTCCTTTCCTTCGAACGGCGTATCGCGTTCCAGATGGCGATCTTCGGTAAGCCGCCGGCCAAGAAGGTGCAGTTGCCCAAGCCGACCGATCGCGGCGTCAAGCGCAGCGCGCACGTCGTATCGGCGCGCGAACTAGCGTCGCAGGTCGCTAATCGCAAGGCGGAGAAGCCGCGCGGTCTCGAACCGCTCGGGGAGACCAGCCTGCGCGGGGCGAGCATCATCGACTGGTCGACGGCGCCCAAGGCCATCGAGGTCGCGCAAGCCAATCCCGGGTTGTGCGCAGTGCTCGAGAACGCCGCGCTGCTGTTTGCCAACGGGCAGGATGCAGCGGCGCGCGAGCTCCTCGATCAGGGCGTGCAGACGGACGCCGATACCAAGCTGTCCCCGCTTGCCTGGCTCGCGCTGTTCGACCTGATGCAGCGGGCGAACGATCGCACCGCGTTCGACCGGCTGTCGATGCAATACGTACTGCAGTTCGAGCGCTCGGCGCCGTCGTGGGACGAGCGCGTCAAGCCGTCGACGGACGACAAGCACGGCGGCGGCGGGTACATCGCCGTCACCGGCAAATTGTCGAGCGGCACATCCGCGCAGCTCGAAGGACTGAAGCGTGCGCTCGAGAAATGCGTGCCGCGCGCACGCATCGACCTGTCGTCGGTCAGCGGTTTCGACGACGCCGGCGCGAAGGTGCTCGCCGCCGATCTCGCGCGGGCGCGCGGCCAGCGAATGGAGCTCGCGATCCAGCGCCCCGAGAAGCTCGTCGCCGCGCTCGAGGCGGCGGTCGCGCGCGGCAAGGAGGGTGGCGAGGGTGCGTGGATGCTGTCGCTCGAACTGCTGCAATGGCAACACGAGCAGGCGAAGTTCGACGAGCGCGCCGTCGATTTCGCCGTCGCGTTCGAATTGTCGCCCCCATCTTGGGAGCCGCCGCCGCGCATGGGCGACAAGGACGCCGTGGCGACCGCCGGCAAAGTGACGGTCGAAGCGAGCGGGCGCGCGCCCACGGACCAGGACAACGTCGTCTGGGAAGGCGTGCTTGCCGGTCCTATGCCCCAGCAACTCGCGCAACTCACCGGTGTCGCGCAAGCCGCGTCGGTTGCGCAAATCGACATGACCGACGTCGACCGTGTCGACTTCATCTTCGCCGGCGCGCTGCTCAACGCGATCACGCGGATCGAGACACTCGGGAAGGCCGTGCAGATCACCGGAGCAACACCGATCGTCCGCGCGCTGCTGCTGCTCATTGGCATTTCGCCGCGGCATTTCGTCAAGAAGGTCGACTGACGGTTGCAGGCCTGCGAGTGACCGAGACCTTTCACGGGACGACGATCCTGTCGGTTCGTCGCGATGGCGCCGTCGCGCTCGGCGGCGACGGTCAGGTGACGCTCGGGCACGTTGTCATCAAGGCGACCGCGCGCAAGGTGCGGCGCCTGTATCACGACAAGGTCCTCGCCGGATTCGCGGGCGCAACGGCGGACGCGTTCACGCTGTTCGAGCGCTTCGAAGCCAAGCTCGAGAAGCATCAGGGACATCTGACGCGCGCGGCGGTCGAGCTTGCAAAAGACTGGCGGTCGGATCGCGTGCTGCGGCGCCTCGAAGCGATGCTGGCGATCGCCGATCGAACGGCATCGCTCGTCGTCACCGGTACCGGCGATGTGCTGGAGCCGGAGCACGGTATCGTCGCGATCGGCTCGGGCGGACCGTACGCGCAGGCGGCGGCGCAGGCGCTGCTTGGCAACACGGCGCTCGGCGCGCGTGAGATCGTCGAACGTGCGCTCAACATCGCGGGCGAGATCTGCATCTATACGAACCAGCAGATCGTCATCGAGAGTCTGGACGCATGAGCGCGGCGCGCGAAGCGCAGGCCCGGAGGGGGCGACGCCGCGCGATTGCGCGAGGCCGACGCGGGAGCGTGCGCAGGTTGAAGTGTTGCAATGAGGCCGACGCATGAGCGCTGCGCGCTACGACGTGATCGTCGCGGGTGCCGGTCTCGTCGGCATGGCGCTCGCCGCGGCACTCGCGCGCAGCAGCCTGACCGTTGCGCTGCTCGATCGGCAGCAACCGTTGCCGTCCGCCGATCCCGACACCTGGGACGCGCGTGTCTACGCGATCAGCCCGGGCAGCGCTGCGTTCCTGCAGCGTATCGGCGCATGGCAGGCGCTGCCGTGCGAACGCATCGCGGCGATCGAATCGATGCGCATCGCCGGCGATACCGGGGCGACGCTCGATTTCTCGGCATACGAGCTTGGCGAGCGCGCGCTCGCGTGGATCGTCGAGGAACGCGCGTTGCGCGAGGCTCTGCGGCCGGCGATTCACGTGCCGGGCATCGATTTCATCACGGGTGTCACGTTCGCGACGCTCGCCTTTTCCGCGACCGAGGGCACGTTGACGCTCGCCGACGATCGTGCGTTCGCCGGGCGCCTCGTCGTGGGTGCGGACGGCCTCAACTCGTGGGTGCGTCGCGCGGCGGGCATCGTCGCCGAGCCGAAGTCGTACGGGCAACAGGGCATCGTTGCGAATTTCGAATGCGAGGTCGCGCATCACGGCCTTGCGCGGCAGTGGTTTCGCGCCGACAGCGGGGTGCTGGCGTGGCTGCCGCTGCCAGGTCGCCGAATCTCGATCGTGTGGTCGTCGCCCGATGCCCAGGCGCGTGACTTGCTCGCGCTGCCGCCCGAAGCGTTCACCGCGCGGGTGGCGGAGGCCGGCGAGCGCGTGCTCGGTGAGCTCACGATGATCACGCCACCCGCGGCGTTTCCGTTGCAGTCGCTGCGGCTGCCTACGTCCATCGCCCACCGGATGGCGCTCGTCGGCGATGCGGCGCACGGCGTGCACCCGCTGGCAGGCCAGGGTGTTAATCTCGGTTTCGGGGACGCGCAGGCGCTTTCGAGCGTGCTGGCCGACCGCGGTCCGGTCGGCGACGCCGGTGCGCCGATCCTGCTCGAGCGGTTTGCGCGCCGTCGCGCGGAGCCGGTGCTGGCGATGCATACGGTAACCGACGGTCTCGTGCGGATGTTCGGTCCGCGCACGCCGTGGCTCAAGACACTACGCAACGCCGGTCTGTTCGCCGTCGACCGGCTGCCGATGATCAAGCGTGCGCTCGCGCAACCCGCGCTGCGCTAGACGACGCCCAAGCAAGCTTTCGTGGAGAACGACAACATGCATCCGATCCCTTTCACTGGTTTCCGTCGCCGCGCGAAGTACGCGCTGGCCGCCGGCGTCGCGGCACTGTTGTGCGTCGCGCCCGCCGCGTTCGCGCAGCCCGCAACCAAGGCACCGGCCCCCGCCGCGACGAGTGCCACGCCGGCATCGCCCGAAATCGCGGCGATTCGCAAGTCGCTCGAGGCTAAGTTTCCCGGCGCCGACATCAAGCACGTCGCGAAGACCGACTATCTCGGGCTCTACGAGGTGATGCTCGACGACACGCTCGTGTACACCGACGCGAAAGTCGGCTACATCTTCGTCGGCGCGATGTACGACACGGCAACCAAGCAGAACCTCACCGATGCGAGGTCGCGCCGGCTGAACCGCGTCGCGATCGACAAGCTGCCCTACGATCTCGCGTTCAAGCGGGTCAAGGGTGACGGATCGCGCAAGCTCGTGCTGTTCTCGGATGCCGATTGCCCGTTCTGTCACCGTCTGGAGAACGAGATCAAGGGACTCGACAACGTGACGATCTACACGTTCCTGTTCCCGATCGACCAGTTGCATCCGGACGCCGCGCGGAAGTCGAAGCAGATCTGGTGCGCGCCCGACAAGGTTAAGGCGTGGGACGAGTTCTTCGCGTCGGGCAAGGTACCGGACAACAAGGGCGACTGCGGCGATCCGGTCGCGAAGACGCAGGCGCTCGGCAACTCGCTCAAGATCAACGCGACGCCGACGCTCGTGTTTGCCGACGGCACGATGATTCCCGGCGCGCTGCCGCTGCCGCAGATCGAGAAGGAAATCGCGGCGGCCGAAGTCGAGGCGAAGAAGGTCGCCGCCGCGCCGAAGTAACGGCCAGTTTGGCGTGCAGGAGGTGCGCGCGACGGAGCGCGCGCCGGATGGGTCCAATTCGCAGCGCAAGGAGCGACGACGGTGGCGATACTCGATTTCATCAAGAAACAGTTCATCGACATCATCGAGTGGACCGACGACTCGCGCGATACGTTGTCGTACCGGTTTCCCGATGACGACCGCGAGATCAAGAACGGCGCGCAACTGATCGTCCGCGAATCGCAGGTCGCGCAGTTCGTCTATCTCGGCCAGTTCGGCGACCAGTTCGGTCCCGGCCGGCATACGCTGACGACCGACAACATCCCGATCCTCACCGATCTCAAGGGCTGGAAGTACGGCCTCGAAAGCCCGTTCAAGGCGGACGTCTACTACGTCATCACCCGGCTGTTCACGGGCAACAAATGGGGGACGGCCAACCCGGTGATGATGCGCGACCAGGACTTCGGCATCGTCCGGTTGCGCGCCTACGGCACGTACGATTTCCGCGTCGCGGACGTGCAGAAGTTCCTGAAGGAGGTCGCCGGCACGGACGATCACTTCCGGCTCGATGAATTCAACGACACGATGCGCTCGCGGATCGTCAGCGTATTCAGCGACGCGCTCGCGCAGGCGAAGGTGCCGGCGCTCGATGTCGCGGCGCGCTATTCGGAGCTCGGCGAAGCGCTGCTGCCGGTGATCAATCCGATCCTCGGCGACAAGTACGGCCTCGCGATGACGTCGTTCATCCTCGAGAATGTATCGGTGCCGCCGGAAGTCGAGCAGGCGATCGACAAGCGGTCGAGCATGGCCGCCGTCGGCAACCTGAACGACTACGTGAAATACCAGATGGGCCAAGGCATGGAGAAGGGCGGCAGCGGCGGCGCCGGCGGTGTCGCGGCTGAAATGGCGGTCGGCATGGCGATGGCCCAGCAGATGATGAATCAGTCGGGTGGCTTGATGGCGCAGACGACGAAGGGCATCGAGGCACCGCCTTCCGCACCGGCGGGTGCTGGGAGCGGCACGCTCGAGCTCATGAATCCGGCGCAGGTTGCGCAGATGCTCGGCGTCGCCGAATCCGACATCGTCGCGAGTCTCGAGGCCGGCGATCTCAAGGGCAAGAAGATCGGCACGCAGTGGCGTGTGCCGAAGTCCGCGGTCGAAGCGTTCATCCACTCGTGAACCCGGGGGCGCGCGAGGCCCCCGCAACGCCGGCCGGTCGAACACAGGACGCGGAAGCGCAGGCCGCTCAGCCAAAGTTCGCGTGCCCGGCGTGCGGCGGCGAGGCGGTGTGGAATCCGGCGAAAGCCAAGCTCGTCTGCCCGTTCTGCGGCACCGAGTCGCCTGCGCCGCTCGCCGTCGACGGCGTGATCGCCGAGCACGACCTCGTCGCGGCGATCCGCGCGATCCCCGACGATGCGCGCGGCTTCGCCAGCGACGCGCGCCAGGTGCGCTGCCAGAGCTGCAACGCGATTTCCGTCCTCGATCCGTCGCGTCAGGCGCAGACGTGCGCGTTCTGCGGCTCGGCGCAACTCGTCGCGTACACGGAAACAAAGCCGGCGTTTCGTCCCGAGAGCGTGCTGCCGTTTCGCCGTTCGGAGACGCAGGCGCGCGACGGCATCCGCGCCTGGTACGGCAAGCTGTGGCTCGCACCGTCGGCGCTGAAGCGACGCGCACTGACCGACACCGTGCGCGGCGTCTACCTGCCGTACTGGACGTTCGACGCGCAGGTCGAGGCGGATTGGACCGCTGACGCCGGCCACTACTATTACGAGACCGAGACCTACGTCGCCAACGGCGAGACGCGGACCCGCCAGGTCCAGCGGGTACGATGGGTGCCCGCCGCCGGGCACGTTTCGCATTTCTTCGACGACGATCTCGTCTGCGCCTCGGTCGGCGTTGCACCCGGGCTCCTGCGAGGCATTGAGCCGTTCCCCACGCAGGACTTGAAGCCGTACGACGCGGGCTACGTCGCAGGGTGGGTCGTCGAGCGCTACCAGATCGATCTCGTCGGTGCCGCGCAACGCGCGCGCGCCGCGATGGACGCCAAGCTGCAGGCGCTCTGCGCGCGCGAGATTCCCGGCGATACGTTTCGCAATCTCGTCGTTCATGCCGACTACTCGAAGCAGACGTTCAAGCACACGCTTGCGCCGGTCTGGCTGCTCACTTACAACTATGGCGCCCGGCGCTTCCAGTGCGTGATGAACGGCGTTACGGGTGCGGTTCGCGGCGAGTACCCGAAGAGCCCGTGGAAGATCGCGTTGCTCGTCGTCGCCATCTTCATCGTCGTGGTGATCGTGATGTCGCTGGCCGGCAAGCCCTGATGCGCACGGCGATCGTCACCGGCGTGTCGCGCGGTCTCGGCGATGCGCTCGTCACCGAGTTGCTCGCGCACGACTGGCAGGTTGTCGGTCTCGCTCGCACGACGCCATCGCGCGTCGCGCACGGCAGCTATCGATTCATCCGCTGCGACCTTGCGGACACTGCAACGCTCGCCGACACGATGCTTCCGGCATTCGAGGGGATCGCCGCGTCGCGGCCCGAGGCCGTGTGCCTCGTCAACAACGCCGCGACGATCGACGGTGTCGGTGTACTCGGCGCGCTTGCGCCTGCCGACATTACGACGGCAATCGCCGTGAACCTCGTCGCGCCGACCGTGCTGTCGAACCTGTTCTGCAACGTCTTCGACGACGACGCGATCGAGCGACGCATCATCAACGTATCATCGGGCGCCGCGGAATCGACCCTTGCCGGCGAGTCGCTGTACTGCATCGCCAAGGCGGGACTGGAGATGTTGACGCGGTCGCTCGCCGCCGAGCATTCGTCCGGGCGGTTTCGGGCGATCGCTGTGCGCCCCGGCATCATCGACACCGCCATGCAGGCATTCGCCCGGACGCAGTCGAAGACGACATTGCCGAGCGTCGACCTGTTCAAGGGCTTTCACGCGAGCGGCGACCTCGTGGCACCCGATGTCGTCGCGCGCAAGATCGTCGCCCGGCTCGTCATCGCACCCGTCGAGCACGGCCGCACGTACCGCTACGCCGAGCTGTAAGCGGGTGTGGCGCGGCTGCTGTGGGCTAATCTCACCGGGCTGCGGGTCGTAAGAGGATGCGATAGCCGATGATCGCGCCGGGCGGTCCGGACTCCCACGTCAGGCAATAGTCTTCGTCGAGGCGTGCCTCGAACGTCCCGGCGTCGGTCGTCGAGCGCTCCCGGACCACCGGGGACAGTTCGGCGTTGCCTTCGCGGTAGTGGATGTTGAAAGCGAGCGGTTCGCTGCTCTCGTAGCGCCAGTCGAGCCGGTCGCCGCGCGCGAGCCGCATGCATTCGTCGTGCGATTGATAGGGCGAGACGACGACGCGATCGACGACGCGCGGCTCGCCGGGTGCAATCGGCGGTGTCGTGCAGTTTGCCACGCCAAGCGCCAGCAACACGGCGGCGCTGGGCACCCGCACGCGTCAGCTCTTCTGCGCCGCGGCGAGCCCGCGTCTGATTTCGGCGCGCTGCCTGGCCCAATCCTCGGCGAGCATCGCAAATCGGACGTGATCGCGCCAGCGACCGCCGATCTTCACGTAGCGGCGCGAATAGCCTTCGCGCTCGAAGCCCAGGCGTTCGACGAGGGCGAGTGAGCGGCGATTGGCGGGCTGCACGTTCGCTTCGACACGATGCAGCTTCATCTGGCCGAATGCGAACTCGAGCGCAAGCGCGAAGCCTTCCGCCATGTATCCGTCACCGGCGAGCGGCGCGAACGCGTAATAGCCGACGTACGCGCTCTGGAAAACGCCGCGGACGATCTCCGAGAAATTGATGACGCCAGCAAGCGCCTCGTCGTCGTTGCGCACGACGAGGAAGCCCGCATGCCGCGGGTCGGCCGTTGCCGTGCTGTAGCGCGCGACGTATGCGGCGAACGCGCCGGGTGTCGCCGGCGGCTGCACCCAGCCAGAATGCAGCCGACGACTTACGCGTGCCTGCGCAATGAACGCCTTCTCGTCCCTGCGCCGGGGCGGTCGCAGGTGGACCCGTTTGCCCTTCAGCGGCGACGAATTCTTGCGCATTGGCATAATGGCTATTTTAGCAACCGGCAAATTCATGAGTTCGTGGGTCGAAGGCCGCGTTGCGGGTCGCCGGCAATGGAGCGACAGCCTGTTCTCGCTGCAGGTCGACGCGCCGCAGCTGACGTTCGTCGCCGGCCAGTTCGCCCGCATCGCGTTGCCCGCACCGCCCGAGTCGAAGGAGCCGATGATCGGCCGGCCCTATTCGTTCGTGAATCCGCCGACGGCGCAACCCCACGAGTTCTACTTCATCGTGCTGCCCGACGGTCCGCTGTCGCCGCGGCTCGCGACGCTGACCACCGGCGAGAGCGTCTGGCTGGCGCCGCGCGCGAACGGATTCTTCAGCATTGCCGAAACGGCGGAAGCCGAATCGCTGTGGTGCCTGTCCACGGGAACCGGCGTCGGGCCGTTCCTGTCGATGCTGCGCACCGGCGACCCGTGGACGAAGTTCGGGCGTGTCGTCCTTGTGCACTCCGTCCGCTACGCCGAGGAACTCACTTATCGTGCCGAGATCGCCGGCATCGAGCGCGACCATCCCGGAGCGTTCGACTACGTGCCCATGGTCAGCCGCGGCACGCACGCTCATGCGCTCGCCGGGCGCATCCCCAACGCGATCGACGACGGCCGGCTGGAGACGCGCGTGGGCTTGTCGCTGACGCCGGAAAACGCGCACGCGATGCTGTGCGGGAATCCGGCGATGGTGGACGACGTGCAGAAGGTGCTCGCTTCGCGCGGCATGCGGCGTCATCGGCGCAAGGAGCCGGGCCACATCACGCTCGAAACGTATTGGTAGCGCCGCGAGCAGCCGGCGAGGGGCCCCGCGCAGCGGGGATCGACGGCCATGGCGAGTCGGCGCTCGAGGCCGACACTCCGTCGTGCCGTATCAGCATGACGTGATGAGGAGGCCGAGGATGGGCTCAGCGAGCCAGCGTTCGCGTGACCACTTCGGCAACGTCGGGTGACAGGCCGCGCATGCGCGCGATCCGTTGCAGACCGTGCTGCATCTGCGTGCGCCGGGGCTCGCCGAACCGGCGCCACAGGTTGAACGCACCGGCGATCGCCGACGCGAGCTGCGGATTGATCGCGTCGAGCGCGCGCACCTGTTCGGCGGCGAACGCGTAGCCGGCGGCGTCGGAAGCGTTGAAGCGCGCAAAGTTGCGCAGCGTGAATGCGCCGACCAGCGAGCGCACGCGGTTCGGATTGCGCGCGTTGAAGCGCGGGTGCGCGAGGAGCGCGCGCACGACGCCAAGCGTGTCGTCGCGCGCACTCTGCGCCTGCAGCTCGAACCATTTGTCGAGCACCAGCGGCTCGTTGTGCCACCGGGTCTGGAACCGCGCGAAGAGTGTATCGCGCACCGGTGATTGCGAATCGCGCAGCGCGGCGAGCGCACCGATCGAATCGGTCATGTTGTCGCCGGTGTCGAACTGCTCCGTCACGAGCGCATGCGCGGCATCGTCGTCGAGCACGCCCAGATAACGCAGGCATCGGTTGGCCAGGCTGCGCTGGCCTGCCTGTCCGGGCTCCCACGCGTAGGCTACGCGGGGCCGGAAGTGCCGATAGGCGTCGACGAAATCGTCGCGCAGCGACGCTGCGAGCGCGCGCTCGATGTAGTGAATCGCGGCGACGATCCCGTCCGGATCGATCACCGGTTCGAGCGACGCGACATACGCGGCGTCGGGCATCGCGAGCGCGAGTGCGAGCAGCGACGGGTCGGTCGCGTGGTCGCCGAGGATTTGCCGGACCACGCGCGCGAGCACCGGCGGCAGCAGGAGCGGTGCGCCGCCGCGATGCGCATCCGCGAGGCGCAGGATCGCGTTGGTGAACAGGCGCTGCATCGCATCCCAGCGGTTGACAGCGTCGCTGTCGTGCGACGCGAGCAATGCGAGCGATTCGTCGTCGTAGTCGTAGGCCACTCGCACAGGCGCCGAAAAGCCGCGTAGCAGCGACGGCACTGGAGCGGCGGCCACGTCGACGAACTCGAAGCGCTGCGCCTTTGCCGTGAGGTCGAGGATCCGTGTCGTCGCTTCAGACGGTGGCTCGCCGGCGAGGCGCAGCGGCATGTCGCGGCCATCGGGTCCGATGAGCCCGATCGCGAGCGGTACGTGAAGCGGGGGACGGCGGCGGCTGCCGGTCGAGGAGGGCACGCTCTGCTCGACGTCCAGCACATACGCCCGCGCCGGCGCATCGTAGCTGCCGCGTACGGTGACAACCGGTGTTCCGGCCTGCGAATACCAGTTGCGGAACTGCGCGAGATCGACGCCGGACGCATCCTGCATCGACTGGACGAACTCGTCGCAGGTGACCGCCTGTCCGTCGTGGCGCGCGAAGTAGAGATCCATCCCGCCGCGAAAGCCAGACTCGCCAAGGAGCGCATGCTGCATCCGGATCAGCTCGGCGCCCTTTTCGTAGACGGTAGCCGTATAGAAGTTGTTGATCTCCTCGTACTCGTCCGGGCGCACCGGGTGCGCCATCGGGCCGGCGTCCTCGCCGAACTGCTCGCGTCGCAGGTACTCGACAGCGGAGATGCGCTCGACGGCGCGCGAGCCCTGGTCGCTCGAGAACTCCTGGTCCCGAAAGACGGTGAGGCCCTCTTTCAGCGACAGCTGGAACCAGTCGCGGCACGTGACGCGGTTGCCGGTCCAGTTGTGGAAGTATTCGTGCGCGATCACCGCCTCGACGGCACTGAAATCGTCGTCCGTTGCCGTCGCGGGATCGGCGAGCAGCAGCCGGCTGTTGAAGATGTTGAGGCCCTTGTTCTCCATCGCGCCGAGATTGAAATCATCGGCGCAGAAGATCATGAACGTGTCGAGGTCATACTCTCGGCCGTAGCGCTCCTCGTCCCAGCGCATCGCGCGCTTCAGCGACTCCATCGCGTGCCGGCACCGGCTGACGTTGGCCCGCGTCGCGTAGATCTGCAGCGCGACGCGACGGCCCCCTGCCGTGACGAACGCATCGTCGAGCACTGCGAGGTCGCCTGCGACCAGTGCGAACAGGTAGGTCGGCTTAGGGAACGGGTCCCGCCATCGCGCGAAGTGTCGACCGCCGTCGAGCGGCCCGGCGGCGACGAGGTTGCCGTTCGACAGCAGCTGGGGATAGCGGGCACGGTCGGCACGCAGCGTCACGTCGTAGCGCGCGAGCACGTCGGGGCGATCGGGAAAGCACGTGATCCTGCGAAAGCCTTCGGGCTCGCACTGCGTGCAGAACACGCCTGACGAAACGTAGAGGCCTTCGAGCGCGACGTTGCGCGACGGAGCGATGACCGAGCGCACCGTCAGCGTCCCTGCGTCCGGCGTGTCCCGGAGCGTGACCGTCGACGGCGTGATCACCAGCCGGTCGTCGGCAACGGCCTTGCCGTCGAGCGCAATCCGCAGGCGCTGCTGGTACTCGCCGTCGAGGACCAGCGGCGCGCGCCGATCGACGTCCGCCGCCGCCGCATTGCGGCGAAACCCGAACGTCGCCGTGACCGTGGTGGCGTCGGGATCGAGGTCGAACTCGAGCGCCAGTTCGTCGACGACGAACGCCGGCGGCCGGTAGTCGGCGCGGCGTTTGGCCCCGCCGCGCGCGTCACGCGGCACCATCGATGCGGACATCGGCCGTGCGTCTACTTCACTTCGAGGAGCTCGACGTCGAAGATCAGCGTCGCGTTCGGAGGAATCACGCCGCCGGCGCCGCGCGCACCGTAGCCCATCTGCGGCGGAATCACCAGTGTCCGCTGGCCGCCCACTTTCATGCCTGCCACACCATCATCCCAGCCCTTGATCACGCGTCCGGCACCGAGCACGAACCCAAACGGCTCGTTGCGATCGCGCGAGCTGTCGAACTTTGCACCGTGCGAATTCGGCTTCGTTGTGTCGTAGAGCCAGCCTGTGTAGTGGACTACAACTGCCTTGCCTGAGGTGGCTTCCGTGCCAGTGCCTTGTTTAACTTCAATTTTCTGTAGATCGTTTGGTGTGGCATCCAATTTGCTATTTCCTTGCGTGATGGGGGTTTGAGCGGCAGAAGGGAGCGCGAATGCAGAGAGCAGCGCTGCGGACGCGGCCAGCGCCAGCGACGCGCATACGTTCTTCAACAAAGGCGACGACAACAACCGGATTCGCATGAGCATCTACAAGACCTTTGGGAACGACGACGAGAGGCGCCCGCGGCGAGTGCTGCAGGGCGGCGCGTCGCATATTTTATCCGAGGCATCATGTTCGGCTTCCTGAACCCAAGCGTTCGCGACGCGAGCGACCCCGTTGTCTCCCCGAAGGCTGCCGCCGGATGGCTGCGGGAGATGCCCTCGCTCGACATCGTCGCGCGCCAGCAGTTGGTCGTGCGTGCCCTGGAAGGGATGCGCCAATCGCGCCGGCCCGTCGACTTCTCCCGCGCACACGCACTGCAATACCTCGATGCGGCGCTCGGTGCCGATCGCCGCCAACTGTTCAAGCAATACGTCGAGAGCCTGGAATCCAAGCCGAAGGTGTCCGAGCGGCTGTGGCAGGCGAGCCTCGATCTCGCGCAAGGCTTCATCGCTGCGTACCAGCACGTGCTTGAGACCGCGTTGGCGCCATCGTCGTTCGGGCGCTGGAAGCCTCAGGTTCCGATCCTGTTCGCGCGCCTCGTCCACTATTACGGCACGGATGCCAAGCTTCGCGTATGCAAGCACGAGCACTGGATTCCGGCCAAATGGGTCGAGCTGCACCGCACGTACATGCGCGCGAGCGAGCTCGGCGTCGAGCGCGTCGCGACGGCGCTCGGTGGCAACCATGGCAGCGGCACGCAGTGGTCCGTCGAGCAGGAGTACGTCTACGCGCTGCTCGTGCATCAGCTCAACAGCGGCAACCTGTCGCCGGCCAACCTCGACTGGGCCGTTTCGCAGATTCGCACTTGGAGCCGGCGCCTCGAGCTCGCTGCGCTGCCGAAGACGATGGAGGGCTTCTTCGTCGACCTCGCCGGCCGCACCGGGCTGCTGCGCCGCACGGGCCAGGATTCGGGCGCGATGCTGCGCTACCTCGATACGACGGCGCTCGCCGAGCAGCTCGACATGACGCTCGCGGCGCTGCGCCACTCGGAAGAGACCGACCAGGGCCCCGTGGGCCCGATCAACCAGCAGCGCGCACTGATCCTCGACAAGGCGCGCGCGGCGATCGCGCCCAATCTCAACACGGACATGCGGCGCGATCCGCGCACGCCCTGTGTCGTCGCAGCGCGTGTGCGCATCGGCCTGCCGCGGATCCTGCACGAGCTGTCCAAGCCTCCGGGCGATGCCGACAGAGCTGATTCGGTCGTCGGCAACAACGAGCAGATCGAGGTGTACGCCGTCGCGGGCCCTGTTCGCGCGACGCGTCCTGTAACCGATGAAGCGGACACACTATCCGCAAGTCTCGCAACGTTTTCGGATCCGGTCTGGCAGGTCAAGGACCGCAGTGTCGCCGGCCTTCGAATTTATGCGGGCAGCGGCGTTGGCCAATCGCTGACGCTCGGCGCGCTCGTCGGCGTCCGGCAATCGGATGTGTCCGGGTGGGTGCTCGGCGTCGTCCGGCGCCTGAACAAGCTTTCGACGGACGAAGTGGAGGCCGGCGTGTCGTTGATCGCCGAGCGCGTCGTTCCGGTGACCCTCAACGCGAAACGCGAAGTGAAGCAGGACATGGGCATTGTCGTGAACGGCTTCGACGCATCGCTGCTCGGACCCAAGATCGAAGGGCTGTACCTGCCGCCGCCGTCCCGTCCCGACAAGCCACTCGTCGTCAAGACGCTGATCATTCCGACGCACGAATATGCCGAGGGCCGGAAGATCATCCTGACAACCGGACGCTCGCTCTACACGGTCGCAATGCGCCAGCTCGTCGAGCAGCGCGCCGACTGGAGCTGGATCGCGATATCGATCGTCGAGAAGCTGACGCGCTGCTGAAACGCGCCCGCGCGGTTGCCCGCGTCGTTTCGGAAGCAGCGTTCGAGTGGCCCGCTATTGATCGAGCGGCCGGAAGCGCAGCTCGAGGTTGCGCTGGAACAGGTCGGCGGGTACCGGCTTGGGCAGCGGCGACGATTTCAGGATCCCGCGCTGCACGGCGTCATCGTAGGCGCGCACACCACTCGATTTGCGCAGCTTGACGTCGATGATCTCGCCGGTGGGCAGCTGCACGACGTCGAAGATCGCTTCGGGGTTGCCGACGATGTCCGGCGGCAGGTTGATGTTGCCGCGAATCCGGCTGCGGATCTTGTCGATCCAGTCGAGCTGCGACTTGTTGCGGGCTGCACCCGCCGCCGCCTGCGCGGCGCGGCCGCGCGCTTCCGCGTCCGCCTGCGCGCGCAACTGCGATTCGCGCTCGGCCTGTGCACGCATCTGCGATTCGCGCTCGGCCTGCGCGCGCAACTGAGTCTCGCGCTGCGCCTGCGCACGCATCGTCTCGAGTTGCTGCTGCTGGCGCTGGCGCGCATCCGCCTGACGCTTTTCCTCCGCCTTCTTCGCCTCGGCCTCCCGCCGCTCGCGCTCCTGCTCGACGCGCTCGCGTTCCGCCTGCTCCTGCGCCTTGCGCTCGGCGTCGCGCTTTGCCTTGAGCGCAATGTCCGCTTCGCGCGTATCCGGTTTTTCGACGATCGGCGTGGGAGGCTTGGGCACCGGCTTGGGTTCGGGCGGCGGCTCGATTTTCGGCGGTTGAACCGGCTCGACCTTCGGTTGGGGGCGCGGCGTGTTCACCGGTGGTGGTGCGTACAGCTCCGCCGACACGGCTTCGGGCTTGCGGTTCTGCCACGATACGGAGAATACGAGCACGGCGATGAACAACAGATTGACGAGCAGCGCCAGCATCAGCGCCGTCCACTTGCCGCGCGCGCGCGCCGCGCCGGCCGGACGATCGGACGTGAAGTGAAGCATGCCCGCCGCCCCTGCCATTACGACGGCGTAGGCCGCGCCAGCAGCCCGACGCGCTTCACGCCGCCGAGCTGCAGCCGGTCGAGCACCCCGATCACGTCCTCGTAGCGCGAACCCTTGTCGGCGTCGATGACGACCGGCTGGTCGCGCCCCGCCTGGATGGCCAGCACCTGGGAAACGAGCGAGTCGAGCGAGACTCTCACCTGTTGCTTCGTGCTGGCCGATTCGTCGATCAGCACGATCGACTTGTCGGGATTGACCCTGATGCGCAGCGCATTGATCGCCGGCGTCAGCTTGCTCCCGACCGACGGCAGCTGGATCTCGCCGGGTGCCACGAGCGGAGCCGTCACCATGAAGATGACGAGCAGCACGAGCATCACGTCGATGTACGGGACGACGTTGATCTGGTTGATCGGCTTGCGAGTGCGGCGCATAGCGGGTCAGTCAGGCGGCTGGAAGGCGCTCGGCATCGTGTTCATTCCGCGACGCCGCCCTGCCGCTGCAGGATGTTGGAGAACTCCTCGATGAACGACTCGAACCGCACTGCGAGACGGTCGACGTCGTGCGTGAAGCGGTTATACGCGACCACGGCAGGAATGGCGGCGAAGAGGCCGATCGCCGTCGCGATCAACGCTTCGGCGATGCCGGGCGCGACGTTCGCGAGCGTGGCCTGGCTGACGTTGGCCAGGCCGCGAAATGCGTTCATGATTCCCCACACCGTTCCGAAGAGGCCGATGTACGGCGACACGGATCCCACGGTCGCGAGACCGGCCAAGTGCGCCTCGATCGCGTCGATCTCGCGCTGGTAGGCGGCGCGCATCGCGCGTCGCGCCGCGTCGAGCGTCACGACCGACGGACTTCCCTGCTTGCGGTGCTTCGAGTATTCGCGAAACCCGGCGGTGAAGATGTGCTCGAGCCCGCCTCCGACCTGCGCCTGCCCGGCGCTCCGATAGAGCGTCTCGAGATTGCCGCCCTGCCAGAACTCGTCCTCGAACGCGTCGGTCTCGCGGAGGATCCTACGCAACTGGAACATCTTCAGGAAGATCTGCCACCACGACCACATCGACAGCAGGGCGAGCAGCGCAATGATCGCCTGCACGATGACCGACGCATTGAGAATCAGCGTCAGGAACGACAGGTCGGCATGGACGTTCACGCGGTCGGGCTCGAAGTCATTGAAGGGTGATCAGTTCCGGCGCATCGCGGTCGAGCGCTTCGACCGGGGCGTCCGGACGATCGTTCAATCGCGCGCTCGCACGGCGTCGATTGCCGGACGATGCGCGCAGCGTCACGTGCCGGGGAAGAGGTCGGCGCCCGACGCGGGCGTCGCCAGTCCGAAGTGCCTGTACGCGAGCGCCGTGGCAACGCGACCACGCGATGTTCGTTGCAGGAAGCCCTGCTGGATCAGGTACGGCTCGAGCACGTCTTCGATCGTATCGCGTTCCTCGCCGATTGCCGCCGCGAGGTTGTCGACGCCGACGGGTCCGCCGCCGAACTTGTCGAGCACCGTTGCAAGGAGCTTGCGATCCATGACGTCGAGCCCGGAACGGTCGACGTCGAGCATCGACAGCGCGGCATCGGCGACCTTCAGCGTCACGTTGCCGTCGGCGCGCACTTCCGCATAGTCGCGCACACGGCGCAACAGCCGGTTGGCGATGCGTGGCGTGCCGCGCGAACGGCGGGCGATCTCGAGTGCGCCTTCGTCGGCCAGCGGTATGGCCAATAGCTGCGCCGAACGCGTCACGATCCTGGTCAGCTCCTGCGGCGAATAGAATTCGAGGCGCGCAACGATGCCGAATCGATCCCGCAACGGATTGGTCAGCATGCCGGCGCGCGTCGTCGCCCCAACGAGCGTGAACGGCGGCAGGTCGATCTTCACGCTGCGTGCGGCCGGACCCTCGCCGATCATGATGTCGATCTGGAAGTCCTCGAGCGCCGGATACAGGATCTCCTCGACGACCGGCGACAGCCGATGGATCTCGTCGATGAACAGCACGTCGCGCGGCTCGAGGTTCGTCAGCAGCGCCGCGAGGTCGCCGGGCCTTTCGAGCACGGGACCCGACGTCTGGCGCAAGTTGACGCCCAGCTCGTGCGCGAGGATGTGCGACAGCGTCGTCTTGCCGAGTCCCGGCGGTCCGAACAGCAGCACGTGGTCGAGCGCTTCCGTACGTCGTTTGGCCGCCTCGATGAAGATGCCGAGCTGCTCGCGGATCTTTTCCTGGCCGATGTATTCGTCGAGCCGGCGCGGACGCAGGGCGCGCTCGAGCGCCTCTTCCTGCGGACTGGCAGTCTTCGCGGTGACCACGCGCGCGAGGACGTCGTTCTCAATGGCCATTGCGGGAGCTCATGGCGTGCGGAGCCAGCGACGGACGCTGCGCATCGTCGTCACGGTTTCGCGAGCAGGCGCAGTGCCTGCTTGATGCCATCGGAAACGCCGACGCCGTCGGGCAGCTGTTTCACGGCGGCGACGGCTTCGCGCTCGCTATACCCGAGCGACAGCAGCGCGTGCGTGATGTCCGACGTTGCGGGTGCCGGCCGGTTGACCCCGACGGCCTGCGTGATGTCGGCGCCGAGCTTGTCCTTGAGCTCGAGCAGCAGCCGTTCGGCTGTCTTCTTGCCGATGCCCGGCACGCGGGTCAGGCGCCCGGTTTCCTGCAACGTGATGGCCTGCGCGAGCTCGGCGACCGAAAGGCCCGACAGCAGCGCCAGTGCGATCTTCGCGCCAATGCCGTTGACCTTCAGCAACTGACGAAACGCACGCCGCTCGTTCTCCGTTCCGAAACCGTACAGCAGGTGCGCGTCCTCGCGGACGACGAGGTGCGTGAAGAGCGTGATCCGCTCGCCGCTCTGCGGCAGGTTGTAGAACGTGCTCATCGGCACATCCACCTCGTACGCGACGCCTTGCACATCGAGCAGCAATTGCGGCGGATTCTTTTCGAGCAGGGTGCCGGAGAGGCGTCCGATCATGGTGTTTGGATCGACACGCCGCGATTATCGCATGCGAGCCGCGCGATCGTCGCGCGTGAGGCCCACGCCGAGTCGCAGCTCACGCGAGATCCCCGCCGGATCAGGTGACGAGCAGCCGACCGCCACGGACTCGATAGCCGTTCCGGGCCAGCGCGCCAACGCCGGTCGACGCATGCGCGTGGCAGATCGCCGCTGCGAGTGCGTCGGCAGCGTCGGACGCCGGGAGGCCCGGCAGTTCGAGCAGCCGCCGGACCATTTCCTGCACCTGCGGCTTCAGCGCGCGCCCCGCGCCGACGACCGCCTGCTTGACCTGTCCCGCCGTGTATTCGCTGACGGGCAGCCCCGCCAGCACGGCGGCGGCGATGGCAGCGCCGCGCGCCTGGCCGAGCAGCAGCGTCGAATGCGGATTGATGTTGACGAAGACCTTCTCGACGGCGACTTCGGTGGGACCGAGCTCGGCGATCACGTGCGCCAGGTCGCGCACGATGACGCCGAGCCGCACGGGCAGGCTCGAGCCGGTGGCGCGAATGCAGCCGCTGCCGATGTAGACGAGCGTATTGCCGCGCGCTTCCAGTACGCCGAATCCGGTGACGCGCAGTCCAGGGTCGATGCCGAGGATGCGTCGCATCAGGCGCTACGCCTCGGCGAGCACCGCGGACGTGTGGACGTCCTGCACGTCGTCGAGAGATTCGAGGGCGTCGAGCAGTTTCTGCATTCGCTGCGAGTCTTCGCCGCGCATCTCGACGTCGACCAGCGCCTGCATCGTCACTTCCGCGAACGCGGGCTTGAAGCCGCGCTTCACGAGCGCGTCCTTGACGCCCATGAAGTCGTGCGGACCGGTCGTCACCTCGACGCTGCCGTCGTCGTGCGTGACGACGTCGTCGGCGCCTGCATCGATCGCCGCCTCCATCAGTGCGTTCTCGTCGACGCCGGGCTCGAACACGATCTGCCCGCAGTGCTTGAACAGGTAGGCGACGGAACCGTCGGTGCCGAGGTTGCCGCCGTACTTCGAGAACGCGTGCCGGACATCAGCGACGGTGCGCGTGCGGTTGTCCGTCATGCAGTCGACGATCACCGCGGCGCCGTTGATGCCGTAGCCCTCATAGCGGATCTCTTCGTAGTGCACCCCTTCGAGGCCGCCCGAGCCACGCTTGATCGCGCGCTCGATCGTGTCCTTCGGCATGTTCTGATCCATCGCCTTGTCCATCGCCAGGCGCAGTCGCGGATTGGCCGACGCATCGCCGCCGCCGAGTCGCGCCGCGACAGTGATTTCCCGGATCAGCCGCGTGAAGACCTTGCCGCGCTTCGCGTCCGCGGCTGCCTTCTTGTGCTTGATGTTCGCCCACTTGCTGTGGCCTGCCATGAGAAACCCATCTAAATGTGCTGCACGGACCGATCGCGCTTTCGTGTCCGATTATACGAGTCCCTGCCGCTCGAGAAACTGGTTGAGCGCCGTCAGCCGCACGTTCGCGTCGTTGACTTCGAGCATCCGCTGCTTGATGGAGAGCGGCAGCGGCAACAGCTCGGCGAGCCGGTAGCCGACCCACGAAGCGTCATCGTAAGCGGTAACCGCGGGGAAATTCTCCGGGCCGAGCTTGGCGGCGATCACGCCGAGGATTCGCGCGAGCGGCGCGTACGTATCGGGCAGCGGATGCGAAGGCTCGTCGGCGATCGTCGTCACTTCGCCGATGGAGAGCCCCGTGGCATCGACGGTGCTGTTCCGCACCTCGAAGCGCGTGATCCCTTGCGTCTGCACGTGCAGGATGCCGAGCTGCGGCATGTCGAAGTTGATGATTCGCGCCAGCGTGCCGACGCTGGCGAACTGTGGCGTCGTGCCGTCCGGCTGCGCGACCTCGTTGCCCTCCGTGATCATGCAGACGCCGAACGGCCGCTCGTCGCGCAGGCAGCTTTTCGTCATCTCGATGTAGCGCTGCTCGAAGATCTTGAGCGGCAGCAACCCACCGGGAAACAGCACGGTTCGCAGCGGAAACAGCGGCAGTGTCCAGGGCTTGCGGTCCTTGCGCGGCGACTCGATCATCGGTCGGCGGCATCGCCCCAGCGCGGCAGCAACGCGTTCGGCACGGCGAGATGGTCGAGGACGCGCGCGACGACGAAATCGACGAGGTCCGCGATCGTTTGCGGATGCGTGTAGAAACCCGGTGCCGGCGGCAGGATCACGGCACCTGCGCGCGCCAGCTTCAACATGTTCTCGAGATGGATCGCGGACAGCGGCGTTTCGCGCGGCACGAGCACGAGCGGCCGGCGTTCCTTCAGCATCACGTCCGCCGCACGCTCGATCAGGTTGTCGGCCATGCCGTTGGCGATGGCGCCGAGCGTACCCATCGTGCAGGGGCAGATTGCCATCGCGTCACCCGGATTCGATCCCGACGCCATCGGCGCCATCCAGTCGTCGCGCGAGTGCACGGCAAGCTGACCGTCCTTCGCGCCGTACCGCGCCGCGAGCATCCGCGTCGCTTCACGCGGCTGGGACGGCAACGTCAGGTCGCATTCCTGGCGCGCGACCATTTGTGCTGCGCTCGAATAGACGAGGTCGACCTGCACGCCCGCGCCGAGCAGGCATTCGAGCAACCGCAGGCCGAATGGCATGCCCGACGCGCCGGTGAACGCAAGCGTCATCCGGCGGGGCGCGTTCATGCGCCGGGATCCTGGGTGATCGAAGTCGCGCGCATCAATAGGTGCGACGGTCGTCGGCGACGGGGATCGTCACCGCACGGCGGTCCGACGGCGAGATGTCGCGATGCCGGACGAGCACCTGGTAGCGCGGCGAGAAGTGCCTGGCGAGCCGTTCGACCAGATAGACCGACCGATGCTGACCGCCCGTGCAGCCAATCGCGACGGTCAAATAGTTGCGGTTGTCGCGCGCGTAGTCGGGCAGCCAGCTCGCGACGAAGTGATAGATATCGCCATACATGCGGTCGACTTCGGGAATCGTCTCGAGAAAGGCGACGACGGCGGCGTGCTTGCCGGTCAGCGGCGACAGCGCCGGCTCGTAATGCGGATTGGGAAGACACCGGACGTCGAACACGGTGTCGGCGTCGAGCGGCAGGCCGTGCTTGAAGCCGAAAGACTCGAGCTGCAGCGTCAGTTGCGACGGATCGACCGACACGAAGTCCTTGATCCAGCCGCGCAGGCCCGCCGCAGGCAGCCCCGACGTGTCGAACGGCATGCCGAGCTGGCGCGCGTCGGCCAGAAGATCTCGCTCGTATTCGATCGCTTCGGTCAGCGTCCGGTCGACGCTCGAAAAGGGATGACGGCGCCGTGTTTCCGAAAAGCGCTTGACCAGCGTCTCGACCGTTGCGTCGAGGAAGATGAAGCGCACTTGCCAGCCGCGCTGCGCGAGCGCCTTCATCGCGTCGGACAGTCCGGGCAGTCCGGGCCCCGTCTTGACGTCGAGTGCGACGGCAACACGCTGCTGTCCTGCGCCCGCCAGATAGTCGGCCGTCTCCACGACCAGCGGCACTGGCAGGTTGTTGACCGCGTAGTAGCCGGCGTCCTCGAACGCTGCGAGCGCGACGCTCTTGCCCGAGCCCGAAACACCGCCGATCAGCAGCAGGTCCATCGTCGTCGGCTCAAAGCTCCGTCGATCCTTCGTTCATCAGCTTCTGCTGGCGCTCGATGAATTCCTTCGTGCTGTCGATGCCTCGCTGGTTCAGCACGAAATTGCGCACCGCCGCCTCCACGAGCACGGCCAGGTTGCGGCCTGCCGCGACCGGTATCGTCACTTTGCGTATCGGCACGGCGAGCACCTCCTGGAACGTCGCGTTGACCTGCAGCCGGTCGAGGTCCGAGATCGCCTCGTTGCCGTGGTCCTCGAGATGGACGATGAGCCGCAGCAGCTTGTGCGGTCGCACGGCCGTTTCGCCGAAGATCGTGCGGATGTTGAGGATGCCGATGCCGCGAACCTCGAGGAAATCGCGCAGCACTTCGGGGCAGCGTCCTTCGATCGTGTCCGGCGAGATCCGGAACAGCTCGACGATGTCGTCCGCGATGAGGCCGTTGCCGCGCGAGATGAGCTCGAGCGCCAACTCACTCTTGCCGATCGCCGACGCGCCGGTGATCAGCACGCCGAGCTCCAGCACGTCGAGGAACACGCCGTGGAGCGTCGTCGACTGCGCGAGCACCCGCGACAGGTAGATGCGGAAGACGTCGACGATGTGCGGCGACGGCTGCTGCGACGTCACCAGCGCCACGCGGTGCTGGTTGCACATGTCGAGCAGGTGACGCGGCACCTGCTCGCCGTTGCCGACGACGATCGCAGCGAGCTCGGTGGTGAACAGGCGGTTGATCGACCGGTTGAGCTCGTCCTCCGGCAATGCACGAAGGTAAGCGAGCTCGGCCGCGCCCAGGATCTGCACGCGAAACGGGTGGATCAGATTCATGTGCCCGACCTGGCCGATCGTCGGTCGCAGCGCGCTCTCGCCCACGAGCATCCGGTCGCCGCCGTCGCGCCCGGCGAGCCACACAAGTCCGAGCCGCTCGCGGTTGTCCTCGAGGAATGTCTCGACGCTGACCTGGCGCATGTCGGCTCTCCGATGCCGGCCGGTCAGGCCGTCGAGTTCCAGTCGCGAAAGACGCCGGCGACTGTCGCGGCGTCCGGCGCCTGCATCAGCCGTTCGCGGAACGTGCGCTCCGAGAACATCTGCGCAAGCTCGGACAGCAACTGCAGGTGCTGGTCGGTCGCGTGTTCGGGCACGAGCAGCACGAACAATTGTTGGACGGGCTTGCCGTCGGGTGCGTCGAACGGCACCGGAGCACGCAGCCTCGCGTAGGCGCCGAGCGCGTCGGTGAGGCCATGGATCCTGCCATGCGGAATGGCGATGCCCTGGCCCAGTCCCGTGGATCCAAGCTTTTCCCGTGCCGCGAGGCTCGCCGCGACACTCGCCTGCGCGAGCCCGGCGCTCCTCTCGAACACCGCCCCGATGGTCGCGAAGAATTGCGGCTTCGTCGACACGTCGACGTCGACGACGATGTTGGAGGCCGGGAGCAGCGCAGCGATCTGATTCATGGATACCGGACGCGCATCGTCATCGGAGGTCCGAACATGAACCGGCGGGCGGAACCGCCGCCTGCCCGCGCTGCAATGCGCGGCAGCCAGGCACGAGGTTCGTCGCCCGCCGGATAGCGGATTCGATTATACGGAGTCGCCGCGCGCCGATCCGCCGCCTTCGACGACCGGCTCGGCGGCCGCCCGCTCGATCGCCGCATTGTCGCAGCGGTGGTCCTTCAGGAGCTCCTTGTGCTTCAACACCTGCCGATCGAGCTTGTCCGCGAGCGCGTCGATCGCGGCGTACATGTCGGCGTCGACGCTCTCCGCATGGATGTCCTTGCCGCGCACGTGCACGTTCGCCTCGACCTTCTGTCGCAGCTTGTCCACCGACATCACCACGCTCACGTCGATCACATGGTCGAAATGTCGGTTGACGCGCTCGAGCTTGGTGACGACGTAGGCGCGGATCGCCGGGGTGATCTCGAGACGTTGGCCGGTGAGGTTCAAATTCATCAGGCTCTCCTCCTTGTGACTTCGTAGGCGGCGTCGGGTGCGCCGGGCACGCGCACGGGCCGACCCTGCCGCGAGATGCATGCAAGCGGCGGGCCAGTGCGTAGGCGTCGATGGACGGACGGAATTCGGCGAACAGCGGTAGACAGCGCGAAACGCGTGACGCCGGATGGCGGAAGCGGTTTCGAAGAAGGGCATCGGACTACCGGCGAAAGGCGGGTCCTTCGTTCGGGTCGACGATCAAAGCGCCTTCCGCATGTTCACCGGCGGAATCTGCAGCGCCTCGCGGTATTTCGCGATCGTGCGGCGCGCGACGAGAATGCCCTGCTCGCCGAGCATGTCGGCGATCTTGCTGTCGGTCAGCGGCGTCTTCGTGTTCTCGGCAGCGATCAGCTGCTTGATCAGCGCACGGATCGCCGTGGCCGACGCCGCACCGCCGGTGTCGGTGGCGACATGGCTGCCGAAGAAATACTTGAGCTCGAAGGTGCCGCGCGGCGTCAACATGTACTTCTGCGTCGTCACTCGCGAGATCGTCGATTCGTGCAGCGACAGCATGTCGGCGATCTCACGCAGCACCATCGGTCGCATGGCGACCTCGCCGTGCTCGAAGAAGCGGCGCTGCCGCTCCACGATCGCCTTCGCGACGCGCAGGATCGTGTCGAAGCGCTGCTGCACGTTGCGGATCAGCCATTTGGCCTCCTGCAGTTGTGCGGCGAGCTGCTGGTTCGAGCTTTCACGATTGCGCGTCAGGATATCGGCGTAGATGCGGTTCAGCCGCAGCTTCGGCATCGCCGCCTCGTTGAGCGACGCGACCCATTGGTTACGCACCTTACGTACGACAACGTCGGGTATCACGTAGTTCGCTTCGGCCTTGGAGAACGAGGCGCCGGGTCTCGGACTCAGGCTGCGGATCAGGTCGCGCACGCCGCGCACGCCGGCGTCGTCGGTATGCAGCAGGCGCTTCAATTTCGTGAAATCGCGGTTGGCGAGCAGCGGCAGGTGGCCATCGACGACCTTGAGCGCATCCGCCATGAACGCAGTATCCGGCGGCAGCGTTTTCAGTTGCAGCGCAAGGCATTCGGCGCAATCGCGCGCGCCCACGCCGGCCGGCTCGAAGCTCTGCACGAACTTGAGTGCGATCGTCAATTCCTCGGGCTCTATCTCGAGCTCGGCGGGAAAGAGCTCGGCGATTTCTTCGAGCGGCGTGGGCAGGTAGCCGTCGTCGTCGAGGGCGTCGATCAGCGCGGTGACGATATGCCGGTCGCGTAGCGGCAGGTTCAGCAGCGCGAGCTGGCCGTTGAGGTGATCGCGCAGCGTGGAGGTCGCGATCTGCTGCGGCAGGAAGTCGTCGTCGTCGGAACTGTTGCCGCCGCCCCAGTCGTTGTCGCTGCCGCTGCCATAGTCGGCGAAGTCCGACACTTCGGGACCGTCGTCGCGCGTGCTGCGCATCTCGCTGCTGTCGTCGGCAACTGCCGGCGCGTCGCGCGGTCCCCGCTCGATCTCCTCACCGACGCGTCCGGGGCCTGCGAGCGGCACTTCGGCCGCGCGGTCTTCCTCCGATTCCGCGCGCTCGAGCAGCGGATTCTCCTGCAGCATCCGCTCGACTTCCGCATTCAGCTCGATCGTAGACAGCTGCAGCAGCCGGATCGACTGCTGCAATTGCGGCGTCAGCGTCAGATGCTGAGAGAGCTTGAGTTGGAGCGTCTGCTTCATCGGGACCGTGTAGTGCCTTACAGCCGGAAGTGTTCGCCGAGGTACACTTTCCGCACATCTTCATTATAAACAATCTCACCCGGAGCGCCCGAAGCCAGCACCCGCCCTTCGTTGATGATGTAAGCGCGGTCGCAGATGCCGAGCGTCTCGCGCACGTTGTGATCGGTGATCAGCACGCCGATGCCGCGCTCTTTCAGGAAGCCGATGATCTTCTGGATGTCGAGCACGGCGATCGGGTCGACACCGGCAAACGGCTCGTCCAGCAGGATGAACCGCGGGCGCGTTGCGAGCGCGCGTGCGATCTCCACCCGGCGGCGCTCGCCGCCGGACAGGGACACGGCCGGCGCGTCGGCGAGGTGTGAAATGGAAAGATCCTCCAGCAGCGCGTCGAGCCGGTTCGACAGTGCGTCGGCGTCGAGGTCCTGCAGCTCGAGGATCGCGCGCACGTTCTGCGATACGGTCAGCTTGCGGAAGATCGACGCTTCCTGCGGCAGGTACGAAAGCCCGCGGCGCGCGCGCTTGTGAATCGCCAGCCGCGACAGGTCTTCGCCGTCGAGCGCGATCTCGCCGCCGTCCGCGGCGACGAGCCCCACGATCATGTAGAAGCACGTCGTCTTGCCCGCGCCGTTGGGGCCGAGCAGCCCGACGACTTCCCCGCTTTTTACGTGGAGCGAGACGTCCTGGACGACGGTGCGTGTCTTGTAGCGCTTGCGAAGGTGCGCTGCCGAAAGCTCGCTCAAGTTCACTTGGCGGGCGGTGAAGGCGACGGCGTCAGCTTGAGGGGTGCCGCTTTCGGCTCGGACGTCGCCTTGGCATCTTTGGCGGGTGCCTTGTCGGGTGCGGCGCCGTCGCCTTTCGCGGGCGCCTTGCCGGTGAACGGCGAGTCCGACTTCGGCTGGAAGACGCCCCGCACGCGATCACCGGGCCCCTCGACACCCGGCGCATCCGGTCGACCCTCGGCCTTGAAGATCCCGGTGGCGCTGTTGTATGACACGTAGTTGCTGCGGATTTCGTCGCTGCCCTGCTTCAGCAGCGCCCGGTCGAAAAGCTCGAGCAGCTGCTTCTGGCCGTCGTAGACCGCGCGCTGTGCGAAACCTTCGAAATACTCGTCCGAGTCATCCTTTTTCTGGCGGAAGCTGACCGGATTGCCGAACGCCGTGGCCGACAGCGAGTTGTCCGCGTTCTGCTTGAATTCGATCCGGTCGGCGCGAATCGTCGTCGTGCCCTGGGTGATGACGACATTGCCGCGCAGCGTGCCGACGCGCTTTTCGAAGTCCACCTCGGCGGGCTGGTCGGCGGAAAAATTGATCGGCTTCTCGCGATCGCCTTTGTCGGCGCCGGCGGGCGCCGCCAGCACTGCGCCGAGCGCGCATGCCATCAGCGCCATGGCTCGCCGCGCCGCATCGAAACGTCGGATCATTTGGGAACGTCTTGGGGTTGGAACGTGCCGCTGACTCGAGAGTTGAGCTTCAGCGTCTTCGCCTTGTTGTCGAACTCCAGGCCCTGGCCGCGGATTATTCCACGCGAATCCTCGATCGTCACCGGCTGATCGGTGTGCACACGCTGTTCCTTCGTCGTAACGTGGAGCGCGCTCGTCGTGAGCGTAACCGGTCCCGACGGGCGACCGTCGCCGGATTCGCTCGGATCGGCAGCGCGCTCCACCCGCACGTTCCCTGAAAAATCACCGTTGCTCTTGTCGCCATCGATGCGGCCCCGGTCGGCGGTCACCGTCATCGTCGGACGGCCGGGTTCGGCCAGCGACAGCCGCGGGCGCGTGAGCTCGGAACTCTCGTCATCCGGGAAATGCTCGGCGCGCGCGGCGGACAGCGTTTCGAGCGGGTTGCCCTTGGCGTCGAACGTGATCCCCTTGAAGTCCTGCAGGAACAGGTCCGGGTCATGGCGCGTGGAACCGTCGCGGCGTGCGGCCGGCGCCGTCACCTGCGCATCGAGCCAGTACGTAAGCGCCGCCAGCGCGCCGAGCAGCAATACCGGCGACCAGGCGATGAACCGGTCGATGATCTCGCGTGTCCTGTCCATGCTTCCTCTCCGTCAGCGCACTTCGCGGGCGAGCTCGACGGGCGGCAATTGCGCGAGCCGGTTCTCGGCGGCACGCCCCTGTGCGGCAAGGATCAGGTCGGCCAGCTCGCGCACGGCGCCGCTGCCGCCTTCGCGCGTCGTCACGTAATGCGCGTGCGCACGCACCGCCGCGGGCGCGTGCGGCACGGTCACGGCCAGTCCGCATGCTTCGAGCAGCGCGATGTCCGGCAGGTCGTCGCCGATGTGCGCGCATTCGTCGGCTGCGACACCGAGCTCGCCGCGCAGGCGCTCCCACGGCGTGAGCTTGTCGTGCGCATCGAGCACGACGTGCGGAATGCGCAGCTGCTGCGCGCGATGCGTGACGGCCGGCGCTGCGCTGCCGGTGATCCACGCGACGACGATGCCTGCACGCGCGAGCTGGTTCATCGCGACGCCGTCGAGTGCGCTGAACGCCTTGAACTCGTGGCCGTGATCGTCGACGTAAATGCGCCCGTCGGTCAGCACGCCATCGACGTCGCACGTCAGGAAGCGCACGCGCTTCGCGCGGGCAATGAGCTCTGCGTCGGCCATATCTAGACGACCCGCGCGCGAAAGAGGTCGTGCACATGCACGGCACCTGCGAGCGCACCGGCGTTGTCGACGACGACGAGCTGCGTCACTTTCGGCGGCGTTTCCATCAGCAGCACGCAATCGGCGGCAAGGCGATCGGCTTCGATGATTCGCGGCGTGCGCGTCATCACTTCAGCCACGCCGCGGCGCATTGGATCGCCGCCGCTGCCCAGGCACCGCCGCAGATCCCCATCCGTGAAGATTCCCGCGACGGCGCCAGCGCGGGTGACGATCGTCATGCCCATGCCCTTGCCGCTCATTTCGACGATCGCTTCGGCGAGCGAGGCGGTATCCGGGACTTGTGGAACCGCGGCGCCGGTGCGCATCACGTCGGATACGCGCGTCAGCAACCGTCGTCCGAGCGAGCCGCCCGGGTGCGAACGCGCGAAATCCTCGACGGAGAATCCGCGCGCGTCGAGAAGCGCGAGCGCCAGCGCATCGCCGAGCGCCAGGGCCGCCGTCGTGCTCGCCGTCGGCGCGAGTCCGAGCGGACACGCTTCGGCATCGACGGCCGCATCCAGATGCACGTCGGCCGATTGCGCGAGCGAGGAGAGCTCATTGCCGGTGAGCGCGATCAACGCGGCACCCTGACGCTTCAGGTGCGGCGTCAGCAGCATCAGCTCGTCGGTCTCGCCGGAATTCGACAGCATGACGACGACGTCGTCCGCCGTGATCATGCCGAGATCCCCGTGTCCCGCTTCGGCGGGATGGACGAAGAACGCGGGCGTGCCGGTCGACGCCAGCGTTGCCGCGAGCTTCCGCGCAACGTGCCCCGATTTCCCGATGCCCGAGACGACCACCCGGCCCTTGCATTGCAGCATGAGCTCGAGCGCGGCGACGAACGCGGCTCCCAGTCGTTGTCCGAGCGACGAAATCGCGCGTGCCTCGGTGTCGAGCACGTCGCGGGCGAGCGCCAGCGCGCGCGGCGCATCGACGGAGCGGAGTTGAGCGTTGCGCGCATCGGTACGCACGTCCGCTTGGGCAGTCATCGTGCAAAGTATACCGCCGGGGTTCGGATGACCGGCATGCGGGCAGGGTGGCGTGATAACGTCCGATCGCCGCCGACGCGAAGGAACCGATGCCCCACACGCTGCTGCTGATACTGCTTCTGCTCGCGGCGTCGGTCGTCGTCGTTGCGGTTTGCCGCGCTGCGCGGCAGCCCCCCATCCTGGGCTACCTGCTGGTCGGCATCGCACTCGGGCCGCATGCGCTCGGCGTCGTTGCCGACGATACGGCGACGCGCGAGCTCGCCGAGTTCGGCATCGTGTTCCTGATGTTTTCGATCGGGCTGGAGTTCAGCCTGCCGCAATTGCGCGCGATGCGGCGTGCGGTGTTCGGGCTCGGATTTGCCCAGGTCGCGATCACGACCGTCGCGGGCATGATCGTCGTGCAGGCGCTCGGCTACGACTGGCGCGCCGGCATCGTACTCGGCGGCGCGCTTGCGATGAGCTCGACTGCCATCGTGTCGAAAATGCTCGCGGAGCGCTCGGAGCTCGGCACGCCGCACGGTCGCGACGTGATGGGAATTCTGCTGTTTCAGGACCTGGCCGTCGTCGCGTTCCTGATTCTGATCCCCTCGCTTGCGGGCTCGGGGGAGGCGATGGGCAGCGCGCTGGCGTTCGCGGTGCTCAAGGCCGCGATCGCGCTCACGGTCATCCTGTTCATTGGCCAGCGTCCGATGCGTGCGTGGTTCCATATAGTTGCGCGGCAGCGCTCGCCGGAGCTCTTCGTGCTGAACGTCCTGCTGGTGACGCTCGGCATGGCGGCGTTGACCGCCATGGCCGGACTGTCGCTCGCGCTCGGTGCCTTCCTCGCCGGCATGCTCATTTCGGAGACCGAATACCGTTATCAGGTCGAGGAGGACATCAAGCCGTTCCGCGATGTGCTGCTCGGCCTCTTCTTCATCACGATAGGCATGATGCTCGACCTCGGCGAGGCCCGCGTTCACGTCGTCGCGCTCGTTGCGCTGCTGGTGGTTCCGGTGGCGGCGAAGCTGGGTCTCATCGTAGTGCTCGCGCGGCTTTTCGGCTCACCGCTCGCCACGGCGCTGCGCACGGGTTTCTATCTCGCCCAGGCCGGCGAGTTCGCGCTGGTGATGCTGTCGCTCGCACTGACGCATCGACTGCTGTCGCCGGACTTCATGCGGACGATCCTCGCGTCGATGATCCTGTCGATGCTGCTCGCTCCGCTGCTGATCGGGTATGCGAACACATGGGTGCGCAAGCTAACTGCCAATGACTGGCTCGCGCGTGCCGCCGAAATGACGCAGGTCGCCGCGCTGACGATGGCGAGGCAGGGTCATGTCATCGTCTGCGGGTACGGCCGCAGCGGCCAGAACCTGACGCGGCTGCTCGAGCGCGAGGACATCACGTACCTCGCACTCGACTCCGACCCGCAGCGCGTGCGCGAAGCGGCGGACGGCACGAGCGTCATCTACGGCGATGCGAGCCGGCGCGAGACGCTGGTGTCGGCCGGCATCGCGAAGTCGCGCGCCGTCGTCATCACGTTCGCGGATACGCCGACGGCGCTGAAGATCCTCCATCATGTCCAGCATCTGCGGCCGGAGCTTCCGGTCATCGTGCGCACGCGCGACGACTCCGAACTCGACCGGCTGTTCGCGGCCGGGGCGACCGAAGTGATCCCCGAAGTGCTCGAAGGCAGCCTGATGCTGGCGTCGCATTCGCTGCTGGTGCTCGGCGTCCCGCTCAATCGCGTGCTGACGCGGATCCGCACGATTCGCGAGGAGCGCTACGGCCTCTTCCGCGGGTTCTTTCACGGCGCGAGCGATTTCGCGGACGCCGCCGAGAACCTGCAGCCGCGACTGCACACCGTACTGCTCAACGAGCGCGCGCATGCGATCGGCCGCTCGCTCGACGACCTCGGCGTTGGCGGCTTCGTGGAGGTCACCGGCGTGCGCCGGCGCGGGGCGCGCTCGGTCGCGCCGGATGCGCAGTGGCGGTTCGAGCCCGGCGACGCCGTGGTGTTGCTCGGCAAGCCGGTCGACCTCGACCGAGCCGAGAAACGATTGCTGGATGGGGACTAGCCGCCTCGTCTTGGACGGACCGAGTGCGGCCGAGCGGACTGTCGCCCCCGAGCGACGTCGGATTTGCTGCTGATTTCCGGGATTTCCGCCCAGCGGCTACAATCCGCGTTCCGCATTTTTCGCGATCCCGATGCCCATGACCGAGCCCGGCGCCGTCGCCCCGACGTGTCCGACTGAAACGGCTGTTCAGTTGACGGACGTGTCGTTCGGCTACGACCGGCGGCGCCCCGTGCTGCGCGGCATCGACATGGTCATCCCGCGCGGCAAGGTGGTCGCGATCATGGGCGGCTCCGGTTGTGGCAAGACGACGATCCTGCGCCTCATCGGCGGCCAGTTGCGGCCGCAACGCGGATCGGTGACGGTGGCGGGTCAGGATGTGATGTCGCTCGACCGCGACGCGCTGTTCGCATTGCGGCGCAAGATCGGCATGCTGTTTCAGTTCGGCGCGCTGTTCACGGACATGTCGGTGTTCGAGAACATCGCGTTCCCGCTGCGCGAGCACACGGAGCTGCCCGACGAGCTCATTCGCGATCTCGTGCTGATGAAGCTCAACGCCGTCGGCCTGCGCGGTGCCGCGCAGTTGCGGCCGTCCGAATTGTCGGGCGGCATGGCGAGGCGCGTCGCGCTCGCGCGCGCAATCGCGCTCGACCCGATGTTCGTCATGTACGACGAGCCGTTCGCCGGGCTCGATCCGATTTCGCTCGGCGTCATCGGACAACTGATCCGCAACCTGAACGACGCGCTTGGCATCACGTCGGTCGTCGTCACGCACGACATCTACGAATCGCTGAAGATCGTCGACTACATCTATTTCGTGTCGGAGGGACGGATCATCGCGCAGGGAACGCCCACCGACGTTCGCGCGTCGACCGATCCGTTCGTCCGCCAGTTCGTCGACGGAGCACCCGACGGTCCGGTGCCCTTCCACTATCCAGCCAAGGCGCTCGAGCGGGAGTTTGCGCGTGCGAGCTGACGCGCTCACGTGGGCATTGCGGCGCGTCGGCGAGCGGACGCTGAGCTGGATCGAGCGCGTAGGTTTCGCCGCGCGCTTCTCGCTCGCCGTGCTGGCACACTCACCGGCGGCGCTGCGCAGGATCCAGCTGACGATGCGCGAGATCTATTTCGCCGGCGTGCTGTCGCTCGTCATCATCATGGTGTCGGGACTGTTCGTCGGCATGGTGCTCGCGCTGCAGGGTTATGAAGTGCTGACACGCTATGGTGCCAACGAATCGCTGGGGGTCCTCGTCGCGCTGTCGCTGGTGCGGGAACTCGGGCCGGTGGTTGCGGGTCTGCTGTTTGCGAGCCGTGCCGGCAGCGCCATAACGGCCGAGATCGGCCTGATGAAGACGACCGAGCAGCTATCGGCGATGGAGATGATGGCGGTCGATCCTCTGGCGCGCGTCGTTGCGCCGCGGTTTTTCGGCGGGATCATCTCGATGCCGCTGTTGACTGCGCTGTTCTCGACGCTCGGTGTGTTCGGCGCCTATCTCGTCGGCGTGAAGCTGATCGGCATCGATGCCGGGGCGTTCTGGGGCAACATGCAGTCGGCGGTGGATTTCCGGCGCGACATCGCCAACGGCATCATCAAGAGCGTCGTGTTCGGCATCGCCGTCAGCTTGATCGCCGTCTTCGAAGGGTACAACGCACGGCCGACCGCCGAAGGGGTTTCAACGGCCACGACGCGAACCGTCGTCGCGAGCTCGCTGTCGATTCTCGCCCTCGACTTCGTCCTGACCGTTTTCATGTTTCGCGGCATAGGCGTCTAATGAACCGCTCCGCTATAGATCTGTGGGTTGGCATTTTCGTCGTCATCGGCCTTGCTGCCATCGCGTTCCTGTCGCTCAAGGTGGGCAACCTGACGTCGGTCAGCAGCGCGCCGGGCTATCACCTCGACGCGGCGTTCGACAATATCGGCGGGCTCAAGCTGCGCGCGCCGGTCAAGGCGGCCGGTGTGGTCGTCGGGCGCGTCGAGAAGATCACGCTCGATCCGCAGTCGTACCAGGCCCTCGTGTCGATGCGCGTCGACCAGGGTTACCAGTTCTCGAAGGACACGATCGCGTCGATCCTGACGTCGGGCCTCCTCGGCGAGGTGTATGTCGGGCTCGATTCCGGCGGCGATACGCAGATGCTCGCCGACAACGGGCGGATCGCGAAGACGCAGTCGGCGATGGTGCTCGAGAAACTGATCGGCCAGTTCATGTTCGACAAGGCCGCGTCGGGTACGACGGCGCCCATGGCGAACGATGCACCGAAGGCTCCGCCGAAACCGTCGGCTCAGACAGGCACCGCGATTGTGGGTGGGGCCAAATGAACGACGTGAAAGGCGCGCCGACGATCTCGCGCGCGGCGGCGATGCTGTCCTGCATCGCACTGCTGGCAGGCTGCGCGGCCGCGCCGTCGCGCGATGACCCGTTCGAGCCGATGAACCGCGCGGCGTACGCGGTGCACGAGGTCGTCGATGGCAACATCGTCAAGCCGATCGCGCAGGCCTATGTCGATTACGCGCCGCGTCTCGTCCAGAAAGGCATCAGCAATTTCTTCGGCAACATCGACGACCTCTTCTCGTTCATCAACGGCGTGCTGCAGAACAAGCCCGAGAAGGCCGGCCACGACCTCGGGCGCGTCATCACGAACACCGGCTTCGGATTGCTCGGACTGATCGACATCGCGTCGGAAGCGGGCATTCCGAAAGGCAACGAGGACTTCGGCCAGACGTTCGGGTACTGGGGAATTCCCCAGGGACCGTACCTGTTCATCCCGCTGCTCGGGCCCACGACGGTGCGTGATGGAACCGGGTGGGTGATCCGCGCCTACACGACGCCGATCGGCTATATCCCCGACGTGCCGACGCGCAACATCCTGTGGGGCATCGGCTACCTCAATGAGCGGGCCCAGGCGTTGCAGGCGGAGTCGATCCTCGACCAGGCGTCGCTCGATCGTTACACATTCCTACGCAGGGCGTACCTGCAGCGGCGCCAGTATCTCGTGTTCGACGGCGCGCCGCCCCCACCGAAGGACGACGACGAATGACGATTCACGCAATCTCCATCGAAGCACCCGTCAAGCGCAAGGGCGCGATGCGTGCGCTGGCAGGCGTTCGGACCGCGGCTGGCGTGCTGCTGCTCGCCCTCGCGATCCCCGCGTTGGCGCAGGAAGCGCCCGACGCGCTGGTCAAGCGCGTTTCGCAGGAGGCGCTGCAGATCATCAAGACCGACCCCAAGGTCCAGGCGGGCGACCAGGCGCGCATTCGTGACCTGATCGAGACGAAGCTCACGCCGCACTTCGACATCGACCGGATGACGGCGCTTGCGGCGGGGCGTGCATACCGGTCTGCGACCCCCGAGCAGAAGAAGCGGCTCGGCGAGGAATTCAAGACGCTGCTGATCCGCACGTATTCATCGGCGCTCAACCAGTACCGCGACCAGACGATCGACTACAAGCCGCTGCGCATGGATCCGGCGGCGACCGACACCATCGTGCGCACCGAGGTCATCCGGTCCGGCCAGCCGCCCGTGCAGATCGACTACAGCATGGGCAAGACGCCGGACGGCTGGAAAGCCTACGACGTGATCGTCGGCGGCGTCTCGCTCGTCACCAACTACCGCGACGAGTTCACGCAGCAGGTGCAAGCGGGTGGTGTCGACGGACTGATCAAGTCGCTCGCGGCGAAGAATGCCGGAGGCGCGGCCAAGTGATCGACGCGCCCGAATCGGCGGCCGCGCAAGGCGGCGCGTTCTCCATCGTCGACGGCGGCTGGGTGTTCGGCGGCGCGCTGACGCTCGACGACGCGGCCGAAGTTCTGGAGTCGTCGCAAGCGCTTGCGCTGCCGGAACGTGGTGTCGTCGACTTCGGCGGGCTGATGCACGCGGACTCCGCAGCGCTGGCCGTAATGATGGCGCTGAAGCGGCGCGCAGCTGCTGAAGGGCGCACGCTGACGCTGATAGGCCTGCCCGCGTCGCTGCGCTCGCTCGCGGTGGTCTACGGCGTCGAACATTTCTTGGTGGACGCCGCCCCTGAACGCGCGTCGTAAGCCTGGCAGGCGCTGCCAGGCCGATCCGCGCGTTCGTCTTGCCCCGGTTCGATGAGCGTCAACGCCGTCGAGGCGATCGGCGTCGAGCGTCGTTTCGGGAACGTGCAGGCGCTCGCCGGCGTCGATCTCGAGGTCGAGAAGGGCGAGTTTTTCGGCCTGCTGGGGCCGAATGGTGCCGGCAAGACGACGCTGATCTCGATTCTCGCCGGACTCGTGCGAGCCGATCGCGGCAGCGTACGCATTCTGGGCCACGACGTGGGCGCCGACTATCGCGCCGCGCGCCGCGCGCTCGGCGTGGTGCCGCAGGAGCTCGTATTTGATCCGTTCTTCTCGGTGCGCGAGACGTTGCGCATCCAGTCGGGCTACTTCGGCCTCCGCCACAACGACGCGTGGATCGACGAGCTGCTCCACCATCTCGATCTCACGGGCAAGGCCGACGCGAACATGCGGTCGCTGTCGGGTGGGATGAAACGGCGCGTGCTGGTTGGCCAGGCGCTCGTGCACAAGCCGCCGGTGATCGTCCTCGACGAGCCCACGGCCGGGGTCGACGTCGAGCTGCGGCAAAGCCTGTGGGCATTCATCCGGAAGTTGAATCGCGACGGGCACACGATCATCCTGACCACGCATTACCTCGAGGAGGCCGAGGCGCTGTGCGGACGCATCGCGATGATGAAGTCGGGCCGCATCGTCGCGCTCGATTCGACGCAGAACCTGCTGTCGCGGTTCGCCGGCGTCACCGTTCGCGTCTCGGCGGCGCGATTGCCCGCTGATTGGACCACGCGACTGCTGCGGCGCGAAGGAACCATCCATTATCTCGGGCTCGGCGACTACGCCGAACTCGAGCGGTTGCTGGCCGCGTTTCGCACCGAAGGTATCGCGATCGACGAGCTCGCACTCGCCGAGACCGATCTCGAGCAGGTGTTCCTGCGGATCATGGCCGGCACGGAGACGACCGACGACACGCGGCCCGTCGTGACGGTTCCGGAGGCGCTGTGATCGAAGGTCCGGGCACCGGCTGGCTGACGCTGCTCCAGAAGGAGCTGCTGCGCTTCTGGAAAGTGAGCTTCCAGACGATCGCCGCTCCGGTGCTGACGGCGCTTCTGTATCTGCTGATCTTTTCGCACGTGCTCGAGTCGCGCGTCGCGGTGTTCGACGGCCGCGTCGCCTACACGTCGTTCCTGATTCCCGGGCTCGTCATGATGTCGGTGCTGCAGAACGCGTTCGCCAATGCATCGTCGTCGCTGATCCAGTCGAAGATCACCGGCAACCTGATCTTCGTGCTGCTGCCGCCGCTGTCACCGCTCGACATGTACGCGGCCTACGTCCTCGGCGCGATGGTCCGCGGCCTGGTCGTGGGCACCGGCGTATTCCTCGTCACGCTGCTGCTGGTTCCGGGACCGTTGGCGATTGCTCATCCGCTGTTCGCGCTGGCGTTCGCCGTGCTCGGCAGCGCCATTCTAGGGACGCTCGGCGTCATTGCCGGCATCTCGGCCGACAAGTTCGACGAGCTCGCAGCGTTCCAGAACTTCCTGATCATGCCGCTCACGTTCCTGTCGGGCGTGTTCTACTCGATCCACTCGCTGCCGCCGTTCTGGCAGGCGCTGTCGCATTTCAATCCGTTCTTTTATATGATCGACGGGTTCCGCTACGGGTTCTTCGGGCTGTCGGACGTAGCACCGGTGCTGAGTCTCGCGCTCGTCGCGGCCGCGGCGGTCATCCTCGCTGCGCTGGCGTTGCTCATGCTGGCGCGCGGCTGGAAATTGCGGCACTGAATCGTCGCTACGCAGCGAAGTCGCTGCAAAAGGCCCTCATGGTCACTCCTGATTCCATCAAGACGTCGATCGAAGCCGGCATCGCCTGCGAGGCGATCGACGTCACCGGCGACGGACAGCACTTCGAGGCGCTGATCGTCTCCGACGCCTTTCGCGGGTTGTCGCGCCTTGCGCGCCACCGGCTCGTCTATGCGGCACTCGGCGACCGGATGCGCGCCGAAATCCACGCGCTGTCGATGACGACGATCACGCCGGAAGAGCACGCGGCGGCGCGTTAGCGCGCGGAAACGCCGCGCATCGGAACCCACGCATGGACAAGCTCGTCATCGAAGGAGGCGCGCCGCTCGAAGGCGAAGTGCGCGTATCCGGCGCCAAGAACGCCGCGCTGCCGATCCTGTGCGCCGCGCTCCTTTGCCGCGAGCCGGTGACGCTGACGAACGTTCCGCGCCTCAACGACGTGCGAACAATGCAGGCGCTGCTGTCACAGATGGGGGTACGGATCGACGCGTCGCAGCCCGGTTGCGTGACGCTCGACGCGGTGACGCTCGACTGGCCGCTCGCGCCCTACGAGCTCGTCAAGACGATGCGCGCCTCCATTCTGGCGCTGGGGCCGCTCGTCGCACGCGCCGGCGAAGCGCGCGTTTCGCTGCCCGGCGGTTGCGCGATCGGTTTGCGGCCCGTCGACCAGCACGTCCGGGGCCTGCAGGCGATGGGCGCCGAGATCGATCTCACGCACGGCTACATCAACGCGCGGGCGAAGCACCTGACCGGCACGCGGTTTGCCTTCGATGTCGTTACCGTGACGGGTACGGAGAACCTGATGATGGCGGCGGTGCTCGCCGACGGCGTCACGACGCTCGCGAACGCCGCGCGCGAGCCCGAGATCGTCGACCTCGCCGCATGCCTCACCGCGATGGGCGCGCGCATCGAGGGCGCTGGCACCGATTGCATCGTCATCGAAGGCGTGCGCAGTCTTCACGGCGCGACGCACGCGATCATGCCGGACCGCATCGAGACGGGGACGTTCGTCGCCGCGGCCGCGGCAACGGGCGGCGACGTCCTGATTGCAGGCGCCGATCCACATACGCTCACGACCGTGCTCGACACGTTTCGTGAGTCGGGCGCAGGCATCACGACCGGCCAGTCGACAATCAGAGTCCGCGGCGCCGGCGATCTGCGCGGTGCGCAGGTCCGCACGGCGCCGTATCCGGGCTTTCCGACGGACATGCAGGCGCAATTCATGGCGCTTGCCACGCTCGCGTCCGGTGTGTCGGTGATCACCGAAACGATATTCGAGAACCGGATGATGCACGTGCAGGAATTGTTGCGCCTCGGCGCCGACATCGAAGTCGAGGGCAACACGGCCGTCATCAAGGGCGTTGCGCGCCTAACCGGTGCGAACGTGATGGCAACCGACCTGCGCGCATCGGCGTGCCTGGTCATTGCCGGCCTGATCGCCGACGGCGAGACGACGATCGACCGGATATACCATCTGGACCGTGGCTACGAGCGCATCGAGGACAAGCTGTCGGCGCTCGGTGCACGGATACGCCGGACGCAATGAACGCCGCCGCGGATTCGACCCGAAAACGCTCGGCTGAACAAGCCGATGCCGGGCCGTTGTCGGATCGGAAGAGTGCGGCGGATCTAGGCGCCGCCGACCTCCGCGACGCGCCGCTCGGAAATCCGACCGGACATCCGGACCGGTATGCGCCCGACCTGCTGTTCACCGTGCCGCGCAAGCCGCAACGCGACGCGCTGGGAATCGGCGAGCGCCTGCCGTTCACCGGTGTCGACCTGTGGACCGCGTACGAGCTCACCTGGCTGGACACGCAGGGCAAGCCGCAGGTGGCGCTGGCCACGATCGACATGCCGATCGAGTCGACGTCGCTGATCGAATCGAAGTCGATGAAACTCTACCTCGGATCGTTTGCACAGAGCCGCTACGCGGGCATGACGCAGGTGGCGGCCGCGATCGAGCACGACTTGTCGCACGCAATCGGGGCGCGCGTCGGCGTGGTACTGCGCGGTCCCGCGGCGTTCGACATGCAGTCGATCCGCGAGCTCGGCGGTGAAAGCCTCGACGAATTGCCGGTCGCGTGCACCGCGTACGACGTCGATCCGGACCTGCTGTGCGCCCACGGCGATACGGTCACGGAGACGCTGACGAGCCGGCTCTTCCGATCGGTGTGCCCGGTGACTGCGCAACCCGACATCGCGTCGGTGCAGATTGCCTATCGAGGCCCGCGTATCGACCGCGAAGGACTGCTGCGCTATCTCGTTTCCTATCGTTGCCACGCCGGATTCCACGAGCATTGCGTGGAGCGCATCTTCGTCGACGTAAGGGCGCGCTGCCACTGCGAGCAGTTGACGGTGCTCGCGCGCTTCACGCGCCGCGGAGGGCTCGACATCAATCCGTTCCGCACGAACGCCGGCGCGACGATGCCCGACAACGTCCGTACGGCGCGCCAGTAGCCGCCACCATGCGACCGGCGCAGCCGCGAGGGGCGGTCACCGCGATTCGCGCCGCGCTGCTGACGTTCACCGGCGACCCGTTCCTCGAGGGCGCCGAGGCGACGCGGCGCTACGAGAGCGACGCGATCGTCGTGATGGCGGATGGGCGCATCGTCGATTGCGGCGCGGCCAGCGATGTGCAGAGGCGGCTCCCGTCAGACACGCCGGTCACGCACTACGCCAACGCCTTGATCAGCGCAGGCTTCATCGACGCGCACGTTCACTATCCGCAACTGTCAGTGATCGGCGCCGGCGGCAAGCCGCTGCTTGACTGGCTGACCGCGTATACGTTCCCGGCAGAAGCACGCTTTTCCGACGTCGCGCATGCGCGCGAGGTTGCCGCGCGCTATCTCGACGAGAACCTGCGCAACGGCATCACGACGGCCGCCGTGTTCGGTACCGTGCATGCCACGTCCGTCGACGCACTGTTCGAGGAGAGCGCACGGCGCGACATGCGGATGATCGGCGGCAAGGTGCTGATGGACCGCAATGCACCGCCGGGGCTGCTCGACACGGCGACGAGTGGCTACGACGAGAGCAAGGCGCTGATCGGCCGCTGGCACGGGCGCGGCCGGCTGGCCTACGCGATCACGCCGCGGTTCGCTGCAACCTCGACGCCTGAGCAACTCGAGGCGGCCGGCGCATTGTGGCGGGAGACACCCGGTGCGTACCTGCACTCGCACGTCGCGGAAAACGTCGCCGAGGTCGAGTGGATTGGCGCGCTTTATCCGTCGCACGCACGCTATCTCGACGTCTACGCGCAGTTCGGGCTGCTCGGCCGACGTGCGCTGTACGCACACGGCATTCACCTCGACGACGCGGACTTTCAGTTGCTGCACGAATCGCAAACGGCGATCGCGCACTGTCCGACGTCCAACAATTTCCTCGGCAGCGGGCTGTTCTCGATGCATCGCGCACGCGATCCGCGGCGTCCGGTGCACGTGGCACTCGCGACGGACCTCGGAGGCGGAACGACGTTCTCGATGCTGCGCACGATGCAGGCCGCGAGCGAAGTGGCGCAGCTCGGCGGCCATCCGCTGTCGCCATCGTCCGCATGGTGGCTCGCCACGCGCGGTGCCGCGGAAGCGCTGGATCTGGGCGAGCGCATCGGCGCCATCGAACCGGGCCGTGACGCCGATCTCGTCGTCATCGACCTGCGCTCGACGCCGCTGATCGACTTTCGCATGCAGTACATCCGCGGCATCGAGGAGGCGCTGGCCGTGCAGTTCGCGCTCGGCGACGATCGGGCGATACGCGCGACCTATATCGCGGGTCACCTCGCCTGGGATCGCGACGCTGCGCATTGATCTGCGCCTTGCGAGGCCGCGTGTGGCTGGCCTCGCCGAAGCGTCGTGGATGCCTGGGCTCGGCGGGCGGCTGTAGGACGTCGCCGACGAACCGTCGCGGCGAACGTGCCGGAACCGCACTTGGTGATGGCTGCCCTACTTGTTGCAGTCGATTCGAACCGGAGGCATGCCATGAGGCAACAACTCGTCAGATCGTCGTTGGTGAACTTCTTGTCAGTGGTGCGCTCGCGGGGTGCGCGACGACCGTAGACTGGGGCGGACCACTGTTCCACTACCGCTACAACTACGATTCCCGACCCGTCGTATCCGAGGCCCCGGTCGTGGTGCCGGCACCGGCGGTGACGTACAACGAGCCCGCGGTCGTCTATCGTGAGTCGACAGTAAGCCGTGATCCTGACTCCGTCGTGACCTATCGCACCTATCGCGATCCGATCGTTACTTACTACGATCGGCCGACCGTCATTTACGGCTATCAGTCGCCAGCGTTCCCCTACATCGACAAGGGCCAATGACACGCTGAGCGCCGCCGGACCGCGTTCCGGCGGCACGGCAGGCACGCTCCGGTAGAATCGGCGGGTCAAACCCCGCGGTTTCTGCCAGGTGCCTGCCCTCACCATCGCGCTCTCGAAAGGGCGCCTGCTCGATGAAGCGCTGCCGCTGCTCGCGCAGGCGGGTGTCGCGCCCATCGAAGATCCGAACACGTCGCGCAAGCTGATCCTCGCCACGTCGGCGGCGCATGTTTCGCTCGTCATCCTGCGCGCGACCGACGTTCCCACGTACGTCCAGTACGGCGCCGCCGATCTCGGCATCGCCGGCAAGGACGTCCTGCTCGAGCACGGCAACGAGGGTCTTTATCAGCCGCTCGATCTCCGCATCGGCCTGTGCCGGCTCGTGGTGGCCACGCGGCGCGATTACGATTGGAGCGGTTCCGTGCAGCGGGGCGGCCGTATCCGCGTTGCGACCAAGTACGTGCGCACGGCACGCGAGCATTTCGCGGCGAAAGGCATGCACGTCGACCTGATCAAGCTGTACGGCTCGATGGAGCTCGCGCCGCTCGCGGGCCTCGCCGATGCGATCGTCGACCTCGTTTCCACCGGGCGCACGCTGCAGGCGAACGATCTCGTTGCCGTCGAGGAGATCATGCCGATCAGCGCGCGGCTTATCGTCAATCCGGGCGCGCTCAAGCTGAAGCGCGATCTCGCGAAGCCGCTCGTCGATGCGCTCGCGGCCGCCGCGGCCACGCGATCCGAAGCGCTCAGCGCATGAACGCCCACTCGCCCGTGCTGACGCTGCGCGAGCTCGATTCGCGCGCGCCGGGATTCGACCGCGAGCTCGATGCGTTGATCCGCTTCGAAGCCGCGCAGGACCCGGCGATCGACGACGCCGTGGCGGCGATCATCGCCGACGTTCGCAGCCGGGGGGATGTGGCCGTGCTCGAGTACACGGCGCGCTTCGACGGCATCGCGGCGTCGCGGATGGCCGAGCTCACCGTCGATCGCCCCGAGATGCAGCGGGCGTACGACACCGTCGGCGATGACGAGCGCGGTGCCCTCGAGGCGGCCGCCGCCCGGATTCGCGACTTCCACGAACGCCAGAGGACGGAGGGCTTCGCGTTCCGGACCGACGACGGCACCGAGCTCGGGCAGCGCGTCACGCCGCTCGACAGGGTCGGGCTCTATGTGCCGGGCGGCAAGGCCGCGTATCCCTCGTCGGTGCTGATGAACGCGATTCCTGCGCAAGTGGCTGGCGTGGCCGACATCGTGATGGTCGTTCCCACGCCCGGCGGCGCGCGCAACCCGCTGGTGCTTGCGGCCGCGCACGTCGCCGGCGTGTCGCGGGCATTCACGATCGGCGGCGCGCAGGCCATCGCCGCGCTAGCCTACGGAACGCCAACAATCACCGCGGTCGACAAGATCTGCGGACCGGGCAACGCATACGTCGCTGCGGCCAAGCGGCGCGTCTTCGGTGTCGTTGGCATCGACATGGTGGCGGGTGCATCGGAAGTGCTGGTCATCGCCGATGGAACCGCCAATCCCGACTGGGTGGCACTCGACCTCTTCGCGCAGGCCGAGCACGACGAAATGGCGCAAGCGATCCTGCTCTCGCCGGATCCGGCGATCATCGCGAGCGTCGCGCACAGTGCGCGTCGCCTGCTGGCGCAGATGCCGCGCGCGGCGATCATCGCCGCGGCGCTCGCCCGGCGGGGCGCGCTGATTCTCACCCGGGACTTGGGCGACGCGTGCGCGATCGCGAACCGGATTGCACCCGAGCATCTCGAGCTCGCCGTTGCCGATCCCGATGCGCTGTTGCCGCAGCTGCGCCACGCCGGTGCCCTGTTCGTCGGGCACTATTCGAGCGAAGCGCTCGGCGATTACTGCGCCGGGCCGAACCACGTGCTGCCAACCGGGCGGACCGCGCGCTTTTCGTCACCGCTCGGCGTCTACGACTTCCAGAAGCGCACGAGCGTGCTGCGGATTGCGCGGCCGACGGCGCACGCACTCGCGCCCATCGCCGCGACGCTCGCGGCGGGCGAGGGACTCGCAGCGCACGCGCGCTCGGCGCTGGCGCGACTCGACGGCGAATGACGGCGGTGGCGACCATCCCTCCAGCCCGCGAACCGCAGGACGACGCGCGCCGCGCTCGGATCGCTGCGACGATCCGTGCCGACGTCCGTGCGCTCGCGCACTATCCGGTTGCGCTCGCCGAAGGCTGGATCAAGCTCGACGCGATGGAGAATCCGTATCCGTTGCCCGAGAACGCCCGCCAGGCGCTCGCGGCGGCAATCGCAGCGGTCCCGATCAACCGCTACCCGGACGGCGACGCGCACGCCGTGCGCCGCGCGTTGCGCGAAAGCCTGGGCCTGGACGAGCGGTGTGCACTGATGATCGGCAACGGTTCCGACGAGCTGATCCAGATCCTGACCGCCGCGGTGGCGGCGCCGGCAAGCGTCGTGCTGGCGCCGGAACCATCGTTCGTCATGTACCGACGCAACGCGGTCGTTGCGCATGCGCGTTACGTCGGCGTGCCGCTCGCCGCGGATTTCGGACTCGACGTCGACGCGATGCTGGCGGCGATCGAGCGCGAGCGACCGGCGCTCGTGTGGCTCGCGTTTCCGAACAACCCGACCGGCAACCTGTTCGACGTCGCGGGCATCGAGCGGATCATCCGTGCGGCTCCCGGACTCGTTGCGATCGACGAGGCGTACTACGCGTTCGCCGACGCATCCTTCCTGTCGCGCGTGCTCGATTTTCAGAACGTCGTCGTCGTGCGCACGGTGTCGAAAATCGGCATGGCGGGATTGCGGCTCGGCTATGCGGTTGGCCACCCGGACTGGATCGGCGAGTTCGAGAAGATTCGTCCGCCGTACAACGTCAACAGCCTGACGCAGGCCGCCGTGCCGCTGCTGCTGGCGCATGCCGACGACTTCGCGCGACAGGCCACGGCGATCCGCAGCGAACGCAAGCGCGTCGATCGCGCGCTGGCGACGCTGCCCGGCGTGCAGACGTTCGCGACGCAGACGAATTTCGTGCTGGCGCGCGTGCCCGATGCCGCGGCATGGCATCAAACGCTGCGCAATGCGAAGATTCTCGTCAAGAACCTCGACGGCTGGCATCCGCTGCTTGCGGGCTGCCTGCGGATCACAGTCGGGACACCGGCGGAGAACGACGCGCTGCTGGCCACACTCGCGCAGGCGTACCAGGCGCAGCAATCCCCCCACGCGGCGACGAACGTCAAGGAACGCGCATGAACGCACCACTGGAACAACCCGTTCGCAGCGCACAGGTCGACCGACGCACGGCCGAAACGGACATCTCCGTGCGCCTCGCAATCGACGGCACCGGGCGCACCGAGCTTGCGAGCGGCATTGCGTTTCTCGACCACATGCTTGACCAGGTCGGCCGCCACGCGCTGTTCGATCTGTCCGTGAGCGCCAAGGGCGACCTGCACATCGATGCGCACCACACCGTCGAGGACATCGGTATCACGCTCGGCCAGGCGTTCAAGCGGGCGATGGGCGACAAGAAAGGCATTCGACGCTACGGCCATGCGTACGTGCCGCTCGACGAGGCGCTGTCGCGCGTCGTGCTCGACCTGTCGGGACGTCCGGGCCTCGAGTTCCACGTGCCGTTCACGCGGGCGCTCGTCGGGACGTTCGACGTCGACCTCATCCACGAGTTCTTCCAGGGATTCGTCAATCACGCGCTCGTGACGCTGCACATCGACAACCTGCGCGGCGACAACGCGCACCATCAGGCCGAGACGGTGTTCAAGGCCTTCGCGCGTGCGCTGCGCATGGCGTGCGAGCGCGATTCGCGCCTGGGCGGCGAGATTCCGTCGACGAAGGGCAGCCTGTAACGGTCGCATGCGATGAGCGTCGTGGACCGCTGCGTTGCGGACGCAATCGGCCCGTAGCCCGATGCCGGACGTTGCCGTCGTCGACTATGGGATGGGCAACCTGCGCTCGGTGGCGAAGGCGCTCGTGCACGTCGCGCCCGGCGCGTCGGTCGTCGTCACCGACGATCCGCGGCTGATCAGGAGCGCCGCACGCGTCGTGCTTCCGGGGCAGAGCGCGATGCCCGATGCGATGGCTCATCTCGAAGCGACGGGACTGCGTGGCGTCGTCGAGGCGTGCCTCGCCGACCGGCCGTTCCTCGGCGTCTGCCTCGGGCTGCAGATGCTGTTCGACGCGAGCGACGAGGGCCCGACGCCCTGCCTTGGTGCGCTCCGCGGCCAGGTGCGCAGATTCAGCGACGAGGACATGGTGCTTGCGTCGGGCGAGCGGCTGAAGGTTCCACACATGGGATGGAGCCCGGTGCATCGGACGCGACCGCATCCGCTCTGGTCGGGCATTGACGACGGCGAGCGCTTCTATTTCGCGCACAGCTACTTCCCCGTGCCCGACGAGGCCGGGCTTACCGTCGGTACGGCGTCGTATCCGGTGCCGTTTACTTGCGCGATAGCGAGGGCTAATATCTTCGCCGTGCAGTTCCACCCGGAAAAGAGCCAGCGCGCCGGTCTGCGGCTGCTGGCCAATTTCGTCGCCTGGGACGGAAACCCCTAAGCCGCTGCCCGCGCGTCGCGCCGCCACGCTTTCATCCAAGCAGTCGCTGCTTCCAATGCAGATCATTCCCGCGATCGATATCAAGGACGGACATTGCGTGCGCCTGCGTCAGGGCGACATGCAGGCGGCGACGGTGTTCTCGGAGGATCCGGCGGCCATCGCGCGCCATTGGCTCGAGCTCGGGGCGCAGCGGCTGCACCTGGTCGACCTGAATGGCGCGGTGTCGGGCAGGCCGAAGAACGAGCTCGCGATCCGCGAAGTCGTCAGCGTCATCGGCGACGAGGTGCCGATCCAGCTCGGCGGCGGCATCCGCGATCTCGACACGATCGAGCGCTACCTCGACGACGGCATCAGCTACGTGATCATCGGCACGGCCGCGGTGAAGAACCCGGGGTTCCTGCACGACGCGTGCTATGCGTTTCCGGGGCACATCATCGTGGGTCTCGATGCCCGCGACGGCAAGGTGGCGACGGACGGCTGGTCGAAGATGACCGGTCACGACGTCGTCGATCTCGCGCGCAAGTTCGAGGACTACGGCGTCGAGGCGATTGTCTACACCGACATCGGCCGCGATGGCATGCTGACCGGCGTGAACGTCGAGGCGACGGCCAAGCTCGCGCGCGAGCTGAAGACGCCCGTAATCGCGAGCGGCGGCATCGCGTCGCTGCAGGACATCCACGACTTGATCCCTTATGCGGGCGACGGCATCATCGGCGCGATCGCCGGCCGGGCGCTGTACGAAGGCAAGCTCGACTTCAGGGAAGCGCTTAGGGTGGCGAAAGGTGAGTAGCACCGCAGCATCGCACCGCGGTCGCGTACCCGGCGGGTATGCGTCGACGCGCGTGGCGCGACGGCCGCGCACGCGCTGAATGGGCCTCGCCAAGCGCATCATCCCCTGTCTCGACATCGCCGACGGTCGCGTCGTCAAGGGGGTCAACTTCGTGAACCTGCGCGACGCCGGCGATCCGGTCGAGGTCGCGCGCCGCTACGACGAGCAGGGCGCCGACGAGCTCGCCTTCCTCGACATCCGCGCCAGCGTCGAGAACCGCGGGCTGCTCTACGACATGGTCAACGCCGTCGCGGAGCAGGTGTTCATTCCGCTGACGGTGGGCGGCGGCGTCAATTCGGTCGACGACGTCCGCGCGCTGCTCAACGCCGGCGCCGACAAGGTCAGCATCAACACGGCCGGCGTGGCGAACCCCGAGCTTTTCGCCGAGGCCTCGGCACACTTCGGCGCGCAATGCATCGTCGCTGCGATCGACGCGAAGAAATGCGCGGTCGACCAGTGGCAGGTCTACATCCACGGCGGCCGCACGGCCACGGGCATCGATGTCGTCGACTGGGCGCTCGAAGTGGCCACGCAGGGGGCCGGCGAGATCCTGCTCACCAGCATGGATCGCGATGGCGCCCGCAAGGGTTTCGATCTGCGGCTGACCCGGGCGGTCGCAAACGTCGTCGACGTTCCGGTCATCGCCTCGGGTGGCGTGGGCTCGCTGCAGCACCTGGTCGAGGGCGTGACGGTCGGCGGCGCCGATGCCGTGCTGGCCGCCTCGATATTTCACTACGGCGAGTTCACGATTCCGCAGGCGAAAGCGGCGATGCGGGCCGCCGGCGTGGAGGTGCGCGAATGAGGGCCGCGGGCGAGGCTTCAGCCGAGCCAA